>Ga0209581_1001064_pt1 | contig 36896 bp, 30 predicted proteins | sample Coa_R2_FD_187160 | JGI IMG/M metagenome (GOLD analysis project Ga0209581, IMG submission 187160) | Surface soil microbial communities from Centralia Pennsylvania, which are recovering from an underground coalmine fire - Coalmine... | ecosystem: Environmental > Terrestrial > Soil > Unclassified ...
AACGACCAGGTAGACCCAGAAGAGTCCCCCGGAGAGGGCGTTCTGAAGCTGCTGGAGAAAATTCGCGGGCACCAGAGCGCGAATATTGGGCGTCAGCAGCACATTCGCGGGCGCAACATTGCGCGGCAAATGCCGGGTGGCGTCCGCGAAGTGCGCAAAGATGGGCGCGAACCGCGCGGCCAGTTGCACGTTGAGAATGGTGCCCATGAAGGCCACGCCGATCGTGCCGCCGATCGTGCGCACAAACTGCGTCGAGGCGGTCGCCACGCCGCGCAAACGCCAGGGAACCGCGTTCTGCACGGAAAGAATAAAGGCTGTGCTATCCATACCCAATCCGGTGCCGATCAGAATCATCGCGGTAACAATCAGGAACAGGCTGGTATCCTGGCGGAAGAAGAGGAGCAGCGTGGCCCCCAGCGCGGTCAGCAGCGCGCCCCCCACAGCGACCTTGCGGTATCCCCAGTTCAGCACCAGCCTGCCGCTCAACACAGAGGCCACCGGCCAGCTAAAGAGCAGGGGAGTCAGCACAATTCCCGCATCAGTGGCGCTGCCGCCCTTCACGCCCTGGACAAACAGGGGAACATACGTAGTGACGCCGAACATGGTCACGCCCAGGATCAGCCCGCCGATGCTGGCGACCGCGATGATACGATTCTGGAACAGCGTCAGGGGCAGGATCGGCTCAGGCGCGCGCCTCTCCAGCCAGAGGAAGAGGACCATGAGCGCGGCGAACAGCGCGAAGAGCGAAAGACTCTGAGGAGAAAGCCAGGCCCAGGAGCTTCCTCCCTGCAAGAGGGCGAAGAGCAGAGCGACGATCGCGCCGCTCAGAGCGAGCGTGCCAGCGTAGTCAAGGGTAGGCTTTGTGCGCGTCACCTTCTCCTTAAATGCGAAGATCAGCAGCAGGGCGGAGAGCAGTCCAAAGGGAACATTGATATAGAACACCCAGCGCCACGAAAAGTGGTCCACGATCAGCCCGCCGATGGCCGGACCGATCACGCTAGCCACGCCCCAGACGCCGCTAAAGAAGCCCTGCACCTTCGCCCGCTCGCTTAACTCGAAGATATCGCCGATGATGGTCAGCACAAGCGGCAGCACCGCGCCGGCCCCCAGACCTTGCAGCGCGCGAAAGACGATCAGTTGTTCCATCGACTGCGAGAGGCCAGAGGCCACCGAACCGAGCAGAAAGAGGGCCGTCCCCGCGAGAAACAGCGGTTTGCGCCCATAGAGATCGGCCAGCTTGCCATAGATAGGCACGGTCGTAGTCGAAGTGAGCAAATACGCAGAAAACACCCATGAATACAGGGAAAAGCCTCCCAGCTTGCCAACGATACTCGGCATTGCCGTACCCACAATTGTGGTATCAAGGGCAGCCAAAGACATCCCTAACATCAACGCAATAATAATGACAATCTTTGCCTGACGGGTCATAACGATTCCTTACACTCTAGCCTGGAAAAAGAATATACAGGAACAACAGATACTATTAAACTCACCGCCTCAATGAGGTACGCTGAATGCGCACCGGGGGTACTGCTCCATTCACAATCCCCATAAACCGACACTTATTGCAACAGAAAAAGGGACGAGCTTTATTCCGCCGGCCTTGTTCCGCCGGTCAGCGAGATGCGGCGATCGTAGCGGAAGAGGAAAAGCAGGGCGACCAGGGCGACCAGAGCCAGCAGGGCGGTCAGATAGATCAGGCCATCGAAACCCCATTTCTGAGCAAAGACGCCGCCCAGTCCATTGCCGAGCAGTTGGCCGAGGCCGAGAAAGACAGAGTAGAGGCCCATCAGCAGGCCGCGATCTTTGGCGGCGCCTTCGGAGAGATCGGCCAAGTAGGAGAGCGCTGCGGGCGCAAAGCCGGTTTCGGCAAAGACGCCTACCAGCAGGAGCAGCACCCAGCCTGTTTGCAGCGGGCGATTATCGGGCGCGCTATGGTTGAGGCCGAGCAGGGCCATGCAGGCCACGTAGATGCCGCCGATCGAAAAGAGCATCAGAAGCAGGCGGGGCACCCGATTGAGGAAGAAAGCCCAGAAGAGCAGGCAGAGGCCAAAGAACAGCACCACCGAACCCAGCACTAGGCTCAGATGTCCGCCGCCGCCGGCGCCGCTCAGACTGCCCATCAGAAACTGTCCCGGCATGTGGCGATGGGCCGAGAGCAGGAAGGTCAACTGAGAACTGAGCCAGATGCCGACCAGGGCGAAAATGCTGATCCACGCGGGCATAAAGATAAAGAGCCGGGGCGAGCGCAGGAGACGCCAGTAGCGCGAGGCAAGCACACGCACACCGCCATGTTCCACAATCTGCCGGGTGCGCGGCACGGCCAGCATGCAGCAGGCCGCCGCCAGGTAGCCCGCTGCCAGCAACAGAAACGAGGCCCGGCTAAAATGATCCCAGGCAAAGCCGGCGCAGGCCACCCCGACGGCCAGACCTCCGCTCGTCACCAGTTCATAGAAGCTCATCAGGCGCACGCGCAACTCTGGCTCCTGCGAGGTGTAATCAGCCAGGTAGCCGAGAACCGCCGGCACCTGCATCGCGGAGGAGATGCCGGCCAGCACTTGCAGGCTGAGCAAATAGGGGAATGGATCATCTGCCGGCGTGAAGAAGAGCAGCGTCACCTGGAGCAGACCAAAGATTGGTCCCAGCGTGAGAAAGATGCGCCTGCCCCAGCGATCGCTTAGCCCGCCCATCACCGGCGAGAGCGAAAGCTCGACAATAAAATAGGTAACGGAAAGCAGGCCAACCTCGACGCTGGTAATGGCTCGACCGTGACGCGGGGCAAGCTCGGCCAGGAAACGGCCTACCATCAGGGAACTCGCGCCTCCGTTGACGCGCAGGAGAAAGGTACCGAGCAGAAGAGAGAAAGCGGTAGCGGAAACGCGTTTAGCCGGCTTCGTTTTCCAATTGTTCCAGGGTTGCAACATTCGCTCTATCTTTCCGCTGATTACGCAGGGCCACAACTGCGAGAATGGCGCCTACCAGCAAAAGCAGCATAGCCAGCACCAACAAAATCAACAGCAGCGGGCGCATCCCCCCACCACCTGCGTTTCCCAATGCTATTATACCCAGAACAAGCATACGATGACCCTCTCTTGAGTTCGCCTGGCAGCGAGTCCACAATACCCCTCCCTCCAAAGTCAAGAAGGCGCAAAAATCCGCCTTTCCCCACACATTTGTATGATACACCAGGATCGAAAGTTGAGAATAGGCCCCTGGCCTTTTTGTACCATGCGTTTCGATCTATTGGCTTTTCTATCGCTGGATAGCATGTTACTCTCTGAGCGATGCCTGCGCTCAGAGAGATGCTTTTCAACTCAATCAAGCGTCTGAACGCTCCGATCGACACCGGGGCGCAATTCCTTTTCGTACATATCGTAACCCATCAGGATATGCATGCCGGCCCGTTCGTAGAGACGCGTTGCGCCGGTCAGGTTCTGTGAGTCTACGCCCAGATCTACTACAGATGTGCCGCGACGGTAAAATTCGCCGAAGGAATGGCGCAGCAACGCCATGCCGAGTCCCTGTTTGCGCCAGGGACGGCGCACGCCGAGCGTATCTACCAGGCCATTCTCCAGGTAGTAGCCGCAGAGCGAGAGCCCGGCCACCTGCTCGCCCTCCCAGGCGATAAACCAGAGCGAGGGATCGAAGTCATCCCGGTTAGTGATATGGTGCTGATACCAATCCTCAAACTTGCCCGGCAGGTGCCCCCAGTGGTCGCGAAACGCCTCGTCGTCGGCCTCGAAGACCGCGCGCGCGTCGCGCTCGGGCACAAAGGGACGCAGGGTGATGCCCTCCGGCCACTGCGGCTGAGGCGGCTCCTCCGACATCTCGATGCGCATCACCCAGGTGTGGCGAATGCTCACAAAGCCGGCGGCCTCGATCACTGCGCGCGCTCCCTGATTGCCGTTGTGGTGCCACGTGTGCAGCACCACCCGCGCTTCAGGCGGGGCCAGCAGCACAAATTCCCGCGCGCGCTGCTCCGCCAGGGAAAGCAGATGCGTGCCTATGCCCTGCCCGCGAAAATCGGGATGAACGCGTACATCGGCACGCACGCGCACATAGGAACGCTGGCCAACTGTCGCATACCCGGCAATGCGCCCGTCCGAGGCAACGGCGAGCCAGGCGTCTGTCTCGGGATGAAAATCCTCATCCCGCCAATCGCCGCGCAACTGCTCCAGCGGGCTGTCGGGCATGCCGCAGTCGGCCACGTCGCAGGCGTTGAGCATCTCGCAGATGGCCTCTAACTCCTCCTCGCGGGGCGCGCGGATGGCGATATTGGGAGATAAAATAGTCTGTGCCATAATAGTATACTCTCTATTCTCCGGCGGGGAGAGGACGATCGTGGGGATCGTTCTCTCCCCGCCGGCTTCATGATTTCACATGCTCAAAAGGGACGAGGATCGAGCTAATGGCTGCCCAGCGCCTCCATATCCTCTCCCTTCTCGCTCGCCTGAATGGCCGGACGCAGCTCCTTCTCGTATATTTTATACACCCGGACGCTGCACAGGCCATCTCGATCGTAGAGCGGAGCCGCGCCGATCAGCCGGCCCTGCTCAACGCTGACATCAGCCTTGAGCTTCTGCTGGGCATGCGCCACCGGCAAAGCCCCGGTATCTTCCGCCAGTGAGAAGGAAATACGCAAGAACTGTCGTCCCGGCGCGTATCCCTCTCGCTCGAACAGGCGCTGCGCGCCCTCGTTGGCTTTGCTGATCACACCGCGCAGCACCACCCGGACGCCGAGAGGCGCCAGGCGGAGATGCTGGCGTGCCCGCACCTCGACCAATCTCAGCAACAGCGTCCCTATCCCGCGATTGCGGTACTCAGGATGGACGCAGAGGAAGGTCGAGATCTGCGTGTGATTTTCGTGCCACACACAGGCAAAGCCCACAATCTGTCCTCTGGTTGTGACTATGACCCAGGCATCATTGGCCAGGTGAAAGTCTGGTCGTTGCCATTGTGACAGCAGGTCCTCCAATGAGCCGCCCGTCGCACCATCTTCGGCGTTTTCACACACCGCGATGAGCTCTGAGAGCGCCTCGAGGTCCTCTGTCTGCGGCGCACGCGCCACAAGGTTTTTAAGCAGGACAGCCATAGTCAATAACTCCGTTCTCCCTCTTCCGCCTCCCGGCTATTTCTTGCGCCAGGATGCGGACGAGGCTCACTCCAGCCAGAGAAGGAGCGAGGTCAGAACCTCAAACCGCGAGTGTCTGTGTACTCAATTCCACCCCCACGCGCAGTTCCTTCTCATAGGTAATGGTTTCGCGCGCTACATGCATGCCGGCTCGACGATACAAACGAGTCGCGCCGGTTAGATTTTGAGAGTCAACGCCCAGGCCGGCTTTGCGCAGGCCCCGGCGATAGAATTCGTCAAATGAATGCTGCAGAAGGGCCATCCCCAGACCTTTGCGCCGCCAGGCCCGCAGGACTCCCAGGGTGCTCACCCAGCCCCACTGGCCCTCGATCACACAGAGTGAACCTCCGGCCACCTGCTCGCCCTCCCAGGCGATAAACCAGAGCGAGGGATCGAAGTCCGATCGCTCGACGGTCCAGTGCTGCCATTGCTCGAATGTGTGCGAGACATGGCCCCAATGGTCCTCGAAGGCTGTTTCGATCGCCCGGTACACCGCGTAATTGTCGCGCTCAGGCACAAAGGGACGCAGTTCAACACCATCGGGCCAGACAGGCGCGGCTGGCTCCTCGTTCAACTCGATCTCCATGCGCCAGTGACGGCGAACTTCTTGGAAACCCGCGCGCTCGTAACGCGCAATCGCAGCAGAATCGGTCGTGGGCATCCAGCAGCCAATCGTCACCCGCACACCCGGCTCGGCCTGCGCCATCCGCTCGCGCGCCCACGCTTCACCAAGCCCAACCAGGTAATCCCCCAGGCGCGGATTGCTGTAGCCCGGATGGATGCGCGTAGTCACAAAGAACTTCGCGTGCTTGTGATCTTCGAGAAAGAGCGAGCCAACCAGGCGTCCCTCCCGGTCAAACACCAGGCGCGTATCCCTCTCCAGGTTCACATCCGGCCCCGAAAAGATGATCCGTATATCCTCGCGCGTATACTCCTCCTCGCCATCCGCGCCATACTGCGAGACATCGTAATCGTGCGAGAGACTATAGAGCATATCTATATCGTCCAGCGTTGCAGGGCGCATCGTCAGGCCCTGCGGCAAAATACTCTCCATTTCTTATTCTTTCCCCTTTCACTCAGGACGGAAGCCATCCCACCGGGATGCAACCCGCATTCCGGCAGGATTCCTCCATGCTTTTCCTGTTATCCATTTCTCTTCAAACGCCCGGTGCGCTTGGCATAGCGTTCGGCAATCCCGAAGATCCACAAGCCCAGCGGCACGCTGATCAGGCCACTGATGACCAACGGCCACGTGCTGGCCCAGATCTCGGACGACCAGATCGGCTTGTTGTTCAGCAGCGCGTCGCGCAGACCATTGAGCACGTAGGTCGCCGGCGAAACCCTGGCCAGTGGCTGCATCCAGCCCGGCAGGACATCAATCGGATAGTAGACCCCCGAGATCAGCAGCAGAATCGCGCGCACGATGTAGGACATCTGTGAACCGCGCTCGGTATACAGCAGAGGCAGAACTGAAGCCCCGATGCCGAAGCCGATAAACGAGACGCTTCCCAGCAGCAGCATAAAGACGGCGGTGAGGTAGTTGGCATGGCTCAGATTCAGGCGGAAGAACGAGGCCACCAGAATCAACTGCAGGAACGTGAAGAGCATGCCATGCACAACCGCGTACCAGCAGCTTCCGATCATGTGCGTAAAGCGCGAGATCGGCGCCATAAAGGTGTGCTCGATCGTGCCCTCCCAGCGTTCGATGTTTATCACATCGGTCACGCCCTCGAAGGTCACGCTCAAATACGACCAGACCGACGTACCAATGATCAGGTACAACGTGAGCGAATCGATCTTTGCCTGATCCATACTACCCAACACCTGAGTATTTTTACTGATCAGCGTTACGCTCAGGGCGTTGATCGCGTTGTAAAAGAGCCAGACAAGCTCCCAGCCCCAGTAACGCTTGGTCAGGTTCCAGTTGCGTTCAAAGAAGGCATAGCTTGCGCGTCCCTGGTGCATTAGCGAAGACATAGACGATAACTCTCCTTGTAGACTACTCTTCCTCTTTCAGAGCCTCAAACGCTTCAAAGGCTTTTTCCCAGCTCCCATAGCGTTCGATGTCGGCTTCACTGATGAGATGAGCAACGGTATAATGCATAAACACTTCGTTCATCGTGACGGGCGTGAGACGCTCCAGGCGCTCCGCCACCGTCCGCTTCAGTTCCTCAACGGTGCCCTGGGCGACGATCTTGCCCTGATCGATGATGGCCACCCGATCACACAGCGCCTCCGCCTCATCCATGTCATGGGTGGTGATCAGGATGGTCGCGTCGTGATCCTCGCGCAGTTGCCGCACAAACATCTGCACATCGATCTTCGAGCGCGGATCGAGGCCGGTCGTCGGCTCGTCCAGCAGCAGCACGATCGGCGAGGTAAGGAACGCGCGCGCGATGGCGACCTTCTGCTGCATGCCGCGCGACATATTCTCCAGCGGCTGCCCGATGCGATCTTTGGGAATGCCCAGGCGGGCCAGAATCTCGCGGATCTTCGCCCGCGCCTCGTCGCCCTGCATGTTGTACAGCCTGGCGGCGTAGATCAGATTCTCCATCGGCGAGAGCTTCTTGAAGAACGACGCCTCGACGCTCACCCGGTTGATCAGGCGCTGCACCGTGCGCTCATCCCTCTGGACATCGTAGCCAAAGATCGACACTCGCCCGGTGTCGGGAATGAGCAGGGTGGAGAGGATGCGGATCAGGGTAGACTTCCCTGAGCCGTTCGCTCCGAGAATGCCCATGATCTCCCGGCGCTTGATATTCATGCTCACATGATCGACCGCGAAGACCTCGAGCTTCTCTGACTTCTCCTGATCTTTCTTAAGCCGGCTCAGCAGCGAGCGGCGTTTCTTAAAGACTTTGGTCACATCGTCGATGACGACCGCATCCCTGGTCTGATCAATCACGATGTCGCGCACCAGGTTCGCCGCAACGGTTTCTTGAATAGCCATCGCTTTCTCTCTTTCGTTCGCTTAACAACACAGCAATACAAGGTATCTTTTTCTCATCCAGCATAGATGCTGCCGGCGATCTCTACACCGATCATCAGCACAGGCTGATACCTGTACAGTGGGACAACATTCGTCCATGCTTTGCGTACCCTCCCTCCCCCGCCGGCACGTCCCGTCACTCCTTCATACAGTGCGCACCTTTCAGTATAGTTTTGACTTCCTGACATCTTTTGTCAGAAAAGAGCCTCTGTTCTTTCCAGCCTCTCGAACGGGCGGACAAATAAGCAACAAAAAACCGTGGGACTGAATTTCATTTTTGCTCAGTGCCCACGGTCGAGAGTCTCGCCTTCAGTTATCTCCTCCATTCAGGAGGGGGAGCTCCTCTCGAAATGGGCACAATCCACCCCTGGGCCAGCCCGATGAACGCCTTCGTCTGGGTAAGAGCACAAAGATGCTGCACGTTGTGAGTGCGCGCAAACAGAGCATGGCCCATGTAGCCATAGGCATCGCGGGAACGCAAAAAGCGCATGCGGGTAATGTTTGGATTAGCCATGCTTGTGCCCTGTCCTTTCGTCAGATTTGGGTGGTAAGATATGTATTTGGTTGTTCACCAGATACCCTTTTCACACGATGAAGATTTTGCTCTTTGCAACTTCACTACTGGTGAGTATACGGGATGAGTTGGTGCTTTGTCAAGGGCAAATAATCTCAGCATTAATTTTAACAGAACTTTTACATACGGTATGCGGGCCTTTTTGCATTCCCAGGATACTCATTCCCCCCGGTCGGTATTCGCGCCTGCGGTGTCCGCTCTCAGAGATGGGAGAAAAGATGTGAGATGCGCACTCAACGCACATCTCACATCTCTGAGTAGAAAGAAGCTTCTCTACTCGTTAAGGCCCTTCTCCAGGTCCTCCTCAACAACAACTGTAGAGATACCGCGCCGTCCGCGCCAGGAGAACAGACGCCGGCTGATGTCGCCAATGCGGGCGGGAATCTCTCTCAGGAAATGCGGATGCCGCAGGACATAGAGCGCGAGTGTGCGCTGCAATGCTTTCCAGAGGCCGGGTAGCTCGGCGGTTTCCCCTGAGCGATTCGGGTGTTCGGGACTTTGCGGATCGGCCCAGCGTTCCCGCGCGTAGATATCGCCCAAGCGTTCAAAGCTCACCGCCTCCTCAGGAGCGACCGATGAGACCGCCAGCATATACTCATGGGGTGTCTGTGATCGTTTGCCCGGTATACCGGCCCAGGCCGCCAGCACGCCCACCCGGCCATAGATCTGGCTGGGCAGGCTCAATCCTCGGAAGAGCCGACGCCACCAGAAGGTAAAGTAGATCAGGCCGGCGAAGATAAAGATCACCAGAGCCAGCAGCACAATCCCCACATCCGTGCGAATCTGATCGCCGGCCCCGGAAGCGTTCCCGCCCGCCTGATCAAAGCCGGTTGAGCCGCTCTCCTGGGGGAGATTCTGATGGTTGTTTCTGCCCTTGCTCCCATTCGCGCCGCCGGGAGCGACGGACGTGCTGGGAGTTCCGTTGGCCTTGAGCGGACGCGCAAAAGCCGAGAAGGTAGCCGAGGGCTCGAAGTTAATCCAGCCATAGCCGGCAAAGTACACCTGCGTCCAGGCATGGGCATCGGTCCCCACGACATCCCACTGATTCGTCTTGGAATTGTACTTGCCGTTGGTATAGCCCGCCGCCACGCGCGCGGGAATGCCCAGCTCGCGCGCCATCAAGGCCATAGCTCCCGCGAAGTAGTTACAGAAGCCGCGCTTGGACTGAAACAGGAACCAGGAGACAGATTCCGCACCAGGCGGCGGAGCCGTAATCGAAGCGTCGTACTGGTAAGTGCTGCGCAGGTAGGTCTCCAGCGCCGCTACTTTATCGTACATCGTCGATGCATGCGCCGTAATCTGTAACGCCAGTTGCTTGATCGCCGGATTGAGGCCAGGGGGCAGCTTGGTATAGGTGGCCAGAACTGCGGGATCAAAGTAGGTAGGGGGGACCTGGCCGTCAAAACCGGGTGGGAGCTGGGTGGCGGGATTGGGCATCGGCACCGTGCGCAGAGTGTCGATATCCGCGTCGGAGACATAGGAAACCACGGTGTAGACGTTGCCCGCTGCCAGTTTCCCGTTATCGCGCAGCCAGGCCACCGTCTCCCCATCGGTCTTATTTCTGACAAGCTGCGCTCCCTGGTCGGTTTGAGCAATCTGCGGCGCCCCGAACAGATAGGCAAACTGCTCGCCAGGTGCGTTGACCACCTGCACGGTCTGAGTCACCGAGCGCAGGTCGATTGAGCCGTCGTAGAAGACAGTGTTCGCCTTGTTCGGAGTCGTCACCAGCGCCCCGCTAATCCAGTTGCGCGAGCCATCGTACTGATCATAACTGGAATATTGAAGATACTGGCTTCCATCGTTGGTTTTGACATGAAACACCAGCGTATTCGTCAGATTCGGGCTTCCTCCCAGAGTCAGCAGACTGGTAAAGTTGCCGTGATTTTGCGGGGTCGTCCCACCGCTGACCGAAATCAGGCGATTCCAGAGATTCTGCGCCTGCACCCAGGGATTGTTATCGGCGCTCCAGATCTGCGCCGCCGCCTGATTGGTATATCCCCAGGGCAGCAGCCAGGAGAAGACGAGAATGCCCAGCGAGATCAGCGCACCCGCCTGCATAAACTCCCAGTTGAGGTCATCTGAGCAGCGCAACCCCTGGCGCTTCCAGCGAATCGAGGATTCGTAGAGGTTAAAGCGCAGCAGCAGCAGCAACGCGGCCACCAGGAAGATCACCAGGAAGATCACATAGCCCGCGTCAATGTTGCTCAGATTAATCAACAGCACCACCGCGTTGGCCAGCAGCATCAGCCAGGGGCTGCGCGTGCGATAGACCAGCCAGGCGCTGGTATAGGCGAGCAAGAAGCCGAGCATGAGAATGAAAAAGAGGAAGATAGAATCGTCGCTGCTGGTTCCTCCCGCCAGGGCCAGAGAGAACCAGGTACGTATGCTGCCCAGGAACGCGGACGCGTGCCCGGCGTAATCGGCCCCGCTGGTCTGCCAGAAAGCCAGCAACACGCTCAGCACGACCGCCAGGACATGCACCAGCAAGCGAGGAATCCGCCGTTGCTTGGCGGCGATAATCCCGCAGAGCAAGCCCAGGGCGGTGATTGGAGTCAGCAAACTGAGATGGTCCACCCAGTTGACCGCCTGGACGCACCAGATGGTACTGTAGACGACCAGGGCCAGCAGAAAGAACGAGAACCAGCCCTCTGCGAGCCGCAAATGAGCCAGCAGGTTCCTGGCTTGCAGGCGTCGATTTTTGCCAGGATCGTCTTCGGGAGCGATAATCTTTGCGAGGCGCTCGACAGCCGCATCCTGCATAGTTCTTACCTCCGTAGTGCATAGCGCGCCTGCGGATCTCGTTCGAGTATTTCGCCGAGCGGGTCCTGACATTTTACGCGCATCACCGGTACACCTGCGCCCTCCAGGAGCGCCAGGGTGTCTTCATCGGCGGGACTCTGATCAAACGAGGAGGCATCGAGGCCGATGACGGCAACCTGAACCCCTCGGCGTTGCAAATGGCGCACGCCATCATGCCAGTCCCGCGAATTTGAAGGCGTAATAATAATCGCAACTGTATTTCGTCCAAAATGAAAAGCGTCCACCGCCAGCGCCTCTTTGAGATCCGGCCCCGGCCCCGCCCTCACTACCGCCAGCATCTCTAGAACGCGCTCAATCTGCCGCTCGCCCCGGTCCAGAGAAAGAAACTCGCGGTGCTCGCCGTTGACGATCATGCCAAGAGAAAGGTCCTGGCGCAGCAGATAGGAGGCGATGGTCGCAGCAATAGTCACTCCATACTCTTCGGTCGAATGCTCTCCCTCGCCAGCCTGCACCGCGTCGTGCAGGTCCAGAAAGATCCAGGCGTCCAGCGCGGGATCAAGGTCGAACTCTTTGACCATGAGCTTGTTGAAATGCGCGCTCGACGGCCAGTGGATGCGGTTGAGCGCATCGCCGGTCATATATTCTCGAATGGTAGTCGCGTTGGTTGTCATCTGCAAGGCACGCCGCGAACTGCGCCCGCGTCCAGGCAAAACGCCAGTAAAAAGGGCGAAGCTGCTAATCGGCAGCACACGCGGCAACACCAGCAGATCACGCGGCGCGGTCAGGATCACCTTGCGGCGAAACATGCCAAAGGGATCGCCGCTGGTTGCGCTCACCGGACCAAGCTGATAGCGGCCCCTCTGCTTACAGATGGTTCGCGCGCGCCAGGTTGCCCGCTTGCGCCCACCCATGCTCGCCACATAGCCAGCGCGATGTCCCGGCAGGGTTGAGCCATCGGCGATCTGCACCCAGAGCTTGGGCAGCACGCTGACATTATCGAGCATCAGGCGCTCGTCAAAGGTATCGCCCACCTGCACCCGCGTCGCAATCGAGGCGCGGCGAAAGATCATATTGTGGAGGCTATAGCGCGCCCAGAACCAGGAGAGCAGAAAGAGCAGCAGCATGACGTAAGTCAGCACGTAGAGCACGTGCCAGCCGCTACTGATGGCAAAAAAGGCCAGGATCACAACCAGGAGCAAGGCTTGCCAGGGACGCATAGTTCAGCGCCCCTTTCCACCTGCCACCCACGCGCCCGGCACCGGCACGCTCTGGAGAATCTCATCCAGAATAGCTGTCGAGGTGATGCCGCGAACACGGGCAGCCGGCGAGACAATCAAACGGTGAGCCAGCGTTGCTTTGGTAAGTAACTTGACGTCATCGGGAATCACATAGCCACGCCCACGAATGGCTGCCAGGGCCTGCGAGGCCCGGAAAAGCGCCAGGGAACCGCGCGGGCTGGCGCCAAGATAGATGTTGTTATGGTTGCGCGTCGCATCCGCCAGCGAAACAATATACTCTCGAATAGATGGATCAACGTGAATCGAGCGCACCTGCTGCTGAATCTGCACCAGTTCTTCCGCGCGCATAATCTGCTCAAGATCATCCAGGGGATGATGAAATTGATGGGTATCCAGAATATTCATCTCATCCTGCATCCTGGGATACCCCAGCGTGATATTCATCATAAAGCGGTCAAGCTGGGCCTCCGGGAGAGGAAAGGTGCCTTCATATTCAATCGGGTTCTGCGTTGCCATAACCATAAAAGGATCGGGCAGTCTATATGTGACACCATCGACCGTGACTTGCGCCTCTTCCATCGCCTCCAGCAGCGCCGACTGCGTTTTCGGCGTTGCCCGGTTCACCTCATCGGCCAGGACGATCTGAGCCATAATCGGGCCGGGCCTGAACTCAAAATTGCCGGTCTTCTGGTTGTAAATAGAGACGCCGGTGACGTCACTCGGCAAAAGGTCGGGCGTGAACTGAATGCGCTTAAACGTGCAGCCGATCGACTTCGCGATGGCCTTCGTGAGAACCGTCTTACCAACGCCCGGCACGTCCTCGATGAGCACATGGCCCTTGCAGATCACCGCGATCAGACTAAAGGCCACCGACTCTGCTTTGCCAACGATTACTTTCTCTACATTGTTAATGACTCGTTGTACCGCAGTAGCTAAATCCTGTACAGACTGCATGCTTTTCTCCCCAAAATCCTGAGTTGGTATCCCGCTTATTTGAATACCTTTGGTACAATTTGACAACGCACAACGATTATCTCTAAGTGTATCACGCACCGACAAGGAGACCAAGAGGAAATGTGTTCGCACCTTCGTGATTTCCGTTGTGTATATTACTACGCCGTCAGGATGCTATTTGTCGCAAGATTGATCGATCAACTAGCCGTTTGGATTGAATATTTTGGAAATTGAACACTGTATTTCTATCCTGTAATATATGGGCTGTCGCTCACATAAGAGCGAAAAATCTACGTCGCAAGTGCAGTTCTACGGAGGATTTTGATTATGACTACCGATTTTTCTCTGCCCGAAAGCTCCCACGTCTCCCCTTTCGAGGCGATTCGCCGCATCAACGAAGATGGCGCTGAATATTGGAGCGCACGCGAATTAGCAAGGCTTCTAGATTATGTCAAATGGGACAAGTTCAAGGTTGCTATCGATCGTGCTCAAAAAGCCTGTCAGAACAGTGGCCATGCGATCTCGGATCATTTTCTCCAAGCGGGGAAGTTGATAGCTGCTGGCAAAGGGGCGCAAAGAACCATCGAGGATTACCATTTGTCACGATACGCTTGCTATCTGATTGTTGAAAACGCAGATGCATCTAAACCTATTGTCGCGCTCGGTCAGACCTACTTTGCTGTTCAGGCGCGCAGGCAGGAACTAGCAGATCAAGTGAAAACCCTGCCTGAAGATCAGCGGCGCCTGGCCTTGCGGGCTGAGATGGCTATCTACAATGGTCGGCTGGCAGAGGCCGCACAGCAAGCGGGAGTTGTGAAAGCCATCGACTTTGCTATCTTCCAGGATCACGGCTATATGGGCCTCTATGGTGGTCTGAAAGCAAAAGACATTCACGCACGTAAGGGACTGCAAAAGGGTCAGCAGATTCTGGATCATATGGGCAGCGATGAGCTGATCGCCAACCTCTTCCGCGCCAGTCAGACGCGTCAGAAGCTGGAGCGCGAGCATATCCAAGGCAAGGAACAGGCCAACCGCACGCACCATGAGATGGGCCGTAAAGTGCGCGAATTTATTCAGGAGGTCGGGGGAACGCTGCCTGAAGATCTGCCCACCCCGGAGGAGAGCATTCAAGAATTGCAGGCAAAGGAGCACAGGCAGCTTCTGGCTGGTCAACAGCCCTCTCTTTTTGAGCAGGAGCAAGGCGAAGATCATTCCTAACGCTCGATTTTTGCAGATACCTACTGGTGAGAACACCCCAACTATGCTATGATTGCGCTATGGAAAATAAGGGCAACGAAGCACAAGAACTTCACGCTGTGGTGCGCGGGCGAGTGCAGGGAGTGGGCTTCCGCTACTTTGTGATCCAGAAGGCTCTCAGCCTCGGCCTGCGTGGCTATACCCGCAATACCAGCGATGGCAGCGTCGAGGTGCTGGCTCAGGGGCCGCGCCCGGCGCTGGAAAATCTGCTGGCTCTGCTGCGGCGAGGACCTTCGGCGGCTGATGTGCGCGAGGTTGAGGTGCGTTGGGGCGAGCCTTCGAGCTACTTCAGCGGCTTCCACGTTCGTTTCTAAGCAAACCATCAGGCAGGAAATCCTGGCTTGCCCGGAGCAAATAGATCAGTGAATCGAGAAGAGAAAAGAGGGGAAAGTATGATTGATCGCCAAACGGTAATCCATATCGCAAAACTGGCTCGCCTGGGCCTGCAAGATGAGGAGATCGATGTGCTGGGCCAGCAACTTTCGGTCATTCTGGAGAATATCGCGATTCTTCAGGAGGCGGATGTCTCCGGCGTCTCGCCCATCGCGCACGCCTCGCGCCTGCACAGCATTATGCGCGAGGATATCCCGCAGCCATCGTACCCGCCGGAGGTCTTGCTGGCAAATGCGCCGGAGCAGGAGGAGAATTGTTTGAAAGTCCGCGCGGTGCTGGAGGAAGCGTAAATTCATGAGTGAACTCTATAAGATGACGATCGATGAGGCGGGCAAGCTGCTGCGCGCGGGCAAGCTCTCCTCGGTTGAATTGACGCGCGCGCACCTGGAGCGGATTCGCGCGCTGGACGATAAGGTGAAAGCCTTTACTCTGGTGACGGACGATCTTGCGCTCAAACAGGCCGAGGAGGCCGATCGCCGCCTGCACAGCGGCGAGCGTGTGACGCCCCTGACCGGGATTCCGCTGGCAATCAAGGATGTTATCTGCACGAAAGATATCACGACAACCTGCGGCTCGCGCATGCTGGAGAACTTTAAGCCTCCCTTTAACGCGACGGTGATGGAGAAGCTCAATGCCGCCGGCGCGGTGATGCTGGGCAAGACCAACATGGACGAGTTTGCGATGGGCTCTTCGACCGAGCACTCCGCTTTCTTTCCTACGTGCAATCCCTGGGACCTTGAGCGCGCGCCGGGCGGCAGCAGCGGTGGCTCGGCGGCGGCGGTGGCGGCGGGCATGGCGATGGGCGCGCTGGGCAGCGATACGGGCGGCTCGATCCGCCAACCCGGCTCGCTCTGCAACGTCGTTGGCCTGAAACCAACCTATGGCCGCGTCTCGCGCTTCGGCCTGGTCGCCTTCGCCTCTTCGCTCGACCAGATCGGTCCCTTTACCCGCAGCGCACGCGATGCCGGCCTGATTATGCAGGTGATCTCCGGGCTTGACCCGCGCGATTCTACCTCCGCACCCGAGCCGGTCGAGGATTACGCGGCAGCGCTGACCGGCGATATCAAGGGTATGCGCATCGGCGTGCCGGTGGAGTACTGGGTCGAGGGCACACAGCCGGGCGTGGTCAGGACGGTGCGCGCGGCTATCGATACCTTGCGCGAACTGGGCGCGGAGGTCGAGGAGGTTTCACTCCCGCATACACGCTATGGCGTCGCAGCCTACTATATTATCGCGCCCGCCGAGGCCAGCGCGAATCTGGCCCGCTACGATGGTGTGAAGTACGGCTATTCTTATCGTGATACCGACGAGATGTGGGAGGCGCTGGAGAAGACGCGCGAGTATGGCTTCGGCCAGGAGGTCAAACGCCGCATTATGCTGGGCACCTATGCACTCTCCTCCGGCTACTACGACGCCTACTACAAGCAGGCCGAGAAGGTGCGCTCGCTGATCGCGCAGGACTTCACCGAGGCGTTCAAGAAGTTTGATGTGCTGGCCAGTCCGACCAGCCCTTCGGTCGCGTTCCGCCTGGGCGAAATCTCCGATCCCTACGAGATGTACCTGCAGGATGTCTTCACCATTCCGGCGGACCTGGCGGGCAACTGCGGCGTCTCGATCCCCGGCGGCTTTAGCGACGGTCTGCCGGTCGGCCTGCAACTGCTGGGCGATTTTTTTGCCGAGGGCAAGATTCTGCGCGTGGCCGATGCTTTCCAGCGTGTGACCGACTACCACACACGCTGGCCGCAGGGATTCTAAGCCTGATTTTCTTCCCATCCGGCGGAAAAAGAGAGACGATGCAAGAGGCTGCATCGTCTCTTATTGCGATAGCATATCAGGCGAAGTCAGACCCGCCAGAAGCAACAGGTGATTATGAAAACATGGGCCTGACTCGTTTTTCAAATTGAAAATATAAAGATTTATCCGCAATAAGCCTTCGAGCCTGACCATTTTTATTCAGAATAGAGAATAGGCCAATGGACCGACGCAGATTACTTGCGATTATCCTGCTGGTGATCGCCATCATACTTATCATCAGCGTGCCCGTGTGGCTCTTCACGCCCCTGGGGGCGAACGTGCTGAACGGCGGCCTGGATGATCCTCCGCTGACCCCGCTCGCCTACACCCCCTCGCCTCGCCCAACTCCTCAGGCGGTTCTGGTCCCCAAAGGCGCTCCTGGCCCGATCACCGCCACAGAGGCGATTCTGATGGACGCAGACACCGGCAACATTCTCTATGAAAAGAACGCCTATACCCCCGTGCCGATGGCCAGCACAACCAAGATCATGACCGCGCTGATCGCTATTCGAGCGGGCAAGCTCGATCAGATGATTACTGTCGGGCAGGATGCAGTCGATCAGGACGGCATCGGCAGCAGCGCCGGCCTCTATGTGGGAGAACACGTCGCACTCAAAGACCTGCTCTATGGCCTGCTGCTCCCCTCCGGTGACGACGCCGCCGTTGCAATTGCCGACGGGATAGCGGGTTCGCAGGACGCATTCGTCGCTATCATGAACGCTGAGGCCCAGCGCCTCCACCTTTTTCAGACGCACTTCTATGATCCAACTGGCCTGGATACCGATCAGAACCTTAATCCTATCCCGGCAGGCCAGCACTATACCACGCCTTATGATCTGGTACGCCTGGCTCGCTACGTGATGAGCATCCCTCTCTTCGCGCAGATCGTCGGCACGAAAACTTATATGCCGCCGGCCAATACCACGCGCGGAGTGACGCTGCCCTGGAAGAATACGAACACTCTATTGACAAGCTTTCAAGGAGCGGTGGGCATTAAAACCGGCTGGACCGGCGCCGCCCGAGGCTGCCTGGTTTTTGAAGCGCAACGCCAGGGCCATACGCTTATTGGCGTTGTCCTTCATTCCACCGAGCCCAACAGCAATCAGCTACGTGATGAACAATTACGCGTAATCGACGCTAAAACGCTGCTCACCTGGGGCTTTAGCCTGCCTGTGCAGGTGCCCCAGGTGTAACAGGATTCACAGATCGAAAGCCGAGAATGTGCGGGCATATTGGTAAGGCTGCTGCGGCACACCGCTACAGTGATGAGGCGCAACCTCGCCCCGTTCGCATCTGTCGTCGCGCTGGATGCTCCAGAAGGCCAGTCGAGCAATATGCCGCTGCTCGGCGAAGCTCAGCAGCGTGCGCGCGTCCTGCAAAGTGAAGATTTCCCGCAGGTCGTTGTTGACGCCGATCATCGGAGTAATGCCGAGCATGCCCCAGAGCTGAGCGGCGGTTCTGTTCGGGTAGAGCAAGTGTAATTGCTGAACGACGCTGTTCACTGTACGGATGGCGTTCTGCGCCATCTCGTCGCCGGGCGCTCGCGGACTATAATAGTTCATGGTCATGAGGTTAATTCCCGCGAGATGGACGCCGGCCTGGAGCGCATCGCGCAAGAGGTTCACTCCGGCAGGCGTCAGACCGGTGACGTTGGTGGGCAGGGTGTACGAAATAACCAGACGCCTGCCGGCCAGGGCAAATTCCCTCTGCAAGCTCGCGACAGCGCGGTTGCGCAACTGGTTCACGCGCGCATCGGCGAGATTTCTCCCCTCAATGTCAAAATCGAGATGCGTAAGGTTATACGCCTCAACCACCAGGCGATACTGGGCTTGCAGGCTCTCTAGCGTTGGACAGGTTCCCGCCAGGTCGGCCCCGCCAAAGGCCACGCTCACATCGCCGCCGATCGTTCGCAGCGCGTTGATGCTGGCTCGCATCCAGGGACCAACCGGCTGCCTGCTGTTCCATGAAGCCTGGCAAACTCTGCCCCTGGCATTGGCAATAAAGGCCAGCGTGAAGAAGCGCGTGTCGCTCGCGCGGGCAAGCGCAACCAGGTCCGTCTGACTGGAGGCATCATAGCTGTACGGCGCAAAATAGTGGAATGGCCAGATGGGCCGCGCTCGCTGAGCAGACGCCGGGGCCGAACCGGCGGTCAACATGCAAAGGCTGAGCACAAGCAGGCAGGCCAGGCTCAATACATATATCTTTCGTATCCTCATCTTTTCTCCCTTATCCTTATTCCCTTACCGCGTAATGCACACAGAACGCCGCCAAATCAAAGGTGGCCCGTTTTCAGCATACCCGCCTGCGGCAAATAGAGGAAGAAGCTATGAGAGGTGAGAGGGAAAAAATCGGCGAACATACGTCGCGAGAGAATCTCAGTCTGTGCCGTAGTTCGCCTGTCTACCGGTTACACGGGCCAGGGTGGTCGCCGCTCCGGCCCGCATAATCAATCCTCTCTGTATAACACGGCATGCCGCTGTGAAGTTACAGTACTGGTAAAGGTGGGTAGTAGTTGGGATTCTGCGAGAAGTCAAACGCTTCGTAGAAGTCGCCCAGCGCCGCATAGCGATCGCGCGGCGCGAAGGCGGGACCGGTGGGCTGGCCGTTGGCGGCATCGTTGTTTGCGCCGGGCGTGGAGTGATCGAAGCGGTGATTGACGCTCGCCAGCGTGGGCAGGCCAAAGCGGCGCTCGATAAATTTGAGGATCGAGGCATGCTCGTAGAGCTGGCCGGAGAGATAGCCGCGCCTCGCGTAGGGCGAGATCACCAGCGTTGGCACGCGCATGCCGAGTCCATACGCGTCGAGCTGCGGCGGGGCAACGTGATCGAAAAAGCCTCCACCCTCGTCGTAGGTCAAGAAGAGCACAGAACGCTGCCAGGCGCTGGAGGCGATCAGCGCGTTAATGACCTGGCCCATCTTGTGCTGGCCCATCTGGATATCGGCAGGCGGATGCTCGCTGATCAGCGATTCGGTAATCAGGAAGGAGACCTGGGGCAGCTTGCCGGCCTTGAGATCGGCATAATAATCGTCCTCGTCCGGCTTTAGACGGGGATCTTTCGCCCAGCGTTTAAAGAAGACCAGCGGGTTAAAATGCTCCAGGTCATCAAACGTCCCATTTCCCAGGCCCAGGTTATAGCACTTCCAGCTAATTCCGTGAGCATCCAGCAAGTCGGCAATCGTCGGGTAGTCCAGCGCCCCCTCGTTCAAGGTATCGGTGGTCACGCCCCCCGAGGTGCCAGACCAGAGGACCAGGCGATTCGGCACCGTAGGACCCAGCACCGAGCCAAAATAGCGCCCGCAGAGGGTGAAATGGTCCGCCAGGGCAAAGTAGTATGCGAGATCGGAGCTGTCGTAGTATCCCAGGGCGGTCTTGCCATCGCTTGTATAGAAGCCATCCATCCTCCCGCGATTCCACTCGCTGTGGACGGACTGCCAGCTATGCGATGGATCGCCGGAGAAAGGGAGGAAGAAATGATGTGGAGAGACACTGCCACCGTGTCCATCAGGCTGCGTGTATCCGCGCGGCACCCCGAAAGAGCCGGCGTGTGGATAATAGCCAAAATAGGTATCAAAGCTGCGATTCTCCTGGCAGACAAGCAAAATATGATCGATCGGCACAGCGGGCGCTTGCGCGCCCGCCACCGAGGCCGCCACGTGCCGGGCAATCCCATACCCGCCGCCCAGTGCAAGGCCCGCACCGGCCAGAACACTCAGGTTGCGCAGCGCCCGGCGACGAGACTGCCGCCCGCAGAATTGATCTCGTAAAGTCATAAACCCTCCTCTTCCTACAGCAAGTCAGTACTACAATGGCCAAGACCACTCCATAAAAATACGTACCCAGATAAACGGCCTGCGCCCGACGATTTACGTACTGCGCCCTATCTTCGGGTACTAGCAACACACAAACAAACATGATAGAATAGCCTTGCCTACGTAATCCACCGTATCATTTTATAAGTAGAGTAAAGTCAATATGCGTTACGCCATCTTCACCGATATACATGCGAATCTGGAGGCACTGGAAACCGTCCTGGCCAAAATTGATGAGCTAGCTAAAGAGCAGCCGATTGATCAGATCTGGTTCCTGGGCGACCTGGTAGGGTATGGACCTAATCCCAATGAATGTATCACTACACTGCGCGAACGCACGGATGTGATTATTGCAGGCAACCACGACTGGGCGGCGGTCGGGAAACTGGACCTGGACGATTTCAGCGCGGCGGCGCGCATCTCCGCCGAATGGACGGCTGAACAACTGACCGAGGAGCATCGCGAGTTTTTGCGCAATCTCCCCGAACGCCTGGAGATCGGCGAGTGTACGCTGGTACACGGCAGCCCCTACGGTCCCCTCTGGGAGTACCTGACCTCTGAGGTCCTGGCCGAGCGCAGCTTCCAGTACTTCGATAGCCGCTTCTGCCTCGTCGGCCATACCCATGTCCCGGTGATCTTCCAGCAGCCATACACATTTGCCAATGAGCCAACAGAGCCGCTCGATCCCATTGCCCAGGATGCACAGAAAGAAGAGGAGACCGCCGAGATGGCTGCGGTTATCCTGACCTCGCAACAGGCCGAGGTGGCCGAGCGCGCGCTCCTGGAAATGGATGAGATACTACACGACCAGGAGGCCAGCGTCCAGACGATTCCGGCCATCCCGGAGCAGGAAGAGGCTCAGAACGACGAAGAGCCGGCTCCCGACGGGCCTCCCAGTGCGCAAGAGACAGAGACGAGCGAAGTGGAGGAGGTTCCGGCCCCCGATGGGAATGATGGGAAACAGGAAGAGCTAGAGAGTTCGGAACCAGAAGAGAAAGAGCTTGTTGCTTATGAGATCACCGATAAGACGACCTCTGAAAGCGACATTAAGAACGCGGAAGATCGCTTGAACGATGAAATCGAGGAGCTGCTGGAATTGCTGGGATTGAGCCAGAGCATGATCCAGGTGACGAACGAGATGCTTCCGCCGCCGGAAGGACTCTGGGAGCCGCCGCAGGGCTATCGGGCGATTATTAATCCCGGCGGCGTCGGCCAGCCACGCGATGGAGATCCCCGCGCGGCCTTTATGATTTATGATAGCGAACGCGGCACTTTTGAGTTCTATCGCATTCCTTATCCGTTTGAGAAAACACAGGAGAAGATTATCCAGGCAGGGTTGCCGCAATATCTGGCGGTGCGCCTGGCCTTTGGCCGCTAGGTTCGGCCTCCATCCCCCTCAAACGGGCTCTGAGGAACAATTCGATCGGAGCCGCTCGCCAGAGGAGGAAATATACTCCTGGTCTGTGAATTCGTCCACATTGAATGATACGTAGAGATATATCGTATGAAATTGATCGTCGGCCTGGGGAATCCAGGCCCGCAGTATGAGCGCACCCGGCATAATGTCGGCTTTCGCGTGGTGGACCGGCTGGCCGAGAAATGGGGCTTTACGTGGTCGGAACGGCGCGCCAGGGCCATTCTAGCCGGCGGCACCGTCGGGACGGAGAAGGTGGTCCTGGCTAAACCCCTCACATACATGAATTTGAGCGGCGAGTCGGTGAGAGAACTGGCTCGCTGGTACAAAGTGCCCCCAGAAGATATTCTGATCATTTATGACGAGCTAGATCTCCCCACCGGTAGGGTGCGGCTGCGCCCAAGAGGCAGCGCCGCCGGACATAATGGGATGCGCGATATCATCGACAAACTGCACACCAGCGACTTTCCCCGCCTGCGCGTGGGCATCGGACGGCCCAAACACAGCCGCATGGAGGGCCGCGACCACGTCCTGAGCGCGGCCAACGGCGACGATGCTATCCTGCTGGCCAGCGGCGAGGAGCGCGCCGTCGAGGCCGTCCAGATGCTGCTCTCCCAGAGTCTCCAGGCCGCAATGAACGCGGTCAACGCCGATCCCGAGGAGGCCGCGCGCAAAGCTGAGGAGCAGGAGCGCAAGAAACGCGAGCGTGAAGAACGCGCACGCCTCCAGCGTGAAGCGATGGAGCAGCGAAAAGAGAATGAGGACGAGGAGCGCACTTCCCCAAATGGCTGATCTCAATTGGAGACGATTCTGAACACCTGCCCTCCCGGTGCTTGAATATAGAAGAACGGAGTATACGGGTGAACCACCCTCTGGAGACCAGCCGCAAGCAGTCTCTGTTGCAAACCCTCCGCATCATCTACTTTCAGCTCAAGCCACGCGCCGCGCCGGGCGCGCCGATCGTCCAATGCATCTTCCGTAAACTCCACGCTCAGCCACGCGCCATTTGAAAATTCGAAGGCGTAGATGTCCTCCGGTGAGCCTACCGCGTCAGAACTTTTCAAAGCTCGCAAGCCGAGCAAATCGGTAAAAAATTCCAGCAGTTTCTCGCGCGCCGCTGGCCGCGCATATAAATGCACTGAACTACTGAGTGCGATCATAGCTGTTTCCTTTCTCGTCGGTTGGGCGGCTCGCGCGCTTCCTTCCGTCGAGCCGCCTCTCAGTCAGAATGTACACCTGTTAGACGACGAGTAAGGCCAAAACTATGCGCATGCTCTCCACCTGCTACTCCTCATTCGCCCGGTCAAACGGAGGAGAGAGTGGCTCGCCTTCTTCAGTTGCGTGCTGGCGGTAGCAGACATAGGAATAGCCGGTGAGAAACACGCTTACAAGGATGATCAGCGGCACTATCACCCAGAACCGCAGCGCCGGCACGAAGCTGCACGGAATGCCAATCAGGCCAACGGCGACAAAGAGCCAGCCACCTATTCTATGCGTGCGCTCCCAGGAAACCTCACTGGCCAGGGTCCAGGGTGTGCGAATGCCCATCCAGAAATTGCGCCGCAATTTGCCCATGAAGTTGCCAATCACGATGAACAGGAGGGAGACGGCCAGGTTGAGCACGAAGGTGATGTCGACGGGTATACCCAGGGAAATCGCGGTCACGCAGAGCTGGACGATCAGCATAAAGAGCAGAATGGCCACCAGCAGCACGGTCCTGAGCTGCGTGTTCGCCGCAGCACTATTACGTCCCCCCAGGCGCGGGCCTACACTTGTGACAAAACGTAAGAGCAGATAAAGACCTATGCTCAAAAGCGGGAAGAGTAGTGTGTTCACCCACTTAGATGCAAATCCGTCCGCCTGACCGGCAATATTCCAGTGAATCGGCACGGTATCCGGCAGAAATGGGAACGCACAGATGGCTATGAGAATCTGTAACCCAACGATCGCCAGGGCCAGCGCGTTCATTGGATCACGCAGCAGCGGCGCCGGGCCGATCTTTTCACGTGTATCACCAGAGAGACTCACGATATATTGTCCTCCATTGGCTTCTCAGCAGGCATATCCTGCTCGCTATTTACTCCGGCCTCATTCTCAGAACGTTCCGGGCTGCCAAACCATTCCAGAATCTCCGTCATCAAATCCTGAAACACAGTTGTATTTAGCGAATAGACCTGGAACTGCCCACGCCTCTCGACGCGCACCAGGTCGGCCAGCTTCAGGACCGTCAGGTGGTGCGAAAGCGCGGTCCTGCCAATTCCAGCATGCTCCGCCAGGTCGCCGGCGGTACGCTCACCCCCGCGCAGGTATTTCAAGATACGCCGCCGCGTAGGGTCCGCAATCGCCCTGTACGCTTCTTGTAAAGACAACTCCTCCCTCCCCTCACTCAGATGACTTCAATATTTCAGCTTCTATTGAAATACTAACGCAGAAGCAAGGGAAAAGTCAAGTATGAGAAAAAGGAAAAGCCGCATAAGAAGGCCCACAGGAGAGCAACGTAACTGCGTTGCTCTCCTGTGGGCCTTTACACCCATATTTGAGTTACGCCTGTCTCGCCTGTTGCTTCATGTGAAACTCATGTACGCCCTTTTTGAGCGTTCCAAGCGCAAGGGTAGCGCAGGTTGGACGGGTCATGACCAGCTCGCGGCCCAGTTGCTCAATCAGGTCCTCGAAGCTCATTTGCTCTATCTCCTCGGCGGTCATGCCCTCTACCAGTTCGGTGACATACGAGGCGGCGGCGCGGCTGATGGTACACCCTTCGCCCTCCCAGCGGATAGCATCCACCTTGCCGTCCTCCCCAAAGTGAGCGTGCATCGTAATGATATCGGCGCAGCCAGGATTGCCGCCGCTCAGGCTCACATCGGCGTTCTCCAGCGGGCCATAGTTGCGCGGATTCTCATAGTGGTCCACTAAAAATTCGATCGCTTCTTGACGGTCCATACGTTCTATTTTCTCCAGCTTGCCAGGGCAACTTGCGTCTCTCTCAGGAGAACGTTTGCTGATCTTATACAATGCCTCTCACTTATAGAACGCTTCAATCAGGGTTTCCTATTCCTGGTGAAAAAGGGGCTATCGTCAGATACTGTTATCACTAACCATGGTCGCGCCGACGCCCGCGCTGATTGAGTTGGGGGCCTATCCATTCTGGGCTGTGGAGCATATGTATACGGCAAAGAACGCGGATGCCCTCTCGCTCTCCTTCATCAAATACGTCGCACAAAACCTGCCCACAGGAGACTCTTTTATCCACCTGGGCGCGATGAATCCCTCGGTCCTGGCGTCTCACTCTTGATTGCTGAAGAGGTGCGAAAAATGCTGCATTTTTCGCACCTCTTCCCCATCTGTGAGAAAAGCGGGCCCTTACGGCTTCTCGATGGGGGCGCGCACCAGGTTGCCCCACTCGGTCCAGGAGCCGTCATAGTTGCGCACGCGTGGATAGCCGAGCAGATAGGTGAGAGCGAACCAGGTATGGGCCGAACGCTCACCAATGCGGCAGTACGTGACGACATCCTTATCGGGCGTGATATCTTTGCTGAAGTAAATTTCGCGCAATTCCCCTGCCGACTTAAAGGTGCCGTCGGGATTGGCGGCGGTGGCCCAGGGAATGTTCTTGGCGGTCGGAATGTGCCCGCCGCGCTGCGCTCCCTCCTGGGGATAGTTGACCATGTGGATCAGCTCGCCCGTGTACTCCTGGGGCGAGCGCACATCGATCAGGCGGCGATTGGGATCTTTCAGGCCGGCGGCCACATCGTCGCGATACGCGCGGATCGATTCGTCCATCGGCTGAGCATGATAGCTGGTCGGGGCGTACTCAGGCACGTCTTTCGTCATCGGACGCCCCTCGGCCTCCCATTTTGTACGCCCGCCGTTCATGACCTTTATGTTAGCGTGACCATACATCTTGAAAAGCCAGAAGGAGTAGCAGGCGTACCAGTTGTTCTTGTCACCATAGAGCACGATGGTAGTGTCGTTGGTAATCCCCCAGCGGCTCATCAACCGCTCAAAGCTCTCCTGATCGACGAAATCGCGCGTTACGGGGTCCTGAACGTCAACGTGCCAGTCTAATTTGACCGCGCCCGGGATATGCCCCAATTCGTAGAGCAGCACATCCTCGTCGGCCTCAATAATGCGCACAGCAGGATCGTTGAGATGCTCGGCCACCCAACTCGTCTCAACCAGTACCTCAGGATGAACATAGCCGGACGCAGCACCCGCGCCCGCCTGTGTTGTTTCGGTGCCAGACATAAGCAGTTCCTCCCTACATCGTTCTGTTTCTGGTGAAAGCTCTTTCATCCAGGTCTCGATGCGATGCAAGACCTGTCGTCAAAAGTAACAAAGTTGATCCACTTTATATTCTACTCCGCAAGTCGGAATTAAACAAGGGCCATTCCTTCGGCTCCGACGGTCCTGATAATTAGGCAATAGACTTGCTTCGTATTATAATACATTCTGTCCTGGACAGAACCGGACAGCGAAAGAGGATGAAAAATGGCGACGACACCATTGGATTTATGGTCAGAAGAAACAGAAAAGCAGCATTCTCAAAAAGGGCCGAAAATCATCCCTCAAGAAGAACAAGCTGGGAGAAAGGCTGAACAGTCACCACATATAGATATATATGACCGGCTTCTGCAGCACTTTCAGGACAAAATGACGCTGAATAGCAAGCTCGATCGCAAGCTGGTCAGCTCTCAGGATGATAAAAAGCAACCTTTCTACCGGTGGTTTCGCTACTAAAGAGGGATTCAGTTCAAAACTCATCTCTTATCTTCTCACCGAGGTTCATTCCCAAATTGGTACGCTGCTCGATCCTTTCGCAGGATCAGGAGCCGCGCTGTTTTCAGCCGCTTCACTTGGGTGGGAAGCCAAAGGAATTGACGTGCTTCCTGTAGGCCAGTATATCTTCAATGCACGAATAGCAGCTCTGGAAGTTGATAAACGTCGATTTTCTGAAACGGTAAATACCATCAAGCATATTGATGACTTTGCTCAGTATTATGATCCGGCCTATCAATTACAACATGTGGCTATCACCCAGGGCGCCTTTCCGCCAGATACGGAAAAAGCCCTGGTTGGATACATTGCCTATTGCCATGCTTACATTGCCGATGAACACATACGCACACTTGCCCTCTTTGCCTGCTTCTGCGTGCTTGAAGACATCAGCTATACGCGAAAAGATGGTCAGTATCTTCGCTGGGATGTTCGTTCTGGACGCAGCCAGGGGAAGCAAGGGAAAATCTTCAGGAAGGCCAGGATTTACTCTTTTTCTGAGGCGCTGAGAGAAAAACTCGCCCAAATAATGCACGACCTGGGCGAGGGGACTCTGTTTAGAGATGAACTCACCTCTGTTCGTCAGCATAACCTTCCCCAGATGACACTTGGTTCGTGCCTGGAGATATTACCAACGCTGGAGAGTCGAAGCATCGATGTCATTCTTACCTCGCCTCCTTACTGCAATCGCTATGACTATACTCGCACCTATGCGCTCGAACTCGTTTTTCTGGGCAACTCGCATACCGACATTACCAGTTTGCGGCAGCGCATGCTCTCCTGCACCGTTGAGAACAAAACGAAGCGCGCAGAGATGGAGGCCCTCTATCGTCGATTGGAGCGTACTGAAGATTTCCAGCGCATAGAAGAGGTGTTCAATACTCAGCATGAGTTTCAAAGAGTGCTCAGCATTTTGGAAAGCCTCAAAGAAAGATTGCCTAATAAGAATGTTATCCAACTGGTACGTAACTACTTCTATGAAATGTGTTTTACCGTGTTTGAGATGGCCCGCATACTAAAACCCGGTGGCCGTATCATTATGGTCAATGATAATGTGCAATATGAGGGCGTGGAGGTCGCCATTGACCTCTTACTTGCAAATGTCGCCGAAGCCTGCGGATTAACTGTAGAGCATATCTGGACGCTTGAAAAGGGCAAAGGCAACAGCAGTCAGCAGATGGGCGAGCATGGCAGAAATGAGCTGCGTAAAGGCGTATACGTGTGGCAGAAGCCTACAACGCTGTAAGCCATCTCGCCAGAGCTTCAACCTCTGCATCCGGCTTTTGATTGTCCTTATTATCTCATCCTACTCACGTCAATATGGCTCTAAGAGAGCAGATGCAAACTGCCAGCCTGACTGCTAACCGCAGAACGGGAAAGTCTGGCTTGTTTCTCTCTTATCTTGACACATCAAATCAAGAGTTCTATACTGCACTCATGCAACAATACAGTATATTCTTCATATTCAAGAGCTATTATTACCGATCTGCCTTTCGGTGGGGCAGACCGGCGGTTGTTGTGCGCATTCGATAAACTGTAGAAGAACGTTACTCACCGAAGGGCAGCAGAGATACACGATCTCTGCTGTTTTTTGTTGTCCAGAAAGGAGGAGCGAGCAAGAGTATGGCGATGACAAACCAGGAATTGCTGGAGAGCTTCGCGCGGACTACGGAGCGGATGTTTGCACCGGAGGAGTTCACGAAGCTGCTGGAGAGCGGGCGGCAGTTGCGCATCAAGTACGGGGTTGATGTGACCGCACCGTACCTGCACACGGGGCACGCGGTCAATCTCTGGATGATGCGCCAGTTGCAAGATATGGGGCACAGGGTGATCTTCCTGATCGGGGACTTCACGACGCGCATCGGCGATCCCACAGGCCGGGACCTGCTGCGTCCCGTGTTGCCACAGGAGGAGATTGCGCGCAATGCTGAGGCTTTTATCGAGCAGGCCAGCATGGTGCTGCGTTTCGATGATCCAGACCTGCTGGAGATTAGAAGAAACTCTGAGTGGTACTCGCACATGCCCGCTGAGGAGCTTCTGCGCCTGTTCTCGATGATTACACACGCGCGGCTGATCTCGCGCGATATGTTCCAGGCACGCATTCAACAGGGGCGCGATATCTACATGCATGAAATGCTCTACCCCGTGCTGCAAGGCTACGACTCGGTGGAACTACACGCAGACCTGACCATTATCGGCTCGGACCAGTTGTTTAATGAGATGCTGGGCCGCTTCTACCAGGAGCACAGCGGGCAGGCTCCGCAGGTGATCATCACGACCAGGATCACGCCGGGCATCGATGGCAAGGCCAAGCAGAGCAAGAGCCTGGGTAACTACATCGGCCTCGGCCACTCGCCGCGCGAGAAGTTCGGGCGCACGATGACGCTGCCCGACGAGTTGATTATTCCATACCTGGAGGTCTACACGGATGTTCCTCTCGCTGAAATTGCGCGAATCAAGGCAAAACTCGCGGATGAGCCTATGCGCGCTAAACTGCTCCTGGCCCATGAGATCGTGAGGCGCTATCACGGCGCAGAGGTGGCCGATCGAGAGCAGGAGTGGTTTCTGCAAACCTTCTCCAGCCGCAAGGTGCCCGGGGATATCCCCGAACTCCAGCTTGCCGGCGGCGAACTGAGCGCGCTCGAGATCGTCAAACGCTTCTTCGGTCCCCGCAAAAGCAATAGCGAGCTGCGCCGTCTCTTCCAGCAGGGAGGCGTCTCGCTCAATGGCCGCAGGATAGTTCGGCCAGAGGAGATCGTCGAGGTGCGCCAGGGCGACGAGTGGCGCGTGGGCAGGCGCACGTGGTTCCGCGTGGATGTGCGATGATTGAAGTCTGATTTATTCGCCTGTGGAAGTGACTGCGGCTCGCTCATCCTGCTACTTCTGAGCCTGGCCGGTTACATGCGCAGGCGTACAGACGTAAGGCAGGAGTGGGCGGCTTTGTAGGTTCTCATATTGAGACTATGCGCAGCGCGTGCAGGCGTTCCGCAAGACCCGTGTTGCGCAGCGCGACGCGATCGTTCTTAACCGCCACTTCGAGGGCGCGCGGCTGGCCGATGATGAGGCAGAGACGCCTGGCGCGGGTGATTGCAGTGTAGAGCAGATTGCGCTGGAGGAGCATGTAGTGCTGCTGCACCAGGGGCACAACAATGGCCGGGTATTCGCTGCCCTGGCTCTTGTGGATGGTGATAGCATAGGCCAGAACAAGTTCGTCCAGTTCATGGAAGTCGTACTGAACAAGCTGGGGACCGGCCTCTTCCAGAAACTCGACTTTGAGCGTGGAATCCTCTTTGTCGATCTGGCGAATCCAGCCGATGTCGCCGTTGAAAACGCCCTTGTCATAGTTGTTGCGCACCTGCATGACCTTATCGCCGACGCGAAAGGTGTGCCCGCCCCATTCGAGCATGCCCGCAGTACGGGGATTGAGGCGCGCCTGCAACTCTTCGTTGAGCAGCGAGACGCCGACCGCGCCCTTGTACATGGGCGAGAGAACCTGGATCTCGGTCAGGGGATCGAGATGATAATGGCGCGGAATGCGGCGCTGCACGTAGTCCAGCACGCGCTGCTGCACGCGCATTGGATCTTCCTCAGCGATAAAGTAGAAATCGCTGCCCGGCTCCGACTTGAGCGGGGGCATCTGGCCGGCGTTGATGCGGTGAGCGTTGACAATGATCTGGCTGGCCGCAGCCTGGCGGAAAAGATCGGTCAGGCGCACACAGGGCACGGCCTCGCTGCGTAACAGATCGCGCAGAACGTTGCCGGGTCCCACCGAGGGAAGCTGATCGGCGTCGCCGACCAAGAGCAAATGGGCTGTGGGCGGCAGGGCTTTGAGCAGGTGATAAAAGAGCAGGATATCGATCATCGAGACTTCATCGACGATCACAAAATCGTAGGGCAGCGGGTTGTTCTCGTTGCGCAGGTAGGAGTTATCGCGCGGCACGAACTCCAGCAGGCGGTGCAGGGTTTTGGCCGGCATGTCAGCGGCCCCTGTGGCCTCGGTGAGACGTTTGGCCGCGCGCCCGGTGGGGGCCGCCAGGGCGACGCGAACGCGCCGCTTGCGCAGGAGCATCAGCAGGGCGCGCAGCGAGGTGGATTTACCGGTGCCGGGTCCGCCGGTCAGGATACTGACCTTGCGCGAGTAGGCCATCTGCACTGCCTCGCGCTGTTTCGCGGTCAGCACGATATTGCGCCGTTCGGCCAGAAACGCGAAGATCGCCTCCCAGTTCGCCTGCGAAACCGACGGAAGCTGGCCCGGCGCACGCAGCAGAGCGCGCAGGAGACGCGCGGAACCCCGCTCGGCGTGCCAGAAAGGACCAAAATACACATGCTGATGCGCCACCTCTTCCTCCGGCTCGGTCTCCTCTTGCTCCCGCTCGCCTTCATCGCCATTTTGAGACGGCAGCGCGTACTCGAAGGCCAACGGCGGCTCGATAAAGATATCGCGATCGTGGCGCAGTTGTTCGAGCGCGGGAGCCAGTTGTTCGGGTGAGGCCAGCAGCATCTCAGAGGCGCGGTTCAGCAATTCGCCAGCAGGCAGGAAGCAGTGCCCATCTTCGTTAGCTGCCTGGGCCAGCGCGTATTTCAGGCCGGTAGCCAGGCGCGGCACGCTGTCGCGCGGCAGGCCCAGCTTGACCGCTATCTCGTCGGCGGTACGAAAACCGATGCCATACACCTCGTCGGCCAGCTTATAGGGATTCTCGCGCACCACGCGCACCGCTTCCTGACCGTACTGCTTATAGATGCGCGTGGCGAGGTTGATCGAAACTTCGTGCGATTGCAGGAAAAGGTGCAGTTCTTTGATCTCCGCCTGCTCCGTCCAAGCAGAGATAATCTGGGCGCGATCTTTGGCGCTGATGCCCTTCACCTCGTTTAAACGCTCGGGCTGCTGCTCCAGAATCGCCAGCGTCTGCTCGCCAAAGTGATCGACGATCTTCTGCGCTTTCTTGGGACCAATACCCTTGATCAAGCCTGAACTGAGGTAGCGCACCATCCCTTCGGGCGAGGCGGGCAAACGCTGCACAAAGTTCGTCACATGAAGCTGACGTCCGTAGCGTGGATCGGTCTCCCACTCGCCCTCGATGGCGAGCAACTCGCCGACCTGCACGCCGGGCAACTCGCCGACGATGGTGGTCAGCTCATTTGTACGCAGAAGGTGCCCGCTCTCGTTGGGCCGGAAGCGGGCGACGGTATAGTGGTTATCTTCGTTGCGAAAAACGATGCTCTCAACGGAGCCTTCGAGTTTGGGCATAAGGCTGCTTTATCTACGCTGATCTCATATCAGTGAAATCATAAAGAGGCACAGTTCGCCTGGGAGAGGCCATCGTATGGCGTAAAGCCTCAATCCGTCGTACAGTGGCAGGCGTAAACAACCCATCGCCACAGATTGTACACACCTCGGCAGGGACATGATCAATGACCATAATACGGTCGCCCTGGTGTACAACATGCACGACTTCATGTGCTTTATATTCTCCTCGACACCCCTGAATGCTACATTTCATAGACCTGCATTATAGCCCAAAACAGCCTGTCTTATCAACAAAGACGCACGCGTAAGCAATAGCCCATTTATCACAGGTGGACAGTGACGTGGGAAGACAATCGAGAGCGTGATCTGAAGAAAGATGTACACTAGCCCAAATATAGGGTATAATACGCTTGGCTTACATAAGATTTCGCCACTCACGAATTCGTGGGTACGTCAGTAGAATGCTTCGTTTCACTGCTGTCCTCTACAACCTTCTCGGGGGGAGAGGGAACAACTTATGAACGGGAAAGTGACCTACCGTCAGCAATATACTCGCTGCGGGAAGCAGCGTTGCCGTAAGTGCAAAGAGGGAGCCGGGCATGGCCCGTACTGGTACGCGTACTGGTCTGAGAATGGGCGAACCATTAGCAAGTATATCGGCATTCACGCGCCGGCAGATCTCGATGCCAGCAAGCAAGAGATGATCTCTTCTTCTGAGAAAGCAGAGGCTAAGATCAAACCTCTCGTCTCCTCTCTACGGCCCCTCTCCTCCCGCACGTCTCTCCCGGAACCTGTTGAGCAGGAAGGGAGAAAAAAAACCCGCGTTCTTCCAGAAACGGTCGATTCCCAGGCACTTTTGCGCGTCTATTTACTCGGCCAATTTCGTGTCGAGCGCAAGGAGGGGAACGGCTGGCAAAGCGTCTCCAATCGCACCTGGCAGCGCCGACGCGCGCGCGCGCTGCTCGGCTGTCTGCTGAGCCAGGCCGGTCGCCGCATGGGCCGCGAACAGGCGATGGAGGCCCTCTGGCCCGAACTGGATATCGAAACCGCTGCCAATCGGCTCAACGGGGCGGTCCACGAATTGCGCCAGATCCTCGAACCCGGCCTCGAACGCCCCGCGTCCTCCAGGCTGCTGCGCCTTGAGCGCGATATATTGATACTTGCAGATTCTTCGGAGATCTGGGTCGACGCTGAGGCGTTTGAGGCGCTGCTGAACCGGGCCAATACGACCGATGATCCGGTTCTGCTCGAACAGCTTCTGGAGGATGCCTGGTCGCTTTACGAAGGGGATTATCTGCTGGAGGAACTCTACTCTGAATGGGCCGCCGCGCGTCGCGAGTCCCTCAGGCGGAGTTGGATGGGCCTGCTGCTTAACCTGGCCGAACTGCGCGCGAAACGCGGCGCACTGACCAGCGCCATTGAGCCGCTGGATCGCCTGTTGACCGCCGATCCCACCCATGAGACTGCTGTGCGCCGCCTGATGATTCTTTTGACACAACTGGACCGGCGCGGCGAGGCTATTCGAGCCTATGAACGCCTGGCCACGATTCTCAAGCGCGATTACGAGAGCGAACCCCTGCCGGAAACCGTCGAGCTCTATAAGGCTCTGCGCCAGGGCCAGATTCAGGTTGCCCGCACGCAGCATGATCCCCTGACAAGAATCTCTTCCGGCCAGAGCCGGCGCGGAGGCGAGCGCGGCCTGCCGTTCACGCAACAGGCGATAGCTAATGCCGGATCTGAGGAGAAGACGACAAATCCCCTGGCTGCATGGCAACAACTGCCTCGCCCGGCTCTTCCGCCTGGCCGACATAATCAGAGCCCGCTGATTGGTCGCGAGCGCGAACTGGAGAGCATTCGTCAGATCCTGCTGGCAATTCATGCGCTCCCCGCGTTTGAGAACGACGGCGAGATCAGAAAAACGGGCACGCCCGACCAGCGCCATCGGCTGGCCCATTTCGCTATGATCATGGGCGAGACAGGCATAGGCAAGACACGCCTGGCGGAAGAGGTCAGCCAGATAGCCCATACGCTCGGCTGGCGCGTCGCCTGGACGCGCGCCTATGAGCAGGAAGGGACGATTCCCTATCGCCTCTGGACCGATATTTTACGCTCGCTCCTCCAGGATATTCCCCTCGATCAGCTTACCAGCATGTTTGAGGGAAAAACAGGCCAGGTGCCCGGCTCGGGATCGCTCAATCCCGCCGCCACTGCCCAGGCAAAACTCGCCCGTCTCGCCTCTCTTCTCCCAGAACTCGCCGTCCCTCAAGCTTCTTCGCTTCAGCCAGATCGCCTCACCACTCTAACCGCACCAGAGCAAGAGCGTTTCCATCTCTGGGAGGCCGTGCTTTCCCTGCTCAACGCGCTCAATCAGTCGGCGCCGCTTCTGCTCGTTCTGGACGATCTGCACTGGACCGATGATAGCAGCCTGGAGCTCCTGGCCTACCTGGCCCGCCACCAGCAAAACGAGCGCATTATGCTGATCGGCACGTGCCGCGATATAGAGCTGGCCCCCAGCGCCAATCTCCGCGCGCTCCTCAACGATCTGCGGCGCGAAGGGGTTCTGGTAACTTTCCCACTCCAACCTCTGACGCAAAACCAGATCGCCCGCCTGATCTCACACCTGCCCCATGAGCTGGTAATGAGCATTCAGAGCCAGGCCGGCGGGAATCCTCTCTTCGCAGAAGAACTGGCCCGTTTCAGCGAGGCGATGCAGGGCGAATCAGGCAACAATGGGCACTATCCGGCCAGAATCACGGAAGGTACCATCGGACCGGGCGCGATGAGCCATTCTGTCACGCTGCCCGAAACCATCGCGGCGGTTCTAGAACGGCGCTTGAGCAAGCTAAGCAGCGAGTGCCAGGCTCTGTTGAGCAAGGCGGCCGTCCTGGGTGGCTCCTTCGAGTTCAGCCTGCTGGTACGCGTAACAGGCGAGGCCGGCAACAGCGAAGACAGCACGCTGGATCTGCTGGAAGAGGCGCTGCGTTCGGGTCTGCTCACCGAAGAGGTCAACGGTTCGCGCATCGTCTATCATTTCTGGCACCCGTTGATCGTCAGCCATTTGTACGAGCGTCTCTCCGCAGCCCGGCGCGCTCAGCTTCACCGGAGAACTGCACAGGCGCTGATCGATCTGCACGTGGGGAACGAGGCGAAAGAGGCCGCCGCGATTGCCTATCACCTGGATAAATGCGGTCAGGATAAAGAGAAACTGGCCGCCTACGCGGAAATTGCCGGCAACCAGGCCATCGCGCTCTCCGCCTATCCCGAAGCCCTTCATTATTATCACCAGGCGCTGGAGGCCCTGAAGTCCTGCACGCTGGAAGAGAAGCGAGACCCGATGCACCTCGCCAATCTGCTCGAGTGCATGGCCGAGTGCAATGCAATGCAGGGCAATTTCGCCGAGGCCCGCCAGCAGTACGCGCAGGTTCTGCAACTGCACGAAGCCCAGCAAAAGGATGCCTCGCGCTTTGCCAGCCGAGAGGAATTTCTGGCCTGGCAGCAGGAGGAGGCCCAGGTCCAGGGCATGATCTGGCGCGCGATCGGAAAATCGTGGAGATATATCGGTGAGTACCGCCAGGCGCATGAGTGCGCCGAACGTGGCCGCCAGGTGCTGCGCGCGGCTGGCATTACGAGCGGTGCGGCCTGGGCCTGTCTGCAAAATCTGGACGGCGGCGTTTACTGGGCCGAGGGCAATTTCGCCGAGGCCCGGCGCTATATGAAAGAGTCCCTGGATATTCAGGAAGAGGTGATGCGCTCCATCCAGGAGAATGACGCCGGGCGCAAGGCTTATCAGGAGAAGATGCCGGCTCCCCTGATGACGCACAGCCGGCGGGCCTTGCTGGGCGATCCGCTCGAACTGGCGAAGGCCCATGAGTCGCTGGGCGTGGTCGCCGCGAGCATAGGCCAGTATACCGAGTCCTTGCAACACTTGCAGACCGCCCTGACCATCCTGGAAAAACACGACTTGATCGGCGTGATGAGCCAGACGTGCGGCAATCTGGGCGCGGTGTACGCGATGAAAACCGAGCATACTATCGCGATTATGTACTTTAAACGCGCGCTGGAACTGGCCGAGCGCACCGGCGATATTCCCAGCAAGGTCCTGGTGACGGGCAACCTGGGGGATGTCGCTGCCCACATTGGGAATTTGACCGAGGCTGCCACCTGGCTCACCGATAGCCTGGTCCTGGCGGAACAGATTTCCGATAAGGATCACACCAGTTGGGCCTTGATTGCGCTGGCCACCGTTCAGCAGGATCTCGGCAATATGCGCGAGGCCCTGGAGAATATCCGCCGCTCGCTGGCTACCGGACGCAGCGTGAAAAGTACGGTGCGCGTTGGCTTTGCCCTGGTCGCTCTGGCCGACTGGCGCGTAGCCTGCGCGACGCTGCTGCGTAATCTGGAACCGGACAAGGCCGATGAAGAAGAATATCAACGTCTGCTGCGAGCCGCCAGGGCTGCGATTGAGCGCGTTGAGAGGCTCGAAGATATCGATACGGAGACGCAGTGTACCGGCCAGGTGGTCCTGACCGCCATCTACTATCTATCAGGCGAGCTTGAACAG
>Ga0209581_1001065_pt1 | contig 36820 bp, 30 predicted proteins | sample Coa_R2_FD_187160 | JGI IMG/M metagenome (GOLD analysis project Ga0209581, IMG submission 187160) | Surface soil microbial communities from Centralia Pennsylvania, which are recovering from an underground coalmine fire - Coalmine... | ecosystem: Environmental > Terrestrial > Soil > Unclassified ...
GGCCACGATCGAGTTCGCGCGCAATGTGCTCGGCCTGGAGGACGCCAACAGCACCGAGTTCGATCCCAAAACCTCCGCCCCGGTCATCGATTTGATGCTAACCCAGCGCCAGATCGCCGATAAGGGCGGCACAATGCGCCTGGGCAACTGGGTCTGCTGCCTCACACCCGGCACGAAAGCCTACCAGGCGTATGGCGAACCCATCGTCTTCGAGCGCCATCGCCATCGCTACGAGTTTAACAACGAATTTCGCAAACGCATGGAGTCCCACGGCATGGTTCTCAGCGGACGCTCGGCGGATAACAGCCTGATCGAGATCATCGAGCTGGCCGACCATCCCTGGTTCGTCGCCTCCCAGTTCCATCCCGAATTTAAGAGCCGTCCCACTCGTCCACATCCCCTGTTCCGTGATTTCGTCGGCGCTTGTGTGCGGCAGAGTTGCGAATCGCAAGCATACAAGTCGCTTCAAGAGGCGCTGGGCGCGCCTTCGCGGGCACCTCAACCCGACGCCCATGTTGAGAGATAACGATGTTGTACCTGAGCCAGTTGCAGGGCGCCCCCGTGGAGGATTCTCACGGGGCGCGCATCGGGAAGATCGGCGACCTGCTGATCTCACGTGACGATCCTTCACAACCCTGCGTGTTCTTTATCGAGGGCCAGGAAGATCAGTCCTGGTACGCCCCCTCCGCCGGGGTGACGTGGCGTGATCACACGCTACACCTGTCACTGGCCACCTCTCAATTGAACCAGGCCAGTCCCCCGTTCCCGCCACAGCAGGTGGCCCTGGCCGGCGAGGTGCTCGATAAGCAGGTAATCGATCTCGCCCGTAAGAGGCCCGCGCGCGTGAACGACGTTTGCATCGGCGAGAACTGGCGCGTGCTGGGCATAGATAACAGTCCGCTCGGCCTGATGCGCCGCCTGGCACCTCCCTGGCTGCTCGGCAAACGCAGCAAACACGCCCCCGCCAGCTTTATTCCCTGGGAACGCATTGAATTGATCGCTCCACCCCAGGAGGAAGAACAGAATGGGGAGCAGACCGGCATCCGCATGGAGCAGATCGCGCTGCCACCCCAGGCCGCACGCCCCACCAGCGGCCAGCTCGCAGAATTGCACCCCGCCGATATCGCTGATATCGTCCACCAGCTCACCCCCGGTCAGGGCGCGCGTTTGATTGAGGGCCTCGAGAACGAAATCGCCGCCGATACCTTCGAGGAGGTGGACACCGAACGCCAGGCGCAGATTCTGGAGCGCCTCAAGAGCGAACGCGCCGCCGATATTCTGGAGGCGATGGGTCCCGACGAGGCCGCCGATCTCCTCGCCAGGCTCCCCGAAGAACGCGCCCAGGAGCTTCTGCACTTGATGACTCCCGAGGAGTCTGAGGATGTGCAGGATCTGCTGGGATACGCCCCCGATTCCGCCGGCGGCCTGATGACGACCGATTATATCGCTCTCAATGACTCCCGTACCGCTCGCGAAGCTCTGGAGGCCGTGCGCGCCAGCATTCAGGAGGATATCAGGGCCGCCTATGTCTATTGCGTGCCCGACGAAACACAGGACGAGAAGCCCCTGCTGGGCGTGGTTTCGCTCTGGGACCTGCTGGCCGCCTCTCCCGAACAATCGCTGCGCGAACTGATGGATACCGATGTTATCTCTGTGCAGACCGACACCGAGCCGCGCGAGGTCGCGGAGATCATGGCCAAGTATAACCTGCTCGCGCTGCCGGTGGTCAATCCAGCCGGGATGCTCGAAGGCGTGGTCACAGTCGATGATGCGCTGGATGTGCTCCTGCCAAATGAGCGACGACGTAAGCCAAGAAGAATGTATTAATTTTTTTCAGGATGTTGATGGTAATGGTATTATTGAAAGGAAGAGAACGTGTCTCTCAAAATCAAGAAGTTGAAGGCCGCCTTGTCTAAGGCGGGTTTTGTAATGCAGCCCGGTAAGGGTAGTCATACTGTATGGAAACATCGGGCTCTGCCCGGTGTGGAGATTACCCTGGCCGGCCACGACGGCGACGATGCGAAACTCTACCAGATCAGGGATGTTCAAAACGCTTTGAAACAGATAGGGAGGGAGCTATGAATCCGAATCTCAAGCGCTACTCAATGATTATTCAATGGAGCGATGAGGATCAGGCGTATATCGTCACAGTTCCTGAGCTTCCTGGCTGCAGAACTCATGGTGCCACATACGAGGAAGCAGTAAAGCAAGGCCAGGATGCTATTGAGAGCTGGATCATGGCCGCACTTGCTGACAACGATCCTGTTCCCGAGCCTAGAATAGCGATGCCAGCATAGTTTTCAAAAAATTTACTAGCAGAGGAGAGATCCGTTATGCCGAATTTTTCCTCTGCTGAGATCTTATCCTTTCTTTCAATCGCACCGTCCTTTGACGACCTTTTATGCTGCTATTTTTTCATATCCCAGTTCTCACAAGAACACTACTTACTTCGCTCATCGCGATCCTGACGCTGGTGGGCATTATGCTGCGCCCGTTCCAGTGGAATGAGGCGCTGGTCGCACTGGCGGGCGCAGCCCTGCTGCTCATCCTGGGGCTTATCGCCCCGCTCGACGCCCTCGCTACTCTGCTCTCCCAGTGGAATACCTTTCTCTTCTTCCTGGGCATGATGGGCCTCTCGGCGTTCGCTGAGGAGGCGGGCCTGTTCGATTGGCTGGCGGCACAGGCGGCGCGCTTTGCGAAAAACAGGGCCTCGCTGCTGTACTTGAATGTTTTTCTGCTCGGCGCTCTGATCTCGATGATCCTCTCCAACGACGCCACTGCCCTGATCCTCACGCCCATCGTCTATGTCCTGGTGACGCGCTTGCGTTTGCCGGTATTGCCCTTTCTCTTCGCCTGCACATTTATCGCCGATAGCGCCTCGTTCCTCCTGCCGGTGAGCAATCCAATCAATATCCTGCTGACCTCGCAGTTCCCGCTTGATCTGCCGACCTTCCTGAAGCTGCTCTCGCTCCCCTGCCTGGTGGTGATCGGCGTGAATATCGGCATCTTCTATCTGCTCTACCGGCGTCAGTTGCGCGGGCGCTTTGACCTGAAACGCCTGCCTTCGCCGGAGGAATCGATCAGACATCCGGCGTACTTCCGCTATACCTGCGCGGTCCTGCTGCTGGTCGCGCTTGCCTATGTCGTGGCCTCGGCGACGCACTTCCCGCTCTCGCTGGTCGCCCTGAGCGGTGCTTTCCTGCTCGCCGGCGGCGCGCTTGCCTGGAGACGTCCTTTCTTGCGCGATCTGGGCAAGCATATTTCCTGGCCGATCTTCGGCTTTATCGCGGGAATGTTTATCGTCGTGCGCGCGGTGGAAAGCACCGGGTTGACGGCGCAGTTCGGCCAACTGCTCCTCCACCTGGCTGGCAACAGCAATTTCGGCGCGGTCATGGTGGGAACCGCTGGCTCGGCGCTTGGAACCAACCTGGTCAATAACGTGCCGATGGCGGTCATTCTGACCTCCGCACTCCACAGCGTCCAGCACGCTCCCCTGAACGTCCAGCAGGGCTTTCTCGCGGCCAGCATCTTTGGCTGCGACCTGGGACCCAACCTGACCACCGTTGGCTCGCTCGCCACCGTTCTCTGGTTGCTGATTTTGCGCCAGCGTAATATTGATGTATCAGGGCTCGATTATTTTAAGGTCGGGATCGTCGTCACCCCGCTCATGCTGCTAATCGGGGCGTTGACCATCTGGCTGATGTTGGGCCTTTAAAGGAGCAAGAAGATCATGCGCATCCTGTGTTGTTTAGACGGCACGAACAGCGAGCAAATTGCCAGGGCGGCGCGCTGGCTGGCGGCAAGCGAGCCGCCCGTTTACGGGTTGCTCTACGTAATCGATACAGATCCGCGCAAAGAGATCGAGCGCACGCGCGAGCGCTTTCTGCGCCGTCCCTCGGGTCCGCTCGCCCCCCGCCATGAGCAGATGAGGCAGGCGGAGCAGTTCTCCGCTCAGGACATTCTCAACGAGGGATTGCGCTACCTGCCGGGCGCCGAAACCCTGCAGCGCGAGGGACGACCGGAGCGCGAGATCGTCAACTGCGCCGCCGAGTGGCGGGCCGATGTGATTCTCATCCTGCCCAGGGCCGATTATGGGGAGAGGCCAGCTCCTGGCCCGAAATCGGTGGGACATGTGGCGCGCTTTGTGCTGGACCACGCGCCCTGCCCGGTCTTTCTGCTTCGGCCCCCGGCGCGAGGGCACGTGCCACCAGGCCCCTAGTTTCAACCCACACCACCTGCTGAGGGTGGTGCAATAACCACGAACGGTCGGGCCTCAGTGTACACCTTTATGGAGAAAGGCGCGAGACCTTCTTGTTCCGAACAGGTAGTGTGGGTTGAAACTAGAGATCTCGCATCTCCTCGCCGGGATACGCCGTCTCCAGCGCCTCCAAGACGCGCAGGATATCCTGACAGATCTCATCCATCACCTGGGGAAGCCACTCCTCCGGGCGGGGATGGTCGGCGCTGGCCTCGATCCCCTCGCGTTCGTCGATCTCGTCGTCCTCTTCGTTGACGCTGCGGTAACGCTGGAGCGAGCGCGCGGAACGGGCCTGCGGATCTTCGTGCAGACCGCGCATGCCCTCGGGATGCCAGATCGGCAGCTCGACGCGCTGCTGTAAGGTCAGAGCCTCAGCCAGCAGGCGGTTCTCTTGCAGAACAATCGTCAGGCCGGGCCGCGTCTCGTTGGCCCGGCTGCTATGCTCGCTGGCACGCAGCCTGAGCAACTGCATCAGAGAGAGCAGTTGCGGATTGCTCAGATCTGGACGAATGCCGCTAAAGGGCAGCGTATACGAGAGATCCAACACCAGGGGCGGGATATCGCGGGTATGCAGATGAGGGCAGTGTTCGTCTGGCTCATGAAAGAAATCGCAGACGCCGACCGGCCCCTCCTGAGCAAGCGCAGTGTCCAGGGTGCTCCACGCAAACGAGAGCGTACAGGAGACGCCGCCCTCCGCATCCTCACAACTGCGGGTGTGGCAGGTGCAGGCGAATTCACGCTCCATTGTGCGCGAGTTCAGCCAGTACTCCGGGTGGGTTACTACTCCAAGACGCTCCGCCGCTCGTAGAAAGTACTCGGTAATATCTTCAAAGCTGACCATCTCTGTTTCTTTCTTCGCGCCGAGCCGATCAGGGTGATACACGGTAAAGACCTTCACTCTCCGGCGTCTCTCTATATTACCGACGTCGGCAGGTGGTGTCAATCGGAAACATTGTTGACTTGCTCTCCCTTCTGTGCTACAATTTATGTCGTATTACGACCTAAATGGTGAGGAAATTGGACGAACACCCCGATCTCAGTCCGACAGAATATCTGGCCCTGGCAGAATTCCGCTATCAGTTGCGCGAATTCCTCTCCTTCAGCGAACAGGCCGCGCGCGCAGGAGGGCTTGAGCCGCAGCAGCACCAGCTCTTGCTGGCCCTCAAGGGGGCGCAGGGGCAGGAAAAAGTTACGATTGGCGATCTGGCGGAGCGTCTGAAGATTCAGCACCACAGTACAGTTGAACTTATTAACCGCATGGTGGAGCGCGACCTGGTCCAGCGTTGTCGCGATGAGCAGGATCAGCGGCGGGTTCTGGTAGTCTTAACTCGGCACGGGGAAGAGGTTCTGCGCAGGCTCTCCCTGCTGCATCGCACAGAATTGCGCCTGACCGGGCCGGCGCTGGTACGGGCTTTACAGGCAATTATTGGCAAGGCTCCCGTAGAAGAGGGGGAGAAGGAGTAATTATTTTGTTATCCGGTGTCTGGCGCAAAATTGTGCAGTTTTTTAGTAATCTCGGCAATCATGAGGCTCTGGGCAAGCTGGGGGATTTTACCACTACGCCGCGTGTGATCTTTATCTCGGTGCTCGCTCTCGGTATTGGGACGATCGGCGCGGTTGTCGCGCTGATCCTGCTGAGATTGATAGGTCTTTTCACGAATCTCTTTTTCTTCCAGCGTTGGGATACTGCCCTGGTTTCCCCGGCGGGCAATCATCTCGGCTTCCTGGTGATTTTTGTGCCGGTCATTGGTGCTCTGATTATTGGTCTGATCGCGCGCTATGGTTCAGAGCGCATTCGAGGTCATGGTATTCCCGAAGCGATTGAAGCCATTCTGATTAATGGCAGCAGGGTCGAACCAAAGGTAGCTTTCTGGAAGCCGTTGTCGTCCGCCCTCTCGATCGGCAGCGGCGGCCCCTTTGGCGCGGAGGGTCCGATCATTATGACCGGCGGCGCCGTCGGCTCGCTGGTCGCGCAGTTTATTCACCTCTCCAGTTCTGAGCGCAAGACTTTGCTTGTGGCGGGAGCCGCTGCCGGGATGTCCGCGACCTTCAATTCGCCGGTGGCGGCGGTTCTGCTGGCAGTGGAATTACTGCTCTTCGAGTGGAAGCCACGCAGCCTTATTCCCGTTGCGCTGGCCAGCGTCGTGGCCGATGTGGTGCGCCACTACATTATCGGCCAGGGACCGCTCTTTCCCACCCCTCCGCACCCGGCCTTTATCGGCCCGCTCGGTATCCTCTCCTGCGTGCTGGTCGGCCTGCTGGCCGGCGCGCTCTCGTCGCTGCTCACCATCGCAGTGTATGCCAGCGAGGACGCCTTTCGGAAACTGCCCATCCATTGGATGTGGTGGCCGGCCATTGGCGGCCTGGTAGTAGGCATCGGCGGCCTGATCTTTCCCCAGGCCCTGGGCGTGGGATACGACACGATCGGCGCTCTCCTGCAAGGCCATATCACGGTCCAGGTAATTGCCGGCATCCTGATCGTGAAGGCGATTATCTGGTCGGTCTCGCTCGGTTCGGGAACCTCAGGGGGCGTGCTGGCTCCGCTTTTGATGATGGGGGGCGCGCTCGGCGGCCTGGAGGCGATGTTCCTGCCAAATCTCGGTCCGGGCTTCTGGGAGTTGGTCAGCATGGGGGCGATCCTGGGTGGAACGATGCGCTCGCCCTTTACCGGCATTATCTTCACCCTGGAACTTACCCACGATGTGAATATGCTTCTGCCCCTGCTGGTAGCCAGTATGCTCGCGCATGGCTTTACTGTCATCGTCATGCGCCGCTCAATTCTGACCGAGAAGATCAGCCGGCGCGGCTATCACCTGAGCCGCGAGTACGCAACCGATCCGCTAGAGATTCTCTTCATCCGCGAGGTGATGCGCACGAATATCGTGGCTCTGAACGAGACCATGAGCGGCGCAGACTTGCACCGGCTCTTACACGGCGGCGACCTCTCAGAAGAGAACTCCCCCACTTCGCGCCGCATGCAGCGCCTCTTCCCTGTGCTGGATGCAAATAAGCGCCTGCTCGGAGTAGTGACGCGCCGCGACCTGGAGGCACTGCTCCCCGGAAGCACCGGCCAGACCAATCATAACGGCTCCCAGGCGCAGATCGGCGAGAAAACCTTTACGCTCACCTCGGCCATGCGCTCGCAGCCGGTTGTGGCGTATCCAGATGAGCCACTGCGCTCCACCGTCTACCGCATGGCCGAATCTGGCTATACACGCCTGCCCGTTGTGGATCGCGAGCATCCCGACCAGTTGCTCGGCATGGTTTCGCTCCAAGACCTGCTCAAAGCGCGCGTGCGCAACCTCGACGAGGAACGCCGCCGCGAGCGCGTCCTGAAACTCAGCCTGCTCTTTACCCCGCGTTCCAGCGAGACCAGGCAAGAGCTGAGCGAACGCTAGACTATTCCTTCCCTTCCTTACCTCCTTAGAGCGAATGGGGCGTGTCCATCGAGGACACGCCCCACTCGCGTCTGCAATCCTGTTGTATAATACGATGGTGCCACATTTTCCAAAAGAGGTGTATCATGACAGATCTTCGTTTACAGCGCATGGCAAAGGTGCTGGTCAATTATTCCATCGGGGTGAAAAAAGGCGAACGCCTGGCGATTCGCTGTCCTGCAATCGCAGCTCCCCTGGTGCGCGAGATTTACCGCGAGGCGATCCGCGCCGGGGCGCTGCCGGAAACCTTTATCTCTTTGCCGGGACTGGACGAAATTCTCTTGAAAGAAGGCTCGGACGAGCAGATCACCCACATTCCACAGCCTCAACGCCTGATCTTTGAAGAGTATGAGACGATGATTGCGCTCTGGGCAGAGACAAACACGAAAGCCTTAAATAATGTCGATCATGCGCGCGTCGCCCTGGCCCACAAGGCCGCCCAGGAGTTGCTGGATACCTATATGCGGCGCGCCACCGAGGGAACGTTCCGCTGGGTAGCCGCGCTCTATCCCACCGACGCTTCCGCCCAGGACGCTGAGATGTCGCTGGAAGAGTTTGAGGACTTCGCCTACCGCGCCTGCTTCCTGGATGAAGAAGATCCGGTCGCACGCTGGAAAGAATTGAGCCAGCAGCAGGAGCGCCGGGTGCAGTGGCTCAAGGGCAAACATACGGTGCATTTGCGCGGCCAGGACACGGACCTGACGCTCTCTATCGAGGGCCGCCCTTTCATCAACTGCGATGGCCACCTGAACTTTCCCGATGGCGAGTTTTTCACCGGGCCGGTCGAGAACTCGGCCAACGGCTATATTCGCTACAGTTTTCCCAGCTCCTTCAACGGCGTCTCTGTAGAGGACATACGCCTGCGCTTTGAGGATGGCGTGGTCGTTGAAGCCTCTGCCGCCAAAGGTCAGGCTTACCTGGATCAGATGCTCAGCGTCGATGAGGGCGCGCGCCGCCTGGGCGAGTTTGCCTTTGGCAATAATCCTTACGTCGATCGTTGTATCAGACACACGCTCTTCGACGAGAAGATGGCCGGCACGGTTCACCTGGCGCTCGGCAAAAGCATCCCGGAGTCGCTGGGCGTCAACGAATCGGCCATCCACTGGGATATGGTCTGCGATCTGCGCCGGGGCAGCGAGATTCGCGTTGACGGTGAGCTGTTCTGCAAAGATGGCAAATTTGTGGTGTGAAACAAGCTCACCGGGTGTATGGACTCTGAATAAAGCAGCGGCCCTCGCGCGCGCGAGGGCCGCTGCTTTATTCAGAGTCCTATCAGATCATCGGGCGAATCGAACGGATCGTATAGGTCGTCACCCCGCCGGGGGTAGAAACCTCTACCACATCCCCCTCTTTATGCCCCATCAACGCCTTTCCCACAGGCGATTGGTCTGAGATCAAGCCAGTTTTCGGATCGGCCTCAAAGGTTTCGACAATCTTGAATACACGGTCTGCTCCCGTAGAGCTGCTCAGGGCAACCTCCATGCCGATGCGCACAACCGGAGGTCCATCGACATCATTATGCATATCGGCAGTCATAATCTCGGCCACTGACAACAGGCGCTCAAGCTTCATAATTTCTCCCTCCACCATCGCCTGCTCGTTTTTAGCGTCCTCATAGGCGCTGCTCTCGCTGATATCGCCCGCCTCTTTCGCCTCATGAATATAGTCAGCAATCTCTTTGCGCTTGACGGTGCGCAGATACTCCAGCCGCTCCACATTCCTCGCATATCCTTCGGGCGTCAGGCGATATACCTTCTGTTCTGACTCATTCTGTCCACCAATACTCATGCAAAACTCCTCCCTGGTGTTGAGGGGAAATGGGAATGACCCTGAGAGCCTCCCTTCGCTCTCGGCTCATCCACCTGGTTACAACACACGATAAAGAAACGATTTGATCACGCCGGACATCTGGCTCGCTGTTCAATGGCAGAGCACTCTACCCGCCACTTCTTGCGTGATCCACACCAATGCCCATCTAACCTCACACCGGGGCCACGCCCCAGAGCCTCCTTCTCTATTGAAACAGACGGCAGATGCGCCGCCTCTTCCAATCGAAGCAAGAGGTTCGACTCTATTAGCACAGGCGACCGATGGCTGTCCTGATTGCTGCATCGGTAATCCTGCAAGCCCTCTTCGCTTGTCTGCCCCTTCCTGTCCCATATGTCTCGCGTTCCTCTCGGCCATACGGCTGAGTGCGAGATTGAGACGGAAGGTCATATCTGAACCACTCTGACGGCAGAAAGACACCGCGCGTTCCAGGAGGATCGGCTGATGTGCCCTCTTTGCAGGCTTTGCGTAGGCGCCGGGGATCCTGACTCACGTTGTCTTCTTTATCCGTCCATGTGTAATCTTGCGCCAGCCGGTTTCAGACACGAAGGTGATTATACTTTCTCTTCCAGATGACGTCAAGTGATTATAGTCACTTTTCCACGTTCCTCAGATATATCTCCTTACGCTCTCTGCTTCAAGCCAATCTCCCTATACGATTGAGTGGGGTCCCGCACACAGCGCAGGTTCCTCGCACCGCCCGGCGGCCATTCTTCATGATAACTTCGTGCGCATCCAGCATCTCTCTCTTCTGCCTGCATTTGACACAATAGGCCATGATCGGTTCGGCCTTTGCCAGAGCATCGACAAACGGGCCATCCTCCTTCTCCCCCGTCAGGGACGTCGGGTCAATCCCGGAGCGGACCTCTTCCTCTGAAAACGGCATGCGCGCAGCGGGTTCCGCATCTCGTTGTGCTTGAGTTGCTTCTGGAAGGGCCTGCTCCGTTGCTCTCTCTGCGATGCTCTGCTCTTCTGATTCCGGGAAATGGGTAATGATAGACGTTGCCTCAACTCGTTCGGGCACCGGCGTTATCTCGGCCTGCCAGCGCCGGATCGCGGCCACGACCCTTTCCGGTTGCTCCTCCTGAACCGCCAGGCCGGCGTCGGGGATCAGCTCGACCTCGCGGGTCCGCCGCTCTGGATCGGCCAGCACCGCCGTTGTGTGCAAACCGGCGATGGTTTTCTGATCCTCCAGAGCCTGCGCGCCCCAGATCAACAGGACCGGCTGCTGAAGGCTCTGGAGCTGGCGAGAAACGTCCTCCACCAGCTTGCCGGCCAGCAAGGCCATGACGGCATGTTCCGCGCCCAACTGGTGCGTCTGCGCGTAAAACTCGGCGAAATCAGTTCGCTCGCCGCGCCTGCGACCATGAGTCAGCAGAAAGCCCAGGCGCGTGCTGAGCAGCGGATAAAGCAACGCTTTAAGCAACGGCACCTCGGCCCCCGGGAAGCCTGGCCGCGCGTTTCCCTGGTGCGCGTGTGGCGAGATCAAGACCAGCGCCGTACACAGGTCGGGAGCGCCGGCGGCCACTGAAACCGCGTAATTGCAACTCAACTCGCTGGCGACCAGCGTGGCCGGGGCCTTTACGACATCGCGCAGAAAATCCTGACAGAGCGAGCTATAGAGAGCAGCCGAATACTGCCTGTTGGGCCGGTCAGAAAGCCCAAAGCCCAGCAGATCTGGCGCATAGACGCGATACGTCTGAGCCAGTGGAGACATCAAATACTGCATTTCGCGCGCGGATGCACCGATATCCGGCCTGTGCAGGAGAACGAGCGGCGGGGACTCTGCCGAGCCAAGTACCTTGTAAAAAATACTGCGTCGCTGCCATCTATAAAGAAACGCCTCGCCGGGGAGCGGACTCTTCAACGGTTGGGGCGTCTCCAACGCGTGGCGCAAAGCAACCGTCCCCACGGCCGCCAGGATAGCCGAAAGACACGTCCCCACCCACCAGCCGATAGTACGACGTACTGGTTTGCTCATAGATACCCTCCTCAATACCTTAGTATTGAAACTATAGCATATACTACCCCTCTTTATTGACGCCCCAGGCCGCTCCTATTACAATACATTTTACAATACATTCGAGTTTATTATATTCACCACTTTCCTTGGATGGAACGCACGATGCGCATTATACACAGCCTGGATGAAATGACCGAGACGGCTCGCGGCTGGCTGGCCGGCGGCCCTGTTGGTTTTATTCCCACCTCCGGCAATCTGCACGCAGGCCAGCTTTCCCTGATACAGGCATCTCAACGGGAATGCGAAATTACGGTCGTGAGCATTCTCATCGACAAGGAAGAGTTTGCGACTCAGTATCAGGGCGCCGGGTTGATGTACGATCTGAGCAGAGACGTGCAATTTCTGGAATCTGCGCAGGTCGATATCGCCTTCATTCCTCGCCCGGAAGACATCTATCCCCCCGCCTTCGCCACCTACGTTACGGCCTCCGGTCCAGTCGTCGAGCACCTGGAGTGCATGCTTGCCAGAGACCACGCGCGTTACGTGGCAACGACATTCACCAGGCTTTTACAACTGGTGCGCCCGGACATCGCGTATTTTGGCCAGAAGAGTGCGCAACTGGTGGTGCTGGTGCGCAGCCTCATTCACGACCTCTGTATCGATACCAGCCTGCGCGTCCTGCCGATGGTACGCGCAGGCGATGGCCTGGCGCTGAGCAGCCGAAATGCCCTGCTCACGCCTGCGCAGCGCCAGGACGCGCCACTGCTCTACCGTGCGCTTTTGCGCGCAAAGGCTTTAATTGAGCAGGGAGAGCGCACGGCCTCCATCCTGCAAAAAACAATGGCCGACACAATCTCGTCCTCGCCGCACCTGCGCCTGGATTACGCGGCTGTTTGCGACGCCGCCACCTTTGCCAACATCGAGCGCCTGCCCGAGCTGGTTCCGGGGCAAGGAGGCTTTCTCCTGGCCATCGCCGCCTACGTCGGCTCTGTCCGCCTGACCGACAACATCCAGTTTACCAGCGACGGCTACTGGCTGATGTAGCGGGAGATCCCGCGCAATCAGTCCCCAGGTGAGGAGAAATAGAGAGGGAAAACAAAGCAGCACAAATCCGGGCGCCCACATAAGACGCCCGGACGCACATCCTAATGCTATTTAGCGCACAAACTGCTTGAGCACCTCGTCAACACCGGGATGATTGCGATTGAGACGCAAATCCTCCGCGCCCGAGGGATCAGTTTGCAAGAGCAAAATGCCCTGTTGGATACACATATTCAGCAACTCGCGCGCCGACTCGCGCGTCAACCTGCCGCGAAAACGATTCTTCGGGTTCACCGGGTCCCCAATAAAGTTGGAAACGCCGATTACCGTGCGCCACGACCAGTTGCGATCGATGTAATCGAGGAACTGCAAAAACTGAGGGTCAAGAGTATCCATCGGGTATGGCTGGAACTGGGCGGGCGGCGTATTGAAGGAAACAGCGGGCAAACTCCCGGTGCTCGCCGTCAAGGGACCGAAGGAGCCGTTGCCTGGCTGGCCCACGGCTGAACTCCCTCCCGGAACAAGAGGAACGAACTGGCTGGCACTGCTAATAAGATCTCGGCTGACGGTTCCTGGTATACCAACAACAATCACAGTTTTGTTTAGACGTAACTTCAAACGGGCACTGATACGAGTGAAATCTTTGTCTCCAGTCATCAGAACAAACGTAGAGATAGTAGGACGATCAAAGACTGTTTCGATAATATCCATCAGCATATTCAAGTCAACGGTGCTTTGTATCACAGTACTCTGGACGACCGTGCTTGCTCCACTTGCACTGACGGCTGGCACATGGCCGGTGTTGCCTGTGGAATGCACCGGCGAGGAAGGGGGATAACCGAGCGGCCCCGTATTGCCACCAGATCCCAAACCTGTGGGCTGCGGCTGGCCATAGGAGCCTGCATACGAGGGATTCTGGCGCGAGGACTCGCGCTGCTGATAATCAGCCATGCCATAGCCTTCCTCAGGAAGCGACTCCTCCTCAACCTTCGGACGTTCCTCTGTATCAGGCGCCTCCAGGTTAGAACCCTCCGCGTAGGCAGACCAATCGCCACCCAACTGCTGGGGAGTAATCGCCGGGAGCGGACCCGAGTTGCCGAGCGGGCCGGTGGGCCATTGGCGATAGCTGGTATATCCCTGCTCACCGCCGAGCGCCCCGGTGGAAGTTCCACTAGCGTAATGAACCGGAGTCATACGAATACGATCGCGCTGTTTGGCAGGGCAATCCACCCGGTCAATCATCGCTGCCGTTAAACTACCTTTGAAAGGCTCAGGTTGTCGAGACCAATCCGCATAAGCGCGGGCCACCATCACAGTACCATAGCGACGTGCGACAGCTATCAGTTCCTGTGGATCAGGCTCTCGTCTCTGAATATTGAGCATGCTATAGCGGATGTTCTCAAAATCGATGAATAATGCTATATCTTCGGGCACATTCTTCTCCTCTCTGGGAGAAACCGCACAGACCAAGATTTATGATTGTTCAGGTACTCGGACATATCTCACGGCTGGCGAGATACTTGCGTGATTGCTATCCTGATGCTATGAGCATATCATACTTTTTAAGCAAAGTCGAGTGGTCTGTACTTTACTTTCTGTAGCTACTATGGTATAGTCTTGCCAAATGGTCAGGTGATGGCCTGCCTGGCGTTGGCCTGTTGTATCCTGTACAAGAGTAAAGTACTATGGAGCAGACAAAAACATTACACCCTCGCCCTCTCGATAATTCAACTTGTCCCGTCGCCCGCACAGCCAGGATCATCAGCGGTAAATGGACGTTACTTATTATCCGCGATTTGGCTGCCGGTGTCAAACGCTTCAATCAATTGGAACGTTCCCTGCAAGGTATCAGCCCTAAAACGCTCTCCGAACGCCTGCGCGCTCTGGAGGAGGAGGGTATTATCATACGCCAGACGTTCGCGGAGGTGCCGCCTCGCGTGGAGTACTCATTAACTGAGAAAGGGAATGACCTGGTTGAAGTGATCACCTGTATGCGCTGCTACGGCAACCGCTGGCTCTGTAACGCGGACGATGCTGATTTTCTGCCGTCGCGTTAAGCCCGTCTCAAATACATTCCAATACCCCTTCTCTTTCTCCAGAACCGGAAAGCCCCCCGAACAGAGAAAAACCGGGGATACTCCCCGGCTCTTTGGCCAACGTGAAAGGCTCGTTGTGCGCCAGAATCCTGCTTAAAGAGAAGCGCCGATCAGCTCGCGATTGTGATTCGTAAGGAAGCGGCGAAGGGTACCTTCGTTCTCCACTACCCCATGCTCATCGGACTCCTCTACCTGGTTCTCCGCCTGACAGAGCAGGTCATATAAACCGGCAATGTCATAACGCAACTGCACCTGTAACTGGCCGCTGCTGTTAAAGCCTTCGACGAACAAACCATCCTCCTCTTCGTGGATGGCTATGCTTTTGACGCCGATCTGATCCAGCATATGACCCACTGCATGTAAAATGCTCGCATAACTGAACGTGGCCCGCATTGATCCCTCCCTAAATGGTGTGGAGTTAGATAACTGTTATACTCGCGTAGATAGACTGCACTGTCAACCCGAGATTTGAGCTTGTGATAGGCATGAGACGCTTGGGATGCGTACCATACCTCTCAAGTTTACCATACTGATCTCAACGTCGTCAAGTTAATGCTTCCCGTTCATTCCTGCCGCTGTTGTCCATGTTTCCGCTTTGCGAGAAGCGGGCGCTCTGCCGCTCTGCTCCTGCGCGCTCAGAATCTCGATGGCTTTGCGGCGCCAGAACAGGGCACTGGCAGGACGCTTAAGCGAGAGGCGCTCCGCCAGCAGCTCGTCGCTAATTTCGGGAGTGCTCCTGAGAATTTCGATGGTCATCTGCAATTTGTCGGGATTCGCCTCAACGGTTGAGGTAATAGGAGAGACCGCCGGCTGAACCGCATCAGGCGCAATGGCAACGATCTGCCCGGTAATTGGTCGCTCCTGGCCCTCGCGCTGACCCTCAGACGATTCAGCAACCGGGGAGGCCTTTTCCGTCGTCGCACCTGGAACTTCAGCGCGGTTAGCCTGCGAGAGCAGCGCGGCGGGATTGAGACGCGCGGAACCGGCGGTCAGAGCGCGACGCAGGGTGCCAAGCGGCAGGTTTGTCTGCCTGGCCAGCTCCGCCAGCGCCGTGAGCTGGGCGGCTCCCTTGCCTTTCTCCTCAGCATCAGTTTCACTGACCGTCTCTGCCATCATGGTATAGACAATACCTAGCAGAGGAAAAGCGCTGGCCATAAAGGGAAAGACATTGATCAGCCAGGGGGCAACCCTCTCCGCAGCACTCAGCATGGTTGGACTGTGGAACTGCTTCGCATAGGCCCAGTTCACCGCCCAGGAGAAAACTGTACAGATGACAATCAATAGCCAGTGCTGCCAGACCGCCTTCGGCGTTCGATAGCGCCGATAGCGCTGGAACGCGGTCCAGGAGAGCAGATAGATGGTAACATCAATACTGATCGCTATGGCATAACTGACTCCCCACCACCAGACTCCCTCTGGCCCCTGCGATGGCTCAAACGAGGCAAAGAAATAAGCAACGTGCGGTATCGAGGCCGCCAGAAATACAGCAAAGGCAATCCAGAAAAAGTATTTCATTTCGAGATAGCTCCCTCCACACTAATAGACAACGCGCATTCCCGCCATTCTCCCACACATAAGAGAAGCATACGTTACTCCCCGTCTATTCGTCCAGCTTTAAGTACATTCAGGCTAATTTGGGCAATTGACCTTCTACCACCCCGGGAATAGGACAACTGAATCTGAGGACAATGTATCAAAAATTGTCAGATTGTGTTATTTTGTGCAGTTCTCCCGCTTCCTATTTTTAGGAAAATGAATTTTTTCAAATTTTTAGTTTTGGCCCGCAAAATCGCCGGAAAAAATGTTGACAAGCCGGCCAAAGTATGGCATAGTATCGGGGCACATAAAAAAGCGCACCTGAACAACTGAAGAAGTGTAGATAATGATTACTTCAATTTTGCCGAGAGCAGAAGGAAGAAGCGCGAGAAGATCATCATAGCAAAGCCAGAGGCACGTGCGTGCGAAGCTGGCCGAGCCTGGGGGTGCTGCGAGCAGCAGGCCCACAAGCAGGACAGCGTTCGCGGTGGATGCCTGGGCGCGTCAGTCCGATGAAGGACGCGGAGACCGGCGAAACGTTCAAGGGGAGCTGCATGCGAGCGAGGAGCCTTGAGAGTCCGAATGGGGCAACCCCTCCAGAGTGATGTCTGGAGACCCTCTCCTGAATGCATAGGGAGAGTGGAGGGCGGTGGGCGAACTGAAACATCTCAGTAGCCTGACGAACAGAAATCAAACGAGATTCCCTGAGTAGTGGCGAGCGAACGGGGAAGAGCCCAAACCGGGCAGGGGCGAAAGCTCCTGGCCGGGGTTGAAGGACCTGCCATTGATCCCATCCCCAGGTCGACCCGAAGCGGTTGGAAAGCCGCATCCGAGAGGGTGACAATCCCGTAGGGGAAGACCGGGGGAGGGGAGGCGGAGATCCTGAGTACCACGGGACACGGGAAATCCTGTGGGAAGCCGGGGGGACCACCCTCCAAGGCTAAAGAGCTGACGCGACCGATAGCGCACAAGTACCGTGAGGGAAAGGTGAAAAGCACCCCGCAAGGGGGATGAAAGAGACCCTGAACCCGCGAACGCACCAGCAGTCAGAGGCCACTGTGGCAGGAGCCACCAAGGGGCTGATGGCGTGCCTTTTGTAGAATGATCCGGCGAGTGCTTGGCGGTTGCCCGGTTAACCCCCAGCAGAGGGGGGGAGCCGGAGGGAAACCGAGTCTGAACAGGGCGCGTGCCCGGCTTGTGAGAGCGGGGCAGGTAGCCGTCAAGCGACCCGAAACCACGTGAGCTACCCATGAGCAGAGTGAAGCGGATGTGAAAGTCCGTCGAGGCTCGCACCCACCAGTGTTGCAAAACTGGGGGATGACTTGTGGGTAGGGGTGAAATGCCAACCGAACGTGGAGATAGCTGGTTCTCCCCGAAATGCATTGAGGTGCAGCCACCGTGAGCGAGGACCCCTGGAGGTAGAGCACTGGATGGGCTCGGGGCCAGGTGCTGGTTACCACCCCCAACCAAACTGCGAATGCCAGGGAGTCAGCACGGTGAGTGAGACGGCGGGGGCTAAGCTTCGTCGTCGAAAGGGAAACAGCCCAGACCATCGGCTAAGGTCTCGGAGTGGATGCTCAGTGTCAAAGGGCGTGCGTGCGCCCAGACAGCCAGGATGTTGGCTTAGAAGCAGCCATCATTGAAAGAGTGCGTAACAGCTCACTGGTCGAGTGCGCGTGCACCGACAACGTAGCGAGGCTCAAGCATCCCACCGACGCCGTGGAGTCCGCCCGCAGAGGCAGGCGGGCTGGTAGGGGAGCGTTCGGCGTGCCAGGAAGCCAGACGGAGACGACTGGTGGAGCGCGTCGAAGTGCGAATGCCGGAATGAGTAGCGCATGTGGTGTGCGAACCACCACCACCGAAAGCCTGAGGGTTCCTGGGCACCGTCAGTCGTCCCAGGGTTAGTCGGGTCCTAAGCCGAGGACGTAGCAGTCGTAGGCGATGGCAAGCAGGTTGGATAGTCCTGCACCGGAGCGACTCGCGAAGAGTGAAGCGGGGACGCGGTAGGGAAGGGGAGCCCACCGAATGGACAGGGTGGGTTGCGCGCAGCGAGGGCGCGTGGGAGGGAAATCCCCCACGCAGGAGCCTGAGCGCGCGCACGAGTCCTGGCAACAGGACGGAAGTTCCCGGCTCCCAGGCCGCCGAGAAAAGCCGCTAGCCAGAGTCACCTCCGCCCGTACCGCACACCGACACCGGTAGGCAGGGGGACACCCCCCCAGGTGAACGAGTGACCCTCTGTTAAGGAACTCGGCAAATTGACCCCGTACCTTCGGAAGAAGGGGTGCCCTAGTAGTTTGTCGCTCAGTCGAGCGAGGGACGAGGGGGCCGCAGTGAAAGGGCTCAAGCGACTGTTTACCAAAAACACAGGTCTCTGCCAACGCGCAAGCGGACGTATAGGGGCTGACTCCTGCCCAGTGCCGGAAGGTTAAGCGGAGTGGTGAGCGTAGCCACGAAGCGAAGCCCCGGTGAACGGCGGCCGTAACTATAACGGTCCTAAGGTAGCGAAATTCCTTGTCGGGTAAGTTCCGACCCGCACGAAGGGAGTAACGACTTGAGCACTGTCTCAACAGGGGACTCGGCGAAATTGAAGTACCCGTGAAGATACGGGTTACCCACGACAGGACAAAAAGACCCCGTGGAGCTTTACTACACCCTGGCCTGGAGACGAGGTGGTGCATGCGTAGGATAGGTGGGAGCCGGAGAACCGACCCTTGTGGGGGTCGGGGAGGCAACGGTGAAATACCACTCTTGTACGATTTTGTGTCTCATGCCGCATCCTGAGACGGGACGGCAGACAGGGCCAGGCGGGTAGTTTGACTGGGGCGGTCGCCTCCCAAAAGGTAACGGAGGCGCCCAAGGGTTCCCTCCGGGTGAATGGACACCACCCGGCAGAGTGCAAAGGCAGAAGGGAGCTTGACTGCGAGCGGGACAGCGCGAGCAGGGACGAAAGTCGGGCTTAGTGATCCCACATTTCCGCGTGGAAGGAGTGTGGCTCAACGGATAAAAGCTACCCCGGGGATAACAGGCTGATCTTGCCCAAGAGTTCACATCGACGGCAAGGTTTGGCACCTCGATGTCGGCTCGGCGCATCCTGGGGCTGGAGTCGGTCCCAAGGGTTGGGCTGTTCGCCCATGAAAGCGTCACGCGAGCTGGGTTCAGAACGTCGCGAGACAGTTCGGTCTCTATCCGTCGTGGGCACCAGAGTCGTGAGGGGAGTCATCTTCAGTACGAGAGGACCGAGATGGCTGGACCGCTGGTGAGCCAGTTGGGGGGCCTCCCCCAGGGCTGGATGGCTACGTCCAGAAAGGAGAAGCGCTGAAAGCATCTAAGCGCGAAGCCGACCCCAAGATGACGACTCTCTCCCTCTGTTCGCAGAGGGATAAGATCCCAGGAAGACGACCTGGTAGATAGACGGCAGGTGGACGCCTGGCAACAGGTGCAGCCCAGCCGCCCTAATGATCGTAGGGCTTGTGTGTGTGCGTGCGACCGGCCCACACCCAGGCTCTCGGTCCGGGAGCGCGCGTGGCGTGCCCGCGGCTTCGCTCAGGGTGAGCACTCGTCGCGGCTTCCTTCCCTCTCCCGGCAAAATTGAGGACCGTCTGCACTTCTGGTGTTTCAGAAATAAAAGCGCAGTCAGTGAATTACTGGCTGCGCTTTTTGCTGGTAGCTGGTGTGTGAAGCAGAGCCACTTTAGCGCGACTGGACGCTCTTCTCTTGAACAATTTCAGAAGCCTTGCTATTGACAACAGTGCAGTTTAAGTTATGATGTTTATACATAAGACGCTTCAGCTTCGTACACTAGCCAGAAAGGAGACGGCGTTTCCATCTATCGCAAACGCGAGAAATTACTCCTCGCGGCCCTTGAGGATGCAACGTCGTTCGGTTATAGTTCTATGAGTGAAATCAATGCACCTGTCGCGGATCTTCAGGAAGAGGCGGCTCGCATCCTCGCCGCCGCCGAGGCGGACAACTTCCCCCTGCGTTTACTGGGGGGCGTAGCGATTTATTTCCAGTGTCCCTCCGCGCAGTCCGATGCGCGTTTTCAGCGGGTCTACAAAGATTTTGATTTCGTCACGCTAGGCAAGTGGGGAGGGAAGACGAAGGCGCTTTTCACGCGCCTGGGGTATACGGCTAATCAGGCGTTCAACGCCCTGCACGGCTACCAGCGTTTGCTCTTCTGGGATACGCCGCACGAACGCCAGGTGGATATTTTTATCGATCGTATGCAAATGTGCCATACCATCGATTTTCGCTCACGTCTGCACCTTGATTCTCGCACGCTTCCGCTCGCCGATCTCCTGCTGACCAAGTTGCAAATTGTAGAGGTTAACGAAAAAGACCTGATCGACACAATGGCGCTTTTCCAGGATCACGAAGTGCTGGCGAATGACGCGGGGTTGAACTCTGCCTACATTTCGCGCCTGACTGCCAGCGATTGGGGTCTCTATAAAACGCTGACCACAAATCTCCAGAAGGCTCGTACCTTCGCGCTCGAACGCACCTTCCCAGAACAGATCCCGGCGCGTATCTCCGCACTGCTGGAGGCCATCGAAGCGCAGCCGAAATCGCTCTCCTGGAAAACACGCGCTATGATCGGCGAGCGCGTGCGCTGGTACGAGTTGCCGGAGGAACCACGTTAACCTGTAAAAAAGTGGACAAAATATCTACCTGGGACGAGGGCAAGAGCGATCGTCTGGCCTTGTATTTCGTGCCTCGCTCCAGGTATACTCTTGTATAAGCCTCCATAAACATACTTAGGTGGGAAAGCTGTCCTCTATTCTTGAGGTATTCAACATGGCAAAATCTCTGCGCTGTTACATGTGCTCTGACCTGCACGCCGCCAATCGCGCCTATCGCAAACTGCTGAACGCAATCAAGATGAATGTTTACGAGGCGCGCGTGGTCCTGATCGCCGGGGATCTGACCGGCAAGGCAATCGTTCCGCTTATCGCTCAGGGAAATGGACGCTATCACGCCTCTTTTCTCGATCAGCAGTACGATGTTGAGACGGAGGCTGAGCTACAGGAACTTGAACGGACCATTTCTGATGTCGGATACTATCCTCATCGCACAGATCAGGACGAAATTGCAGCGCTCCAGGCAGATCCCGATCTGATGCACGACCTCTTTCGCCGCAAGATGATCGAGCGTGTGGGCGAGTGGGTGGCGCTGGCTGAGGAGCGCATCGGGCAGAGCGGCGTCCAGTTCTATATGATGCCCGGCAACGATGACGATTTTGGCATAGATGAGCAAATCGCCCACTCCAGCTATGTCATCAATCCTGTGGGCCGGACCATTCGGTTAGACGAATACCACGAACTTATCAGTTTTGATTACGCCAATCCCACCCCCTGGCAGACGCCTCGCGAGTGGAGCGAGGAGGAGTATTATAACCGCATCAAGGAGCGCGCGGCCGGTTTGCGGGATGTCAGACGAGCGGTCTTTATGATCCACGTTCCACCCTACGACAGCGGACTGGATACCGCGCCGGAACTTGATAAGAACCTGCGCCCCAAAGTGACGATGGGAGATGTGTTGCGTATCCCCGTGGGCAGCACAGGCGTGCGCCGTGCCCTGCAGGAGCTTCAGCCAATGGTCAGCATTCATGGCCATGTCCACGAAGCTCCCGGCCAGAGCAAAATCGGCCGCACCGTCTGCTTTAACGCCGGAAGCGAAGCCAACCAGGGTATTCTGCGCGGCTTTGTTTTAGATCTCGGTAAGGACAAACTGGATCGCGCTTTTCGCGTCCAGGGTTGAGTGCGGTGGAGGTGGGTGCAGGCTGCGCAGCGCCCATCGCACGCGTATCCTGTATCTCTCGTCTCCGCACAGAAAGGGGTTCGCTTCTATGGATAAGCCCGCGACTCCCAGCGGACTGTTTGTCAGGCAGGCATCGGGCCTGGTGCGCGATGTCAGCATGGCAAATGCTCTTTTCTTCAACATCGCCGCCTTTGTCGGCACTGCCATCGGCTGGGCAATAGCCTTCTATGCGCTTTATCCCGAATGGCAGGGACTCGGCATCTCGGCGTATGCGTGGATGGCCCTGCTGACCGGCATCGCCTGCTATTTCCTGGGGATTATTTTCGCCAGCCTGACGACGGCTATGCCACGCAGCGGTGGCGACTATGTGTTCACCTCACGCATCATCAGTCCTTTCTGGGGCTGGATAGAGAGCTGGACGCTGGTCGGCTCGGCCCTGACGATCATTGGCTTTGAAATTATCGTCGCAACGCACAACGTGCAGCTCACCGGAATCCTGCTCGGCGTGGCTTTTCCCGGCAGTCCTTTCGGCAATGCTGTCAACTGGTTCCAGGACAACACAAGTAAGATCATTACTGGCATTATTATCATGCTGATTATTGCCGGCATCTCGATCCTGCGCACGCGCACCTTCCACAAGGTTGTCACCGGACTGACCATCTTCGCGATTATCTCCGTGGTGATCAGCTTCTTTGGCGCGCTCACCATCGATCCGAACGCGATGAACTCCACGCTCTCCGCGCTTGGCACCAGCGCGCAGGACATCCTGAGCAGCGCCACCAAAGCGGGCTGGTCGCTTGGCTCGCCCGATTTCTCGTTTCCCGGCCTGGTCGCGCTCGGTGGACTGGTTGGTGTGATTCTCTTCCAGTTCATCGGTTTCCAGTTCTCGTCGTATATCGCCGGCGAGGTCAAGGGGAATGTACGCCGCACGGTCTTTATCGCGGTGATCGGGGCTTTGATTTTCGCCGTCTTCATGAACTCGCTTTACATGGATGTGCTTGGCGATCATTTTGGCTTCTCGCTGACCAATGCCTGGGGCTATCTCTACTGGAATGGCGCGGGGGCGCCGCTCAACGGCCAGCCACCGTTTACTCCTGTGATGGCCACAGCGGTCCATCCCGGCTTCTGGCCGCTCTGGCTGATTGTCGCTCTGGGCAATGTGACGCTAAACGTGCTGCTCTGCCCGGTCTACGCGATCTTCCTCTCTCGTATTGTTCTGGCCTGGGCGCTGGACCGCCAGGTACCGGAGTGGTTTAGCGTGGTCAACGAGCGTACCAACGCACCCCTGCGCGTGATTGTGCTCGCGGTGCTGCTCGGCGCGGTCTTTTACGTTCTGACCTTCTTCGGAGTCTCGCTCGCCAGTACGACCTTCTTCGGGATCATGCTCGCGGCGCTCACCTGGATTATGCCCGGCCTCAATGCTATTCTGATCCCCTATCGCCGGCCTGATCTCTTCCAGTTGACCAATAATACCGGGAGGGTGTTGGGCCTGCCAAAGCTGGTCTGGTGCGGCATTATCTGGCTGATCTTTATTCTGCCGGTCTATGCCTCGGCCCTCGTCTGGCCTGTGATCCAGGGCTTCCGGTCTGGTGGTGCCTCCTATCTGGCCCTCTCGAATCCCAGCGGAATAGGTATGGCTCTGATCTTTGTGTTAGTGGGTATTGTGATCTATGCCGTGATGCTTGCGGTCAATAACGCGCGGGGCATCAATGTAAAGATGATGTTCCAGGAACTGCCGCCCGATTAGAGCGCGTCTGTGCTCAGCGAGTACATGCGGATCTCCTGAAAGGATTGGCAGGCCCTTCACGCTGTTGTGAAGAGGCTTGCCAATGCCTTTCCTCTCCGCTATAATTCCCCTGAGCAACCGCGATTGCTCGCCCCCTCACCGTTCATTGGGCCTCACATTGACGGTATCTCCCCTCGCTATTCTCTCCTCGAAAGGAGTCCCCTATGGTTCGTTCTCTCAGTCCTGCGCTCACGACTGTTCTCAACGGCTTGACGCGCGTGCCGTCTCTTGCACTGACCATCGAGGACCATGTGCTGCACTATGCCCCCTATCAGAGTCCGGGGAGCGCCGACGCCTGGAACGATGCCTGCCTGGCCGAAGATGGGAGCCTGGTGCGTGTCCAGGTTACGCGCGGAGGCTTTGGCTTTACCAGCAATCTCCAGGTTCAGCGCATTACCGATCCCACGCAGGCGGTGCAATGGAGCGCCTGGACGACGCTGCCCGGCGCGGCTGGCCTGATCTTCGAGGATGGCTCCTGCGCCATTTCGAATTCTGCGGGCATGCTGCGCGCGTTTGCCCAGCGCGGAACGGGAGGGAACGATCTCTGGGCCTGGACCTCGTTGGATAACGGCGTGAGCTGGACGGGGCCGGTGAGCGTTGTGAGTCCTCCGGGAGGAGCCTTGATTAAGGGGATCGGCAGTGCGGGCAATCATGATGTGTTTTTCCTCTATGATGTCCTGGGCGGCGAAGCGATGGGTTGCTGCTTCTATAGCGGCGGCTCCTGGTCGGCCCTCACTGCCTGGAGCTTACCGCCGATCGCAGGCGGCGCGGGCGTGGCCGCAGTGTTCGCAAGCGCCCTGTACACGCTGATCTACTCGGATGGCTACAGCCTCTTCACGTGCGGCTTTAATCCGGCTGGCAGTGTCTGGAGCGCCGGGCCTGTGATTGCCTCATCCACCAGCAGCGCGATCGGGCGCGTCTCTCCCCGTCTCTCGCAGGCCAATGGACTCTACACGCTGACCTGTATCGAGTACGACACAGGCACGCTGACCGGCTCGGTCTACAGCTATCCACGCCTGCGGCAGTCGGCTGACTTGCAGCATTGGTCGGAGGGCCTCATTCTGCACGACCTGCCCTCGACCTATGGGGCGGTTGCTGTGAGCTGGCCAGCGCCGCCCGCCGGCAGCGCCGGGGCGCGCGCGTATGTGCTTACGCTTCCAACCATCTATAGCGCGTCGCTGTTTCAGGCGAGCAATCCCGCGCAATACCTGGACGCTTCGGCAAGCGTGCTCTCCTACACACGTCTGGAGCAGTCTGGCAAACCGGCCCGGCTGGAGGTGCTGCTGGACAATACGCAGGGAAGGTACAATGCTCTTGTCACGCCGGTCAACGCGGCGGGAGGTTATCAGCCGATCGGCCTGAACGCCTCGCTGGTTTTGAGTGAGGGATACTGCACCGGCTCGCCGCTGACGCCGACCGTTGTGAAGGTAGGAACCTATCGCCTGGCGCAGATCCAGTTTGTGCGTGCGCCCGAGGCCAACTACCTGCGCCTGGTGGCGTTCGATCTCTCGCGCAATCTGGATCTCGTAGCCCGCTACCAGCAGATCTATGCTGGCCAGACACTTGGCTACCTGATCGCCGAAATAGCCGCGCGTGCCGGCCTCTTCACCATCGTGCTGCCCACGACCTCGCAGATCGCGCAAATCGTTCCAATGTTCGTACTCCAGGCCGGCCAGACCTATCGCCACGCGCTTGACGAACTCTGCTCGATCTATGGACTGGTGTACTTTCTCGACCAGGATGAAACGCTACAGGTGCGCGAACTGGCGAGCAGCGATCCCTCGGTCTGGAGCTACCAGCCCGAAATAGAGACCATCAGTTTTGGCAGTACCGACCAGCGGGCCAACCATGTGATCGTCAGCGGGAAGCCGCCGATCGGCCCTTCCTCTGCTGCTCTGACCACAGGAGAGGCATTCGACGATGCCCATATGCGCCTGATTGGTCTGGAGCGGCTCTTGCACCATGTCGATCCCAAGCTCTCCACAACTGTTCAGTGTGCCCAGAAGGCGAGCTTTCTCCTGGCGCAGCAGGCGCGCGCCCAGGTTGTTCACAGCGTCACCGTGCCGCTCAACCCGGCCTTGCAACTCTTCGATGGCCTGACGCTCAGCGATAGCGCAGCTCCTACGGGCAGTGGTCAGAGCTCTCTTTGCCGCATACTGAGCCTGCGCGCGCACTACGACGCCCGGCATGGCCTCAACGAAATGCAGATGGAGCTTGAAGGGTTATAAAGTGAGCCTCAGGCTTTCCCAGCTCTGCGCCTGCGTGCTGCTGCCGCTTTCTTACGCCGCTGGCGCTGGCGCTGAGCGTGCTCCTCCTGCTCACGTTTTGAGAGCGTGCGCTGCTTCGTGGAGGGCGTGGGAGCCTGAGCCGGGCGCGTACCATTCAGCGCCGCGCGCCGGGCGGCGTTGTTTTTGCGCGCGCTGAGAATGGTCTGGCGGATAACCAGGCCCGCGATAATGGCCGCCGGGATTATTAGCAGGAAATAAACCGGCGCGAGGAAGCTACGCAGACCGGGGGTAAGATATCCCTGCTGGCTAGCCAGGCTCAGCAGAAAGACAAAGGTCAGGAGAATGTACTCGATACCGGTGAGCAGGGTGGTCTGCTGATACCAGCGCATCGGCTGGCCGGCCCGGCGAGCGTCGCGCATGCGCCTGATGCCGGTATAGAGGCTATACGCTCCCAGCAGGGCGAAGATGGTGCAGGCGATCGAGATGATGCGTGGATCTGTCATACGACACTATCCCTCCTAACAGAGCTATTTACGCCGCTTCTTTCTCCTCTGGAGCAGGACGAGGGGTTGTCCAGAGTTGATATTGCCGGCGTACAATCAGGCCCACCAGCACACAGAACAGCGCCCCGGTAAGCAAATTCAGCAGGAAGAGTGTTGGATTGAGTAAATGAAAAGTTGGCAGTTGCACCGCCTGATTTCCGAATTGCAGGACGCCCTCCAATCCTCGCAGCATCCAGAGATTGGCCGGCAGGATCAGGATCAGGCCGAGCAGTGCTTGCAGGAGAAGGAATATCCCCCAGGGCGCGGCCTGGCGTCTGTTCTGGCCGGTGGCGCTGCCGTACATTGTGATCAGCAAGATGGCCAGGCCGGCAGCGTTAAAGACGAAAGGCTCCAGGGTCTGCACGTCAAACAGATTGGGATTACCGAGCACGCTGTCCGGGATGCGCCAGAGCAAGGTGAAGACGATGAACGAGCCATTGATGCTGGACAGGTTGATCGGGGCCGCGAGCCGCCAGGGCAGAAGGCCACCGAGCAGGCTCAGAGTGGGATAGAGCGCCGGCGAGATTTGATCGACATTGATGGCCTGCATCACAAAGTCGTAGGTGGCGGCGAAAACATAGCCAATCATCATAGGCAGCAGACCGAGCAGCAGGATAGTTATGGCATAACTGACGAACGAACGCTGCGGTTGTGCCGGAAGCTCTGCTGCGTCCGGCAGCGCAGTGCCCTCCCGCTCTTCCTGCTCAGCTTCCTCACTCTGTTCAGCTTCCTCGTTCTGTTCAGCCCCCTCGCTCTGGCCTGATTCTTGCTCGGATTCCGCCTCTTCTCGCTCAGCAGTGCTCGCTATCGTGGTCGATTGTTCTGTTTCAACCTCTTCCTCCTCGCTCTCCTCCTGCTCTTCCTCTTCGTCGTCGTTGGCCGGTTTTGTAATCCGCTCAGGCAAGGGACGCGGTGGCGCGAAGGCCAGGTATCCGATAGCGGCCCCCGCGAGGCTCAAAAGCGTTGCAAACAGGGCGACCAGTCCCCAGGTAATCAAGAAGGCCCGGCCATACTCCGGGGCCGTTGTTACGGTGGTATAGACGCTCGGGTAGGTGAAAGTTATCGCAAACTGAAACAGCGCCATGCCAAAGCCGGCCAGGCCCGCCTCGCGCAGCCCGACACCGGCTCGCCTGCGCAGTTTGCGTACCGCCATCACCAGCAGACCACAGCCGGTGGCGCTGAACACAGCCGCAGGTATGTAGGAGGGAGAGGGCTGGCTATTGAAACGCGCCGTCAGGGCGAAGAAGGCGGCAATGACCAGCGCAGCCACCAGCGCAGGCCAGTCAAGGCCGATGCGCGGCTGAGCAACCTCATTGGCTGCTCCTGCCCCCTCCGATGTGTTTGCTGCTGGCTTGCCCCCATCGTCTATGAGGGATTCCCCTCCTGTGTCGTCAGACGAGTTCATTGCCTGCTCGTTTTCGTCGCTGGTCGGAGATTGCTCGGAAATACTTTCAGTATCTTCAGTTGTTTCTATAGGTACGGATTGATCCTGTTGTTGCATCCCAAAAGTCCTGTTCTCTACGAAATAAGTCTTCACGGATACTAGCATATAGATAGGGCGCCGACAAGGGGTTGAAAAACGGGACCTGACAAAAAATACGGTGACTACCTGAGCCAATCTCGCCAATTTACTCTTGACTATCTGGGAAAAATCGCTAAAATCTCTATAGGTTTTGATTTTCATGAAGATTTTCAGAGGTTTGTGTGCATATAGTCTGTATTGGCGTTGACCACACATCCGCGACCATCGGTCTGAGGGAACGTCTGGCCTGTACGCAGCGCCAGATTCCTCAGATGCTGGAGGCTGCGCGCCAGTTCGTTCAGGAGTGCGTTCTGCTCTCCACCTGCAATCGTTTCGAGCTCTACGCGGTCTGTGCGGAGCCGGGCGAGGCGGTGGAACGCTTACAGAACCTGCTCGGAGAGACGCGCAGTGTCGCGCTTCCTGAGTTAAGCGCACACATCTACATTTTCGTGGATCAGCAGGCCGTCTCCCATCTATTGGGAGTGGCCTGTGGTCTGTATTCGCAGGTTCCCGGGGAGCCGCAGATTCAAGGGCAGGTGGCCGACGCGCTGGAGATTGCCCAGGGCGGGCGCTTCGCGGGACCAATCACCTCATCCCTTTTCCGCGCCGCGCTGGTCGCAGGGAAGCGCGCCCGCAGCGAAACCGGGATCAGCCGCAATGCCGCCTCGATCAGCCATGTCGCGGTGCAACTCGCTCGCCAGCTCTTTCCCAACCTGCAAGAGGCGCATGTGCTGCTGGTTGGCTCAGGCAAGATGAGCGAACTGGCCGCGCAGAATCTATGCGCTCATGGAGTCCAGCGGCTGACCATCATCAATCGCACGTCGCTCAATGCGCTCAATCTGGCCAGCCGGGTCGGGGCGGTTCAGCGAACCTTTGCCGAATTGCCTGCTGCGCTGAGCGAGGCCGACGTGGTAATCTCTTCCACGACCGCGCCGCGTGCCATTCTCACCTACGAAATGATGCAGGAGGTAGTGCGCCGGCGCCAGGAACGTTCGCTGCTGCTGATCGATATCGCGCTTCCGCGCGATGTTGAGCCTGCCGTTGCCGGCCTGCCGGGCGTACATCTCTTTAACCTGGACGATCTCCAGGATGCGGTCGATGAGGGCATTCGCCTGCGTTTGCAGGAGGTAGAGCAGGTCAACGCAATCATTGCCGAAGAGGCCGCCGCTTTCGAGCGCTGGGCCTCCTCTCTGAGCGTCGTGGACACGATCAACGAGTTGCGCGGCCACATGAACGCGCTGCGCGAGCAGGAGCTGGCCCGCACCCTCAATCAACTCGCGCCCAGCCTTTCCGAGCGTGAGGCCGCAGCGGTGCGGGAACTAACGACCCGGCTGGTCAATAAAATTTTGCATATGCCCACGCGCCGCCTCAAGGATGCTGCCGCCGACGGTCAGGGGCACATCTACGCTGAGGCTTTACATTATTTGTTCGATTTGAAGGCACACCATGAGGAAACGGATAACCATCGGCACACGGGCCAGCAAGCTGGCGCTGATTCAGACGCGCCAGGTTGTAGCACAACTGCAACACCACTGGCCCGGCCTGGAGATAGCTGTTGAGCAGATTCGCACGACGGGCGATGCTGTAACCCATCTCCCCCTGACCAGGATCGGGGGAGATGGCGTGTTTGTGGTCGAGCTCGAACGCGCCCTTTTGCAGAAGCGCATCGATCTGGCCGTGCATAGCCTGAAAGATTTGCCAACCGCGCAGCCTTCTGGCCTGCGTCTGCTGGTGGCCGGACAGCGCGAGGATGCCCGCGACGTGCTGATTACGCGCCAGGCCCCGTCGCCGGATACTATGCCGCCCGCGCGCGTCGGTACGTGCAGCCTGCGCCGCACCGCTCAGATTCGCGCGCTTTTTCCCCAGGCTGAGATTCTGCCGTTACGCGGCAACGTCGATACCCGCCTGCGCAAGCTTGAGGCCGGCGACTACGACGCGATTGTGCTGGCTGCTGCTGGCCTGCACCGTATGGGTGTGTCGGACGCCCTTGCGGCGCGCCTGACCTATCTCTCTTTTGAGCAGGTTCTGCCGGCTCCCGGCCAGGGCGCGCTTGGCTTGGAGTTGCGCGATGAACCGGAACTCTTAGCAATGCTCGCTCCGCTCAACGACCGCGCAACCCAGGCCACTACCAGCGCCGAGCGCATGTTTATGCGCCGGCTGGGGGCGGGCTGCTATCTGCCAGTTGCGGCCTACAGTACTATCGAGGCCGGCGATCTGGCTCTGATCGGCCTGGTGACGAGCCTGGATGGCCGCGAACAGGTGCGTGTCAGCCGGCGCGTTCCCTGGACGGCACGGAGTAGCGTTGAGTCTGCCGAGCGACTGGGGATTGATCTGGCCGAGCAGGCGCTCGCACAGGGTGCAGATCGCATCATCGCAGCCCTGGAAGTTTTGCGAGAGGAGCAGCAGCATGTCTGAGATGCGTCTGCGGACCATGCCTCTGGCGGGAAAACGCATCCTGGTCACGCGCGCACGTGAGCAGGCCGGCGTGTTAAGCGAAAGTCTGCGCTCTCTGGGAGCGCAGCCGGTTGAGTTGCCGGTCATCCGTATTGTGCCGCCGGAAGACTGGTCCCCGCTCGATCGCGCGCTGCGCGCCCTGGCCGATAATGCCGTCTATGACTGGCTGATTTTGACCAGCGCCAACGGTGTGAGAATGGTTCTGGAACGCCTGAGCGCGCTGGGGGTGGACCCCCAGGCGCTGGCTGCTGTTCGGATAGCGACGATTGGACCGGCCACAGCAGCCGCGCTGGAGAAACAAGGTCTCTCTGCGGCGCTGGTGCCCGACGAATATATTGCAGAGGGAGTCGCGCAGGCTCTGCGGCGTGAGGCCACGCGGCGCGGAGAGACGTTGGCCGGGCAGCGTATTCTCCTGGCGCGTGCCGCCGAGGCGCGCCGGGTGCTGGTGACGGAACTTGAGCAGGCGGGCGCGCATGTCGAGGTTGTCCCCGCTTATCAGACCTTGCCGGTGGCTCAGGATGATGAGCGCGGGCGCGAGGTAATCGCACTTCTGCGCCGGCAGCAACTGGACGTGGTTACGTTTACCAGCTCATCGACCGTGCATCATTTTATGCACTGGCTCAGCCAGTCTGCCCCGGATATTGCGATTTTGCTGGCCTACCCAGGCAATCAGCCAGCACGTCCCCTGATTGCCTGCATTGGCCCGATCACCGCACAAACCGCGCGCGATTACGGCCTGGAGGTCGGCGTTGAGGCCCGCGAGTTTACCACTGCGGGCCTGGTTGAGGCTTTGATTACTTACGAGGAGACCCAGCGAACATGACCGATTCGACGATTGTTGTTCAGTCTGCGCCCCAGGAGCAGCGGGCGCCCGCCAAACCGAAACAGCCGCGCCAGATGGTGCGTTTTACGTTCTATAAACTCGATCCCCAGTGGCAGCTTCTGCCCCGTGAATTGCGCGAGCAGGGCAAGCAGGATCTGCGGCGCATCTATGCCGAACATGGAGAAAAAGCTCTGCTGCGCTCGTTCGCCCTCTATGGCCTGCGCCCGGAGTGCGACTTTATGCTCTGGCAGGCGACCTACGACATCGCCGATTTGCAGTCCCTGCACAGCAAGATTCGTCGCAGTCCGATGGGACCCTACCTGCGCGAGACCTACGGCTTCCTCTCTATGACCAAACGCTCGATCTACGTCGGCAAAAATGCACGCGGCGCGCATGATCCGCGCCTGGTAATCACGCCCGACGACAAGAAATACCTCTTCGTCTATCCGTTCGTGAAGACGCGCGCCTGGTACAAGCTGCCGCTGGAGGAGCGCAAGCGTATGATGGACGAGCATATTCGCATCGGCATCAAATACCGCGATGTCTCGATCAATACCACCTATTCTTTTGGTCTGGACGACCAGGAATTTGTCGTAGCTTTCGAGACTGACAATCTCAGCGACTTTCTCGATCTCGTCGAGGAACTGCGCGGTTCAGAGGCCAGCCAGTACACCCTGCGCGATACCCCCATGTTTACCTGTGTGGCGCAGCCGCTTGAGGAAATTCTAGAGGCACTTGGCGCGTGATGCTTTTCAATCGGTTTTAAACGAACATTCTGGCAGGCCGCCCATCTCATGTTAAAGGATGAACAGGTGGCAAGGGCGGCAAACTCGCCGTCCTTGCCACCTGTTCATCCTTTGGGATATGTTGTGAATTGCTGGCAGGTAATTCACAACAGGAGGGAGCAAAAGTGGGTAACAAGATCAACAGGAATATCCAGCTTGCGCGCTCGCGCGCACTCTTTGCCGAGGCGCAGCAGCTCATGCCGGGCGGCGTCAACAGTCCCGTGCGCGCCTTTCGAGGCGTGGGAGGCGATCCCGTCTTTATCGAACGCGCCGCTGGCCCTTATCTCTTTGATGTGGATGGCAACCACTATCTGGACTACGTGCAGTCCTGGGGGCCGATGATTCTGGGCCATGCCCATCCTGCGGTTCTCAAGGCCGTCACCGCGGCCGCTGCGAACGGTTTTAGCTATGGCGCGCCCACGGAGGCGGAGAGCGAGCTGGCGCGCTTGGTCATTGACAGCGTACCCTCGATCGAGATGGTGCGCTTTGTCAATTCGGGTACCGAGGCCACAATGAGCGCCCTGCGCCTGGCTCGCGCGTATACCGGGCGCAGCAAGATCGTCAAGTTTAGCGGTTGCTATCACGGTCACGCCGACATGCTGCTGGTCCAGGCCGGCTCAGGTGTGGCTACGATGGGACTGCCCGATAGTCCCGGTGTGCCGGCGGAAACCACCAGTCACACGTTGATCGCGCCCTACAACGATGCCGGCGCGGTGGAAGAACTCTTTCGTACCTATCCCGACGAAATTGCAGCGGTGATCGTCGAGCCGGTAGCCGCGAATATGGGCGTGGTGCCTCCGCGTCCCGGCTTTCTGGAGGAACTGCGCCGTCTGACGCAGGAATACGGAGCACTGTTGATCTTTGATGAGGTTCTGACCGGCTTCCGCATGGCTCTAGGGGGAATGCAGGAGCGCGCGGGCATCACTCCCGACCTGACCTGCCTGGGCAAGATCATCGGCGGCGGCCTGCCCGTTGGCGCGTATGGTGGACGGCGCGAAATCATGGAGCAGGTCGCGCCCGCTGGTCCGATGTACCAGGCGGGCACACTCTCCGGCAATCCCCTGGCGATGGCCGCCGGCATCGCCACGCTCAAGGAGTTGCGCAAGCCCGGTCGATATGCTGAGCTTGAGCGCAAGGCGGCGCTGCTGGGCGATGGTCTGGCCCAGGCCATTCAGCAGACGAGCGCCCCGGCTCAGCTTGTACGCATTGGCTGCCTGTTCACCATCTTCTTCACCACGCAGCCGGTCCACAACTACGCCGACGCGAAAACGTCCGATACCCAACGCTTCGCCCAATTCTTCTGGAGCATGCTGCGCCAGGGCGTTTACCTGCCGCCTTCGCAGTTTGAGACCTGTTTTGTCTCGCTGGCCTTCGAGGACGCCATGCTGGAGGAGACGGTGCAATGCGTGCGACAGGCATTAGAGGAGGTATTACCATGAGCACCTTTCCCATTGTGCGCATGAGGCGCACGCGTCAGAGCGAACAACTGCGCAGTCTGGTGCGCGAAACCCATCTGAATGTTGACCAGTTGATCTATCCACTTTTTATCGCCGAGGACCTGTCGGAGCCGCGTGAGATTTCTGCGATGCCCGGAATTATGCAATGGCCGCTGGAGGCCCTTGGCCGCGAGATCGAGCGTATTGTTGCTCTGGGTATTCCCGCCGTTCTGCTCTTTGGCATTCCCTCAACCAAAGATGAGGTTGGCTCGCAGGCATATGCCGAGCAGGGGATTATCCAGCGGGCTATTCAGCGCATCAAAGCGGTGGCCCCGCAGTTGGTGGTTATGACCGATGTCTGCTTGTGCGAATACACCAGTCACGGCCACTGCGGAGTGATCCATCATGGCACGGTGCAGAACGACGAATCGCTGGAACTGCTTGCGCGTATGGCTCTCTCGCATGTCGAGGCAGGGGCCGACCTGGTTGCGCCTTCCGATATGATGGATGGGCGCGTGGGGGCCATTCGGCGCGTGCTCGATGAGCGGGGCTTCAGCGCCATTCCTATCATGGCCTATTCCGCCAAGTACGCCTCCGGCTTCTATGGTCCCTTCCGCGAGGCCGCCGGTTCCGCGCCGCAGTTTGGCGATCGTCGCTCGTACCAGATGGACCCGGCCAATGTGCGCGAGGCCCTGCGCGAAATCGATCTGGATATCGCCGAGGGGGCCGATATCGTCATGGTCAAACCGGCGCTGGCCTACCTGGATGTCATTCGCCAGGTGCGCGACCACTGCCACCTCCCTCTGGCGGCCTATAACGTCAGCGGAGAGTTCTCCATGATCAAAGCCGCCGCGCAGCATGGCTGGATCGATGAGCAGCGCATCGTCATGGAGGTGCTGACCGGCATTCGCCGCGCCGGTGCAGACATGATCATCACATACTTCGCGCCAGATGTCGCTTCATGGCTGAAATAAAGAGACGGAGATGGAGACAGAGCCATTCCAAATACACCCTGATAGGTATAATGTGATTGAGAGGAGATATTTCCAGGCATCCGGGAGAATTTGTGAAAGCAAAAAGGAACTAGGAAATCTCTCCTAAGCATAAGTAATTTTTCTGATACAAGACAAGGCCGGAAACAGGCTCCTCGCCTTACCTTTCCCGGCCTCTTTGATTTGGCGTTTTGGAGGGTCCATGTTACTATTGCTTTATGAATTTTTGCCACCCTGGCCGTCGCAAGACAGCAGGGGCTTTTTGTTTGCCAGAGAAATACGTCTGGCCCGTTCAGTGTTGTCTCCAATAGACGACAAAAATATGTTCATATGTCATAAATAGATGGCGTGAACTGTCCTAAAAGATGTAGGTGTTAACCATTACCAAAATGAGGCGAAAAAACCTGTTACCGGGGCCTTATTTCTTCCGTTCTCTCTTGATATAGCGAGGATTTAAGGCCACAAATATACGCCTTGTTCCTGGTAAATAGTTGTCTTATAGCAGAGAGAGAAACTTTGTGAATGGTTGGGATGAACGGACAAACTCGCACTTATCAACCTATTAATGCCTATGGAGTCATCGGCGACTGCCATTCGGCTGTGCTGGTTGCTCCAGATGGGTCGGTAGACTGGGGGTGTCTGCCGGATTTTGACAGCCCTGCCATTTTCTGCCGCTTGCTCGATGCAAACATTGGTGGCTACTTCCAGATCGCTCCTACCGATGAGACAATTCCGGGGACGCAGCGATATCTGCGCGGCAGCAATGTCTTGCAGACACGTTTTGCCAGTACCGCCGGGGAAATTGTACTGACCGATTTTATGCCAGTGGAGACGTTAAGCGCGTGGCAGTTTCGGGAAATGAATAACAACACCTGGACGCGCGAAGATGGTTCCTGTCATTGCCTGGTGAGAATCGTGGAGTGTACCTACGGCGAACTTCCGGTCACTGTTCGCTTGAAAGTAACTCCCAACTATGCTGGGGCCAGCAGTGAAGCGTATCTGGTCTCCAACATTGGTGCGGTGATCAATGGCGGTGATCAGCACGTGGGCCTGGCGATCGTCGGCGGGAGCCTGCTGCCAAACTATCAGATGGATATCGAGCAGGGGCCGGACGAGGTGCATCCGACGGTGGTTATTCAGGCCACACTGTGCGAGGGCGAACGCCTGCTCTTTGCGATGGGGGTAGGACGCAGTGCCCTGGCCGCGCATCGCCTGGTCGAGACCGAGCTGCAGCAGCGCAATTTCGACGCCGAGTTGGCGCAGACACTGCACTGCTGGCGCAAGTGGGTGCAGAGCTGCAATTATACCGGCCCCTATGCCGATCTGGTCGAGCGCAGCGCGCTAGTTCTGAAGATGATGACCTACGCACCTACTGGCGCGATTGTCGCTGCTCCCACCACCTCCCTGCCGGAAGATCTGGGCGGCGAGCGCAACTGGGATTATCGCTTTACCTGGCTACGCGATGCCAGCTTTACCCTGTACGCCCTGAGCGTGCTGGGCTTTACGGAAGAGGCTCACGCCTTTACTCACTGGCTCCAGCGTCTCTCGTTCTCGGATGGCGAGGATCTGCAAATTATGTATGGCATTCGCGGCGAACGAGATCTGGTCGAGCAGGAACTTCCGTACTTGAGCGGCTATTGCGATTCGCGCCCGGTGCGCATCGGCAACGGTGCGGCCCATCAGAAGCAGCTCGATGTGTTCGGAGAGGTGCTGGACGCCATTCATCTCTATCGTCGCCAGGGCTGCTTTGAGCGCTACGGCGAGAAGCTGGAGGGCCCCCTCTGGTACCTGATGTGCGTCATGGCCGAGCACGTCTGTAAGCACTGGCGCGATCCCGACTGTGGCATCTGGGAGTCGCGCGGCGAGGAACATCACTTTGTCTATTCAAAGGTGATGTGCTGGGTAGCGCTCGATCGCGTGATCCGCGCCGCCGAGCAGGAGCACCTTGAGGCCGACCTGCCGCGCTGGCGCCAGGTGCGCGAGCAGATCCGCACCGATATCCTGACGAACGGCTATAATACACAGCTCGGCGCGTTCACACAGTACTATGGCGGCACGACGCTGGATGCTTCCTGCCTGCTGCTGCCCCTGGTCGGCTTTATCCCGCCCAGCGATCCGCGCATGCGTTCGACCGTCGATCGCGTGATGGAGCTCCTGACCGACGAGCGCGGCTTCGTGTTTCGGTATAGCACACACGACACAAACGATGGCCTGCGCGGTCATGAAGGAACGTTCTCGCTCTGTTCGTTCTGGCTGGTCGATAGCCTGGCCATGCAGGGGCGCGTGGATGAGGCGCGTTCCCTCTTCGAGCGTCTGCTGAGCTATGCCGGACGCCTG
>Ga0209581_1001066_pt1 | contig 36775 bp, 32 predicted proteins | sample Coa_R2_FD_187160 | JGI IMG/M metagenome (GOLD analysis project Ga0209581, IMG submission 187160) | Surface soil microbial communities from Centralia Pennsylvania, which are recovering from an underground coalmine fire - Coalmine... | ecosystem: Environmental > Terrestrial > Soil > Unclassified ...
ACGATGGAGTTCATTCTCAGCACCCAGGCCCGAGTCGAAGCATCGATAGAAAAACTTGAGGCCTCGGCCCGGGGGCATGAAGAACGCATCACAAAGCTCGAAACCTCGATGGCGACCGTTACGGATCTTGTCGGCCGCCTGGCTCAGGCCCAGATTCAGACGGTTGAACGCATGGACTCTGGTTTCCGAGAGTTGAAAGAAGCCCTCATCAGTACTGATTACAAGCTCAACGCTCTGATCGAAACTGTTGACAAGCTGGTTCGCCGCAACGGCCATAAAGATTAACTCCGCAAAATCCGCCTTCCATTAATGCACAATATTCAAGCCCCCCTGGCTGGCTCGCGACCGTTTCATGTAAAGTTTTGCGCCAGCCCACGCGGTCGGGATCGCGAGGACAATGAGCGCAACGGGATACCAGTGAGGCCCGAACGCGGGCCCCTTATTCCATGTGGCCGCTGCGCCCGCAGCGCTTGCAATCAGACCCAGCGTGCCCAGCACCATGGCATGAAGCATAGGTCGGTGCGGGGCAAGACGCGCTGTGATGAAAGCCCCTGCGACGCCATAGATCGTTCGATAAGCGGTCGCCAGCACCAGCGGGCCGTCATCTGCCGGCTGGCCTAACGGCGGGAAGACGCCAACCAGGTGCAGCAGGGCATCAGTACTGATTGAGAGAATAATGCCCACCAGCGCGCCTGCCACGACCGCGCCAACCGACCGCAGGGTCCTGCTCGTCCTGACGTTGCTCGTCATTCCTTCACGTCCGTTAAAGCCTCCCGGGGTCTGCTCTTTTGCAGATGCGGGCTGTGTTACTGCAACGGCTCTCCAATCAGTTCAATTTGAAATTTCGCGGCCAGCGCTGCGAGGTGTCGGATAGCCTCAGGGGACGGCGGACCCATCAGTGGAGGCAATTCAACGCGCTCGGCCCGTCGTCCTGCTGCACGCACAAACCGTTCAAAGTCGCCATGGGCCGTCACCGTGATCCATCGCCCGCCTGTTGATGAATCCACTCGGTAAGTGTGGGGAATTCCCTTCGGGGCCAGCAGAATGCCGCCGGGGCCGCATCGCCTGATCTCACCGGCTATGTTCATGCGGAATTCACCGTCGATGATGTGGAATATTTCGTCCTCCGTGTGATGGACATGCAGCGGAGGCGAATCGCCGAAGGGTGCGCGGTGCTCAAGAACCGAGATGCCGTCCTTGCCGTCGGCCTCGGACACATGAATATCCACGAGCGTGTTCAAGAACCAGATCTGGCACGATGTCATGGTTACTCCCCCGCAAGGGCTGTTGCTGGTGCGCGGCCGGTGTTGGCTTCCCGCTTTTCTTCATGGTGATATGACGCGCAAGTTCGATCAAAATCGACACGATGCAAACTTTTTTCTCACGAAGTTCGTCTCAGTCAGGCTTGTGAAAACCGTCGCGCGTTAATGCTTCTCGCAGTTGACCATCCACGGGACTCCGAATCGGTCGGTGACCATGCCAAATCGCTTTGCCCAGAATGTCTCCTGCATGGGCATAGTCACGGCGAGAGCGCCGTCCGCCAGCCCCCTGTAGATACGCTCAGCTTCCGCCGGGTCATCCACACTCACGGAAACAGAAAATCCCTGCGGCTTTGCCTGGCGTCCGGGAGGCGAGTCCGATCCCATAAGGACGCCGGCGGGTGTTTCCAGACGCACGTGGAGGACCTTGTCGGCCCATTCCGCCGGAACCTGGCTTTCGGCCGGCGAATCTTTGAAGGTCATCATAAACCCAATCTTCCCGCCCAGAAGCTTTTCGTAGAACTTGAACGCCTCTTCGCATTGCCCACTGAAGGTTAGATATGTATTGATTTGCATTCTGCACCCCCTTCGCCAAGGAATAGTTCGGCATACTCCGGTGCGAAGACAGAAAAAGCCGGGCCTGCTGTTTGCGTACTGCCTTATCCGCGGCCGTCTTCAGTGCTTTCAAATCTCGGCAAAAATGGCCTTGGGTCACGTTCCCGCCAGCGCCTGCGGACTTCGGCCAGTACGGCCTCGCGGTTCTTTGCCATTTCTTCAATCACGGAGCAAGGCGCCCCCGTGTCTTCGTGCCTTGCGCCCCAGATGAGCAGTTCCAACAGCACCGGCGCCAGATCGATGCCTTTTTCAGTCAGCCGATAATTCAGCCTTCTGCGGTCCCCGGGATCCGGCTCAGCCGTGATAATTCCCGCCGCCTGGAGTTTCTTCAATCGACTGGCGAGGATGTTTGTGGCAATTCCTTCGCCTGACTTCTGGAACTCCCTGAATGTTCGGTAACCCCGCACCATCAGGTCGCGAATAATCAGCAGCGACCATCGGTCTCCGAAAATTTCGAGTGAAATGCTGACCGGACACCCGGACCGGTGCACTGACTTATCTTTCCGCCCCACCGGGGTTCAGACTAACAGGATAACTTGCATCATGCAAGTAGATATTTTCACCGCGTTTTCGGCGCAGACGGGACCCTGTGTTACCGGGAAACTTGGGAATCGCTTGCTTCGACGGCGAACTGCTTTTGCCGCAGATTCCATCGAGCTGACGGACAAAAAGAAGCCCGGGTCGGCTGGCGGAGGTGACTCGTCCGGCGGAGGAAAGATTGTATAATGGGCCTTTGCGAGTGGGGATCCCGACAGTGAAAAATCCATTGTCGATAGCGGGGCCGGAACGTTTCCTTTAAAGAGCGGGTTTGCGGGCTACAGTACCTGCGACTTCTAAATCCGAGGTGTGAATGCGTAGGAACTCGGTTGCGATGGTTTGCCTGATTGCGTGGTTTCTGTTGTGGAGCCAGGCCGCCCGAAGCGCGCCGCAGGGTCACGAATCTCGCACGTTCGATTTCACCTATGAGGTCAGCCTGAATAGCATCCCGCGTAATGCCCGCCAGGTACGCATCTGGCTGCCGCTGGCATCGAGCGACACTCACCAGACGGTGCAGATACTTAATATTTCCGCTCCCGTTCCCACACGCATTACTCGCGGAACGCGATTCGGAAATCGAATGCTCTACGCAGAGATGCGCCCGCCCTTTATGACAAAAAACGAGTTCAAAATTGTTTACCGCGTCACGCGGAAAGCGTATTCCGAGGGCGATTACCGCAGCCTTGTGAAGTACAACCAGGATCCTCCGCCCGATACGGTCATGCTGGGGGAGTATCTTAAGCCGGATCGCCTTGTTCCAACCAAAGGAATTATCGCGCGCCTCGCAAACGGCGTAACCCGCGGCAAGCAGGGAGAAATTGACAAGGCTTACGCCCTCTATAACTACGTTTTCCGGAACATGCGCTATGACAAGTCGGGAACGGGATGGGGGCGCGGCGATGCTCTCTGGGCCTGCGACGCCAGGCACGGCAACTGCACTGATTTTCACTCGCTTTTTATCGCTCTCGCCCGGGCCGCAAAAATCCCGGCGCGGTTCGATATCGGGTTTCCTCTGCCCGAGAATTCGCACGCCGGGGCCATTCCGGGCTATCACTGCTGGGCTGAATTCTACGTGGACGGACCGGGTTGGGTACCGGTTGACATCTCGGAGGCCTGGCTTAATCCTTCGAAGCACGATTTCTTCTTCGGCAGCCGCGATGCCGACCGCGTCGAGTTTTCCACGGGCCGAGACCTTGTGTTGACTCCGCGTCAGGCGGGGCCGCCGGTGAACTATTTTGTCTATCCTTATGTCGAAGTGGATGGAAAACCCTTTGACGGCGCAATCGAGAAGCACTTCAGCTTTCGTGATGTTCGACCTCACCAGGCGGCCACGGCGGGCGTTCGTTGAAGGGTTTGCATTAAGATGATGTCAGCAGCGGGGCCAATTGCCGCAGAGAGAAGCAGTCCAGGAATTTCTCTGATGTCGGAATTTCCACAAATCCTCCATGCAGGTGCTTGATCCCATGCAAGGCCCACAGACCCGCGACGACAATATTGACCTTGACACCGCTCTTCAGGAAGCCCGCGCGCGGACGCTCGAGCTGATCGACGATTTAAGCGACGAGCAGATGATCGGCCCGCGGTTGGCAATCGTCAATCCGTTGCGATGGGAGATCGGACACGTAGGATGGTTTCAGGAGCGATGGGTTTTGCGTCATTTTCGAAACGAGCCGCCCGTCAACCCGGACGCCGACCAACTCTATGACTCAGCGCGAATCGCGCACGACACACGGTGGGAGCTGCCCCTTCCGTCAAAAAATCAGGTAATCGCCTACATTCAGGAAATCCTCAAGCGCGTAACGGATGTAACGATCGGGCAGGGTACGGACCGGAAGGTTGATGGCTACGACGAGGCTTATTATGTGCGCCTGGCGCTGTACCACGAGTACATGCACGCTGAAGCATTCACTTACACCCGGCAAACTCTGGGATATCCCAGGCCGCATGTGGGAATCAGCGATGGGGCGGAGACCCGCCGCAATTCAATCCAAGGCAGTGCGCTCAGCACAGACGGTCGGAATCAAGTCGGTTTTCAAGCAGCCGCAAATGGCGATGTTGAGATACCAGGTGGAGCGTTCATGCTCGGTAGCCAACCGGATTCTGCCTTTGTATTTGACAATGAACAATGGGCACATCCTGTGAATGTGCCCTCGTTTCGCATATCCCGATTTGCCGTTACTCAGGCTGAATTTGCGGCCTTTGTTGAAGATGGAGGATACCAACGGAGTGATCTTTGGACGGCCGAGGGATGGAAGTGGCGCGAGAGCGTAAGAGCTGAACATCCCGTCTATTGGCGCAGAGAGGGTTCCGGACGGTGGATGAGGCGTCACTTCGCGGAATGGGTCCCGCTTGAGGAACGGCTGCCGGTAATTCACGTTAATTGGTATGAAGCAGACGCCTACTGTCGCTGGGCCGGGCGGCGGCTGCCGACTGAAGCCGAATGGGAAATGGCGGCGAGCGCAGAGCCTGCGCCGGGCGGAGGAATCCGTGAGAACAAGCGAACTTTCCCCTGGGGTGATGAACTGCCGACCCCACAACGTGCCAACCTGGACTGGCGCGCGATGGGCTGCATCGAAGTGGACGCGCTTCCCGCAGGCGACAGCGCCTTTGGATGCCGCCAGATGATCGGGAATGTGTGGGAGTGGACAGCGACGGATTTCCAACCTTACCCGGGTTTTTCGCCGGGACCTTATAAGGAATATTCAGCACCCTGGTTTGGAGACCACAAGGTCCTGCGCGGGGGCTGCTGGGCCACTCGCTCAGGCATGATTCGGAACAACTATCGTAACTTCTATCAGCCGCATCGTCGGGATGTCTGGGCCGGTTTCCGGACCTGTGCGCTGTAGAATGCCATTCAGATACCGGTTGAGCGGGCAAACGAATTTCTCCTGCTGGATGGGGCGAGCGGTCTGGACACACTCAAAATGCGGGTAGAAATTGTTACTCCGGCGCCACCCCGGACGCAGTATGGCAACCGGGTGACGGCGCTTCGCTGGGCGCGGATACTGCGGGGGCTTGGGCATCATGTGAGGATTGCCCAGTCCTACCGAGATGAATCGGTCGATTTGCTGATTGCGCTGCACGCGAAACGAAGCTATTCTGCCGTCCGCAGCTTCCGACGACTTTATCCAGAACGGCCGGTCATTGTGGCATTAACCGGGACAGACCTCTATCGCGACCTCCCGCGAAGTCGCCGCGCTCAAACATCGCTGGAGCTTGCCACCCGCCTTGTAGTGCTTCAACCGAAGGCCCTGGATGAGTTGCCGGCCCGCCTTCGCCGAAAGGCGCGGGTGATCTTTCAATCGATTTCTCCTGCCGCCAGTAAACCCGTAAATCATGGCTCCTCCGGCCGCGGCAGCAGCTTCGACGTGTGTGTAATCGGCCACTTGCGGCCGGTCAAAGATCCATTCAGGGCGGCACTGGCTGCCCGCCGGCTTCCGCAGAAATCGCGCGTACGCATTCTCCACTTCGGCGCCGCCATGAATGCGGAGATGGCCAGCTTCGCGCGGGCTGAAATGAAGCGCAATCCCCGTTACCACTGGCTGGGTGAGCGGCCGCGGTGGCGCGTTCAGCAGGTACTGGCCCGAAGCCCGTTGTGCGTACTCTCATCAAAACTGGAAGGTGGAGCGAACCTGCTTTCCGAGGCCATCGTCAACGGGGTCCCGGTGCTTGCTTCCAAGATCCCGGGTTCCGTCGGCATTCTGGGAGACGACTATCCAGGATATTTCAGCGTGGGGAATACCCCGCAACTGGCTCGGCTTCTTCGTCGAGCGGAAACGGATTCGGCGTTCCTTGCCCGGTTGCGTTCGCACTGTGTCAGACTTTGTCCACTTTTCCGCCCTGAGCGGGAAATGGCTGCCTGGAAACGCCTGTTGAATGAGCTGTCAATGCATCAGGATTGAGGGCATAATCCCTCTGTTTACGGACCTCGGTTGCCGGCAGGAAGGCTTTGCCGCGCAGCGGCCGGAGCAACGCCATGCGGCCCGAACTGATTGACGCAATGGCCCCTTTCTGCTAATGTGAAAAGTGGAATAAAGGTATTTCCTCTTATTATCAACGTGATTGATTCCGACCCAATCTTCGGGTTTTCCTGCTCCTTAATCTAAGTTGGAGGTGCAAAAGGGTTTCCCGACTCTTTTTATGAAGGCGAGTGTAAAAATCGAAAGGGGTGTCGAGGAATTCTTCGGCCCTTACGACGCGAACCTGAAGCTGCTGGAACAATGCCTGCAAGTTTCGACGAATTTGAAGGATGGGACCCTGGAATTCGAGGGCGGGGAACTCAACGTAGCCCGCGCGCAAAGGCTTGTCGAGGAATATGTAGAGCTTGTGGAGAATGGCGTTCACTTTGATAGCGCTGAACTCCAGGCATTTTTCAAAATCCTTGCGCAGGACCCCACGGTTACGTTGAAGGGGTTGGCGGAAGCGGGGCGCCCGCGGACCTTTGGTAAGAAGACCATCACTCCAAAGAGCCTGAACCAGCGGCTCTATGTGGACGCTATCAAACGGCATGACATGGTTTTTGGCATCGGGCCGTCCGGTACCGGCAAGACGTATCTTGCTGTTGCCATGGCTGTGGACGCACTGCTGTCAAGAGAGGTGACACGCATCATTCTGGCCCGGCCGGCGGTTGAGGCGGGCGAACGGCTGGGCTTCCTTCCAGGAACACTGCAGGAGAAGGTTGATCCCTACCTGCGCCCTCTCTATGATGCCCTTTATGACGTGCTTGATCCTGAGCGCACCGAGCGGCTGATTGAAAAAGGGACCATTGAAATTGCGCCGATTGCCTTTATGCGCGGCCGGACGTTGAACGATGCCTTTGTGATCCTCGACGAAGCCCAAAACACCACGAGCGAACAGATGAAGATGTTCCTCACGCGGCTGGGCTTTAACTCGAAGGCCGTGATTACCGGGGATGTAACGCAAATCGACCTGCCGGAAGGCCGGCGGTCGGGCCTGATGGAAGCGGTGGACGTCGTGAGCCATGTGACCGGAATCAGCTTTGTTTACTTCACCGAGCACGACGTGGTCCGGCATCAGCTTGTGCAGCGTATTATCCGAGCGTACGAGCAATACGATCAGGCAAGAGCTGCGGCAGAAGGAGTGCGCCGCTGAACCGTGCCGCACCCTCGTACAGCGTCAAGGTCGTTACGTGGGAGGAGCGGAGGTTGAATTGCTATGATTATTAATCGCCAGAACCAATATAAACTTGATCTGCCATCATTGCGTGCATATGAGCGGCAGTTGAAGACCGTCCTTGATCTGGGGCAGCGCGAATTCAACGTTTGTTTTGTGAGCGACGAAGATATGGCCAGGATGAACTCCGTTTACCGCGGCAAGGCGGAGCCGACAGACGTCCTGTCATTCCCGTGGGAAGGCAACGGAGAAAGCGGCCCCGAGGAAAACATTGCGGACGAATTCCGAAATTTCCTTGGTGACGTTGTGATTTCCGTCGCCACAGCGGAACGCAATGCGCGCGCTGAAGGCCACCCGGTGGAAGAAGAGATCCGCCTGTTGATATTGCATGGGGTCCTGCATTTGCTTGGTTACGATCATGAAGCTGACGACGGCGAAATGAACTCTTTGGAACTCGCCTTGCGCGAGCGGCTGAGTCATCCCGGCACACGTCCGGGCGGACACGAGGGGCGCACTGCAAGCCACGCAGGCTGACGCGAAGATGGCCACCCTTCTCTGGATTATTGTTCTCGGGCTGCTGGTCGCCGCCAGCGCGGTGTTTTCTTACCTGCGCCTTCTGATGCGACGGCTGACGCCGGTGGGCGCCCGCGCATTGTTCAACACAGACGATCTGCGCCGGATTCGCGCGGACCGCGAGCGGGTGGGCGTCTCCATCTCAGCACTGCACGGCGTGGCGATGGCGCTTTACTCCATAGGCGTAACCACGCTCTTCATTTATCATCACGCCAATGCGCTTTGGGAAAATATCGGCGCTTCGTTGCTCGTGGTGATGCTCACCATCATGATCTTTGACCAGTTGATCCCCTTTGTCCTGGTCGTCCGGCATGACGAGCCCGAATCGATCCTCCGGCAGTGGCTGCCGATGCTCCGGATGGCAGTGTACCTGGCATTGCCGGTCACTTTCCCCATTCTGATTTCCACGACGATCGGCCGTCTGCTGGAATCTCCGGAAGAGGAAATGCAGCCGCCCAAACCTCAGACGGGGCTTAAAGAATTGATTGAAAGTGCTGAGGAGGCCGGACTGGTCGAAAAGGGCGAACGGGAACTGCTGCAGTCCGCCGTGCGATTCAGCGGCAAAGTGGTGCGGGAAGTGATGACTCCGCGTCCTGAGATCGCTGCCGTCGAAATCGACATGCCGATTGATGAATTGCGAAGTTTGTTCCGGCAGAAACGCTACACGCGCTACCCGGTTTATTCGAAGGTGCTGGACCATATCGAGGGAGTCGTCAGCGTGCGCGACCTGATGGAATTGTCTCCGGAAGATCAGAGGCACGCGACGCTGCGCACCCTGTTGAAGCCGGTGCGCTTTGTGCCGGAAACCAAGCCTATTCGTGATCTGCTGAAGGAATTGCAGAAGACCACAATGCAGATGGCGATTGTCATCGACGAGTACGGGACCGTCTCCGGTCTCGTAACCATTGAGGACCTTGTGGAAGAACTTGTGGGCGAGATCCGCGATGAAGTCGAGCCGCACGATCGCGATATCATAAAAGAGTCCGCCCGCACTTATCTGGTTGCCGGGCACACAGAGCTTGCCCACCTGGCAGAGCAATTGCACGTCGAGATTGACCCCGGAGATTACTCCACCGTCTCCGGGCTTGTTCTCTCCAGACTGGGCCACATGCCGTCAGTCCACGAAAAGGTTCAAGCCAATGGAGCTACATTCGAAGTTCTTGAAGTCAACCGGCGCACCGTTCTGAAAGTCCGCCTTGTCCTTCCTGAATCAAATTCTGAACCCCAGGCCACTCATGCAGGGATCCAAAGGGCCGTTTAAGTCAGGCTTCGTCGCCGTCGTTGGCAGGCCCAACGCCGGCAAGAGCACACTCGTGAACGCTCTCGTCGGGGTGAAAGTATCTATCGTCACTCCCGTGGCCCAGACCACGCGCAACCGCATTCTGGGAATTGTGCATCGGCCCGAGGCGCAGGTCATCCTGATGGATACGCCCGGCATCCACCGTCCGCATTCACGTCTGAATGAGCAGATGATGGCTTTTGTACGCGAAGCGCTCGAGGAGCGTGATCTGACGCTCATGATTGTGGATGCTTCGAAGCCGTTCGGCAAAGGAGACGAATTCGCCGTCCAGTTTGTAGCGGAGCACGCGCCGCGCGCAATTCTCCTGCTGAACAAAATTGACATCGTCCACAAGCCGAAGCTGCTGCCCCTGATCGACCGCTATTCGAAGCTCCACGACTTTGAAGAGATCTTCCCCATTTCCGCCCTGAAAGGGACGCACTTGAACGAAGTACTCGATGCAGTAATCGCGCGGCTGCCGGAAGGGCCGGCGTATTTTCCGCCGGATGTTTACACCGACCAGCCGGAGCGTTTCCTTGCCGGCGAGATCATCCGGGAATTCGTGATCCGCAACACCCGTCAGGAACTTCCTCACGTGAGTGCCGTGATAGTCGATCGGTTTGAGGAATCTGAAACGCTCACACGCATCCAGGCCACTATTCTTGTGGAAAAGGAATCGCAGAAACCGATCGTGATCGGTGCGGGCGGAAACCGCATTAAGCAGATCGGCACCGAGGCCCGGCAGGAACTGGAGAAGATTTTTCCTCCCAAGGTTTTCCTTCAGCTTTTTGTGCGCGTGGAACCGGATTGGCGGGAATCAAGCTCGCTCGTGGCCTCGCTCGATTACCGCAGCGAAGGCTGAGGTGTGGGGAGAGTTTTCGGCCGGACTAATCTCCGGCGTTGATTCCGAGCGCCTTCATTTTGCGATAGAGGTGGCTGCGCTCAAGACCGAGGACCTCCGCAGTGCGGCTGACGTTGCCCTGGTTCTCGCTGAGCTTGCGGAGGATGTAATCCCGCTCGTAGGCGGCGCGGGCTTCATGAAGGGTTGAAAATCCGCCTGCCGGTCCGCGCGAGTGCGATGAGTTTCCGCGGTGGTTCACAAGAGTTTGCGGCAGATGACGCCGCTCGATGCGGTCGCCGGAAACCATGATGACCATGCGCTCCACGAGATTCTTGAGCTCGCGCACGTTTCCAGGCCAGCGATAGCGGAGAAGCACCTCCAGGGCCGGCTCGGAGAAGTGTTTTCGCCTGCGGCCGTACGCCGCTGCAAACATCTCCAGGAAGTAATCCAGCAGTTCGGGGATATCTTCCGCGTGTTCGCGGAGAGGCGGAACGTAGAAGGGGATGACATTCAACCGGAAGAACAGGTCTTCCCGGAAATTCCCTTTCTGAATTTCCTCATCCAGGTTCTTGTTGGTGGCCGCCACGACGCGGACGTCCACAGCCAGTTCTTTCTTGGATCCGAGCGGTGAAAATCGCTGCTGCTCGATCACGCGGAGCACTTTCGACTGTGTGCGCAGGCTCATGTCGCCAATTTCGTCAAGAAACAGCGTTCCGCCGTCAGCCTGCTCAAACTTTCCTACTTTATCTTCTACGGCCCCGGTAAATGAGCCTTTGACGTGGCCGAACAATTCGCTCTCAATCAATTCTTCAGGAATGGCGGCGCAGTTGACTTCCACAAAAGGATTATCGCGGCGCTGTCCCGTGCGGTGCAGCGCGTGGGCCACTAGTTCTTTCCCCGTCCCGCTTTCTCCGTAAATCAGCACGCGGCCGTTGGTGGGGGCGGCCAGTGCAAGCTGCTGCCGCAGGGCCTTCATGGGTACGCTGTTGCCGATAATGCGGTAGTCGCTTTCAAGCCGGTCGCGCAACTGGCGGTTCTGTTCCGCAAGCGCCAGTTCCTCTGCGGCGTGCTTCAGCGTCAGAAGGGTCTTTTCAATCGAAAGCGGCTTCTCAATAAAGTCGAAGGCACCCTGCTTGGTTGCGCGGACGGCGGTCTCGATGGTCCCGTGTCCGGAAATCATGACGACTACCGGAGGGTTTTCGCGCTCGCGTATTTTGGCAAGCGTCTCAAGCCCGTCGATACCCGGCAGCCAGATGTCGAGCAGGACGACGTCCGCTTTCTCCTTGCTAAGAAAATCCAGACACTCCTCACCGCTGGCGACGGCCGACACGCGATAGCCTTCGTCCTGCAAGACATCCGTCAGCGACTGCCGGATGCCGTCTTCGTCGTCAACCACCAGGACAGTAAAGTTCTTCAAATCCAACTCCCATTAGATTGGCGGAGCCCACTAATCTCCATGTTTCCGTTCACGGAGGAGCAGGGCCGCATGGTGTCAAGACTGTCGAACTGGACGCGCCGCTGTTGTCGGCGCATGCTCGACGGGCAGTTCGATGATGAATTTCGTCCCCGCCGGACAGTTTTCCTCCACGCGGATCGTTCCGCTGTGCTCCGAAATAATGCGATTGACGATGGCCAGGCCGAGCCCGGTGCCGCGATGCTTGGTCGAGAAGAACGGGAGGAACAAGCGCTCCTTGGCCTCTGCGGGGATGCCCGGCCCGCTGTCCGCAACCGTCAGGACTACGGTATCGCGGTCCGGATCAAGTTGTGTGCGCACCCAGATTTCTTTTGCCGGAGATTGTTCCAGCGCTTCCGCGGCGTTATCGATCAGATTCACCAACACGCGCTTCATTTGGTCCGGATCCGCGTGGATGGCGGGCAAGTTGCCGGCGAGCTCGCAGCGAACTGCGATACCATCAAGTCGCCCATCGAAAACCCTCAGCGCCTTGCATACGATGTCATTCAGGTCGGACAGGACTGGCCGCGAAGCGGGGAAGCGGGCGAAGTGTGAGAATTCATCGACCAGAGTTTTGAGCGTCGCCACCTCGCGTCCGATCAGCGCAGCACTTTCTTCCACTGCCGTCACCAGATCGCTTGGAGCGGTGCGACGGTCGGCCCGGCCAATCCAACGGCGGATGCGCTCCGCAGAGAGTTGAATGGGAGTCAGCGGGTTCTTGATTTCATGGGCGATCCGCTGGGCCACTTCCTGCCAGGCCAGGGCCTTCTGCGCACGAAGGAGTTCAGTCAGGTCTTCGATGACCAGCAGAGAGCCAACGGCCCCGTGGCGGGCCCGTATTGAAGAGAGCGTAAGCGCGACAAAGGCTCGCCGGCTGCTCAGGCCGATTTCCATCTGGCGCGTCAGGACGCCCTGCCGCAGGGCGCGGCGAAAAAGACGCATTACTTCGCGGGCTTCTTCCGGGGCAAAAAGATCGCCAAGCCGTTCCGCTTTCCGAATTGTGTCCTGGCCAAACATTCGCTCAGCCGTCGAATTGGCCCTGACGATGCGCCCTTGCGGATCGAAGGAGACGACGCCGGTCGGGATGTTTTCAAGAATGGCTTCCATGACGTTGCCGCGGTCTTCGAGTTCGCGGTTGGCCTTCTGGATTTCCTGTGCGGCGCGCTCGAGGGCCAGCCGGTTTTCCTTCAACTGCTGCGTCATCACATTGAATGACCGGATCAGGCTGCCCAACTCGTCGTCGCCCCGTGCTGCAATTCGATAGTCAAGATTGCCCTTCGAGACTTCATGAGTGGCGTTTGCAAGCGCCTGTATGGGCACTGTTACCTGCTTGGAAAAGAAAATCGCAAACCAGGAGGCGACAAAAAGAATCAGTACGGTCAGGAGTGACAGTGAAAGGAGATAGACCCGGCGCACGGCCTTCCTCTGTCTGCTGAGTTGGTCGTACTTGGCCGCCTCACTCTGGATCTGGGCGGCGATGTGGGCGATGTTCAAGGGCAAGCGAGTCATCGCCACGACGACTCCTGATGTGCCGCCCGCAGGAAAATTCAGCGGACGGACGGAGATATAAAGGTCTTCATCATTCGACCTCTTGCGAATGGAAACCCCATCCGTGGGCAGATTCCTGAAGTTATGCTGTGGCAAATACCCGCGCAGATCAGAACTGCTCAACTTGATCTCACCCGCCGCCGCCAGCAGCGTGCCGTTCGGATCAAAAAACATCGCAGATTCGGAAGTCAAATCCGATACTTCGCGTTGAAGTATGTGCTCGATCCGTGAGCGATTGCCAAGCGCTGCGGCCTCGGCAAGCTGCGAATTCGTTGTGAGATGGATAGCCAGATGCCGTGAACGGTTTTCCGCCTGTATCGCAAGCTGACGGACGACTTCCGTGGCGTCTGAGCGCACGACGTCGAATGGTATTCCAAACCATTTGTCAATGCTCCGGTTCAGCAGCCCGTAGGAAAACGCGAACAGGAAACACGCGGGAACCAGCGTCAAGGCCAGAAACGCCACAACCATCTTGGTCTTGAACCGGGAGCCGAGCTTGTTGCTTCGCCTTTCAACATAGAGTTTTAAGAGATTTCGGGCGAGGATCAAGGCAAAGATGACAAAAGCAAGGAAAATGAGGGTCGAGACCACGACCAGCAGGATCGTCTGGCCGGCGCTTTTCGGATGAATAAAAGAAAGGTTTAGTGAAGCTTCGCTCCAGCCGATAAATAACAGGATAGGGACCACGATGAGCAGAAAGATCAGAAAAGCCCGCCGGGGAGATTGCGGATTGTCATTCGGCGTCATGTGCTTTGATTCCGTTCTCCGTTTCCGCATATGTTTCGAACCTGCGGGCGACCGTCAGGGCTTCGTCGCCCTTTTGCGGATTTCTGTTGCTCTGCGATGGCAAAAATGGCAGAAGCGGGCAACCGAGGCATTCAGGCTGCTTTCGCTTGCAATACCGTTTGCCGACCTCGACCAGCAGCGCATGAAACTCATTGAAAAGCTTTTCATCCGCAGGCAGGTGCTGATGCAGAAAGCGCTGGGTGGCGGCATAGCCGTCCTTTCCGGATATCATGCCATGCCGCACGAGAATGCGCCGCGTATAAGCATCGGCCACAAAAAACGGCATCTTTCCCGCGTAGAGCAGAATGGCGTCCACGGTTTCAGGGCCAAGGCCGCGAACCGCAAGCAGTTGCGCCCTCGCCGTTTCAGGCGGTTGGGCGAAAAGAGAATCGAGCGAACCCCCATGCATGGCGTCGAGCCATTCAACAAATGTCCGGATGGTGCGGGCTTTCTGCCGGAAATATCCCGCCGGCCGAACACAGTTTTCAATCACCTGGAGGTGGGCCTGCCGGAGTCGGGGCCATTTCAACAAGCCTTCTTCCCGCAGGCGCGCGACGGCCCGGGCAGCATTCTGCCACGTCGTGTTCTGGGTGAGGATCGCGCCGAGGATGACCTCCAGGCGAGTGCGTGCCGGCCACCAACCCTGGGGGCCGAATTGCCGAAGGAGCACTTCGTAGTACGTTACCAGCACTTCACCCGGCTCAACTCCGAGCGGCTGAGCCGTGCGTTGCATAGCCTTGAAGTTAATACGGCCATAACGGGAAAGTCAAGTTCGGCTGCAGATTTCCGATGAAGATTAGCGTCCTCCCAGAATCGGAGGCAAAGCCATTTTCCAGGCAATCAGGCGGAGGCTCTGCATGGGTGGTGAGGCCGCATGTCAATACCGTTTCGGCCACCCCGGCAGGCCGCGCCGCCGAAGCCAAAGGCCCTTATAAATCAATGTGGTCAGAAAGTTTATGGTAATGGAAGCGCAACACACGGCGGATACCGCCGAGGGCGTTCGTGGCTACGCGATGTCGGGGAAACTGGGCGAACTTTTAATTAGAGAAAACTTAATTACTCCGGCCCAACTGCAGCAAGCCCTTGAATATCAGCGGAAACATGGCGGCCGCCTGGGCAGCAGCGTTGTAAAGCTCGGCTTGCTGACCGGCGACCAGATCACGGCGGTCCTTTCCCGCCAGTATGGCATTCCATCGATCAATCTCGAATACTTTGAGGCTGACCCCAACGTTATCCGGCTGATTCCGATGGAGACGGCGCTGAAATACCAGGTGCTGCCGCTCAGCCGCGTAGGTTCGTCGCTGACGCTGGCCATGGTGGACCCGGCCAACGTGTACGCCATGGACGATATCAAGTTCATGACGGGTTTCAACATTGAACCGGTCGTGGCGTCCGAGGCTTCCATCCTGGAAGCGATCAAGAAACATTACGGCTCGATTGAGGAGCAGGAGCGTAAGAAAGAGATCGAAGACCTGGTCAGCTTCATCGATGACGGACAGACCGAAAGCGTTGAGGTGGAAGCCGAAGACGAATCGACCCTGAACCTGGCTGCCCTTGAAAAGGCCGCCGAAGAAGCTCCGGTCGTCAAGCTGGTCAACTACATCCTGACGGATGCTGTGGAGCGCGGCGCAAGCGACATCCACTTGGAGCCTTACGAGAAGGAATACCGGGTCCGCTACCGCATCGACGGCGTACTTCAGAACATCATGCAACCGCCTGTCAAGCTGCGTGACGCCATCATCAGCCGCATCAAGATCATGGCCAAGCTCGACATCTCTGAAAAGCGCCTTCCGCAGGACGGCCGCATCATGGTCCGCATGATGCACAACAACCGGAAGAAGCAATTGGACTTCCGTGTCTCTGTGCTGCCCACCCTGCACGGAGAAAAGATCGTCATGCGTTTGCTCGACAAGGAGAGCCTCCGGCTGGACATGACGAACCTGGGGTTTGAGCCGGAGTCGCTCGAAAAGTTCCAGCGGGCCATTTTCAAGCCATATGGAATGGTTTTGGTGACCGGCCCGACGGGCAGCGGGAAGACCAACACTCTCTATTCTTCCATCGCACAACTCAACAAGCCCGATATCAACATCATGACTGCTGAAGATCCGGTCGAATTTCAGTTGCCCGGAATCAATCAGGTGCAGATGAAGGAGCAGATCGGGTTGAATTTTGCCGCGGCGCTCCGTTCATTTCTGCGGCAGGACCCGAACATCATCATGGTAGGTGAAATTCGGGACTTCGAAACTGCCGAGATCGCAATCAAGGCGGCGCTGACAGGCCACCTCGTGCTTTCGACACTGCACACCAACGACGCACCCTCCACCATCTCGCGACTGATGAATATGGGCATCGAGCCGTTTCTCGTTGCTACTTCAGTCCACCTGATCTGTGCGCAACGGCTTGTCCGGCGGGTTTGCCAGAGCTGCAAAGTTGAGGACAAGGTCCGGCCGCAGACGCTGGTGGACGCGGGGTTCACTCCGGAAGAGGCGAAATCGCTCAAAGTTTATCGGGGCGAGGGCTGCGCTGCCTGCAACAACCGTGGTTATAAGGGCCGTGTGGGCCTTTACGAAGTCCTTGAGGTGACCGACGAACTGCGCGAGCTGATCCTTGTGGGCGCTTCGGCTCTGGAATTGCGAAAGAAGGCCATCGAGCAGGGAATGATCACCCTGCGCCGAAGCGGCCTGCTGAAAGTCGCGCAGGGAATTACGACCCTTGAAGAAGTCATTCGTGAAACTGTGCTCTGAATTTGGACTCATCCTCGCGCCGCTCAAAGGACGGCGCCACCCAGGGAGGTTGAATCAAAATGGCGATACCACCTCTCAGCGACCTGCTCCGGCTGATGGTGAATTCGGGAGGGTCAGACCTCCACATCACGACGAACTCCCCGCCGCGCATCCGCATCCACGGCGAGCTGAAGCCCTGTGAAGACCTTCCGGCACTAGGGCCTGCTGATACCAAGCAGCTTTGTTACAGCATTCTGACGGATTCGCAGAAACACCGTTTTGAGGAAAACCTGGAACTCGACTTTTCTTTTGGCATCAAGAACCTTGCCCGCTTTCGCGGCAATTTGTTCCACCAGCGCGGAGCAGTGGCAGGCGTGTTCCGTGTGATTCCGTTTGAAATTAAGACCTTCGAACAGTTGGGACTGCCGCCTGTGCTGCGCACGCTGTGCGAAAAGCCGCGGGGCCTGATCCTGGTGACCGGCCCGACCGGCAGCGGAAAGTCCACCACGCTCGCCACAATGCTCGACCTGATCAATTCCACCCGGCACGAACACATGATTACGATCGAGGACCCGATCGAGTTCATCCATCCGCATAAGAAATGCCTGGTGAACCAGCGGGAGGTGAATTCGGACACGCATTCCTTCGCCAGTTCACTTCGTGCGGCTCTGCGGGAGGACCCGGACATCGTGCTGATCGGAGAAATGCGCGACCTGGAGACTATCGAGTCGGCCCTGCGCATTGCTGAAACCGGCCACCTGACGTTCGGGACGCTCCACACCAATTCAGCCGCTTCCACGATCAATCGCATCATCGACGTTTTCCCCGCGCACCAGCAGGCGCAGATCCGCGCACAGCTTTCGATGGTGCTCGAGGGTGTTCTCTGCCAGTCCCTGCTGCCGCGTAAGGACGGTAAAGGGCGTGTGATGGCGATGGAAATTTTGATCCCGAATTCGGCCATCCGCAACCTCATTCGTGAGGACAAAATCCACCAGATTTATTCGGCGATGCAGACCGGACAGGAACGTTACGGTATGCAGACTTTTAACCAGTCACTCTGCTCGCTATACCAGCGAGGACTGATTGACCTTGAAACCGCGCTCGGCAGGTCCAGCAACAGGGAGGAATTGCAGGACATGATCAACCGCGGAGCACCGGCCGGGCCGCCCCGCACTGCGGGGCCAGTCGTTTCGGTGCGGCGCTGATCGCAGGCCGAATCGATGATGCCGATTTGCCGCCGGACGGTGGAGAACAACCGCGCGGTCAGGATGGAGGTTGGAAAACGATGTCCCAATTCGAATTTCGAGGAACGTCACGAACCGGCCAGACGATCACTGGCGTGCGCACTGCACCGAGCCGCGCAGCGCTCGATTCCACGCTGCGTCGCGAAGCGATCACGCCGCTCAAGATCGTAGAAAAGGGCCGGGAAATTGCCATCCCCAGGTTCAAATGGAAGGACAAGGTTAAATCCAAGGAACTGGCTGTTTTCACCCGTCAGTTTTCCGTGATGATCGACGCTGGCCTTCCTCTCGTTCAGTGTCTTGAAATCCTCTCTTCACAGCAGGAAAACAAGGCGTTCGCGCGGATACTGTCAGGCGTCCGCTCGGGGGTCGAGGAAGGTTCCTCTCTGGCCGACGCCTTGCGACAGCATCCGGCTGCCTTCGACGATCTTTATACGAACATGGTGGAAGCAGGAGAAAGCGGCGGAATTCTGGACACGATCCTTCAGCGCCTTTCGACTTACATCGAGAAAGCCGTCAAACTGAAGCGCTCGGTGCAATCCGCCATGATTTATCCTGTGGCCGTCATTGTGATCGCGGCGGGCGTCGTGACCCTGTTACTGTGGAAAGTCGTTCCAATCTTCACGACGCTTTTTGCAGGTCTTGGCGTTTCACTGCCGCTTCCTACGCGGATCGTCATTGCCCTCAGCCACTTTGTGGCGAGTTTTGGTCCCGTCATCATCGTGCTGCTGATACTTCTGGGCGTGGGGATCCGGTGGTACTACCGTACTCCGCCCGGGAGGATGATGATCGACTCGCTTATCCTGAAAGTCCCCATTCTCGGGTCGGTGATGCGTAAGATCGCCGTAGCCCGCTTTTCGCGGACGCTCGGCACGCTGATCACGAGCGGCGTTCCCATGCTTGAAGCGATGGATATTACCTCCCGCACGTCAGGAAATGCCGTCGTCGAAAAGGCGATCTCTCAGGTGCGCAAGGCCATCGAGTCCGGAAGGACGATCGTGGATCCACTGCGCGAAACCGGCGTCTTCCCGAACATGGTTGTTCAAATGATCGGCGTTGGAGAACACACCGGGGCGCTCGATTCCATGCTCCAAAAAGTGGCCGACTTTTATGAAGACGAAGTGGACGCCGCAGTGGCCGACCTGCTGACCGCGCTTGAGCCTCTGATCATTCTCTTCCTGGGTGTTGTCGTGGGCGGCGTCGTGATCTCGATGTACATGCCATTGTTCTCGCTGATCGGCAAACTGGCAGGATGACCGGACATAAGAAGCATGGGCTATTCATGGACCATCTCGCTTCAGTGCCTTTGGCCGGGAACAACGAACAGGCGGAGGTTGAGCTTCAGTGGTGCAAGAATTGTTGTCCAGGAGGAGCGCAGTCTCTATAATGCTCTTTAGTTCCCCTATGAGATTCACCGGCGAACTCCAAAGCTGGCTTCCCTGGGTTATCAAGATCCGGTTTGCCATCATTACCTTTGTTTTTGCCATCGACTACGCCATCGAACAGATTTCGCCCAGCCCCGGCGGCACGCACGCCATCGAATACCTGGGGGCCTTTGTCATCCTTTGGTACGTCCTCAATCTCTTTTTCCTGATCTACAACCAGATCAGCCTGGATTATTCGTTACAGGCCCATCTTCAGTTGTTCGCAGACATTTTTATTATCACGGCCATCGTCCACGTGACGGGAGATCTGGAGAGCAACTATTTCTCTCTTTACCTGGTTGCCATCATTCTTGCCAGCATTCTGCTTCCAAGGTCGCGGGTCTTTGCACTGGCGGGCGTCAGTTTTATCCTGATGGGAGGATTGCTTGAACTGGCGCATTTGCCTGCCCTTTTTCCGGGTTTTGTTGCGCGGCATCCCTGGACGGCCGCTCTCGCAAGCTCGTCGAGCACCCCTGTTGATCTGGGAAGCCTGCAAGTCAAGATACTGGCCAGCTTATTCGGGTTCTTTGCCGTAGCGTATCTTGCCGGATTTCTTGCAGAAACGCTTCGTAAAACGGGCGCAGAGCTTCGCGACAAGCGCGGGCAGGTGGCCAGCCTTCAGGCAATCAACGAAAACGTCATCCGCAGCATGCGCGACGGATTGATCACGACGGACCTCGATGGTATTGTAATGGAAGTCAATCCTGCAGGAGAGCAGATTTTCGGCCGCAGCAAGGAATCCCTGATCGGTGAACGCATTGACAAGGTGCTGGAGGACCTCGGGCCGGCTTCGAGGAAATTCCGTGATGTTGTCTCCGCGCACGGCCGCCGGGAGATTGAATACCAGCATCCCGCCGGTGGTCGGCGCATTCTGGGAATAGCGGTTTCTCCCCTGGTTGTTCCTGAAAGTGGCACAGCGGGTTACATTTACAGCGTTGAAGACCTCACGCTGCAGAAGCGGCTCGAGGCGCAATTTCGACTGCGCGATCGCATGGCAACGCTGGGCCGGCTCGCAGCCGGCATCGCGCACGAAATCCGCAATCCGCTGGCGTCGATATCAGGCTCGGCCAAAATGCTTCAGACCATGGGAGAAATCGATGAAGACCAGCGGAAGCTGATCGCTATTGTCAGCCGCGAATCGGAGCGGCTGAACAAACTGGTTTCGGATTTTCTGCTCTACTCGCGTGAGCAACGATTTGAATTCAGGGAAATAGATGTGCGGGTGCTGATCGAAGAAACACTTCTGCTTCTCCAGCACCGTCCGGATTTCCCACCCGGCGTACGGATTGAACGAAAGCTGCCGAGGCATCCTGTCACAATCATGGCGGACGCGGACAAGCTGCGCCAGGTCTTCTGGAACATCTGCGACAACGCTCTGAAGGCCATGGAGGATTCCGGCCAACTCACGGTGGAAGTCCGCGACGGGCGCAGCGGCTCAACGCAGATTATTTTTCGCGATACCGGCATTGGCATCGAGCCAACACAACTGGACAAGCTCTTCGAGCCGTTCCAGCCCGCCTTCGCGCATGGGACGGGGCTCGGCCTCGCCATCGTTTACCAGATCGTGCAGGGCCACGGCGGGCATATCCATGTGGAATCTGCTCCCGGGCATGGCGCGGAATTTACCATCGAACTACCCCGAATGCAGCGCGCGGAGAAAACCGAAGATATGGAAATCCATGTGGGCCGCCTCAGTTAAATCGCAATTCGATCCATCCGCGGCATCAATCATGTTGCTTTTCGAGAGTTCAGGGCAGGGAGCTCCGGTGTCCCGGTCTGGAGAACCGGGTCCCGCGACAGGAATAAGGGTATGGCAAGACTCCTGATCGTTGACGACGAGAGATCCATCTGTCAGCTTCTGGAGATTACTTTCCGGAAGGCGGGCCACATTGTCGAGACGGCCACCAGCGGCCAACTCGCAAAAAAGAAGATCGAGTCGCAGGTGTATGACGTCATCATCGCAGACATCCGTATGCCCGACCTCACCGGAATCGACCTGCTGCATCACGCGCGCGAGACGCACAGTCCCGCTGCTTTCATCTTGATCACCGCAGTGCCTACGATGCCTACAGCCATTCAGGCACTGAACCTGGGCGCTTATCGTTACGTCATCAAGACCGACAAGCTGGTGGAAGAGATCATGCTGGTGGTTGATCGCGCGCTCGAAGATGTGGCCATGCGCGAAGAGAATGCGAGATTGAGGCGCGAGATGCTGCGCCTCTTCGCCAAGGAGAACATCATCGGGCAGAGCAGTAAAATTGCCGGGATCCTCGAGATGGTCCGCAGCGTTGCTCCCACAAACAGCACGGTGCTGATCACGGGTGAAAGCGGTACGGGCAAGGAACTGGTTGCGCGTGCCATCCATGAAGCCAGCCAGCGTCGCGACAAGGCGTTTGTCTCGATCAACTGCGGAGCCTTTCCAGAGACGCTGCTCGAAAGCGAATTGTTCGGTTATCTCAAGGGCGCCTTCACGGGAGCCGATAGCAACCGGAAGGGAATTATCGAATCGGCGAGCGGCGGCACACTGTTTCTTGATGAAATTGGTGAGACAAGCCTTAGCATGCAGGTGAAGCTGCTTCGCGTGCTCCAGGAAAGGAGGGTGCGGCCGCTCGGCGGAACGCAGGATGTTCCCGTGGACGTGCGAGTGATCGCTTCGACGAACCGCGACCTGAAGGCGATGGTGGCCGAGGGCCGGTTCCGCGAGGACTTTTATTACCGGGTGAGTGTGATCCCTATTCACGTGCCGCCATTGCGCGAGCGCAAAGAGGACATCGAACCGCTGGCCCGTCATTTCCTGAAGAAGTATTCGTTGGAAATGGGGAAGCCGACCAGAGACTTCCATCCCGCGGCGCTTTCAACTCTGCTTAGTTATCACTGGCCGGGAAATGTTCGCGAACTCGAAAACGCCATCGAGCACGCCGTAGCGGTCAGCGACGGGCGGGCCGGGGAGATCGTCCCGGAATATCTTCCTGCTGCGCTGCAAGGGAACAGGCGGTCCGAAGAAAAGACGGTCGAAATACCCAGGGAAGGCGTGGATTTTGAAACGCAGATCGCCGAGGTCGAAAAGAGCTATCTCCAGGAAGCGCTCCGCATGGCCGGAGGAGTGCGGAGCCGCGCGGCGGAATTGCTTCACATGTCCTACCGTTCGTTTCGCCACTATGCCAAGAAGCACGGCATCTGACCGCCGCTGGAAAATGTGAAATGCCTGGTCCCGTCTTTGAGAACCCGCCGGAAAGGCCCCGCGAAAACGGCCGCCGCACCTCGCTGTTCGCAGCATCTGGATGGGTCCCAATCAGCCTTGTCCTGCTGGCCACTTTCCTTGCTTACGCGGGAACGCTTTGGTTCAAATTCGTTTACGACGACCGAGGTCAGATCCTGGCGAATGTTGAGGTCCACGCCTGGCGTTATCTTCCGCACTACTTCGTTGAGCGGGTGTGGAGCTTCGCATATCCCACTATACCTGGCAATTATTACCGACCGATCTTTCTGTTTTTCCTCCTGATCAATTACAAAATCTTTGGTCCTTATGCCGCCGGATGGCACCTCGTGACCGTTGCCGCGCACTTGGGCGTGACGTACCTCGTGTATCTCATGACGCGGCGGCTCACGGGCGATCCCGCAACTGCCCTCATCGCTGCGGCGGTTTTTGGGGTTGATCCTGTCCACATCGAGTCCGTGGCGTGGATTTCGGGCGTCACGGATCCGCTTTTCGCACTCTTCTTGCTGCCGTCGTTTTTCTGCTATCTGAACTGGCGCGAGGGGAAGGCGCATCGTAACGGCTGGCTGGCAGGATCGCTTGCACTCTATGCGTTCGCGATGCTTTCCAAGGAAACAGCGCTGGTCCTGCCCATCATCATTTTTCTCTATGAGTGGATCTGGAGTGACGCACCTGAGAATTCTCCCAGGTTCCGTCGGGCACTGGCACATCTGCGCGAGGGAGTTGTTGCTGTTGGACCATTCGTCGTGATTTCGTTTGCTTACCTGGCAGTACGCTGGCAGGTGCTCAAAGGGCTTGGGCACGTGATGACCCCGCTCTCATTATTGACGATCATTTTCACCTGGCCGGGCCTTCTGCTTTTTTATTTCTGGCACCTTGTCTGGCCGTTCAATCTCAGTGTCTTTTATGACCAGCCGTACGTTCGGACACCGGGGTTGATTGCATTTTTCCTTCCGCTTGCGGGGCTCCTTGCAGTGGCCTTTCTTGGCTGGCTCCTCGTCCGCTGGCTTGGAAAAGATTCGGTTTTGGACAAGCGCGTGGCGGTGTTTGCCTGCGCATGGGTATTGGTTCCGTTCCTGCCTCTGCTCGATCTTTCAGTCCTGCCTGTCGGAGAGATTGCTCACGATCGCTACCTCTATCTGCCCTCGATCGGATTTTCAATTCTGCTGGCCATGGCCCTGCGCCGGATTCGGTTTGGCAGGAAGAGGCTCTTCAGCGCACCCGCTTTCCAGGCGGTGGTTGCAACTGCGCTTGCAGTGACGCTCGGCGTTGCCACAGCGATTGAGGACCGCTACTGGGCGAACGACGTGGCGCTTTACACGCGCGGCGTCGAGCGTACGCCCCACAACAAGTTGGCACGGACCAATCTTGGCAACGCGCTGGGCGAGCAGGGCCGGTATGAGGAAGCGATCCGCCTCTACCGCCAGGTGCTCGACCTGGACCCGCATTTCTGGCTGGCCGTTTATAACATGGGCTACACGTTCTACCGCATGGGAAATCTGCCCGAGGCTGAGAAATACCTTGAGCGCGCCATCGCCATCAGTGGCGTGGACAGCGACGAATATTTCTATCTTGGACTGACGTGGATGAAGATGGGACGCCTGAATGACGCCGAAGCCGCGGTGCGTCATGCGCTCAAAATACAGCCGGGTGGACTGGCCTATCACTTCGCACTGGGAATGATCCTGAAGCTAAAGGGAGAGGTTCCCGGCGCACTGGCCGAATTCGAAGAGGAGCTGAAGAATTTTCCGGGAGAGACAGGTGCCGAACAGCAAATCGAAGCCATCCGAACACAGTTGGCAAGAGGCAGCGCTAAGTGACAGCCCAGGTGGAGGCTGATTGCCCCGTACCTGGCCCATGATACGCGGTAAAATAGATGTTTGTCTCAGATGCGATTGCATGAAAATTCCTCTGGTCCGGGCTTTTTCCTTCGGAGGGACGTTGCACGGACAAAATTTGTCAAGCTATTTCGACAAAAACCGGCATTGGAGATCGCTGAACGCTGTCAACCCTGAATAGCTGAGTCCGGAGAATTCGGAATCTTCAGTGTTTTCATGGCGTAAGGCCATAATAAAGAATTTCTGAGCCAAGCTGAAGTGGAACCTGAGATGCTTAGCCAATGTCGTCCTTGTCAGTTTGGAAGTTTCAGGAAGACTGGAAGGCAATAAGGAGGATTGAATGCGAAGAGACTCAAAAGGGTTCTCGCTGATCGAACTGCTGATCGTTGTGGCGATCATCCTGATTATCGCTGCGATCGCAATTCCGAACCTGCTGCGGTCAAGGATAGCGGCCAACCAGGCATCAGCGGTTGGTTCCCTGAGGACCTATAACACGGCCGAGGTCACCTACGCTTCAACGTACAACACCGGATACAGCGCAACTTTGGGTTACCTTGGCCCACCGGCCGCCGGTGCTATGCCGACAGCCACGGCCGCCGGTCTCGTGGACGATGTGCTCTCCGGTGGTTCTCCAACGGCCATGGGCGCAGTGAAAAGCGGCTACAGCTTCACCTACTCACCAGGGCCGGTCGTGGGCGGCCGCATCGATACGTACCAGTTCTGGGCCGATCCGGTGACCCGCGGAACCACAGGAACAAACTCCTACTACACGGACCAGTCCGGTGTCATTCGCCAGAACTCGAACAACACGCAGGCCAGTTCGGCGGACTCCCCGCTCGCTGGCTGACCTGGTCGCCTGCATTTGCACCGTCGAACGCCGGCGACTCCCCGGGGGAACCGAAAGGTTCCCCCGTTTTTTGCGACGGCCCTAATAACTGCGGATGCTCTGGAGTCGTATTGCTCTGAACCTGTCCCGGGTCCGATCGAAAGGGAAATGAAGTTATCTCGCACGCGCACGCAACCGGCCCTTCCTTCAGCGGACGCGTGGGGCGGCGGTTCCCATGTGGCAGGCCAATATGACGCCTGCCTTGTCGCCGTACTCATTCTGTGCGCTGCGCTCCCTTACATCAACACCCTTCTGAACGGATTTGTCTATGACGACAACCGCCAGGTCCTCGACAATCCGTATCTGAAGAATTTCCACTTCCTGCCGCAGATTTTCGGCACAACAGTATGGTCGTTTGTTGGGATGCAGGGCGTTTCGAACTATTACCGCCCCATGATGACCCTCGGTTATGCCGTGTGCTACCACCTGTTTGGCCCGCTCGCCTATGGATTTCATCTCGTGAACGTCTGCCTGCACGTGGGCGTCGTCCTGCTGGTGTTTGTTGTGGCGCAGCGGCTCTTACAGGATCGCCCATTAGCCTTTATCGCGGCGTGCCTCTTCGCCATTCATCCGATCCACACTGAGGCGGTGGCATGGGTGGCGGCGGTGACGGACCTTGAGGTCACTTTCTTCTATCTGCTCACCTTTTGGCTGTTTCTCAAGATGGCTCGTCCGCGTGGAGGAGTGTCGCCCTGGTTGAAGCTGGCGGCGGTCGTGAGTTTTGCCCTGACGATCTTTTCCAAGGAGCAGTCGCTGACGTTTCCTCTGCTCGCCACAGTTTACGAACATTTCTACCGGAGTGACCGGGCGGAAACAAAGTTCGGGCAAAAGGCTCGGCGATATTACGAGTTCTGGCTGATGGACTTTGCGTACGTACTCTTCCGGATTGCCCATCTCGGAGCGTTTGCTCCACAGGTGCAATTATCGAACATCGGATGGGATGCAACAGTATTTTCGGCGCTTGCGCTTGTGGGACAGTATATTGAAAAAATCCTCTGGCCCGTCCAGCTTTGCGCTTATTACGTCTTCCACAAGGAAACATCGCTCATGGGCCTGCACGTGCTTGCTGGTCTTGCTGTTCTGGCCGCTTGCGCGGTGCTATTCGTCCATGTCGCGCGACGTAACCGGATGGCGTCCTTTGGATTCATCTGGTTTTTTGTGACCCTCGCGCCCGTACTGAACATCCGGTATCTTGCCGGAAACGTTTTTGCGGAGCGCTATCTTTATCTGCCTTCCGTGGGTTTTTGCTGGGTGGTGGGCTGGGGGGGCGCAAGACTTTGGAGGTCGGTTGCAGGACGTCGGCCTGTTTGGCGACACAGCGTTTCGGCAGCCTCGCTCGTGGTCGCCTTGGTGCTTGTGGCGCGGACGGTCACGCGTAACCGCGACTGGCGCAGCGATGAGACGCTTTACACCCAGACTCTGAAGGTCTCGCCGCGGGCCACGAGCATCCGTGAGAACCTGGGCGTAGTGGCGTGGAACCACGGCAGGATTGACGAGGCCGAAAAGCAGTGGCGAATCGCGCTCGAGCTGAACCCTGACTCGCCGATTGCCCTCACCAATCTTGGGCTGGTCTATGCCAAGAGGAAGCAGTACCAGCAGGCGGAGCGATATTTCAGGGATGCCATGCTGCGCAAGCCGGATTACACCGATCCACACCTCAATCTTGGAAGCATGGAACTCGATCTCGGGCGATACGATCAGGCGGAATGGCAGTTGCGCGCGGCCGTGGAGTTGTCGCCGCTTGTGCCGGCGTGCCACAACAAGCTCGGCAAATTATATCTTATGGAAGGGCGCATTTCTGAAGCGGCGGAACAGTTTTCCCTCTCTGTCCGCGCGTCGCCCAACTTTAAGGGTTATGATGGATTAGGTGACGTTCGCATGCAGCAGCACAACGTGCGTGGGGCGGAGCGGGCATACATGCAAGCGGTAGAAATCAATCCTTTTGACAGCCACGCTCACTTCGGCCTGGCCCGCATCGCAGAAGAAACCGGCCGCAGGGAAGTGGCACTCGAAGAATACTCACGGGGTCTCGAAACGGATCCGAACAACCAGGAAGCGAAAAACGCCGTCGAAACCTTAAAGGGGCGAGACGCACAGGCAAGCAATGTCGCGAAGCAATAAAACTCGGATCGGCCCTGGTTGGACAGGCGCTGGGTGTGCGGTCTGGTTCGCACTGATGATAGCGGTGCCGGTCGTTGGGGCCGGGCCTGCCTCCACGGCCGGCATCCCACTTGACCAATTCATTACGAAGGTCCAGCAGAGCTATCGGGGAGTGCAGGCAATTCGCGCGGACTTCAAACAGACGTATGACTCTGCCGGCGGCAACCGGGTCGAGTCCGGCACGGTTGTCTTTGCGCGCGGGGGCAGGATGCGTTGGGACTACCGCGAACCGGAGAAAAAAGTTTTCCTTTCGAACAGCAAGGAAGTTCTGCTCTATCTGCCGGAGCAGAACCAACTCAATCGTTCCACGGTGAAGGAAAGCGAAGATTATCGCGTACCGTTCCGGCTGCTGCTCTCGCGCCTGGACCTGCGGAAGATTTTCTACAAATTTGAGGACGCGAACAACGAGTTCGCACATCCGCCCGATGACCGCGTGATCATCGCTTATCCGAAAAACGGCGACAAGGTGGGATATAAACACGTTGTGATGGAATTCGATCCCCAGATGGATATCCGCCAGCTTATCATTGTATATAGTGATGACAGCGTGATGAAGTTCAGCTTCAGCAACATTGCGCGTAATCCCGCACTGGCAGCCTCGATGTTTCAACTGACGCCCCCGCCGGGGACTCAAATCATCAATCAGCAGCAGTAATTTTCTGTAAGTCGTTTATTTCAGGATGAAGGCTTTAATCGCTGCGGCGACGCCGTCCTCGTCGTTCGAAAGGGTGATGTGCCATCCGTCGTCGGCGAGGCCCGGGCTGCAATTGCCCATTAGCACGGGCAGGCCGGCCATTCGAAGCATCTCGATGTCGTTGTAGTTGTCCCCAATGGCCATCACTTCGCTCCCGTCGTATCCCATTTGTCCCAGCAACCATCGGAGCCCGCTGGCCTTTGAGCATCCCACGTTCATCACGTCAAGCAGCGAAACGTCCCGCTCGAAGTACTTGGTCCACGTCAGATGAACGCGTCGGCCGGCGTCAGAAGCGCGCAGCAGGTGCTCAATCGGTTCGAGAAAACCGGGCGACCCTCCGAACATCAGCTGAATGGGGTCGCATGGCAGGGCTGCGGGGAGATCGCTGACCTGAAGCAGATATTCGCGGGCAGTCTTCAGGTACCACTTCAGCGGGCCTTCGAACGAAGCGTCGTGTTGCATCATCACCTGGCCGCGTCCGTCCTTATCAAAGATCGCTACAGCATAAGGCCTGTAATCGACTGCGGCTTCGAGGATTTCAATGGCTGTTTTTTTGGGCAGAAAATTGCGGTGCAGGACTTCACCGGAAAGTGTGCGAATCATCGCGCCGTTCGAGGTGATCATCGTGACGGGGAAGGGAAGAGAGTTGACCAGCGGGTACGCGGAATGAAACCTTCGGCCTGTAGTGATCGCGATGCGGATGCCACGCTCTGCTGCGTCGCTGAGGGCCTCGCGGTTGGCCTGAGAAATTTCCTGTTTGCTGTTCAGCAGGGTCCCGTCAAGATCAACTGCAATCACGCGAATCGACATTCTCTCTGAATTGTAGCATGGGGCTGGAATGCCCGAATGGACCCGATCTCCTCTGCGTGGCCCCGTGAAATTGTCATGCCGGAAGCGCCCGTGCTATATTGATGAAGATGCCATCACTCATCGGGCGCGTAGCTCAGTTGGGAGAGCGCGGCGTTCGCAACGCTGAGGTCGAGGGTTCGAATCCCTTCGCGTCCACCAATCAGAGGACCGGCCCGAATTCTTCATGTTTCAGGAACGCTTAGTCCGCCCCTCCAGTCCCGAAGATATTCCGCCGATAGAGAGATTAAAGGCCGCGGATGGGCTTCCGCCATGCGATGCGCTAAGTGCGGACACGAAAATCCGGAGTCGAATGATTTCTGCGGGCGGTGCCATGCTCCGGCGCGCTTCACCTGCCCGGCCTGCCGTCACACCCAAAACCACGGTGGGCATTGCGACAACTGCGGCTTGGATTTCGTGAAGTATGCCATGATGCTCGTGTTCCAGAACCAGACCAGCGCGCAACAGGAGCGGGAGCGTCAAAAAAGGCGGAGCGACGCCATTATGCAGATCCTCCTGCTGCCGGTTACAGGAGGATGGTCACTCCTTAAATTTCTAAGAAATTCATTGAACAGAAGCTGAGCGCGGACTCTCTGCGCGCGCATACGCTGCCAGCCGGGCAAGCCACAAGGAAATGGCCGGTGCCGCCCGGAGGCAGGAGCCAGCCTTGTACCCCTATTTGTTTTCCTGTGCCGCCATATACTTCTGCGCTTTCACCAGAAGTTGCTGTGCTTCGGCCATGTGATCGACGGCGTCGGTAACGAGCGGATCATTTTCCACGCGGATCCGGTCCGCCACATTCGTGCCGTACAGGTCCTCGATCACGTATGTGCGAATGTGGAGCTTGATATAATCCAGGTTCTGCTGGACCTGTTCGGGCGTGACGGGAATTTTCTGATTGGTCAGGAACTGTTCGAATTCTGCGATGTCAGAGTCGCTGGGCTGAAAATCTTCCGGAACTGTCGGATGTTTGGCCAGGTAGCTTTGCGCGAAGCTGAAGAAAGCCCCATTTTGTTCCAGCGTTTGCTCGACATCGTTCAGCTTTTCCGGCGGTACTACGACGTCCGGGGTAATCCCGCCGCCACCATAGACCTTCCTCCCGCCGTCGGTGAGCCGGACGTCGGTGTGAGGCGACTGCATATCTTCCGGACGGTAGTAATAATCGTAGAGGGACACCGTGTCATAATTTCTCTGGATCAGGCGGCCGCTCGGGGTGTAGTAACGTGCTGTGGTCAATGCCAGTCCGGTCTGGTCGCTCAACGGATAGACCGTCTGCACGAGGCCCTTTCCGAAACTGGTTTCGCCCATTACAAGAGCCCGGTCATGGTCCTGAAGCGCGCCGGTCACGATCTCGGCAGCACTGGCCGTCATTCGGTTGATCAGGATGACGATCGGATATCGGTTCCCCTTGTCGCCGTGCGTCGCGTAGTAGCGCTTTTCGGGCGAAGAGCGTCCGTAATGGTAAACAATCAGTTGCCCCTTCTTCAGGAAGTGGTCTGATACTTCGACGGCCTCCTGGAGCAGGCCGCCGGGATTGTTGCGCAGGTCGAGAATGAGGCCGTCCATGTGCTCGGAATCGAGCTGTCTTAGAGCCTGGCTCAGTTCCTGGTTGGTGGTTTCATTAAAGCGGCTGATATGAATGTATCCGATGTGCGGCTTGACCATGAAGACGTCATCCACGCTGGGATTGGTAATCTCGCCGCGCGTGATTGTGAAACTGAGTGGTTTCGCCGCCCCTTCGCGCTTGACCGTTACCTGCACGATGGTGCCCCGGGGACCTTTCAGCATCTTGGCGACTTTGTCGGTCTGCTCGTTTGGCGAAGAATCAAGCCCTACAGCAGACTTCCCGTTGACCGATTCAATCACATCTCCTGGACGAAGGCCGGCCTTGAATGCCGGCGAGCCGGGAATCGGCGCCACCACAAACGTAACCAGCTTGCCCATCTTGCCCGGGCGTGACTGGATGCTCATTCCCACGCCGAAGTAGCGTCCTTCCTGGTCTTCCCGCAAAGCCGCAAAAGCGCGCGGATCAAAAAAGTTCGAATGCGGATCGAGCGTACGCAGCATTCCCGGAATGGCCCCGACAAAATTGCTGTTTGTAGGACCGTAGATGGCGCGGTTGGGATCAACCGGGCTCGCGTAGTTCTCCTGCACCTTATCGTAGACGTTCGTAAACTCACGCAAACTGGCTTGGAAGGATGAATCGTTATCGTTCGCCGTCGTAGCCTCAACCTGCGGGCCGTATAAGCCTCCGAGCACCGCGCAGACCACGAGAGTTGCGAAGATAAACCATCCCGCACGTCGGCTTTGCTTCATCTTCATGCAGCTCCTTTGCACTGCTCAAAAAATTATAACACGTTTAGTTACTCAGACGTGCCGACCGCATCGGGCTCCCTCGAGGAATCCCGGCCCTTCTCTGCCGTCAGGTCCAGCTCACACCCCGATCTTCTTTGCCCCTTTGCCGCGGCACTTTCTCGTGCCGCCGCGGTGTCATTCCACCCTCCCTCTTGGATTCGATGCCATAAAAGGGCCCAAGGCTTTCCGGATCAGGGGTCCGTGCGCCATCACGACCGGACTGAATCGCCGACACGCGTTGCCGCGTGTGCTTTCTCGAAATGCCGGTGCCTTCGAGGACGGGTACGTTGACAGATCCTGAGCGTCAGTGCAAAATGACAATGTGCATGGCCGCAGCACCAACGCCGTGCGAGGCATATCCGTCTGCGCCCGTAGCTCAGCTGGATAGAGCACTTGCCTACGAAGCAAGGGGTCGGGAGTTCGAATCTCTCCGGGCGTACCATCTATCCCATTGATTTATCATTGGATTAGCTTGCTCCCCGTTTTGTTTCCCTTCCCAAAAGTGGGAACAATTGGGAACAAAACCCCCGCCAATCGCTCCACCGCCTCCCGCTTAGCCTCGCGCAAGGGGTGGGTGTACATCATGGTTGTGTTCGCATGCGCGTGGCCGAGCAAAGATTGCAGGACCGGTGTCGGCACACCCTCGTTGCCTTGGTAGGTGGAGAATGTGTGCCGAAGAGCGTGCCAGCGGAAACGGGCAATACCTAGTCGGTCACAGACCGGCCAGATATGGCGATAGAGAACGTTTCGATTGTTCAAAGGCGTCCCCACCTGGCTTGGAAAAAGCCATTCCGATTTGGCAGGCCTTACGCGAAGCCACCCCCCGATCGCTTCCGCGAAAACCTTGGAAATAGGAATCTGTCGCTCGCTTCCCCTCGTTTTTGGGGTGCTGATGTGGTTGTTGTAGATACTCTGCCGAACTGAGATAGTAGCCGCTTCCAAATCTACGTCTTCCACGCGGAGGGCAAGCAATTCACAGACGCGCAACCCACAAAGGGCCGCGACCAGAAAAATAGTTCGTCCAGGATCGGTTAGGTTGTCGCGAAGGCGCTGAATCTCGTCAAGCGTGATCACACGAGGTTTGCGCCGCCTTTCCATAGGTGGCAGCTCAACTCCGTGGGCAGGATTGGTGTCGATCCAGCCCCATCGGATTGCAATCCTGAAAAATTTGCTCAGGAGGTTGCGGAGATGGGCGAGAGTTTGGTGTGAGTAACCTTGAACGTGCTTTTGTTGGATGAATTGTTGAACTTGAAACGGGCTGACTTCGTTGATCGGTAAATTTCCGAAGGTGGGCAAAAGGTGCCGGGTGGTCAGAATGCGGTAGAGGTGTTGCGTTGAATGTTTATGCATCGGCAGGATCGTGGGTTCCACGTAGCGCTCCCAATACTCCTGGAGCGTAATGCTGACTTTCGGCCGATACGAAGTGCTGTTGATCCGCTGAAGGTAACGAGATGCCTCTCGCTGAGCGTCACGCCTTGTCCTGAAATCACCAAGAACGACGGAGCGGAGGACACGTGCCGTCCCTGAATCGGGATTCACCACGTCTTTGCGAAATCTCATCACCCAGTTCTTTCCACGTTTGAAGATACAGCCTTGTTGATACCTGCGACGAGCCATACGAGCAATCTCCTTTCTTTCGTTGGCTCGCCTTGTCTTCGGTCGGCGATTAGTTTAACTGCTCGCTCAGCCATGACGCAACGTCTCCAAATAGGCTTGGACATCGCTCAGGCGGAAGCGGACGTACTTTCCCATCTTGAGGTGTGGGAGGCGATTGACGCCTCGCTGTCGGGTTCGCTCGTAAACCCAGGTCCGAGGGACGCTTAACAGTTCGGCAACCTCCCGAACCGTCAAAAGCCTTTCGGGCTCAGTCCGGAACTCGCCGAGTCTTTTATCCGAAGCGAGACTGTTCTCAGTCATGAAAGATGTTGGCATGTTCTTACCCTCAGCAAGGAGATTCGGTGATTTGCTCGAACTTAGTTGGCCTGCTCAGACCTTGATTCTTGCCTGGGCTGCGTTTAGAGGAAAATCTCTCTGCAATGTTGGCACATGAAGGACCGATTCCAGACTTCGCGTCGGCGCGGCAAGGCCACGTGATTGTGCGCCCAAAGGATGGTCAGGATAAAGGTGACCAGGCCGGAAAAGATGTATGCGAACATCTCGAAATCATGCCGCAGCAATGCGTCAGGATTCTTTGAGGAGGCAACGAACACGTCAATCAACGGTCCGGCCATCAACAGGCCAATGAACCAAGCCAGGATCAGGTGACGGCACCTCTTCTTTCGAGGCGGAGCCGCGAGTTTCGAGAGGTAAGTTTGGGAAGTGCCACTGGCCTTTGAGCTCGCGAACCCCAACAGTAACCCGCCGTCTTGAAGGCCCCAGCCGTGGCCCCGAGAGCGGGTCTCGACATCGGACAGTCCTGCGGCGTGAACTAACGAAAGCCTGACGGCATCCCCTGAGTGGCATTTGGGACATGGCATGGTCAAATCCTCCCTTCATCAAAGACCCCGGGAATAATCTGTACCGAACGCGGCCCGCATAGCTAACGTAGCCGGGTAATTTGCTCTTGAGAAAATGATCCTCTTCCATGGTCCGGCGAATGATCAGCGCTGAGTAAAGAAGCGCCGGGGCTAAGGCAAGCCTTGAGCCCAAGGCGATGGCCGTAACGGGCATGACAAAGATCATGGCGCCGTAGCCCGGATGGCGAAGGATGCGGTAGGTCCGGGACGGGCGCGGGTAGCGGTTGCGGGTCTCGACGAGATGCGCGGTCTGAACATACGTGGACAGATAATATCGCTGTAAGGCCGTCCAAGAAGTTTTGTATTGAAACGCAAATTCCCCGGCTCCTGTAACCAGGGCGAGCGAGAGGGCCAGAACCGTGAATACGGGCTTTGAGCGCGGCCATTGCCGGTCTTGGCCCGAATATCGAAGGGGGACTCGAAGGTCGTCATTCATGATGCTCTTCCTTTCGGGTTTGCTCGCCTGAAGCGGCAGCGTCGAGGCGTAACCTGGCGGCCCTTGAGTAGGCGTACTGCAGGAGTTGCGTTGCTTCTTTGAACTTGGCGTTCTGCGCCCGATCCACGATCTCTTGAGCTTTTTGCGTCGTGATTCTCCCATCGCGCCCCAGCACACAAAGCAGGTCAATCACGATGGCCTGGGTTGCGGTGAGTTCGGCCATGAGGGCCAACTGGAAAGGTGATGGGCCGGGTGCTGTCGTCACGGCCAGGAGCGCGTCCCGGCACCATACCGCCAGGGGTTTAGCATCGCGCGCAGCCAATTCCTTCAGGGTTTGGAATTGCTCCCTGGTGACCTTCAGCCCAATTGGATCGGTGAATGTTTGGTCTCTTTTCGACATTTCTGTGACTCGCTAAGTCGTTGAAATTGTGAAGGTACCAGCCAGTATCGGAAGGATACTGGCCAGTACCGAAGAGTCGTAAGTCGTAGCAATTGAATGAGTACCAGCGAGTACTGCGGGTACTCGGCAGCACCCTTCCCAGGGGTGGCGTGTCCCGCGCGGTTCGGTCGCGCGGCCCCTCTGCCGCTGCGCAGCAGCGCTCTCACGACCCCTCATCGCTCACCTCCAGCCGAGTTGCGGGGACCAACAGTGTGCTCAGCGGGAAGCAAAGGGCCCGATGCCACCGGGATTGAACGAGGCGTGCTCTGTGCCGATGCCGGCGCGCCATTGCGCTGAGGCTTGGATTCAGTCCTCAAATCAGGATGCGCCGTGAGCCAGGCTTTGTAGCTAGCGTCGGCTTTGAAAATCCTCTCAAGGCTGCACGCAATGATGTGCGAGAAATTCTTGGTGCCAACGTAAGCAGCATACCGGCGCAGCTCGTCCATGACACGGACCTCAAGCCGGATGGCTATCGTTTCTTTCATGGGAGTCGTGGGCGGTGGTTCGATAATTGGCACGAATGCAGCTCCTTACTGTGCTGATTGCACGGGCGTGAAAGCTTCGTCGGCGCGGAAGTCGGTGATTGTGAGGCCCAGGGGGTTAATGGGAATCAACCGGTTCGGGACTCGGTTCCTGAAGACAAACACGAAGCTTGCTGTGTAAAGGGTCTTTTTCAAAACCGAGTGGTCCACGGGCGAATATTCAGTTTTGTAGAAGTCAACGCTCGCTTTGTAGGGCGGCTTGTCCATGGGCTCGAGAGCCACTTGCTCGACCTCGATGCCAATCTCGGGCGCTGAAGGGTTATTGAGGAAGGTTTCGAGGGTGTTGTCCTTCTTGTAGTTTGCGATGATGTCGTTCGCCAGGTTGCCATCGAGGAAGTACAGGGCCTTTGTGAAATCGTCGTTGATGGTGTAGCGGTTGCGGCGATAGAAAAGCTCACAGAATTGCCTGAAGGCCATCTGTTTCGGGAGAACCTCGACCGTGGTGAAACTCGCCCCCGGCATGTGCGGGAGTCTTATTGGGGGCGGAGGCCGCCGTCGTGTCGACCGCCTTCAATCCATCGGTTGCCCCCAATTAGGAGAAGCCCAAAAGAAGGAGAAATGTGACGGACTTTATTTTTCACGGAGGCTGTAACACGGCGAATCGGCACGAACTGGGTCGAGACTTTTGAAAACGAATTGGCGCTCAAAGAACTTTCAGCCCACATGACTGCCGAGACAAGCTTCATACGGGACCTTCGAGTCGAGGGCTGGTCCTGGCGGGAGATTGCCAAGGTGCTCGGCGTGAAGCGCAACACGGCGCAGGTCAGGTTTCTGCGGGGGATCGCGAAAGCGCGAAAAGATCGGATGACAAGGTTGCGTTTGAAGCGCAAGCAGGGAGGGCTCGAGTGATGGCAAAGTCGTGGCCCACCAATCCGGTGACGATACGCGATGCGGAACGGCTTGTAAAAGCAGCCAGACGCGTGTTGTTGACGGGAGGCTATCCGAACCTAGAGTGTTGCTGATATGTCCAGGGTCAGAAGTCTTGAAGTGAAGTACCCGACGCAGGGTCTGGAAAAGAGGGAAAGAAACAAGGACGGAATAAACTGGATTAGGTCATTCGGTGGCAAGCTAAAGGCCGAAGGCTCACGGGTGTTTTGACGAGCCCGTCCCTGCAGTGTGCTCCCAAGCCCCGTGGCCAAATCAGTGATGACATCGGGTTTTGGAGGTCCCAAGCATGCGACGCTCTCGTTTAGCAGGTTGCTGAAAAATGGGCGTAATCAAAAGATTTGGTCCGTTGCCAGCGCGGTTTCGCGCCTGTGCTGGGCTTGGCCGACGCGCTCCCACCACCCTTGCGGGTGGCTTGGGTTACTCTTTCCCCGCTTCGAGGCACCCTTCGCCCTGGACTTCATGCCGTCGCTCCGATCAAGTTACGGATTCTCACCAGATTGTAGGCTGCCACTGTCCAGGTAAACATCCAGGCCCCACGCTTTCTGC
>Ga0209581_1001069_pt1 | contig 36609 bp, 33 predicted proteins | sample Coa_R2_FD_187160 | JGI IMG/M metagenome (GOLD analysis project Ga0209581, IMG submission 187160) | Surface soil microbial communities from Centralia Pennsylvania, which are recovering from an underground coalmine fire - Coalmine... | ecosystem: Environmental > Terrestrial > Soil > Unclassified ...
CGGCGGCGCTCGACCTCGGCGGGCGGCCGGTGCTGCTGGTCACCGAGGACAGCCAGTTCGCCGGCGAGCTGGCCGAGCCGCTGACCGAGTGGAACGCCGACACCCGCTGGATCGGCGGGCTCGACGACGCGCTCGTCTATGTCGAGCGGTTCGAGACCGAGCTGGCGCCGATCCTCGTCGTCGACGGCCGCGCCCGGGTGTTGCCGGCGTTGAGCTTCGTCCACCGCGCGGCGCTGGCGCGCGACGAGCCGCCGTTCGTTTTGTTCGTCGCCGACGACTCGCAGGTCGCCAGCCTGGCCGAGCTCGGCGACGGCGAGATCGCCGGGCTGCTGCCGGCGCCGCTCGAGCTGGAGGTGCTGGAGAACGCCCTGCACGCGCTGCCGCTGGCGCTGGGACCGCCCCGGCCGGCGCCGCTGCCGGCGCCGCCGCCGGAGCCCGCCGCAGTCGAGCCCGACGACGGCCGCGTCACCCCGATCGCGGCGCATCCGCGCTTTGCCGCCGGCACCGCCTCCGTGGTCGACCGCCACGTGGTCGGCGCCTTGCAGGCGCTTGGCGGCGGCGAATTCTTCGGCGAGGTGATCGACGGCTTCGCCGCCGATGCGCAGGCGATCATGGCGCGGCTCGACGCCGCCGCGGCAGCCGGCGATGCCGTCGGCTTCGCCCGCGCGGTGCAGGCCCTGCGGCGCGCGGCCGCGGCGCTCGGCGGCGCCCGCATCGTCGAGCTGGCGCAGGCGCTGCGCGACATCCCCGCCGCCGAGCTGCGCCAGCACGGCGCGGCGATCGTGCAGCGCCTGGCCGGCGAACTGTCCCGGCTCGAGGCGGAATTGCGCGAGGCGCTGCCGGCAGCGGGCGAGCGCTATAGCTGAGGCCGCTCCGCGGTCTCTGCGACTCCTCGGCGTCCTCGGCGATAGGGGTTTTCCGGCTTCGCCGCCTCAATCGTCGGCGACGGCGGCGCGCAGCGCCTGCCACGACGCCAGTTTGGCGGCGAAGTCGAGCCGGGCATGGGCCGGGCTGGTCGATGGCAGCGACAGGTAGCGCAGCCCCGGGCGGCGCGGGAAATGGCGGTCGTGGAGGCGCTCGGCGGTGCTGCCGTTGAACGCCACCGCGGCGATGCCGGGATGGGCGTCGAGCAGCGCCGGGATGGGATTGGGCACTTCGCGGCGGATCGACGAATCGGCGCTCAGCACCCGCTCGCCGGCCTCGCAGACATCCCACAGCGCGACCCGCTGCGCCCGCGCGAAGGCGAGGCGGGCGGCGTAGTCGTCCGGCATCGCGGCGCCGAACAGCGCATAGAGGATCGGCCAGAACAGGTTGCGCGGGTGCGCATAGTATTGCCGGCGGCGCAGCGATTCCTCGCCCGGCAGGGTGCCGAGCACCAGAACGCGCGCCCGCGCGTCGACGACCGGCGGGAAGCTGCGCTTGGTAATCAGTCGACGTAGCGGCCGAGGCGCACCGCGGTCTGCCCGCGCAGCAGCCGGCGCGACGGCATGATCAGGACGCAGTCGTCGTAGGGGGTCTTCACCTCGACGCCGTCGTCATAAGCGATCACCGTGCCCTTCTTGGGGATCACCTCGAGCCCGCGGTATTCGTCGACAAAGTCGAACCGGCTGCCCGAGATCGTCACCGCCTCGGTCACCTCGATGACGCGCTGCCGCGGATGCGCGGCGAAATCGGGGCCGGCAAGGGCGGCGACGTCGTCGGGTTCGACCACGCCGAGCGCGATCAGGAAGCGCAGGGTGACGTCGGTCGAGACCTCGGCGGCGCGGCGCTCCCAGTGCTGGCCGCACTCGATCAGCAGCGCGGTCTGCGGCGCCGCCGGGTCGCCGAACCGGCCGTAATCGCGCATCCGCGGCCCGGCGGCATGGCCGGCGTCGCACATGATCAGTTCCGGAATGCCGACCCTGCGCGCCAGCGCCCGCGACTTGTCGAGCAGCCCGGCCAGCATCAGCGGCGCCGTCGCATGCTGCATCGAATGCAGGTCGAGGAGGTAGTCGGCGGCATCGACGATCGGGCGCAGCGCCCGCGCCCGCGCCAGCTCGACCGACTGCCGCGGCCCGTCGAGCGTCGCCGGCGACCACAGCCGGTTGAAATCCTCGTCGATGTAGCGCGAGGCGATCGGCATGCGCGGGTCGAATTCCTGGTAGGCGGCGACGTTGTCGAAGGCCAGGGTCAGGGTGCCGCGGCGCGGCCGCACGCCGGCGCGGAACAGCCGGTCGAGGGTGATCGCGCCGCAGATCTCGTTGCCGTGGGTCAGGGCGCAGACCAGCACATGCGGCCCCGGCTCCGGCCCCGTGAAGCTGGTCACGTACTCGACCCCGGTATTGCCGGCGCGGTAGGGCGCGATATCGGGGGCTTCCAACTCTACCGTGTACTGACGCTCGGGCACGGTGCTTCCTGGGTAGCGAGGGGAACCCGCATATTGCCCCCGTTCGCGCCCGCCGTCATCTCTCCGGATCGGCCGAGAGGTGGTCGATCAGCCGGCGCAGAAAGCTCTCGCAGCGCGCGATCTGGCCGGCGGCGATGAACTCGTCGGGCTTGTGCGCCTGCTCGATCGAGCCGGGGCCGCATACCACGGTGGGGATGCCGGCCTCGTGGAACAGCCCGCCTTCCGTGCCGAAGCTGACCTTGGCGGCGCTGTTGGCGCCGGAGAGCGCGGCGACGAGCCGCGCCACCTCCGCGTCGGCGGCGGTGTCGAGCGCCGGCGATTGGGTCAGTTCCTCGAAGACGATGTCGCTGCCCGCCCACACCCGGCGCATCTCCGGCAGCAGCCGGGTTTCGGCGACGCGGCGCAATTCCTCGACCAGCGGCTCCGCGTCCTCGCCCGGGAGCAGGCGGAACTCGAAGTCGAAATAGCAGTCCTTCGGCACGATGTTGAGCGCGGTGCCGCCGCGGATCACCCCGGTATGGATCGAGGTGTAGGGCGGCGAGAACGCCTCGTCGAACGGGCCGTGATCGCGGCGCCGCCGCGCCATCCCCTTCAGATGGGCGACCAGCTCGGCGGCGGCCTCGACCGCGTTGACCCCGAGATGGGTCAGCGAGGAGTGGCATTCGAAGCCGTGGACATGGCAGCGCAGGCTGCGCTTGCCCTTGTGGGCGATGACGAGCTGCATCTCGGTCGGCTCGCCGACGATGCACAGGCGCGGCCGGTCGGGGCGGCGCGCCAGCGCGGCGATCAGCGGCCGCACGCCGAGGCAGCCGACCTCCTCGTCGTAGGAGAGCGCCAGGTGGATCGGCGTCTTCAGCCGCCGCGCCGCCATCTCCGGCACCAGCGCCAGGGCGACGGCGAGAAAGCTCTTCATGTCGCTGGTGCCGCGGCCGTAGAGCCGGCCGCGCCTGGCGGTCAGGACAAAGGGGTCGCTGTGCCATTCCTGGCCGTCGACCGGCACCACGTCGGTGTGGCCCGACAGCATGACCCCGCCCTGCCCGCGCGGGCCGATCGTCGCGTAGAGGTTGGCCTTGGTTCCGGTGGCGTCGCGGACCAGCTCGCTGGCGATGCCGAAACCGTCGAGATAGTCGCGCACAAAGCCGATCAGCTCGAGGTTCGAGTTGCGGCTCGTCGTGTCGAAGCCGACGAGGCGGGTCAGCATCTCGCGGGTCGAGAGCGCGGCGCGGGCCAAGCGGTGCTCCGGCATAGCTTGCAGGCTCGCATAGATAGCCGCCATGATGGCGGCAAGCCAGGGGCAATCCGGACGGGCAGGGCGTGAACGGCCTCGACATTCCCGGGATCGTGTGGCGGCGCGATCCGGCTGCTGAGATCGTGCCGCTGGTCTTCGACTCGCCGCACAGCGGCGCGGTCTATCCCGCCGATTTCGCCTATCGCTGTCCGCTCAGCGTGTTGCGCCGGGCCGAAGACGCCTATGTCGACGAATTGTACGCGGCAGCGCCGGCCGCCGGCGCGACGCTGATCGGCGCGGCGTTTCCGCGCAGCTATATCGACGCCAACCGCGCCGCCAACGACCTCGACCCGGCGCTGATCCACGGCACGCTGCCGCCGGAGCTGACGCCGCGGCCGGTGACACGCGTCGGACTGGTGCGGCGATTCGCCCGGCCCGGCATGCCGATCTACGACCGCCGGCTGCACGCCGACGAGATCGTCGCCCGGGTCGAGCGCTACCACGCCCCTTATCACCGCGTCCTCGACGAGGCCTGCGACCGGCTCTACCGCCGCTTCGGCCGGGTGTGGCACGTCAACTGCCACTCGATGCCGTCGCACGGCACGCGCGAGCATGGCGACTTCGTGCTCGGCGACCGCGACGGCACGAGCTGCGCCGGCGAGTTCACCGCCTTCGTCGCCGATTTCCTGCGCGGGCTCGGCTACGACGTGCGCATCAACGAGGGCTACAAGGGGGTCGAAATCGTGCGCCGCCAGGGCCGCCCGCATTGCGGCCGGCACAGTTTGCAGATCGAGGTCGACCGCGCGCTCTACATGAACCAGCGCACGCTGGAGAAATCGCCCGGCTTCGCCCGGCTGCAGGCCGACCTGGCGCGGCTGATCGCGGCGCTGCGCGAGTTCGTCCGCGCCAGGCTGTAACCCGAAGCTACGGCGCGATCGCCATCAATTTCGCCATCGTGGCGCCGAGAATCTTGATGCGGTCCTCGTCGCTGAGCCCGGGGATCGACAGGATGTGGTCGACCGGCGCGGTGTTCCACGGGAACGGGTAGTCGGTGCCGAGCACGACGTGGTCGATCCCGACCTCGGCGATCAGGTGGCGCATCGCCTCGCCGGTGAACATGATCGAGTCGAAATAGAGCTGCCCGTTGCGCAGGTAGTGGGTCGGGTTGTGCCTGGGCAGCGGGCCGACCCGGTTGGGGAAGGTCTTGATCACCGCGTCCGAGCGGTTGGCGTAGGACGGCAGGAAGCCGCCGCCGTGCGCGGCGCAGATCTTGAGGCCGGGGAAGCGGTCGAGCGTGCCTTCGAAGATCAGGTGCGACAGCGCGATCGTGGTTTCCAGCGGGTTGCCGATCGTGTTGGTCAACAGGCCGCTGCCGGCGAGCCGGCCGCTCGGCTCCAGTTCCCGGGTGCCGAGCGGGTGCATGAAGACGAGCACCCCCAGCTCCTCGCACTTGGCCCAGAAGGGGTGGAATTTCGGGTCGGCGAGCTCCTGGCCGGCGACGCTGCCGGCGACGCCGACGCCGCGGAAGCCGAGCTTCTTGACCGCGTGCTCGACCTGCTCGGCGGCGAGGTCGGGATATTGCAGCGCGGCGGTGGCGAAGGCGACAAAGCGGTCGGGATGGCCGGCGCAGAATTCGACCAGCGTCTCGTTCTGAATGCGGATCAGCTCGGCCGCCGCGTCGCGCTCGGCGCGGTACCAGAACGGGTTGATGCTGAGCGCCTCGACATCGACGCCCGAGGCGTCCATCTGGGCCAGGCGGTCGCCGACATTCGACCACAGCAGCCCCGGCGCCTCGAGCGGGTGATTGATGATCTTGGCCGCGTCGGGAACGACGCAGTGGGCGTGCACGTCGATCGTCTTGACCCGCTTGCCGCTGACCACGACCTCGCGCCGGCGATGCGCCTGCGGCGCTCCGCCGCCGCCTCCCGACGCGGCGGCGCCGGCGGAAATCTCGCAGCCGACAAAGCCGATGCCGGGGCCGAAATGGCCGTGATCATGGGACATGGGCATTCCTCCTTTGATCCGTCGTGTCTTCGTGGCGATCAAAGCGCCTCGGCGACAGCTTGATGATACTGGCGCAGGGCGGCGATGTGGTCCTTCAGGCCGGTGCCGGGGATGCGCTTGTGGTGGCGCCGGTTGAAGGTGGTGCACAGGGTGATGTGCGAGGCGCCGGCCCGTTTCCAGAACTCGGTCTCGCGGCGCCACTCCGCCGGGGTGCCGGCGCCCATCGAGGTCCACACCTCGATGCCGACCGCGGCGGGATCGCGCCCCGCCGCCTCGGTCAGGCGGCGCAGCCGGGCGAACACCTCGAGCGCCGACTGGTCGGGCGGGTAGGCGTTCGGCATCCAGCCGTCGCCGTATTTGGCGATGCGCTCCAGGGTGCGCTCGTGATGGCCGCCGAACCACAGCGGCACCTTGCCCGATTTCGGCCGCGGGTTGATGCCGGCATCGTCGATCGTGTGCCAGCGGCCCTTGAAGGTGACGTGGTCCTCGGCCCACAGAGCCTGCATGACCTGGACCTGCTCCTCCGAGCGGCGCCCGCGGTTGTGGAAATTCTCGTTGAGGGCGACGAACTCGGCCTCGTTCCAGCCGACTCCGACGCCGAGGCGGAAGCGGCCGCCGCACAGCACGTCGAGACAGGCGGCCTGCTTGGCGACCAGCGCCGCCTGGCGCTGCGGCAGGATCAGCACGCCGGTCGAGAAGCCGAGCCGCGGCACGCAGCCGGCAAGATAGCCGAACAGCACGAACGGGTCGTGGAACAGATCGGCCGAAGTGTTGCGGTCCCAGCCCGGGCGGCTCGCCGGGTTGACCCCGAGCACGTGGTCGGGCGCCTCGATGAAGTCGTAGCCGATCTCCGCCGCGGCCTCGGCATAGTCCCGCAGCACCGCCGGATCGCCGCCGATATCGCCCAACGGCAGAAGCGTGCCGAGCTGCATCGAAATCTCCCCTCTCTATCGCGCCGGGCGCAGCCTACAATGCGGGAGCGCGGCCGACCACCGCGGTCAGCGGGTCCTGCCGGTCCTCGATATACTCGGCGAGGCACCGGGTCTCGATCGCGGCAAAGCCGGCGGCCGCGAGGTAGCGCTCGACCAGAACGGCATGGCCGGCATCGTCGAGCGCCCGCCACACCGCCACCGCCTTGGTCCAGAAGCAGCGGTTGGAGAAGCTGACGACGAGCGGGGCGCCCGGCCTGAGCACCCGGCGCACCTCACGCAACACTTCAACCGGGCGCTGCAAATACTGGATCGACACGCAGATCGCCGCCGCGTCGAACGTGGCGTCGGCAAGCGGCAGGGCGGGATCGCGGTTGAGGTCCTGGACGAACCAGCGGGCGAGGCGCGGGTTGTGTGCAAGCTCGCCGGCGTTCATGCCGTGCCCGACCACCTCGCGGTACGCGATCTCCGGTGGCAGGTGGCTGACCCAGCTCGACATCAGATCGAGGACCGCGCCGCCCGCCGGCAGCACCGTGCGGTAGAACCCGGTCAGCGCCGCGACGGCATGGTCGTCGATGTGATAGACCAGCCGCGGCTCGGCGTAGAACGCCGCATCGTCGTCCTCGTCGAGGCGGGCGAAGGCGCCCGGCGGCAGGCCGAGCGCGTCGCTCAATCGGGCGTCCGGGTCGACTGCCAGGCGACCATCTGCCACTTGCCGCCCTTGTTGGCATAGACGTCGGTGAAGCGCACGCCGAAGCTGTTCGGCTTGCCGTTCGACATCACGCTGATCCGGCACGCGCCGGTGAGGACGACGGTGTCGCCGAGATCCTGCGCCTTGACGTCGGAGGGGACCACCGAGGTGTAGACCGTGGCGCCCGATTCCATGTTGGCGATCAGGCTCTGCTTGGTGTCGAGCCGGGCCGAGGAATGGGTGTAGACGAGGTCGTCGGAAATCAGCTCGTTGAGCGTCTTGATGTCCTTGTCGGCCATCGCCTGCATGCGCTTGCGGTCGAGCTCGATGATCGCCTGGGCGTTGCCTGCCATGTCTGTTCTCCCTTGTCAGCGCGCTTCGAGGACGAGCTTGCCGCGCAGATGGCGCGACTCGCTGACCCGGTGCGCGGCGGCCGCGTCGGCGAGCTTATAGCGCTCGATATGCGGCGGCCAGACCGCGCCGGCCGCCAGCAGCTCCTTCATGCGCTCGAGATGGGCGCGGTCGCGCGCGACGCGCGGGCGCAGCACCCTGACGTCCTGGCGCGGCGGGGTGAAGCCGGCCGGCGCCGCGGCGATCCACACCAGCCGCCCGCCCGGCTTCAGCACCTGGTAGGAGCGCACCTGCACCTCGCCGCCGACGGTGTCGAACACCACGTCGCAGACCGGGCCGAGCCGGGTGAAGTCCTCGCTGCGGTAGTCGATGACGCGGTCGGCGCCGAGCGACCTGACGTAATCGTGATTGGCGGCGCTGGCGGTGGTGACGACGGTGGCGCCGATATGCTTGGCGAGCTGGATGGCAAAACCGGCGACGCCGCCGGCGCCGCCCTGGATCAGCACGGTCTCGCCGCGCTTCAGCCCGGCGGTGTCTTCGAGCGCCCACAGCGCGGTCAGGCTGGTCAGCGCCATCGCCGCCGCCTCGGCATGCGACAGCGCATCGGGCTTGCGCGCGACCAGCGCCGCCTTGATCGCGATCTTCTCGGCATAGGCGCCTTCGATGCCGGCGTCGCACACGCCGAACACCGGATCGCCGGGGGCAAACTCGTCGACCCCGGGGCCGGTGGCGGCGACGGTGCCGGAAAAGTCGCGGCCGAGGATGTAGGGGAATGTGAGCTTCGAATCGTAGCTGCCGAGGCGCACCTTGTAGTCGGCGGCGTTGACGCTCGCGGCGTGGATGTCGACGACGATCTCGCCGGGGCCGGGCTGCGGGTCGGGGGCGTCGCCATAAATCAATTTCTCGGGCCCGCCGTGGGCGGTCAGCAATACGGCCTTCATCGTCTCCTCCGCGTTCGGGTCAGGCGACCGAGCCGGCGATCGCCTGTTCCTCCTCGGTCATCTCGGCCGGGATGTCGGCGAACAGCGGCGTCGACAGATAGCGCTCGCCGGTGTCGGGCAGCATGCACAGCACGGTCGAGCCCCTCGGAGCCTCGGCGCAGACCTGCAAGGCCCCGGCAAAGGTCGCGCCGGAGGTGATGCCGACAAAGATGCCCTCCTTCTGCGCCAGGTCGCGGCTGCATCTGAGGGCGTCGGGACCGGCGATGCGCAGCACCTTGTGGATGACGCCCATCTCGACCGCGTCGCCGGTCAGCTTGGGGATGAAGTCGGGGCTCCAGCCCTGCATCGGGTGCGGCTTCCATTCCGGATGCTTGGCCGCCGGCGTGCCGTCGGCGTGGCGCTGCTGGCCGACGCCGCTCGACAGCATCGGCGCGACTTCCGGCTCGCAGACGACGATTTTGGTGTCCGGCCGCTCCTGCGCCAGCACCCGCGCGACGCCCTTCAAGGTGCCGCCGGTGCCGTAGCCGGTGACCCAGTAGTCGAGCCGCGCGCCGGCGAAATCGGCGACGATCTCGCGCGCGGTCGTGCGCGAGTGCATGTCGGCATTGGCCTCGTTCTCGAACTGCCGGGTCATGAACCAGCCGTGCTTCTCGGCCAGCGCGACGGTCTTGGCGACCATGCCGACAGCGCCCTCCGCCGCCGGGGTCAGCACCACCTTGGCGCCGAGAAAACGCATCAGCTTGCGGCGCTCGACGCTGAACGATTCGGCCATCGTTACGACCAGCGGATAGCCCTTCTGGGCGCATACCATGGCGAGCCCGATCCCGGTATTGCCGCTGGTCGCCTCGACCACGGTCTGGCCCGGCTTGAGGAGGCCGCGGCGCTCGGCATCCTCGATGACGCCGAGGGCGAGGCGGTCCTTGACCGAGCCGAGCGGGTTGAACGCTTCGACCTTGACGTAGAGGTCCACGCCCGCGGGGGCGAGCCGGTTGATCCGCACCACCGGGGTGTTGCCGACGGTTTCGAGAATGCTGGCGTACCTGCCGGGCATGGTCCCTCCTTCAGCCGCGCAATTTGTAGCGCTGGATCTTGCCGGTCGCGGTCTTCGGCAAGGACGAGGCGAACTCGACCCAGCGGGGGTATTTCCACACGCCGATGCGCTCCTTGACGTGGGTCTGCAGGGCGGCGGTCAACGCTGCCGGGTCGTCGGCGACGCCCTCCTGGAGCACGACGAAGGCCTTGGGCTTGATCAGGCCGTCGGCATCCTCGTGGCCGACGACGGCGGCTTCGAGCACCGCCGGATGCGCGATCAGCGCCTCCTCGACCTCGAACGGCGAGACCCAGATGCCGCCGACCTTCAGCATGTCGTCGCTGCGCCCGCAATAGCGGTAGTAGCCGTCGGCGTCGCGGATATAGGTATCGCCGGTATGGGTCCACTCGCCGCGGAAGGTGCGGCGCGACTTGTCGCGCTGGTTCCAGTAGCCGTCCGCCGCGCTCGGCCCCTTGACCACCAATTCGCCCGGCTCGCCGGGCGGGACCTCGGCGCCTTCGGCGTCGAGGATGCGCAGCTCGTAGCCGGGCACCGCCTTGCCGGTGGTGCCGTAGCGCACATCGTCGGGCGCGTTCGACAGAAAGATGTGCAGCATTTCGGTCGAGCCGATGCCGTCGAGGATGTCGCAGCCGGTGCGCTCGCGCCAGCGCCGGCCGATCTGCTCGGGCAAGGCCTCGCCGGCCGAGATGCAGCAGCGCAGCCGGTCGGAGCCGGCGCCGGGGCCGAGCGAGGGGTCGGCGAGCAGCCCGGCATAGAGGGTCGGCACCCCGGCGAACAGGCTCGGCCGGTAGTCGCGCAGCACCGAGAGGACGGCAGCGGGGGTCGGCCGCTCGGGGTAGAGCACCGCGGCGGCGCCGACCGCCATCGGAAAGCTCATCGAATTGCCGAGCCCGTAGGCGAAGAACAGCTTGGCGGCCGAGAACATCAGGTCGTCGGGACGGATGCGCAAGATCGCGGCGGCATAGGTGTCGGCGGTCGCCTGGAGGCTCGAATGGACGTGGCGCACGCCTTTCGGCATGCCGGTCGAGCCCGAGGAATAGAGCCAGAAGGCGGTCTCGTCCGGCGAGCACGGGGCGAGCGCCGGGTCGGGCTCGGCGAGAAAGCCGGCGAGGTCGGCGACGACCGTGGGAACCCGGTCGAGCGCCGGGCGCAACCCCTCGACCAGCGGGGCGGAGACCACCGCCGCGGCGGCGCGGCTGTCGGCGAGGATGTAGGCGACGATGTCGGACGGCAGCAGCGTGTTGATCGGCACCGGGACGACCCCGGCCCGGATCGCGCCCCAGAAGGCGATCGGAAACTCGACGGTGTCGAGCATGATCAGCGCGATGCGCCGCTCGCGCTCGATCCCGGCGCGGCGCAGCCCGGCGGCAAAGCGCGCCGAGGCCTCGGCCAGCTCGGCATAGCTGAGGCGCCGCGACGGGTCGATAAAGACGGTGCGGTCGCCGCGCCCCTCGCGCAGATGGCGGTCGATGAAATGGTCCGCCGCGTTCATCGCCTCCTCCCCGGGGCCGGCGCCGGATGATCGCCTTGGTGGTGTGCCGCGATCCTAGCGGAGCGCGGCGGCGGTTGTCATCGCCGGCGAGGCGACGCACTCTTGGGCGACAGGCGAGCGCAGGCGGGAGGGGTGCGATGCCGCGGGTGCATCCGCAGATTGCCGAGGTGCTGAAGGCGCAGGCGGCGGCGAAGCTGCGGCCGATCGAGACGCTGACGCCGGCGGCGGCGCGCGCCCAGATGGAGGAGACGGCGCGGGCGCGCAAGGCCGAGCCGCTGCCGGTGGCGCGGGTCGAAGACCGCGTCATCCCCGGTCCCGGCGGGCCGATGACATTGCGGCTCTACTGGCCGAACGCGACGGCGCCGGTGCCGGCGATCGTCTACTACCACGGCGGCGGCCACGTCATCGGCAGCCTCGACACCCACGATTTCGTCGCGCGCAATCTGTGCGGCGGGACCGGGGCGCTGGTCGCCTCGGTCGATTACCGCATGGGGCCTGAGCACAAATTCCCCGCCGCGGTCGACGACAGCATCGCCGCGCTCAACTGGGTCCACGCCAACGCCGCCGCGCTCGGCGCCGATCCGGACCGGCTCGGCGTCCACGGCGACAGCGCCGGCGGCAACCTCGCCGCGGTGGTCGCGCTGGCGGCGCGCGATGCCGGGCGGCCGAAACTGCGCCTGCAGTCGCTGGTCTACCCGATCGCCGACTATGCGATGACCGCGGCGAGCTACGAGACCTTTGCGGAGGGCTACGGCATCCTGACCCGGGCGGCGATGGTGTGGTTCCGCGACCATTACCTGCGCACTCCCGACGACGCCGAAGACTGGCGCGCCTCGCCGATCCGCGCGGCGACGCTGAAGGGCGTTGCGCCGGCGATCATCGTCACCGCCGAATGCGACGTGCTGCACGACGACGGGCTCGACTACGCCGCCGCTCTGCGCAACGCCGGAGTGCCGGTCGAATACCGCGAGTACGAGGGAATGATCCACGCCTTCTTCGGCATGGTACCGATGGTCGACGACGCGATGAACGCGCAGCGCGCGGTGTGGGCGGCGTTCAAGAAGGCGTTCCGCTAGGCGAAGTCCGGCCACGCCCGCTGCCGGTAGGCGCCGTCCCAGAACAGGTATTCGTAGGTCGTCGCGCGGGCATAGGCGGCGTGCATGCGCGCGTTGAGCGGGGCGCTTGCCGCCGCGGCGGCGGCATCGGCGACGGCGAGGATGGCCTCGACCGCCGCGCCGAAGCCCGGGTCGGCATAGGTGTCGATCCAGGCGCGATAGGGGTTGTCCGGCGCCGCGCTGCCGGCGATCGCACAGCCGACATCCCAGTAGATGCGAAAGCACGGCACCAGCGCCGCGACGGTAACTTCCCACGGCTCGTGATAGGCGGTGGCGATGAGGAAATCGGTATAGGCGCGGCAGTCGGGAGCCGGCTCGGCGGCGGCAAGGCCGGCCGGGTCGATGCCGAATTCGGCGAGGAACTGCCGGTGCAGCCGGGTCTCGACCGCGACCGCGCCCAACGCCCAGCCGGCAAAGGCTTCGAGCCCGGCGGCGTCGGGCGCCCTGGCCCCGGCGATCGCCAGCGCGCGCGAGAAGCGGGCGAGGTACAGCGCATCCTGGGCGATGTAGAAGCGGAACCGCTCGCGCGCCAGCGTGCCGGCGGCGAGCTCGGCGATGAACGGGTGGCGGTGGATCGCCGCGCGCGTTGCGGCGGTCGCCTGCCAGGCATGCTCGGCGAAACCGGTCATTGATCGCCCTCCCGATCCCGGCGATGATCGCCGATCCTAACCGCAACGACCCCGGCGAGAGAGGGCATCATGGACGGCTTGTCGCAGGGCGAGGCAAAAGGCGTCGCGGCGCCGCTCAATTTCCTGGTCCCGATGGCGGAGAAGCCGGTCGCCTACAATTACGAACCGCCGCCGGGCACGCCGGTGCGCACCGGCCGGCAGGAGGCGCACGAGGTGCTGGTGCGCGACGCGCGCCCGCTGATCGGCCGGCTGTCGCTCGACGTCGAGGGGTTCGTGCTGCTGCGACGCGGCACCGCGGTCAAGGATTTCTACGACGAGGACGAGATCGCCCGGGTCTACTACCCTGAATGCGAGCGGCTGATGCGGGAGGCGACCGGTGCGGCGCGCGTCGTCGCCTTCGATCACATCGTGCGCAACGAGGCCAAGGCGGGGCCGGGCAGCCCGGTCAAGATGCCGTCGTCGCGGGTGCATAACGACTACACCGCCAAATCCGCGCCGCAGCGGGTGCGCGACCTGCTCGGCGACGAGGCCGAGGAGCTGCTCAAGCACCGCTTTGCAATCATCAACCTGTGGCGGCCGATCCGCGGCCCGCTGCTGAAAAACCCGCTGGCCTTGTGCGACGCGACCAGCCTTGCCGAAGAGAACCTCGTCGCCAGCGACCTGCGCTATCCCGACCGGGTCGGCGAGACCTACTCGGTGACCTACAATCCGGGGCAGCGCTGGTTCTACTTTCCGCGGATGCAGGCGGACGAGATCGTGCTGATCCGCTGCTTCGACTCGGCGCTCGAGGGTCCGGCGCGGTTTTCGGCGCATGGCGGGTTCAGCGACCCGACCTCGCCGCCCGACGCGCCGCCGCGCGAGAGCATCGAGGTGCGCACCTTGGTGTTCTACCCGCCCTCGGCCTGATCGCGGGCGACGGCGATTTGCCGTTGACCGCGGCGGGGCGAGTCACAATCTTACGCAAAAATTAACGATAGCCGGGAACAGCCCGGTTCAAGCGGAGCGTACGGACTGCGCGATAACCGCCCGTGGGTGCGGCCAGGGCGGCGGACTTCGCTCGATCAATAAAAAAATCTGGGTGCGTATCGGCCTCCGGTTGCGGCGAACAGCGGGTCAGGGGCATGGATGACATCCATCCGGTACGAAAGCTGGCCGCCATCCTGCTCGCGGATGTCGTCGGCTACAGCCGATTGATGAGCCTCGACGAAGAGGGCACGCATGGCCGGCTTGCCCGCTATCTCAAGGAGATCATCGGCCCGACGGTCCGCCAGCACCGCGGCCGCATGCTGCGCAACATGGGCGACGGGCTGCTGGTCGAATTCGACAGCGCCGTCGATGCGGTGCGCGCCGGCGTCGAGGTTCAGCTCAGCATGGCGGTGTGCGACCTCGACGTGGCGGCCGACCGCCGCATCCGGCTGCGCATCGGCATCAACACCGGCGACGTCATCGTCGACGAGCGCGACATCTACGGCACCAGCGTCAATATCGCCGCCCGGTTGGAGGCCCTGGCCGGTCCGGGCGAGGTCTATGTCACCCAGGGGGTCTACGACCAGGTCCGCGGCTATGCCGAATTTTCCTTCGTCTACCGGGGGGCGCACCGGCTGCGCAACATCGGGTACCCGGTCCCGGTGTTCCGCGTCGACTACCGCGGAACGTCGCGCACCCGCACCTCGCTGAACGGCCTGCTGGCGGCCCGGTTCGGCCGGCTTGCCGCGGCGATCGGGGGGCGCCGGAGGCCGGCGGCGATCGCGATCGCGGCGGCAGCGGCGCTGGCGCTGCTCGGCATCGCCGCGACGCCGCTGTGGCGCGACGCGCCCGAACGGCCGCCGCGCTCGTCGATCGTGATCCTGCCGTTCAGCAATCTCAGCGGCAACGCCAAGGACGACTATCTCGCCAACGCGATCACCGACGATTTGACCACCGACGTGTCGCGGCTGCCCGGCACCTTCGTCATCGCCCGCGCCACCGCCTTCACCTACAAGGGCCTGGCGGTCGACGCCCGCCAGGTGGGGCGGGAATGCAATGTCCGCTACCTGCTGGAGGGCAGCATCCGGCGGGAGGGAACGCGGGTCCAGGTCAATGCGCAATTGATCGATTCTGCGACCGGCGCACATCTCTGGGCCGATCGCTTCGAGAACGAGATCGCCGACGTGCTCGACTTGCAGGAGGCGGTGACCGGCCGCATCGCCTCCTCTCTCGACATCCAGCTCGTGCGCGCCGAGAACCGTCGGTCGGGTGCGCCCCCCGCCGGCGCCGCCGCCATCGAACTGCGGTTTCGCGCCATGGGGCTGTATATCGACGGCGTCACCCCGGAGCATACCCTGGCGGCGCGCGGCCTGCTGGAAGAGGCGGTCCGGCTCGATCCGCAATCGGCCGAGGCGTGGGCCTGGCTGGCCGACCTGCTGGCCTCGGACTACCTGAACCGGTGGAACAATGCCGGCCCCGAACAGCTCCGGCAGGCGGAAGACGCGGTCGGCCGGGCGCTGGCGCTCGACAACAGCCTGGCGCTCGCCCATTTCGTCGCCGGCTATGTCTACCGGGCGAAGGGGCAGAATCGCGAGGCGCTCGACTCTTTCACCCTTGCCATCAAGCTCAACCCCAATTTTTCCCGCGCCTATGCCCAGAAAGGCGCGGAGCTGATCAATAACGGCCGGCCCAAGGAGGCACTACCACTGGTCGACAAGGCGGTGCAATTGAGCCCGCGCGATCCGTCTATCGGGGTATTTTATTGGATACTGGGACGGGCACATTTCTTTGCAGAGCAGTACCCCGATGCGATCAAGTGGCTGGAGCGGTCGGTCGTCGCCCGCCCCAATCTCTGGTACAACCGGCTTTACCTGGTCGGCGCGTACATTCTCAACAACGACAAGCCGGCCGCCGTCAAGGCTCTGGAAGAATTCAACGGGCGCTTTAGCAATCCGCGTTTTACGCTGGCCACGGTCAAGTCTTACGAGCGCGCCAATCCTAACAGCAACCCGGTGATGGTGCGCGGCAGGGAGCGGTTTCACCAGGCCTTGATCGAAGCCGGGATGGCGGCGGAATAGTGCGACACAGCAGCGAGGTGAGTCATGACCGTTCTGGACCTCTCGCTCACCCTGCAATATTCGCCGCAGACCACGCTGGCGGCGCGGCAGTTCCTGCAGACCGCGGTGGCCTACGACCCGCAATCCGCCGACGCCTGGGCCTGGCTGGCCGATCTTCTCGCCTCCGATTACCTCAACGTGTGGAACGATGCCGGCGAGAGCGAGCTGGCGCAGGCGGAGACCGCGGCCGCCAACGCCCTGGCGATCGATCCGGAACACGCGGTCGCGCATTTCGCCCGCGGCTTCACCCTGCGTGCGCGCGGCAAGCACCGCGCGGCGCTGTTCGCCTTCGACCGGGCGATCCGGTCCGACGCCAATTTCGCCCGCGCCTACGCCCACAAGGGGGCGCAGTTCCTCAATATCGGCCGGCCCGAGGACGCCCTGCCGCTGGTCCAGCAGGCGATCGACCTCAGCCCGGACAACCCGTCGATCGGCGTGTTCCACTGGATGCTCGGCCGGGTCTATTTCTTCATCGAGGATTACGCCTCGGCGATCCCCTGGCTGCAGCAGGCGGTCGCCGAGCGGCCCAACCTCAGCTATTGCTGGCTCTACCTGATCGCCGCGCTCGACCTCGCGGGACGAACCGCCGAGGCCGACCAGGCGCTGGCCGATTTCAAGGCCTACAATTCCGCGCACGGCATCGAGATCACCGACCCGGTCAACATGGCCGCCGAGAACGAGGCAAAAAACCCCAATGCCGATCCGTTCGTCGTCGCCGGCCGCGACAGGTTCCACACCGGCCTCGCCGACGTGGTCGGCAGAAACCCGTAGAGGAGGAGGTTCCATGCCCGCAGTCTCCAAGGAGAAGCCGCGCAAGAGCGCGGCCGCCGAACGCCGCACCGCCGCGCCTGCCGCGGTCGCGCAGAGCCTCGCCGAGCTCCGGCAGCTTGACGACGACCCCGAATGCGGCTGCGCCCGCCTCGACAACGGCGAGTGCGGCTGCGGCCGGGAGCGCTAGGACCGCCATCGCCGGGCGTTCAGGCCCCGAGGCAATGCGGCGGCGGGTCAGCAGAGAGACTCCCAGGGTGTCGACCGTCCGTGATCGGGCTCGGCAAGGCTGCTGTCTCCCCAGCGGTCGCTGTGAAGGCGCGCCAGCGGCAACCGGCGTAAGCCCGCATCCGGCCCCTGCGGAGGGGTCTGGCAGGCAGACGGCGCCCATGCAAGCCGTTCGATTCGGCGAACCGCGTAATTGAAACCGTCGACGACTTCCGCTTTGCGCCCGGCGATCTCGACAAGCACCCGCTCCGGCCGGAAGTCGGCGAGCACAAAGAGGGCGCTGGCGAGGGCCATGCGGGAAACCGCCCCTGCCCGGAATCTGACGTGCAGGACCGCCCCGTTCAACAGCGGGCGCAGGTAGATGAAGCCCAGCTCGGCTATGGCGTGGTCGACGGGACGGGAATTCGCATGCTGCGATTGCGCCTGCTCGACCGGCCGAGAATTTCCGGTGCAGTCTATCAGAAATGCTTTCATCGGCCGATGTTCCAGGTTCTCCGCTGAGTCTATCAATTTATAAATAACAGTGCAATTTTCAACAGGTTATTATTTAGTTATATCTGCGTTATCCCGGCGTTAATTGAGGGCGTGCTGTTTCCGGCCCCGGCCATCATAAAATTGGCCGCAATTTCCGAAGGATAACGAGCCGCCCCGGCGAATTCCGCCAGGGTTGACGTACGCCTAGTCTCAAAGGCCGTGAATTTCGCGTGAGTTTGTGAAATCCTATTAACGCTGCGCGTGCGCGAAAACCGGCCCGTGGCGGCGGGCCGAACTAGTTAGTGGCCTGGCGCAATGACGACGCAAACGAAGGGCAAAGAAGGCGCTGCCGATCTCGCGTTGAGCATTGACGGGAGGTCGGCTGCGCGCCGCAAGGTACGGTTGTACCTTCTCGACAAGGCACGAATGGTCGGCCGGAACGGCGTTGTCGTGTTGCCGCAGGGCCGCAAGATGCGCGGGTTGCTTACCTACCTCTGCTGCGCCGGCAACGAGCGGGTACCGCGCAGCTGCCTGACCCGGCTGATCTGGGCGCGGTCGCCGAACGAGCAGGCCAAGCTCAGTCTGCGTCAGGCTCTGGCGGAATTGCGCCGCGCTGCGGGGACGGACTTCGCCGACTTGCTCGAGGTCGAGCGCGAGACCGTGCGGCTCAAGCCGGTCTGGATCGATGTGCTGGCCAGCCCGGATCGTGCGGACAGGCTCTTGGCGGACCTGGAAGGGATATCGCCGGCATTCGATCGCTGGATCGCCACGCAACGGCGACGGCTTGAGGACGGGCGGCGCAGCCGGCTGGAGCAAGAGCTGGAGCAGCTCGTCGCCGACAACGCGTCGCCGCAACTGCGCCTCGCCGCAGCGCGCAAGCTTGTCGCCTTCGATCCGACGCACGAGCAGGGTGTCCGACATCTGATGGCGGCGCTTGCCCAGTCGGGCGATCGGCCGGGAGCGATTCGCGAATACGAGCGCTTTCGAGACAGCGTGCGGGACGCGCTGCAACTGTCGCCGGCGCCCGAATCGGAAGCGCTCTACAGAGCGATAGTCGCCGGGAGTGCGGACGCGCCCGCCGCGATGCCGCCGCCTTCCGGGGCTGCGCCACCGCCGCCGCCGCTGTCCGCGCCGGCGGTGCGGTCCGCATCGTACCGGCCGGCAATCGCCGTGCTGCCCTTCCGCGACCTGTCGGTCGAATGCGTTTATCGCGACGTCGGCTCCGGCTTGGCCGAGGACCTGATGGCCGGCCTTGCGCGGGTTCCGGACGTTTCGGTCGTCTCGCGGCTGGCCGCGCTCGCCGCTGGCAATCGGGATCGCGGACCGCGGGAGATCGCCGAAGCTCTGGGCGCCCAGTACATCCTTTCCGGCACCGTCCGGGCAGCCGCGGGCCGGCTGCGGCTGACGGCGGAATTGACCGACGGGCGCAGCGGCGCCGCGTTGTGCACGTCGCGGATCGAGACCGGCTTTGCCGATCTGCTTGACGTACAGGCCGTGCTCGCCCACCGGGTGGTCGGGCGGATCGCCCCAGTCGTGCGGGCAACCGAGCTGAAGCGTGCGCGCTTGACGCGGCCGGAGCAGCGCGACGCGTACGACTGCCTGCTGTGCGCCTTGGAAACCATGCACAATTTCTCTCCCGTCGTGTTCGACAGCGCCAGGCTCCAGTTCGATCGGGCCATCGAACTTGACCCCTCTTCCGCTGCCGCGCCGGCCTGGCGTGCCTATTGGCATCTGCTCCGCGTTGGCCAGGGGTGGTCGAGGGATCCGGCGGCCGATATCGAGGAGGCCGCTTCCTATGCCGGCCGCGCGGTCGGGTGCGAGTTTCCCGAGGCGATGGCCTTTGCGATTCGCGGCCATGTCGCCGCCTACCTGCGCAAGGACTTCGATGCCGCCTTCGGATCGTTCGAGACGGCGCTCCGGCTCGATCCCGACAACGCGCTGGCATGGCTGTGGAAAGCGGCTGCGCATGCGTATACGGGGCAAGGGAGGCAGGCGGTTCAGGAAATCGACCGGGCGATGAAGCTGTCTCCTTACCATCCGGCGATGTACGCCTTTACCAGCATCGCCAGCCTCGCCTGCCTGAGCGACGGCCAGATCGAACGCGGAATAATGTTCGCCGACCGTTCGATGCGCGAGAACGAGACCTACACCACCGCAATCAAGCTGCTGGTGATGGGACTGGGATTGGCCGAACGCGCGAGCGAGGCCCGGGCCGCCGCACACCGGCTCCTCGAACTGGAGCCCGCATTCACGGTCGACGAGTTCCGTCGGCGATCGCCCACCAGCGCGAGCGCGCTGGGTGACGCGTATTGCCGTGCCCTCGCCGCCGCGGGCATCCCTCGGTCGGATTAGTTTTTCCGGGGCGTCCGATGCATCAATCGCTGGATAACATGCGTGTTAATATAGCTAAGAACGAATTCTGAAGGATCACTTTCGGTTAACCAAATCTTAACGACTTGAATACGCGCATTTAACGACGGTACACTTGAAAAATTGTCCATCATTCTCCAGTCACTTGGGCATTGCGCCCGAGATCGACCCAAGGAGGAGATGGAATGGCGACGCAAAACCAAAAGAAGCAGACGTTGCGGCCGTCGCGGCCCGAGACGGAGGAGCGCAACTCCGTCCGGCTTGGGGGCGGCGTCATCACGGCCGAGTTCCCGTCGATGGAGCGCCCGGACCCGGCGGTCGCGGAGCGCGGTGCGGTAAGGCTGGGCGGCGGCGTCATCACCGCCGGGTTCCCGCTGTAGCCGGCGCCTCGACCGAAGCCTCCGGAGTGCCCGGAATGGCCACGCAAGCTGAACCGATCTGCCGGTTCTACCGGCTCATTTCGAGCGCTCCGGAGCCGCGGCGGGCGGACCGCTCCGCCGACGGCATGCTGCCGACCCGGGCGTATCGGTATTGCGAGGCGGTCGCCAGCGCCTCGGCATTCGGCTGGTATCTCTATCCGCCGCTGAACTTCGCCCTGATCTGGGACGGGACGGTCATCGCCTGGACCTATGAAGGCGCCGACGACTGGTACGCTTTGAGCGGCGCGCAATATCCGGGGTTCGGCCAAGTCTTCGAGACTGCCGCGCCCGAGGAAGCCAAGGGGCTTGCGCCGACCTTTTTGACCGCCGCCAGAGAGCCGGGTGTGGTGCAAATATGGAGCGGATACCTGGCGCGCACGGCGCCGGGCTGGGCCCTGTTGTCCCGCGGTCCGGCGAATATTCCGCGAACGCAGGGATACGACCATTTCGAGGGCCTGGTGGAGACCGATACCTGGTTTGGTCCGCTGTTCACCAACATCCGGCTGACCCGCACCAATGCGCGGGTCGAGTTCAACATGCGCTATCCCCTGTTGCAGGTACAGGCGGTGCCGCGCGAGAGCTACCGGCAGCCATCGTACGAGGTTCGCGAGTTCGCCGATCTCGGGCCCGATGACTGGCGGCGGTTTGCCGCCACAATGCGGCCCAATACCGATGCGAAGCGGGCCCTGGGCCACTATGCCGTCGATACCCGGAAGCGCCTGGCCCGCGGCTTTGCAGACGGGCTGTAGTAACCCGGCGCAAAACGGCTTAACGCGAAGGACGCAGGAGAGACGCGAGGGACGCGGAAGGGGATTCGGTGCCGTCGCGGCCCGCGCATTCTGCCCGTTCTTTGCGTTCGCCGCGGTTTTTCGGCTACGCCGCGAGCCGCGCCTGGCGGCGCACCAGGTCGGCGCATTTCTCGCCGATCATGATCGTCGCGGCGTTGGTATTGCCGGACACCAGCGTCGGCATCACCGAGGCGTCGGCGACGCGCAGCCCGCCGATGCCGTGCACCGCCAGGTCGGGGCCGACCACCGCCATCGCATCGACCCCCATCTTGCAGGTGCTGGTCGGGTGATAGACGGTGCCGCCGCGCCGGCGCGCGTGGTCGAGCCATTCCGCATCGCTCTGCACCGCCGGGCCGGGGAGGAACTCCTCGGCGACGTAGTCGGCGAGCGGCGGCTGCGCGAGCAGGCGGCGCGCCGTCTTCAGCCCCGCGACGATGGCGCGCCGGTCGGTCTCCGCCGCCAGGTAGTTCGGCCGCAGCGCCGGCGGCACCCCGGGATCGGCCGATTTCAGCACGATCTCGCCGCGGCTTTCCGGGCGAAGCTGGTAGGCGATCAGGGTAAAGCCCGACCATTTGTGCAGCCCGTCCTGCGGCCGGTCGGCGCTGAACGGCGAGACCGAAATTTTGACGTCGGGCGAGGCGAGCTCCGGCCGGGTGCGGACGAACAGCGCCGCCGGCGACGAGATCGTCGCCAGCGCGCCGTTCTTGAACAGGTAGTATTTCAGCCCTTCCTGCACCTTCCTGACGCCGCTCAGCATCACGTCGTTGACGGTGACCGGCAGCCGGCATTTGAGCTTGATCGGCGCCGAGTAATGGTCCTGCAGGTTCTGCCCGACCCCGGGGAGGTCGTGCAGCGCGGCGATGCCGTGCGCGGCGAGCGAAGCCGCCGGGCCGATCCCCGACAGCATCAGCAGTTGCGGCGAGTTGACGGCGCCGCCGCACAGGATCACCTCGGCCCGCGCCCGCGCCCGCCAGGCCTCGCCGTGGCGGCGGAATTCGATGCCGGTGGCGCGGCGTCCGTCGAAGGTGATGCGCCCGGTCAGCGCCTCGGTGACGACGCGCAGATTGGGCCGCATCATCGCCGGCTTGAGATAGCCGACCGCGGTCGAGCAGCGCCTTCCGTTGCGCGTCGTCGTCTGGTGATAGCCGACGCCGTCCTGGCGGGCGCCGTTGAAATCGTCGTTGCGCTGGTAGCCGAGCGCCAGCGCGCTGGCGATGAAGGCCTCGCAGATGGGGTGCCGGTCGGGCACGTCGGAGACGCAGAGCGGGCCGCCGGTGCCGTGATACTCGTCGGCGCCGCGCACCTGGTCCTCGGAGCGGCGGAAATAGGGCAGCACGTCCTGGTACGACCAGCCGGTATTGCCGAGCTGGCGCCAATGGTCGAAATCCTCGGCCTGGCCGCGGATATAGACCATGCCGTTGATCGACGACGAGCCGCCCAGGACCTTGCCGCGCGGCCAGAAGATGCGGCGGCCGGCGGCGCCCTCGTCGGGCTCGGCCTCGTAGCACCAGTTGACCGACGGGTCGGCAAAGGTCTTGCCGAAGCCGAGCGGGATGTGGATCCAGCGGTTGGTGTCGGCGCCGCCGGCCTCGACCAGGATGACGCTGGTCGCCGGGTCTTCGCTGAGCCGCGCGGCGACGGCGCAGCCGGCCGAACCGGCGCCGACGACGATGAAATCGGCCTCGAGCAGTTCGTCGCGCACGGGCATGGCGGGGCCTCCTTTTCTCGTTTCGCAAGATTGCCCTGCCCCGGCCGCGCCGGCAATTCGCACCGCGGCCGGCGGCGCCCGCGGGTACAGATTTATTGAGAGAACCCGAGATCGCCGTATGATCGGGGTGTCGCTCGGCCTGCAGAGGGTCTGCCGATGGTAATGCGGCCTGACGGCATCCCCGCCGATCCCGAGCAGATCATCGCCGATCTCCGGCGCCAGCTTGCCGTGCTTACCGCCGAGCGCGACGAAGCTCTGGCGCAGCAGGCCGCCGTCGCGGAGGTGGTCGGGATCATCACCGCCTCGGCCGGCGAGCTCGGCCCGGTATTCGATGCGATCCTGGAACAGGCGCACACGCTATGCGGCGCCGAACTCGGCTCGCTGGTGCTCTACGACGGCGAGAATTTGCGCGCCGTGGCGACACGCGGGTATCCCGACGAATACGCGAGGCTCGTGCGGGAAGGCGGTCCGGCAAATCTGGTGCCGGCCTTCCAGCGACTGCGCCGCGGCGAGCGCGTGGTTCACGTAGCGGACGCGGCCACCCATCCGCTGTCGACTCCCATCGCGCGTGCCGCCGTGGAAAGCGCCGGCGTGCGCACCTTGCTGCTGGTGCCGCTGCGCCGGGACGACGCGCTGCTTGGCTATATCAGCTTCCAGCGCCGCGAGGTCCGACCCTTCACCGACAAGCAGATTGCGCTCTTGGAGAACTTTGCGGCACAGGCGGTCATCGCGATGGAAAACGCGCGGCTTCTGACCGAGACGCGCGAGGCGTTGGAGCAGCAGACCGCGACAGTCGAGGTGCTCCAGGTCATCAATTCGTCCCCCGGCGACCTTGCGCCGGTATTCGAGGCGATGCTCGAAAGGGCGATGCGGCTGTGCGGTTTCGACCATGGCAGTTTGCAGGTTTATGAGGGGCAGCTCTTCCGCGCGGTCGCCGTGCGCGGTTTGCCGGAGGCGCTTGCCGAGCGGCTGCGGCAGGGGTTTCGGCCGCGTCCCGAAAACCCGATGGGGCGGTTGCTCGACGGCGACCGGTTCGTTCAGATTCCCGATCTGACTGAGGTCGAGGACGCCCGTTTCGCGGTAGAATACGGCAGCCGCAGCCTGCTTTGCGTCCCACTTCGCAAGGACGGTGTGCTTCTCGGCCAGATCGTCGCAGTGCGCCGGGAGGTCCATCTGTTCGGCGACAAGGAAATCGCGCTGCTCGAAAACTTTGCCGCGCAGGCCGTAATCGCGATGGAGAATGCGCGGCTGCTCGGAGATTTGCGCCAGCGGACGAGAGAGCTCGAAGAATCGCTCGAATACCAGACCGCCACCAGCGACGTGCTCAAGGTCATCAGCCGATCGACCTTCGCTTTGCAGCCGGTGCTCGACACGCTGGTGGAAGCCGCGACCCGGCTGTGCAATGCCGATTTCGGCAACCTTTTCCGTCGCGAGGAAGGCGGGTTCAGGCGCTCGGCGGTGTTCGGCCTGACGCCCGAAATGTGGAAAGACGAGCTGCTGGAGACGACCCGCGCTACCGTCGTCGGGCGCGTGGCGCTGGAAGCGGGGATCGTCCATGTCGACGACGTGGCGGCCGACCCGGAATACATGTACCCCAACGCAATCCGGCTCGCGGGGGTGCGCTCGTCGCTGGGTGTGCCGCTGCTGCGCGAGGGCGAACCGATCGGGGTATTCACCCTCGGCCGCCGGCGGGTCGAACCGTTCACCGAGCGGCAGATCGGGCTTGTTCGCTCCTTTGCCGACCAGGCGGTCATCGCGATGGAAAACGCGCGGCTTCTGACCGAGACGCGCGAGGCGTTGGAGCAGCAGACGGCGACCGCCGAGGTCCTGCAGGTCATCAATTCCTCGCCGGGCGACTTGGCGCCGGTGTTCAGCGCGATTCTCGAGAAGGCGCACACCCTCTGCGGCGCTGAATACGGTGTCCTGTTGACTTATGACGGCGAACGCTTCTGGCCGGTGGCCACGCACGGCCACACGCTGGCTTTCGCAAATGCGGCGCGGGAGGGCATTCGTCCCGGCTTTGGTTTTGGAAAACTGCTTGCGGGAGAGCGGCTGCTGCATATCCGCGATATGGCCGAACTGGCAAAGCAGATGCCGGATGACCCGATTCCGCGCGCTCTTGCCGAGATCAGCGGCATACGGACTCAGCTCGCCGTCCCGCTGTGCAAGGACGACAAGTTGCTCGGCATTATCACGGCCAACCGCCGCGAGGTCCGACCCTTCACCGACAAGCAGATTGCGCTTTTGGAGAACTTCGCGGCGCAGGCGGTGATCGCGATGGAGAATGCGCGGCTGCTCGGGGAATTGCGCCGGCGCACCGAGGAGATCGCAGAGCTCAACCGAGGGCTCGAAGCGCGGGTCGCCGCGCAGGTCGAGGAGCTGGGGCGGGTCGGGCGGCTGAAGCGGTTTCTCGCGCCGCAATTGGCCGAGCTGATCGTCTCGCAGGGCGACGAGAATATCCTGGAAAGCCACCGCCGCGAGATCGTCGTCGTATTCTGCGACCTGCGCGGTTACACCGCCTTTACCGAGACCGCCGAGCCCGAGTAGGTGCTCGATTTCCTGCGCGAATACCACGGCGCGCTGGGGCCGCTGGTCAGCCAGTACGAGGGAACGCTCGACCAGTTCTCGGGCGACGGGATCATGGTGTTCTTCAACGACCCCGTGCCCTGCGCCGACCCGGCCGGGCGCGCGGTCGCGATGGCGGTGGCGATGCGCGAGGCGGCCGGTGCGCTGACCGCCGCATGGCGCGAGCGCGGCCGCGAACTGGGCTTTGGCGCCGGCATCGCCCAGGGCTACGCGACCCTGGGGCAGATCGGCTTTGCCGAGCGCTCCGGCTATACCGCGATCGGCACGGTGTGCAACGTGGCGGCCCGGCTTTGCGCCGAGGCGGGGGACGGGCAGATCCTGCTCAGTCAGCGCGTCAACCTCGCGCTGGGAGGGACCGTCGCTACCGAGCCGGTCGGCGCATTGGCGCTCAAGGGCTTGGCCCAGCCGGTCGTGGCCTACAACGTGCCGCTGGCGGCCGCGTAGACCGCTGCGGCTCGGCCGGCGGCGCGGCGCGCGCGGGGCCCGACAGCGCCGGGATTGGTGCGCGGCGGGCGAAATCGTGTCACTGTCGCCGAAAACAATAAGCCCGAAAGCCCAGGGAGGACACAATGACCGACGCGGCTGTTGCCCCCAGGCCGGCCCCCACGATGCGGCGGATGATCGTCGCCGCGATGATCGGCAACGTGCTCGAGTGGTTCGATTTCGTCGTCTACGGCTTTTTCGCCGTGACGATCGCCGAGGTATTCTTTCCGGCGCACAACCCGACCGTGTCGCTGCTGATCACCTTCGGCGCCTTCGGCCTGGCCTATTTCGTGCGGCCGTTGGGGGCGATCGTCGTCGGCAGCTATACCGACCGCGCCGGGCGCAAAGCCGGCCTGTTGCTGTCGATCCTGCTGATGACGATCGGCACCTCGCTGATGGCATTGACGCCGGGCTACGCGACAATCGGCGTCGCGGCGCCGATCCTGATCACCCTCGCGCGCCTGTTGCAGGGGTTTTCGGTCGGCGGCGAGTTCGGCAGCGCGGTCAGCTTCCTCGCCGAGCATGCCGGCGCCCGGCGCGGCTTCAGCGCGAGCTGGGCCTTCGCCACCGGCGGCATGATCACGGTGCTGGCCTCGCTGTTCGGCGTCACGCTGACGACGCTGCTCGACCACCGGCAGCTGGTCGAGTGGGGCTGGCGGATCCCCTACGTGTTCGGGATGCTGCTCGGGCCCGCCGGGCTGTACATCCGCGCCAAGATGATCGAAACGCCGGAGTTTCTCGAAACCGAGTTGCCCGCAACCATGCCGCTCGCCGATCTGGTGCGCCGCCATCCGGTCGAGGTGCTGCTGGGGCTCGGCATCTCGATCATCTCGAACGCCTCGTTCTACATCCTCGCCTATATCCCGACTTACGGGGTCAAGACGCTGCACCTGCCGCAATCGACCGGGTTCACCGCGACCCTGGTGGGCGGGTTCATCCTCGCCGTCGGCTGCCCGCTTGCCGGCCACTGGTCGGACCGGCTGCCGCGACCGCTGCTGATGGTCGTCACCTGCTGGCTGTTCGTGCTTACCCCCTACCCGGCGTTCTACCTGATGGCGGCGTGGCCGTCGCTCGCCACCTGCATCGTCGCCGTCGCCTGGCTGCAGCTCGTCAAGGCCGGGTACAGCGGCGTGCTGCCGTCATTGATGTCCGATCTGTTCCCGGTCGACACCCGGGCGCTCGGCGTGGCGCTCGGCTACAGCATTTCGGTATCGGTGTTCGGCGGGCTGGCGCCGCTGGTCGCGACCTGACTGATCGCGCAGACCGGCGATCCGCTGTCGCCCAGCTATTACCTGATCGGAACCGCGCTGCTCAGCCTGTTCGCACTGCTCGTCATCCAGCGCCGCCGCGCCTCCGCCCGCGCACTGGCAGCCGCCGCGGCGAATTGACGGACGGGGCCGGCGCGAACCCGCGCGTGCACGGGCACGGCGCGGATCGGGGGATGACCTTGCCCGCGAGCGTCGCCCGGAGGCGCGGCGATCCTTCCTAACCGTCGAGCAGTCGGGCGACCAGCGTGTCGATCCGCGCGGCAATACCGGCCGCGGCGAGCGCGTCGCGAACCAGACGCCGCGCGCGCTGGAACTTCGCATTCTCCGGCAACTGGACTTGAGCGGCGAGCTTTTCGGCTTCCGCTGCGGCCGCGGCGAGGGCCTGGTGCAGCTTGCTGCGTTCGTCGAAGCGAGGGATCGGCAGGTTGAATACGACCTTATCGAAGTCCCGGGCACCCCATTGGCCGCGTGATTGGTATTGCTCCGCGCGCTGGCGGGCGGTCTCACTGTTGAGGATTGAGGCCAAGTATTGCGCTTCGCTCTCGGAGCTCGGATTAGTCCAATAAAGCTTATGGTCGATAACCGTCCTGGTGTCGCGAACAAGGCATGCGGCCGGCCGTGTACCCGCCTTTGCGTATATGACGCGCAGCGGCGCGATAGGAAATTGTGCGCTGAGTTTGCTGTGATAGTTCCACCATTCGGTCAGGGTCATCGCGCCATTGTTTGAATTGGCGTTCCACACCTCTTCCGCCTTGCGCATCCAGCCGTGAAGCCCGCCGATCCCGCGGTTGGCTGCAGCCTCGGCATCGAACACGAAGCCGGTTTCGCTGACCGGCACAATGCCTTCGAACGGGCGGAATACGCGATAGGGCAGGATGCTTTCGCCCAGCAATACCGGCCGCAGGAATTCCGCCTCGACCGGGTTCTCGACCGCCGGCAATTCCCTCCACGGCCGCTTTTCCTGGCTGCTGCGGCGGCTGGCCACCAGCGGCGCGCTTTGGTTCGCGCCCAACCGTCCCACCTGCCGGCGCTCGATCAGGCACAGCATCCGCGGATAAAGTGTCGCGCCGTCCCTAAACATGTTGCGATAGACGGAGCCGCCTTCGAACGCGCCGACCGCCGGTGCAGGCGCGTCCTCTCTCACACCGAGCTTGCAGTCGGCAACGGATTCCGGGGCATCGCGCAGCGGCAGGGACCCGGAATAGGCGCGCACCGTGTCCGGCATCGGCCGCGCCGTTCCTCGCTTCTGTCCGAACACCGCGCAGGATGGGACGGGAAACAGCGGCCGGACCGAATCGTCCATTGTCCACGCTTCGTCCCAGGCGATGCGGGCCGAGCGGAACGCGCCTGTGCGCAGCTTCTCGAACTGGCCGCGGGTCAGCGCCGCCAACGGCAGCACGAAGGCGAGCCGGCCGGCCGAGCGGAGATAAAGATGAATCGCACGCACGGCAAACAATGCGGATAGATCGTTCTGCGTCGCAAACCGACCGCCGACATAGACCCGTTCGTCCTTCGCCAATTCTCTGAAGCGCTTTTGCAGGTCGGCGCTCATATGGCGAAAAGCGAGCCAGGGCGGGTTGCCGATGACGACATTGGCCCAGCCGCCCGCCGCCGAAAAGGCCAGCGGACGGGACAGGTTGCGCGCGACATAGGCCCAGATCGTGTCGCGGCGGTCGCGGCGCAGCCGGTCGAGCGTCACGTACGTCTTGCCGAGATCCTGTATCGCCAGTTTCTGCTCGTCGGTAACGTCGGCGCGGTAGTGCTGCTCGGTGATGCGGTGCAGCGCCGCCTCGATCTGCGCCCGCGTCAGTCCTTCGAGCGAGCCGCTGCGCATGCGCTCGACGGCTTTGTCGAACAGCGCCGGGTCGCGGCAGAAGGTTTCCGGAAAATCCAATTGTTCGCGGCCGTTCGTGTCCGGCTCGCCGCTCTTGCCATTGCCGGCGGGTGAAGGCGGAACGCGAATGCTCAACTCCTTTCCGGCCATGAACTCGGAAATGGAGAGCTGCATCGCGTCGCCGAGATAGACGGGGATCGACAAGGCGCCGGCACGGTAGACGAGGGCCGGCGCCAGCGCCAAAAGGTAGGTCACGCGGGCGATGATGACGGCGACCGGGTGGATATCGGTGCCGGCTATGTGCGCACACACCTCCGCGGCGCGGCGCTCGCGCTGCATATCCGCATCTTCGGCCTCGGCCAGGAAGTTGCGGATCGCGTGAAACAAGAATGTCCCGGAGCCGCAGGCCGGATCGAGAACACGCTGCTCCAGCGGCCGGTCGACCGCTCGCCGGACCATTTTCGCAGCCAGCCAATCGGGCGTGTAGTATTCCCCCAGGCCGTGCCGCTCCTCGCGGTCGACCAGGGATTCGTAGAGGATTTTGAGAACATCCGTCTCCACTTCGGCGAGGCGGAAGCGGCGTACGTGATTCATGATCCGACGCAGCAACGCTTCGCCTTCCGGTCTGCCGACAACCCAGTCGAAAAAGTCGCTTTCGACCGCGCCGCTGATCCCCTGGGAAGCGAAAGCCTCACCGGAAAGGAGCCGTCTTGGATCGTCTTCGTGAAGCTGCAGGACGGCAACCGCGATGCATTTCGCCACAATCACCAGAAACGTGTGCTGGAACCACAGCTTGTCGCTTTCGACCTCGCGCCCGTAAACGAGCTTGAGCAAGTCCGCCCAAAGCTGGCGTTTAAGCATTACCGCGGGATCGCTCTTTGCCTTTTCCCACAGGTCGCGTAAGCGGGTATCGACAAGGTGAAACGCGACCGAATCCTGGCCCAGTTCCGCTCGAATCGTCAGGGGGTCGGGCGGCAGCGAAGATTTGAGCGCCAGCGCTCCGTCAAGCCAGGCGAGGAAGTCCTCGGGCCGCTCCGGGTCGAGCGTCGTGCGCTTGACCACGACAAGCTCCCCTGCCTCCAATTCGAACACCGCCCAGGCTGCACCGTCGGATGCTATGCCGATGAAATGTTCCCGTTCTTCGCGCTCCCGGTCGGCGAGATAGTCCGGCATCCGCCGCTCTATGTCGGCCCATTCGCGGTCGAGGTTTCGCTTGGCTTCGAAGACCGTGCGGCCGATCAGGGCGTCAAGCCGCCCGCGCACCTCCGGTACCCGGCGCTCGAAGTCGAGCGCGCCGAGTTCGACGCCGAATTCCTCGATCAGCAACTGGCGGAAATCCGCCTTTACCTCGTCGTGTCCCGGCCGTCCGGCAAGATGCTGCAATAAAGCTGTTGTCCGCTCTGCGACCGGCATCTCCTATCCCCAGAACTCCTTGGACGCGAGGCGGCAGCCTTCGGCCATCGCGGCGAATTTGGCCCATACCACGTCAGGATCGACCGCGGCCTGGCCGACCCAGGTGCCGTAGCCGCAATCGCTGCCGGCGATGACGTTCTCGCGGCCGACGAGGCGGGCGTAGCGGGCAATGCGCTGGGCGATCAGCTCGGGATGCTCGATGAAATTGGTCTTCGATTCGATGACCCCGGGGATGATCACCTTGCCGTCCGGCCATTTAACCTCCTCGAACACCGCCCATTCATGGGCGTGGCGCGGGTTGGCGGCCTCCACCGACAGCCCCATCGGCTTGGCCGTGAGGACCACGTCAATGATGTCGCGCAGCGGCACGTCGCAATGGTGCGGCCCCTCGTAATTGCCCCAGCACAGATGCAGCCGGGCGCGCTCGGCCGGCACGTTGCGCAGCGCATGGTTCAGCGCCGCGATGTGCAGCTCCGCCTTGGCGCGGAACTCGCGCGTCGTCAGCTCGGCGTACTGGATGTGCCGGCCCATCGCCAGGTCGGGGCAGTCGATCTGCAAGATCAGGCCGGCGGCGGCGACGGTTTCGTATTCCGCGCGCATCGCCTCGGCGATCGCTTCGAGATAGGCCTCCTGCGTCTGGTAGTAGGTGTTGTGGAAGAACAGCGAGACGAGGCCGGGCGAGGCGGCGCTGAGAAACCCCTCGGCGGCGCCGACCTCGGAGAGGGCGGCGGCGAGGGTGTCGGCATCGTTCTGCGCCGCCGCCGCGTCGCGCACCGCGATCGGCCCGTTGCAGCCCGGCGTCTTGCGCCGGGCGCGGCCGGGATCGCCGAACACGCGCCGTGCCAGCTCCGGGAACTCGACCAGGTCCTGATAGACGAGCGGCCGGCTTTCGCCGCCGAAGCCGGTGAGCCGGTCCTTGACGTAGGTGGCGTAGCTCGGCTTCGACATCTCGCCGTCGTTGATGACGTCGATGCCGGCCGCCGCCTGCTTGCGCACGACCTCGGCGACGGCGGCGCGAATCTGCCCGGCCAGCGCGGCGGCATCGACCGGCACGCCCTCCTCCTTGGCGAACATCGCGCGCACCAGTTCGGGTGGGCGCGGCAGGCTGCCGGTATGGGTACAGAGAAACCGCTCGGTGCTGCGCCGCATCGCCTCCTCCCGCGTTCGCCCTGCGACTATCGCAGAATTGCCGCCGCCGGTAATCTTGCGTTTTCCGTTTGAGGAACGAGACCGGAATGACCCAGACCGTTGCCCGCCTGCTGGCGGAAAGCCTCGAAGCGCACGACGTCGACCAGGTCTATTGCGTGCCGGGGGAAAGCTATATCGGGCTGACCAGCGCGCTGATCGAGCGCAACGCGATGCGCCTGATCGTCTGCCGCCACGAGGCCGGAGCCGGCTACATGGCGGTCGCCGACGGGCGCCTCAAGGGCCGCGCCGGGGTGGCGATGGTATCGCGCGGGCCGGGCCTGTCGAACGCGATGGTGTCGCTGCACACCGCCTATCACGACGCCACCCCGATGGTCATGCTGATCGGCCAGGTCGAGCGCGCCGATTTCGGCCGGCTCGCCTTGCAGGAGCAGAACTATTCGCGGCTGCTGTCGGACGTCACCAAGCTGGTGATCGAGGTCAACGAGCCGGAGCAGGCCTCGGAAGCGGTCGCCCGCGCCTTTCACGTCGCCGAAAGCGGCACCCCCGGGCCGGTGGCGGTGATCCTGCCCGAGGACATTTTCGACGAAGAGACCGATGCGGCGCTCAACCGGCCGCGGCCGCGCGTCGTCCCCGGCCCGCGCGAGGCCGATCTCGACCGGCTCGCCGATATGCTGGCCGCGGCCGAGCGGCCGCTGGTCCTGGTCGGCGGCGCGCTGCTCGCCGACGCGGTGCTGGAGCCGGCCGCGCTCGCCGACCTCAACCGCTTCGCCGAAAGCTGGGTCTTGCCGATCAGCCCGACGCACCGCCGGCCGCAGCTGTTCGACGCGCGGCACCCCAATTACGGCGGCTATATGGGCATCCGGGTACCGCCGCCGCAGATTTCCGAAATGAAGAAGGCCGATCTGCTGGTCGCGCTCGGCGAGCGCATGACCGACACGGTCAGCCAGTCCTACAGCTTTCCGGCGGCGCCGCAGCCGCAATTGCCGTTCGTCCACATCTGGCCCGACGGCAACGAGATCGGCCGGGTGTGGCGGCCCGATCTCGGCATCCCGGCGAGCCCGCACGAGGTCATCAAGGCGCTGCTGCGGCGCGGCGCCCCGGCGGATGCGCAAAAGCGCCGCGAGTGGGTGGCCGGGCTCAATGCGATCCACCGCAAGCTGCTGGCCAAGGAATGGGAGCCGACGACCGACGGCATCAATTTCGCCGCGATCGTCTGCGAGATCGACAAGCACCTGGCGCCCGACGCGACGGTGACCACCGACGCCGGCAATTTCGGCAGCTTTGTCCACCGCTATATCGGCTTCGGGCAACGCCAGGTGTTTCTGTCGAGCGTGGTCGGGGCGATGGGCTCGGGCGTGCCGATGGCGGTGGCCGCCGCGCTGCGCCGGCCGGGGACGCAGGTCGTCGCCTTTGTCGGCGACGGCGGCGCGCTGATGATGGGCAACGAGATCGCCACCGCGATGCAATACGGGGCGGCGCCGATCATCGTCATCTCCGACAACGGCATGTACGGCACGATCGGCATGCACTCCTATGTGCGCTATCCCGAACGCCCGTTCATGGCCGGCACGCGGCTGACCAACCCCGATTTTGCCGCCTGGGCGCGTTCGTTCGGCGCCGACGGCATCACCATCGAGAAGGAAAGCGAGATCGCCGACGGCATCGCCCGCGCCTTTGCCGTCAAGACCCGGCCGGTGGTGGTGCATTGCCGCACCTCGGCCATCCAGATGAGCGCCTGGCGCCGCTATACGCGGTCGGAGAGCCTGCCGTAGCCCCGGCGCCATCTGCTCCGCCTGCCCCGGCGTTCCGGCGCAAGCGGAAACCCGGCGGAACGCTTTCGAAGGGGTCGTGCTCTATCCGGCAAGACCCATAACGAAGGCCAGCGCAGCGTTGAGCCTGGCGATTTCGCTTGCGCTCAGACGGCCGATCGTTCGACCGATCCGATCGCGGCGAATCGTGACCGGCTTGTCGACCATGATCTGCGAGCGGGTGCGCAAGCCGTTTGCCGCGCTCGGCTCGACCGTCAGCCGAAAGTCGAGATCGTCCACGACATGCGACGTCATCTGGCAGACGATCACCGATGCGTGGCTTTCGGGGAATGCATCCGATTGCACGATCACGGCCGGCCGCGGCTTTCCGTAGTCGCCCGGCGCGGCGACGGCAATCACGTCACCGCGGCGTATCGGCATCGAATTCGGAGACGGCTTCGATCCACTCCATCGCCGCGCGCTCGTCATCCGGGTTCAAGCGCGCCACCTGATCGGCAATCCGCTTGCGAACCTCGTCGGAGGAGGCGTCGGGCACGACCAGCCGCAGCTCTCGCAGCCCCCTGGCACGACGCCGCGCCCGCACGGCCTTCATCCGCTCCGCCGGAGCAGCCATCGTCGGTCTCCCTTCGTAAGGAAGAGGATGTAACGCGTTACATCCGGTCCGACAATACCCGGCATCGCCCGCGCCTTTGCCGTCGAGACCCGGCCGGGGGCGGTGCATTGCCGCAGTTCGGCCATCCAGATGAGCGCCTGGCGCCGCTACACCCGGACGGGGAGCCTGCCGTAGCCCCGGTCAGATCGCGATCCGGGGTCCCGATCGCGCGGCGCGCGGCGCGCGCCCGAAGCCAATGGTCTCGCTCGCCAAATGGCGGCAGATCCTACCGGTTCTGCCAGTTCGGCTTGCGCTTTTCGGCGAAGGCCTTGGGCCCCTCGGTGTAATCCTGGCTCTCAAGATTGGCCTGTTGCGCCGGATAGCTGCGGGTCATCGCCGCTTCGAGGGTCGGCTCGTCGAGGCTCTTGTAGACCACCTGCTTCGAGGCGCGGATTGCCATCGGCGAGCATTCGAGGATCTGCGCCGCCCAGCGCTTGGCGGCGGCGAGCGCCTGGCCCTGCGGCACCACCTCGTTAACGAAGCCGAGCGCCCGGCCCTCCTCGGCGCTGACGCGGCGGCCGGTCAGGATCATGCCGAGCGCCCATTTCTGCGGGATCATCCGCGGCAGGCGGTGGACGCCGCTGCCGGCGATCAGCCCGACCCGCGGCTCGGGCAGGGCGAAGACCGCGTTCTCGGCGGCGACGATGATGTCGCAGGCGAGGGCCGTCTCGAACCCGCCGCCCATGGCGATGCCGTTGACCGCCGCGATCAGCGGCTTGTCGAGGTCGAAGCGGTGCGACAGCCCGGCGAACCCGGTCTTGGGGCGGGGGCCGCGCCGGCCGGCGGCCTGGACCTTCAGGTCGTTGCCGGCGGAAAAGGCGCGCTCGCCGGCGCCGGTGATGATGCCGACCCACAGCTCGGGATCGGCGGCGAATTCGTTCCACACCCGGTCGAATTCCCAGTGCGCCTCGCTGTGCAGCGCGTTGAGGACCTCGGGGCGGTTGATCGTGACGATGCGCAGGCGGCCTTCGTCTTCGACCGTGCAGAAGCGGTAGTCGGGCATCGCCGCCTCCGCTACGCGCCGAGCGCCGCGCGGCGGCGTTCGAGGCTTGCCGCCGGCCACACCTCGCGCGCCCGGTAATAGGCCTCGAACGCCGGCACGCCGTCGGGCAGGGCGACCCAGGGCAGCTTGGAGCGGGTGTAGATATGGACGTCGGGCGAAACCGCGCTCGGCTCGTCGAGGGTGCCGACGCGGACGAAGCGAAGCTGGGCGACGCCGCCATATTCGCTCCACACCGCGGTCTTGCACGAGGGGCAGCGGAAGATCGCGTGCGGCCGGCCGCTATCCGTCTTCATCGCCACCGGCTCGGGCGCGCCGGAGCGGAGCTCGACCCGATCGGTTTCGATGATCGCGTTGACGGCAAAGGCGCTGCCGGTCTGGTTCTGGCAGTCGCGGCAGTGGCAGCAATGCACGAACATCGGCGCCGAGGCGAGGCGGTAGCGCACCGCGCCGCAACTGCAGCCGCCGGACAGATCGACGCTCATCGGGCCTTCCTCCGAACGATCAGGGGTTCGGCAAAGTGCAACAGATTGCCGCCGGGGAACAGATGTCCGGCGATGCCGGCCGCCGCCGCGGCGTCGAGGTCGCGGCCCCGGTCGCCGATCGACAGGCTCGTCTCGCGCTCGACCGGCCAGTGCGCCATCAGGTCGAGCAGCATGCCCGGCGCCGGCTTGCGCCAGTCGCTGTCGCGGCGGTAGGCGGCGACGGCGGCCTCGGGGTGGTAGGGGCAGTAGCGGAAATCGTCGATGCGGGCGCCGATCGCGCCGAGCTCGGCCTGCATATGCGCGTGCAGCGCGGCGATGTCGGCCTCGCCGAACAGGCCGCGCGCGACCCCCGACTGGTTGGTCGCGACAAAGACGAGATAGCCGGCGTCGTTGAACGCCTTGACCGCCTCGCGGGCGCCGTCGATCCAGCGGAACCGGGCGGCCGAACCGACGAACCCGTCGTCGTGGTTGAGCGTGCCGTCGCGGTCGAAAAAGACGGCGGGGCGGCGCCGGCTCATCCGCGCGGAAACAGGCGCGCCTCGACCAGGCCGCAAATGATATGCGCGGCGGTGATGTGAAGTTGCTGCACCAGCGGCGTCGAATCGGCGGGGGCGCGCAGACACAGATCGCACCGCGCCGCCATGTCGCCGCCGCTGCGCCCGGTAAAGCCGATCACCGCCATCCGCCGCTGTCGCGCCGCCTCGACCGCCCGCAATACGTTGGGCGACCGGCCCGAGGTCGAGATCGCGATCAGCGCGTCGCCGTCGCGCCCGAGCCCCAGGACCTGGCGCGAGAACACGTGCTCGTAGCCGTAGTCGTTGCCGATCGCGGTCAGGGTCGAGCTGTCGGTGGTCAGCGCCACCGCGGCGATCGGCGCGCGGTCGTAATTGAGCCGGCACAGGAACTCGCCGGCGATGTGCTGGGCGTCGCCGGCGCTGCCGCCGTTGCCGGCGAGCAGCACCTTGCCGCCGCCCTCGAGGCAGGCGACGAGGCGGTCGACGATCCGGGCGCAGGTGGCGAGGAATGCGGTGTCGGCGCAAGCCGCCGCCAGCGCCTCGCGCGACTGGTCGAGATAGGCGGCGATCGCCGCGGTTGCCGGGTCCTGCATCGCCGCATTATCGGCCGGCCGCGGCGCCGCGGACAAGCCGGCAAAGCGGCGCCGGCTCCCCATCTATCAGGCGTCGCCCGTCGGAGCCTGCGATATGCACGATGCCAGCGAATCCCGTCCCCGCGTGGTCATTGTCGGCGCCGGGTTCGGCGGCCTGTCCGCCGCGACCGGATTGCGCCGCGCCGCTGCCGAGGTGACGGTGATCGA
>Ga0209581_1001075_pt1 | contig 36447 bp, 29 predicted proteins | sample Coa_R2_FD_187160 | JGI IMG/M metagenome (GOLD analysis project Ga0209581, IMG submission 187160) | Surface soil microbial communities from Centralia Pennsylvania, which are recovering from an underground coalmine fire - Coalmine... | ecosystem: Environmental > Terrestrial > Soil > Unclassified ...
CGGTCAAAGTCGATGCCGATTATACGTCAAAGGGCTGTCCCAAGTGTGGGCACATCGCGAATGAGAACCGGCCAAACAAGGGGTTGCTCTTTACGTGTCAGAACCCGATGTGTGGGTATATTCTGCACGCTGATCTGGTGGGGGCACGCAATCTGGTGATGAGAACGCTCGTGCTTCGACACGATTGGAGCGCGACGGGGCTTCTGTCAATGGCCCCTGATGCCTCGGACCATGAAGCCAAAGCTGCACGCCTGCAAAGGTATGCAGAATTGCGGTGGAGTCCTGAGGTAAGAACAAGCCTGCGGTCTCAGACCGCAGGTAGTTGACTCATGATCCACCCGACCATCCTGGCACCTCGCGGATAGCCGGCGCATTTTGCCAGCCAGCCATAGGTTGTTACCCTACCTACCGGACAGGCACGGACTAATGCAAAAATACGCGCCTTGAGCCCAGCTATTTGATTATCGGCAGGCAGTGATTGATCGCTCATGATATTCCCCTTATTCTAGCGTATCCTGTATTTTTGCGGAGCGTTGATAGTTTTGCTTGATGGGGAAAGTGAAATAGTTCATCACCATCCCGGTGCATAAGCGAGTATATCATATAGACTATCTCGACCAGAAAAGAGGGCTTTCTCTGGCTGGTAGCTCAGCAGAGAATATGGTATAATTAATACATCTCATTATCCTCTGGATCTTCCTGATCGCTCCATTGTACATTGACCTGAGTAGCTATTCCCAACTTTAGACAATGTAGCATGGGCGTTTGGGCGTTGTCATTATTGTTCCTGGAATATCTGATCTCTCCAGGGCCAGTCTCAAGTTCGACCGGATCTAGTAGGAATGTTCAACCTAGTCTTTATTAAATAAAGGAGACCAGAGCATGAGCGTTGACACCGTTACTATACCAGAGGAACGTGGTATAGAAACACACGGTATCGAACGGGTCTCGCCAAAAACGCGCACCCACGTTCGCATCTTCGACAATTTTACCATGTGGCTCTCGGCCAATCTGGTAATCTCGACCGTTGTCCTCGGAGCGTTAGCAACCAACCTTTTTCAACTTGGATTCTGGGATAGTATTGCCGTCATTATTATTTTTAACGCGCTCGGTGTTCTTCCTGTAGCCTTTTTCTCGACGCTTGGCCCCAAGCTCGGGTTGCGCCAGATGACCATTTCCCGCTTCTCCTTTGGCTGGATCGGCGGCATGATTATGGGACTGGTGAACGTGGCGGCCTGTATCGGCTGGTCGGCGGTCAACGTTATCGTCGGCGGTCAGCTTGCCGCAGCCCTGGCCTGTGGCAATACGGCTATCGATAAATGTACCGCCCAGGTAGCCGGTCTGGCGCTGAGCGGCATTGCGCTGCGCAACATCGGCATCCTGGTCATTGCTCTGGTGACCACGCTGGTGAGCATCTACGGCTACCGTTATGTCCATCGCTACGAGCGCTACGCCTGGATTCCAATGGCGATCATCTTCGTCATCATGCTGATCGTAGCGGGGCCGCATATGCACATTATTCCTACGCCTGTATGGAATGCCGCCCATATCGCCTCGTTCGTTTCCTTCGGCGGAGCGGTCTACGGCTTCGCAACGGGCTGGAGTTCGTACGCAGCCGATTACAATGTGAACCAGCCGGAGAATACATCATCGTCCCGCATCTTCTGGCTGACCTTTCTGGGCGTCTTCATCCCCTGCGTGCTGCTGGAAATTCTGGGCATGTCACTGACTTCCTGGAAACTGCTGGGTGGCGGCGAACTGCTGGCGGCGGTCCTGAACCCGCTGGGCGGCTTCGGCTCCTTCCTGATCGTGCTGCTGGCGCTGAGCGTCATCGCCAACAACATTCCCAACGATTACAGCCTCGGCCTCTCCGTGCAGGTACTTGGCAAGAGCTTCCAGCGCATCCCGCGCTGGATCTGGACGCTGATCGGCGCGGTCATCTATGTCTCAATCGCCCTGCCAGCCGCCGCGAACTTCAACGAGACGCTGGAGAATTTCCTGCTGCTGATCGCTTACTGGCTTGGCCCCTGGGCCATCGTCCTGATCCTGGAGCACTTCGTTTTCCGGCGCGGCCAGTATAACGTTGAGGACTGGAACACGCCGAGCAAGCTGCCCATCGGCTGGGCCGCCATCGCCTCCCTGGCTATCGGTCTGGTCGGCGTGGTGCTGGGAGCCTCGCAGGCATACTACGTTGGGCCGATTGCTAAGCTGGTCAATCCGCCCTTCGGCATCGATGTCGGCTTCGAGCTGGGTATCGTCCTGACGGCTATCGCCTACCTGATCTTGAGGCGCGTCGAACTCAGTACGAGCCGCCGTTAGCAGGCGTCGCAATACGAAACAAGAAAAGCGTCTGGAATAACCAATCCAGGCGCTTTTGCCCTCTCTTCGTGGCTCAACTATCATCGAATATTCCCACTCTTGACCACTTTATGCATGGATCTCAGTCTTTTGTGAAGAAAAGGGCGGAAGCGCCGTAATGTTTTGTGAGTATGAGAAATTCGCTATCATCACATTTTCTATTTCTATCTGATCAAATCTGCCCGAGGAGAAAAAAGATGTCTGTTACCCCTCGCTACTGCCCCTCTTGCGGTGCTGCCAACTCGATAGAGAGCCTGGTGTGCTTCGCCTGTCAGCTTCCCCTGGATACGCCAGAAGAGCAAGAGCAAGATGTATTGCTTCATGAACGCTATCGGCTCCTCACACAGGTCGGCGCGGGTGGCTTTGGCGGGGTGTACCGGGCGCTGGATACCGCGCAGGCCAGGCGCATCGTCGCGATCAAAGAGATTAATCTGCGTGGCTTGAACGCGCAGGAGGTGATTGAAGCGACCGATGGCTTCTATCGCGAAGTGCGTTTGCTTTCCACTCTGAGACACCCCAATCTACCGGTGATCCATGAGACGTTTACCGACCCGGAGCACTGGTACCTGGTAATGGACTTTATCGAGGGCGAGACGCTTGAAGCATATCTGCAAAGGAGGCCCGGGTCCGGCCTGCCGCTAAAGGAGGTGCTCGCTATCGGCGTGCAGCTCTGCACTGTGCTGGACTATCTGCACACGCGTGAACCGGTGATCGTCTTTCGCGACCTCAAGCCAAGCAATGTGATGCGCACAGCTAGCGGGCAGCTCTTCCTGATCGATTTTGGCATCGCGCGTCATTTTAGCCCCGGCAAACCTAAGGATACTGCTCCCTTTGGCTCACCGGGTTACGCGGCCCCGGAGCAGTATGGCAAGGCGCAAACGACTCCACAGGCCGATATCTACAGCCTGGGCGCGCTTTTGCATCACCTGCTCACGGGCGCTGACCCGGCGGAGAATCCCTTCCGCTTTGCCCGCTTGCTCCTCCCCGGTCCCGCCGAGTTGGAGGAACTGGATACGCTCATTCAGCAGATGGTGGCAATTGAGGCAAAAGAGAGAATTGCGAGCTGCGCCGAGGTGAAAATGACGCTGCAACGGCTATCCGAGGCGATACGCCGCCGCGAGTACAGAGTCAGCATTGATAACGCCCCTTCGTTCCCTGCCAGCCCTGGACCAGCCCCTGTTGTCACACAGAGTACGAGTATGACGCGGCGTGGATTGCTCACTACCGGGTTGAAGTTTGGGGGGCTCGCGGTAGGGGGATTAAGCGTGGCTGGGTTGTGCTACTCCGCGCTTGCGTTGCACCCTGGCGTTCATGGGGTAGTTGCTATGCTACCCCCGAGCCCGGCAGCGACGAGGCAGCAGTTGGTGTACCGGGGACACACGGGAGCGATAACGGCGCTAAGCTGGTCGCCGGATGGGACTATGGTGGCCTCTGGCAGCGCAGATAGAACCGTGCAGGTCTGGCGTGCAGCGGATGGCGCGCTGCTTTACACGTTGAGCGGCTATGATCGCCCGGTGACCTCGCTGGTCTGGGCAACCGATAGAACGAACGTCATTGCCTCAGGAGGTATGAGCGATGGAACGGTGCAGGTCTGGGACGCCTTGAGAGATCATAGAGATGGCATCTTTCATGGCGATGGCAGGGTCCTGGCGCTCTCCTGGAAGGAGCAATCACCGTGGATCGTTGCTGGCGGCACGGCCCATGAGATCTATACCTGGAACGTCTCCAGCGGAAAGGAAGGGGCGCGCTATATGGGGCACACGGGAGAAGTCAGGGCAGTGGTATGGCTGCCTGATATGCAAGTGGTCGCTACCCCAGGCAGCACCTCATCCGTCAGCGTAATCGCATCTGGCGGTGCAGATAACACCGTTCAGCTCTGGAACGCGACAACCGGGGCGCGCCTCCTCACCTATCATGGGCACACGGCTCGCGTAAATGGGCTGGCTCTGCTCCGCTATGCCCCGAACAGGCTACCAGCGTATATTGTCTCCGCGAGCGATGATGGGACGGCGCGGGTCTGGATGCCACAGGTCTGGGAGCTATTCATCGGTACTCAGACGATCAATGGTACTCAGACAATCAATACACCGCCTATTCGTCTCTATCGCGGACACCAGGGGAAAGTGAATGCCGTTGCGGCTATTTCCTCTGCCAATGCGAATATCTATAGCCTGCGTGTCGCCACCGCGAGCGACGACCAGACGGTCCAGGTTTGGGGTCTGAATGAATACTTTGCTGCCACTACTTATAAGGAGCATCACGCGCCGGTCAAAGCCCTGGCAGCCTCGCCGGTCGATCAACGGATGGTCTCAGGCGATGACGCCGGGCTGGTCCACCTGTGGACCATAAGCAACCCATCGTATCGCTAATAAAGCTGACAGGCAAGTTGCCAGAAGCTTAAATGTTGCGCTTCTTTTTCATCATGCGCACGGCATGTTGAGCGCGCTTCTTCCGCGAGTTAATTTCTCCTGGAGAGATACAGACGGGACAGGTACACCATGCGCGTTGGCGCACTCCTGGCAGGTAACGCCAGCCTACGACCTGCGAAACGGCCTGGACCTTGTGAATTTCTTTTGGACGGATAGCGCGAGGAATAATCATTTCGTATCCTTGCTGATCTGACTGCTGCATCAGCAAATGGATCGCTTCGGTCACCGGAATATACTGGTGTGGCTGGCCGTAGCGACCAAACCAGACCATCTCCTCGTCGGGCACGCGAAAGTAGACGCCGACAAGGGTGCGCACGCCGCGCCGCTTTAGCTCGCGCAGCCATTGATGCGAAACATAATAGCTCTGCAAAACAGGCATGCAATAGACGCCGCGCCCTTTGTGTATTCCCGCGTGCAATATACGCTTTACGTTTTTCTCCGGTGTCAGGTGAACCAGAACTGGCATAGCTCTCCTTTACCACTTTCTCTTTATTAGAGCACATAGAAGCTGATAAAGCCATCGTCAGCCGGATCAGGGGCTATCTTACAGAAAACTACTTGACAAAAGCAACTAAATGATTGACAATGGCTAGAAAATAGTTGCTTATGGCAAGTAAAGGAGATGAGCAGTATGATCAGTGAGTCCTTTGAAGAGAAGATTGCCGCTGTACGGCAGTTCAACCGTTTCTTCACGCGCCAGATCGGCGTGTTGCGCGAAGGTTTATTGCACAGCCCCTACCCGCTCACCGAGGCGCGCGTCCTGTTTGAGCTTGGGCATGGCAACCAGGTGACCGCCTCCGGTCTGGCGCGCGAGCTGGGCCTTGATCCTGGGTATTTGAGCCGCATCCTGGCGCGTCTTGAACAACAGGGGTTACTTGAAAAAGTGCGTTCCGCCAATGATGGGCGCCAGTTCTTCCTGAGCCTCACCACGGAAGGCAGAGAGGCTTTTGCCCTCCTTGATCAGCGTTCGCGCGATGAGGTGGCAGAGATGCTTGATGATTTGAGCGCAGAGGAGCAGCAGCGCCTATTAAAGGCCATGCAGACGATTGAAGGTATTCTCACCAGGGGCTTCAAATTTGCCGAGCCATTTGTTCTCCGTTTGCATGAGCCTGGCGATATGGGATGGGTAACGCATCGACATGGCGTTCTCTATGCGCAAGAGTATGGCTGGAATGAGCATTTCGAGGCGCTGGTCGCCCAGATCGTCTCGGATTTCATCACGAACTATAATCCTGACAAGGAACGCTGCTGGATCGCCGAGATGAATGGCGAAATCATCGGCTCCGTTTTTGTCGTGAAGAGCAGCGACACCGTTGCCAAGCTGCGGCTCCTGCTGGTTGAACCTAAGGCGCGCGGCCTGGGGCTGGGGACGCGGCTCGTCGAAGAGTGTATCCGCTTCGCGCGACGGCGGGGCTATCAGAAAATGACGCTCTGGACCAATAGCGTCCTTGTCGAAGCCCGCCATATCTATCAAAAGACCGGATTTAAGCTCGTTGCGGAGGAAGCGCATCACAGCTTCGGCCATGACCTTGTGAGTGAGACATGGGAACTGCTGCTGTGAGAAAATGGATGTTTGCTCACGTATTACATCTGCTCTCCTTTGTAGAGGGCAAATACTATCACGAGGAGCAACATCATGGCACGAATTGATGGGGTCGATCCTGAGCAAACAGAGGATTACGTCAGGCGGGTATTAGACGCGCAGGCCAAAAAGTGGGGAGCGCCGCTGCTGAACCACCTGGTCTATGCTCGCCGGCCCGCCATCTTTCGCGGCGTGCGCGGGATGTGGGGCGGCATTGCGGCTTCGGGGTTGATCGCTGAGAAGCTTCAGGCGCTGGTCAACCGGCGCGTGGCCTCGCTGAACGGCTGCGCGTTTTGACAGGATATCAACGCTGCCGTGGGCAGTGAGCTTGGCGTATCAGACGAAAAGATTCTCGCGCTGGCGGACTACGCCACCAGCCCCCTCTACAGCGAGGTCGAGCGGGTGACGCTAGAATATGCCGATAGTATGACGATTACCGGACGCGAGGTCAGCGACGAACTTTTCTCGCGGCTGCGCCAGTTCTATAACGATGACGAACTGGTGGAACTGACCGAGATTATCGCCTGGGAGAATGCCTCTAGCAAGTTTAATCGCGCTCTGCGTATACCCTCTCAGGATTTGTGGAAGCGAAAGTAAAGGCATATTGAGTCTGAAAATCCTTTTAATCCGTCTCTACAATAAAGGACTTTGGTAGAGTCAGGGAACATGAGCAGACAGAAACATTCCACGGGACACTGGCGAGCAAGAGGCGATATGCCCATGCGGCATACCGCCCATGTGGCTTTTCTGATCGATGGGCGTACGACGATGCTGGAGATGTGCGTCCATTTTTTACGCGCGCAACGTTCGATCTATATCACCGCCTGGGGATTGACCCCCGAACTGCTGCTGGTTCGCGGCAAACACAACCGCGCCGGCCCAGATGGCTCGCCCGAACAGGAAGAGTTGCTGGCATGGTTGCGGCAGAGGGGGCTGTCAGATGAGGACCTGCTCTTCTGGCAGCTTTGCGAAGAGATGAGCGTTGTCAATGTGCTGAGCTATGCCGCCAGCAAAGGCGTCGATGTCAGGATTTTGCTCTGGGATACCTACACGCTACCATTTACGGCTGGCCCTAAGCAAATCCAGGAGGTGCTGGAGCAGCGTGGTATAGGCTGCCTGCTCGACGATAGCCATAAGAGTTTGCTCAACAATCCGATTGCGTCGCACCATCAAAAAACCGCTGTGGTGGATAGTCGCTGGGCCTTCGTTGGCGGCATTGATATGATGGCGGAAGGCAATGGCGAGCGGGATCGCTGGGATACCAAAGGCCATCCCTATCACACGCTGCTGCGCAAAGATGGCGATGGCAAAACGGCGGTGAGCTGGCATGATGTGCATATCATGTTTGAGGGTCCTGCCGTTGCCGATGTCGAACTGAACTTTCGCCAGCGCTGGAACGCGGTAGTCGAGCTTCATCAGGACGACGCGGCTCTCTGCCTGCCCAATCCTGCTCCTCAGCCAACGGCGAGCACCACCGCGCCGCTGCATAAAGATAGTAGCACCCAGATCCAGGTAGTGCGCACAATCCCTAAAGGCTTTTATAACTTTGCCGCAGAAGAAGAGATTACCACAATTCTAGAGAGCTACCTGCGCGCCTTTTCCAGAGCCAGGCGGCATATCTATATCGAAAATCAATATTTCTGGCGGCGTGCATTCTTCGGTATGGAGAATCCCATGTTAGGCGTTCCCCATGCCGAAATGGACCAGATAATACGATCATTGGCTGATGCTCTCTTACGCGGCGTGATGGTCACGCTTGTGCTTCCCGATAACCCCAACGTGGGGCGAGAGTTTACCGATGAAGGTTTGCAGTATCTATGCGAACTGGCACCGCAGGCCATTGAACGCGGCCTGTTGCATCTCTATACGCTTGGCTGCTCGTATCGGGAGGATGGCGACGATCATGCCGTCTATCGCGCCATTTACGTTCACGCCAAAGTTGCTGTGGTGGACGATCTCTGGCTCACCATCGGGTCCGCCAACCTCAATAATCGGGGAATGTGCGATGACACCGAAGCTAACGTGGTCGTCATGCACCCCGAAATTGCGCAGGGCTTGCGCATGCTCCTGATGGCTGAGCACCTGGGCTTCTACGATGAGGATACGCTCTTTCGCATCATTGAAGCGATGGGGCAGGCGCAATTTTCGCAAGCTCAGCACGCCGCGCGCTTCCCGCAGTTTTTCTCACGTATGCGCTCAAAGCTGCGTTCGGGCAAATTTTCCTCTGCCGCCGCAGTGCCATCGGTCTACGCAGAATGCATGCATGACGAACTGGGCGAGCTATGGACAAAATTGCAGGCTCAGTTGGGCGATGCGCGCAGAGCTTCAGAGTTGCTGGCATGGCAGGCAAAAGAAAATCTGTCGGCAGTCAAGATGGGCCAGTTGATGAACGGGCACCTGCTCCCCTATATCCCCAGCTTCCTGGCAGAGGACTACGAGGTGCAAGTTGATAAGGTCAACGGCTGGCTTGATACCATAGTACCGGTTGAGCCTGCATAAGCTTGTGTTCCTCATGCAAAGGGCGTATGCTCTGTGGAGAAAGGTCTGCTAATCTGTGTTCAGGAAGACGCTCCTGAAGATATACTCCATAAAATTCAAGCGTTTATGAGGAAAATCCATGACGATCATTATGTGCCCTTATATGCCTGCGACGGACACACAACGCGTCCTTGACTTTCGCCGCGCCTGCACCACGCGCGAAAATATCAACGATTATCCTGCAATAATTGACCTCCACGAGATGTTGAGTAAACCGCCAGCGAACAGTCAGGAGCGTATGGCAGTATGGGAGGATGAGGATGGAACTATCCTGGCGTATGCAATTGTCGCTTTACGGTATTGCAATCTCTACTTTCTGCTGCATCCTCGCGTTCAAGATACTGAGATTGCTGCGCAAGTGCTTGAGTGAGGCCAGGATCAGATAAAAGGCACCGGTACCTGTGGTGCGATAGACACTCCTTGCCGTGATACAGATCAGCAGCGAGTAGCTCTACTGGAACGGCATGGATTTACCTGTTCAGACGCACAGACGCTGCATATGGCTCGCTCCCTTGCTGAAGCAGTTCCTGCTCCTCAGTTTCCCGCGGGCTTTACGTTGCGACCTGTGGCGGGTGAAAACGAGGTCGAAGCGGTTGTCGCGCTGCATCAGGATGCGTTCGGGACGCGCAATATGACGCGGGACGGGCGACTCTCAATCCTGCGCAATCCTGAGTATGTACCGGAGCTGGACCTGCTGCTGGTCGCACCTGATGGCACACTGGCCGCGTTTTGTTACTGCACGATCCCAAAGGAGGCCAATGCGCAAAGTGGGCGCAACGAGGGAGAGATTGCCATCATCGGCACGGGTAAAGCCTATCAAAACAGAGGATTGGGACGCGCGATGGTGTTAGCAGGACTCCAGAGTCTGAAGCAATTTGGTATCGAAACAGCAACGCTCGGCACGAGTAGCGAGAATGTCAAAGCTCAAGCAGTTTTTGCTGCGGCTGGCTTTCATATTGTATATAAAACGCTCTGGTATTCAAAGAGCGTTTAGCCAGTGAGAGACTTAGGGATTGTCATGGTATCTACAGATCGAACATTGCTACGCCTGCATGTAGAGGCCGTCTGGGGCGTACAACTCTCCCCCTTCACATCGGATGAACTTGAGCTTGCGCCGCAAAGCTCGCGACCGGCGTGGAAGCTGTGTGTTGCAGCAATAGCTACGGGGCGCGTCCATATCTGGCGACCAGACGTCAACATCGCGGAACGCGAAGATCTACGCCTGCGGGCCGATGAGGCGCTAGTTTTCCCTCCAATCGTACCTATACCCGGCGTCAGCCGCGAGGTTGCACTTTCTCAGATTGCCGCTCCACGGCTCGATATCGAAACTGCTCGCAGCATCGCTCGTCCTCTCATGCCTGATGACCACGGATTGATCAAGCAATTTTGGAAGCCTGGCGACACGCTCGAAGACAACACATATCCCCATATCGGCGTTGTGGTCGCTGGACGCCTGCTCTGCCTGGCCCATAGCTCACGGCGCACACCGGAAGCCTGCGAGCTGGGCATTGAAACGCTGCCGGAGGCTCGTCGCAAAAGGTACGCGCTCGCTGCCACGATTCTCTGGGCGCATGCGGTGGCGCAGGAGGGGCTTGTGCCAATTTACAGCGCCTTTGCCGAAAATACGCCATCTCTGCGCTTAGCCGATGCCGCCGGCTATCGACCTTTTGCGCGCATAGCGACGTTGGAGGGGTAAAATACAGGGAGGGTAAATGCTTTTTCTGGAGGACCCTCCCTTTTACATCCTCTCGCACCTCTCTGGCGCTTACCCTCTTCGCTTTTCAACTTCTGGCCTTATAGATTCTTTATGAACTCTTCTGGAGTAACTTCAGCTTGCCTTAAAATGCTACGTAACGTTCCAGTGGCAAGCTCTTGATGGAGCGGAACCACACAGCCTATTGCTCTACCACTTGGCAACTGTTTTTTTAACACAACGTGACTACCACGCTGCCTCACTTGTATATACCCTAAACGTTCCAGCACACGTATTGTTTCCATACCTGAAATCGGACGTAATTTAGGCGGCATATGTTGCCTCAAACGTTGTTAAGATGGTTCGTCCCGCTTCTGGCAGAGGAAATTCCTCAAGATACAATTCAGTGGCCTCTTTCAGATTAGCGATAGCCTCTTCAACCGTCTGGCCCTGGCTGGCAGTCCCCACTTCGGGACATTCTGCAACGTACAGATTACCCTCTTGATGGAGAATAGCGGTAAAAGTTCGTACTGTCATATTCGTACCTCCTGGAGTAACTATACCAACGGCACAACGAAATTTCAAGACGACTCGTGAAGCCAATTGGCGGGTATTATAGGCGCTAAAGCAAATTCGGTAAACCTGATCATTACGGCGATTCGGACATTTATGTATACGAAGGGGAGGTTATGCTTTAGCAGAAGAAAGCATAACCTTTCATTGTTCTATTAATGGAAGAGTTTGGTATATTGCTTTAGAATATATTATGATACTCTCAATAAGATATGCTAATTGTTGAGTATGTTTTCAATCGAGATATGTAGAATAGCAAATATGAGCAAACGGGTTAAGAGTCGCAAAGATTCTACATAAACTCTACTTTAGAAATTCCGCCTGTCAGGAAGATATTGGAGGAATGCCGATGCACACACTTGGGATCAATGCCGTCTATCACGATCCCGCTGCCTGCCTGGTCGTCGATGGACAGGTGATCGCGGCAGCCGAAGAAGAACGTTTCACGCATATCAAGCACGGAAAGCGTCCCATCCCCTTCTCAACGTACGAGTTACCCTTCCACGCCATTGACTATTGCCTGCGCGTAGGCGGCGTCAACCTTGCCGATGTCGATCATGTCGCCTATTCGTATGATCCCTATCTCTTCCCAGGCTGGGATCATAAAGATACGCTCGTGACGCTCCCCCTGGAACCGAGCGCGCATGCCGTCTCCGGCAAGTGGGAAGCGCCGTGGGACCCGCTCTTCTTATCCTCTATTCTGAATGCCCCGCGTCACCTGGCAAGCGGCGCACCTCATCATCTACAGGCTCGCTTCCGGGGCGTGCGCTACGATGGGCCTTTCCGCTGGCATTTTGTCGAGCATCACCTGGCCCACGCCGCCAGCGCCTTCCTCCCCTCGCCCTTCCAGGAGGCGGCGATCATGACGCTGGACGGTCGCGGCGAGCAGGCAACGACGAGCTATAGCATCGGTAGTGGCAACGAGCTACACTGGCTGGGGCAGGTGACGATGCCGCACTCTCTTGGCATCCTTTACGAGCAGGTGACGGAATATCTGGGCTTCCTGCATTCCTCCGACGAATATAAGGTCATGGCCCTGGCCTCCTTTGGTCAACCGAGCTATGTAAAAGAGTTTCGGCAAATCATTCAATTGGGAGAGAACGGGCAATATACCATTCAACCTCCGTGTCTGGAAGAACGCTTTGGCCCTTGCCGTTTCAAGGGCGGACCGTTGGAGCCGCGCCACTACGATATTGCTCACTCGCTGCAAGTTGTGCTGGAAGAGGTGGTGCTGGCGCTGGCCTCCTGGCTGTATGCTGCGTCGGGACTGGATGAGCTGTGCCTCGCGGGCGGCGTGGCGCTGAACTGCGTGATGAATGCGCGCCTGCGGGATCGCGGCCCGTTTAAGCGCATCTGGGTGCAGCCCGCAGCCGGCGATGCAGGCACGGCGCTGGGCGCTGCTCTCTGGACCGACGCGCTGGAACGTGAGAGCCGCATGCGCTCGTATCGCATGGAGCACGCTTTTCTGGGACCTGGCTACAGCGACGACGAGATCGAACAATTCCTGCGCTGGTCGAAGCTGCCCTATCGCCGCCTGACTGATATTGCACAAACGGCGGCGGACCTGCTGGCAGAGGATAAGGTGATTGGCTGGTTCCAGCATCGCATGGAGTTTGGTCCTCGTGCCCTGGGCGCGCGCTCAATCCTGGCCTCGCCGCTCCACGCATCGATGCAGAGCAAGCTGAATGAGATCAAGGACCGCGAGGATTTTCGTCCGGTGGCTCCGGTGGTACTGGAAGAGGAGGCGGCAAACTGGTTCGCTCATAGGGAGCAATCGCCGTTTATGCTCTTTGTCTATGATGTGCTGCCCGATAAGGCCGAGCAGATTCCGGCGGTGCGCCACGTTGACGGCACAGCGCGCATTCAGACGATCAACCGCGAGCAGCATCCCCTGTACTATGACCTGCTCAAAGCGTTTCAGCAGCGCACGGGCGTGCCGGTGCTGGTCAATACCTCGTTCAATACGCGTGGCGAGCCGATAGTGTGTACGCCGCGCGACGCTATTGAATGCTTCTGGACCTCGCCGCTGGATGCGCTGGTGATTGGCTCGTTTCTGTTAGAAAAAGCGCAGGGTGAGTGATGAGTATGCTTGTTTCTGTGGTGGTACCGACCTTCAAAAGGCGAGACCTGCTCGACCGCTGCATTGCCGCCCTGGTGGCCCAGTCGTTTGATCCGGCGGCGTACGAAATTGTGATCGTTGATGACGCTGCCTGCGCTGAAACCAGGCAGCAGGTCAAGGGCTGGGCTAAACGAGTGGCCCATTGCGGTCATTGCGTGCGTTATCTTCCCGTATGTGGTGTTGGCACGCCTCACGGACCCGCTACTGCGCGCAATCTTGGCTGGCGGGCGGCGCGAGGAGAGATCATCGCTTTTACCGATGACGATTGCATTCCCACGCCAGCATGGCTGAAAGCTGGCGTGGCTGCCTTTAGCGGCGATATTATGGCGGTTTCCGGTCGCATCGTGATCCCACTGGCCGATAATCCCACCGATTACGAGTACAACGCTTCCCACCTGGCGAACAGCGAGTTCGTGACCGCGAACTGCTTCTACCGACGCGAGGCTCTGGCGCTGGCGGGCGGCTTCGATGAACGCTTTACGGCCCCCTGGCGCGAGGATAGCGATCTCTTCTTTACTCTGCTGGAAAATAATGTGTCATATACCTGCGCCCCTGAAGCCGTAGTGGTTCATCCCGTTCGCCCGGCTCGCTGGGGCATTAGCCTGAGCCAGCAGCGCAAAAGTATGTTCAATGCGCTGCTGTTCAAGAAGCACCCCAGACTCTACTGGCAGAAAATTCAGCCTAGCCCGCCCTGGCACTACTATGGCATCGTGGGCGCGCTGCTCTTGATGCTGACGGCGACCTTGTTGGGTTCGCGCTTCTTTGCGTTCTGCGGCCTGGGCCTGTGGGGATGGATGACGGCCCGCTTCTGCGCGCAACGTCTGAGCCGGACGAGCCGCGCGCCAGCTCATGTGGCGAAGATGCTGCTCACGTCGATGCTGATCCCGCCGCTGGCAGTGTTCTGGCGGCTGCGCGGCGTGATCCGCTTTCGCGTGCTGTTTCTATGATTGTATGGACGAGAGGAGGCAAACGCTGTGATGAAGTTGCCAGGCTATATCCAGATTGAACCTGTTGGACAATGTAATCTGCGTTGTCAGATGTGTTCCATCCAGTTTCGCCAGGACGGTCCTCCCTATGGCCCGCCAGCATTTATGGAGTTCGAAACCTATACCCGCATTATTGATCAATTCGCCAGCTTACAGGAGCTTCACCTGCAAGGTCTGGGCGAACCAATGATGCATCCACGCTTCTTCGATATGGTGACGTACGCCGTGGAGCGAGGCGTCAGGGTTTCGACCAACTCGAATCTGACGCTATTAAACGATAAAAGGGCGGACTGTTGCGTGACGAGCGGGCTGGATTGCGTCCACGTCTCGATTGACGCGGCAACCGCCGAGACGTACGAGCGCATTCGCGTGCATGCCCACTTTGAGCGCGTGGTGCATAATCTTGAGCGTTTGCTAGCCGCGCGCCAGCTTCATGGGAGCGCATTGCCGCATTTGCGCCTGGTGATGGTGATTATGCGCCAGAACTTGCAGGAGTTGCCGGAGCTGGTGCGGCTGGCTCATCGCTGGTCGATGGAGAGCATCTTTGTGCAGCATCTCTGTCACGACTTTGGCGAGTCCAGCCTGCCCGAACGCTACCTCCCGATGCGCGATTTTGTGCAGCAGGAGACGCTGCTTGAGGAAGATCCCGCGCGCGTGGAGCACTATTTTGCCGAAGCGCGGGCGGTGGCGCGTTCGTTAGGTATAGAGTTGCGCCTGCCGCATACGCGCATGCGTCTGCATCCGCCTGGCACGCTAGGCCCGCAGCGGTGCGACTGGCCCTGGCGCGGAGCCTACTTCAGCTATCAGGGCTACGCCATGCCCTGCTGCATGGTCTCCACGCCGGACCGCATCAACTTCGGCACAATCAACGGACGCGGGGCCGAGCAGCTCTGGAATAGCCCCGCCTATCAATCGTTTCGCGACCAGCTCTCATCCGACGAGCCGCCGGAGGTCTGCCGCTCATGCTCAATCTATTCAGGAACGTTTTGAATACCTCACACCGCCGTCATCGCCGTAGGGGTGAGGGTGGTTGGGGGGAACGAATGGGTAGGGACAGCAGGGCAACCGCGAGGGATTGCCCCTACCCATCCATTTGTCGGTTGGGCCAGGACGTAGCAGGGCAAGCTCCAGGGATGGCCCAGCATCGTGCCAATCCTGTAGGGGTGTCGGCGAAGATGGGTAGGGGCAATGCCTTGCGCTTGCCCTGCTGGGTCAATCGGGTCGGTACGACATTGAGGACGATCATCATTTAGGGAAAAGAGTATCAGGAGGGGTTTACTATATGGGCAGGAGAGCCGCTGTTGATATCCTGCTGCCGACGTGCAATCGGCTCGGTTCGTTGATGATGACGCTTTCAGGGGTGGCTACGCAGACGCTACGGGACGTGCGGGTGATAGTGGCCGACCAGAGCGAGCCTGCGGTCAAAGATGAGCAGGAGATTCAGACGTTACGAAGGGTGATTGAGGCGCGCGGCGGCTCGGTTGAATGGCATGATCGTGGTCCCGTCTATGGCATCGCCGAGCAACGCGATTTTCTGCTCAAACGCGCGACTGCTGAGGCGGTGCTGTATCTCGATGACGATGTGTTGATGGAGCCGTGGGTGGCGGAACGGCTGCTGGCGACGTTGCGTGACGAGCGATGCGGCTTTGTGGGCGCGTTTCCGGCTGGCCTATCGCATTGTGACGATGTGCGACCGCAGCAGCAGCAGATCGAATATTGGGATGGACCGGTACGACCTGAAGTCGTTACGCCTGGCACGCCACAATGGGAACGCTGGCAGTTGCACCGTGCCGCCAATCTCTATCACGTCGCCCAGGCGCTACCGCCCGATGAGACGCGGCGCTATAAGGTCGCCTGGATTGCTTCGTGCATCCTCTATGATCGCGCCAAACTACTGGCCGTGGGCGGCTTCTCCTTCTGGTCGCGCCTGCCACGCTATCATTCGGGCGAAGAGGTGCTGGTGCAGAACCTGCTGTTGCGGCGCTGGGGTGGCTGCGCCATCGTCCCATCCGGCACCTACTATTCTCAGGCTCCGACAACCGTGCTGAACGAGGCCGGCACGGTGGACGGGCACGCGCTCGACCTGCTGGACGAGATGGTTGAACGCTATGCCCCTCAATCCGCTATCACGAATGTCGAGGTGCTATGAACGATCCCTTTACCCCTGGACTGCTGACGCGCCTGGAGGAGAGCCCGCGTAAAATAGCCCTGTTGCGCGCCTCACGCATCGGCGATTTCCTCTGCGCCACACCGGCCTTGCGAGCGTTACGCCTGGCGCTGCCCGATGCTGCGATCACGCTGATCACGCTGCCGATGCTGCGGGAGATCGCGCAACGCCTGCCCTATGTGGATCATGTCGTCGAGTTCCCAGGCTACCCAGGGATCGCCGAACAGCTCTTTGACGCTCGTCGCGCGACACATTTCTTGTGTGAGATGCAGGGCGAGCAGTTTGATCTTGCCATCCAGATGCAGGGAACCGGCGTCAACTCGAACCCGTTTATGCTCTTGCTCGGTGCGCGCACGACCGCCGGCTTTGTGCGTCCGGGCGAGGGAGCCGGATTGCTGGACGCGGCCTTGCCCTACCCTGAGCATCTGCACGAGGTTCGCTGCGTCCTCGCCCTGACCAGTTTCCTGGGCGTACCGGACCAGGGTGAAGATATCCTGTTCCCCTTGCACGCTGAGGATCTCCAGCAGGCAGAACGCTTGCTAAAGGATGCGGCGCCTCCGCTCATAGGGCTGCATCCGTCGGCAAGGGATGAGGCCAGAAGATGGTCCCCTGATCGCTTCGCGGCTACCTGCTCCACGCTTTTGCAGCAATACGGGGGAACGGTGATCCTGGTGGGTGAAGGGCAGGAGCGCGAACTGGGCGAGGTGATAGCTCGGCAAATAGATGGCCCCTGCTGTAATCTGATGGGCCAGACATCGCTGCTGACGCTTGGCGGTGTGCTTGCTCGTCTCGCGGTCTTGCTCACCAACGATAGCGGTCCCGCACACATAGCGTACGCGCTTGGCACGCCCACCGTGACCATCTTCGGTGCCAGCAGCCCCATTCTCAACGGTCCGCTGCATACCGGTCCATTCCGTGCCGTAATACACGAAGTTCCCTGTCGCCCCTGCGGCTACGCCGTCTGTCCCATCGGCAACCCCTGCCTGCAAGGCGTAAGCGTGGAGCAGGTGGTTGAGGCGGCGAAGGGGGTAATCTCTCTCCGATAGGTAGGGGCAATCCCTTGCGGTTGCTCTGGGCAGGGCGTTCAGGGTGGGGGCACATGGGTGATGGCGTGGGGGCAAAGGTGTTCAGGGCGGGGCGAGGATGTTCAGGGCGAGGATGTTCAGGGCGGGGGCAAGCCCCGCCCCTACCTACGTAACAGGGAGAAGCTTGCCGCTTTTCACATCGTAAATATAGCCGCTGACGGTGACGCTGTCGGGAATGAAGGGAGAAGCTTTGATAGTGGCGATGTCGTCGCGTACGGATTGGGCCAGGTCCTTGAAGGGCAGGAAATCGATGTGATCGGCGCTGGTCCCGAAATCCTGCTTGAGCTTGCCGCGCAGATCCTCGTTGCTGAAAGTAAGCATGCCACAGTCAACATGGTGAATCACCACGACCTCGGTGGTGCCAAGCAGTTGCTCAGAAATAACCAGGGAGCGGATCGCATCCTCGGTGGCGCGCCCGCCCGCGTTGCGGATAACATGAGCGTCGCCTTCCTCTAAACCAAGAAAGCGGGCCGGGTCCAGTCGGGCATCCATGCAGGTCAGAATCACAGCCTTGCGGGCAGGCGGCATCGGCAAATTCCCCTTCTGGAAGCTGGCTGCATACCGCTCGTTCGCCTTTAGGAACTCCTGAACCGTTGACGTCATAGACTCCTCCTAATTCTTGACTAAGTAGATCAATATTGACAGCTTCATTGTAGGAGGTGGGCGTTGCGAGTGTCAAGTTCAGGGTAATCACGCATTTCTTTCCCTTGCCGGTCATTGAATTCTCCCCCTTGACGAATGCACTCTGTTATATAATAGGGCCAGTTACTACGGCGAAGAAAAGGATTGACTCTCGCACCCTTCTGGTGCTGTTGCCATCCTCAATCAGGACGAATTCCGTTAAAAGGACGTGTATAGGATTATGTACAGAGATGTGTTTGGTGCGCGCGCAGCTTTGCAGAGCGATTACGGCACCGTCAACTACTATCGTTTGAGCGCGCTCGCTCAGCGCGGTGTGGAAAATCTCAGCCGTCTCCCGATTACGGTGAAGATCGTGCTGGAGAACCTGCTGCGCCACGCCGGAGGCGAGATCGTCTCCGCGGAAGATGTACTCTCGCTGGCACGCTGGACCCCTGGGCACGCCGCCACCAGCGAAGCAGAATACCCCTTTATGCCTGGTCGTGTCCTCCTGCAAGACTTCACCGGCGTACCGGCTGTGGCGGACCTGGCTGCCATGCGCTCGGCGGTCGCGCGCATGCACGGCGATCCACAGAAGATCAATCCCCTCGTGCCCGCCGATCTGGTGATCGATCATTCCGTCCAGGTCGATACCTTTGGCACGACCCTGGCCTTTAACCGCAACGTCACCCGCGAATACGAGCGCAACGGCGAACGCTACGCGCTGCTGCGCTGGGGACAGCAGGCGTTCAGCAATTTCCGCGTCGTGCCTCCTGGAACGGGCATCGTCCACCAGGTCAACCTGGAATATCTGGCCTCCGTCGTCATGACGAAGAACGAGGATGGCGAGCGCGTGGCCTTCCCCGATACGCTCGTCGGTACCGATTCGCACACAACGATGATCAACGGCCTGGGTGTGCTTGGCTGGGGCGTTGGTGGCATCGAAGCCGAGGCCGTGCTGCTTGGTCAGCCACTTTATTTATTAACCCCTGAGGTCATCGGCATGCGCCTCGTCGGAGCCTTGCCGGAAGGGGCGACCGCGACTGATCTTGTGCTTACAGTAACACAAATGCTGCGCAAACGCGGAGTCGTCGGCAAATTCGTCGAGTTTACCGGCCCTGGCCTGAGCCAGCTCCCCCTGGCAGACCGTGCCACCATCTCCAATATGTCGCCCGAATTTGGCGCGACCGCGACCCTCTTCCCCGTTGACGCCGAAACCCTGCGCTATTTACGCGACACCGGGCGCGATCCCAAACTGGTTGACCTGGTTGAACGCTACATGAAGGAGCAGGGTCTCTTCCGCACCGACGAAGCGCCGGAGCCGGTCTTTGACGATCTGCTCGAACTCGACCTGGGCACGATTGAGCCAAGCCTGGCCGGACCGCGCCGCCCGCAGGACCGCGTCCCGATGGGCAAGCTCGGCCAGGTCTTCCGCGAATCTTATAAAGATCGCTTTGCCGCCAATAGTACTAATGGACAGAACGGGCAGCACGATATACAGGTCGATATGGCGGGCGTGCAATCGCATATGACCGACGGCTCGGTAGCTATCGCCGCCATCACGAGCTGCACTAACACATCGAACCCGTCGGTGATGATCGCGGCTGGTCTGGTAGCGAAGCATGCGGTCGAGCGCGGCCTCTCCGTCAAGCCCACAGTGAAAACCAGCCTCGCCCCTGGCTCGCGCGCCGTCATCGACTATCTAAACAACGCCGACCTGCTGCCCTTCCTGGAGGCGCTGCGCTTCCATCTTGTGGGCTATGGTTGCACAACCTGTATTGCCGCAGGGACGCCGGTATTGCTCGCGAATGGGACGGCGCGGCGCATTGAACAAATGTCGCAGCATGGCGGTGTCTCGTTGCTTGCTCCCACGCCCGAGGGTAGGCTAAGCGCGGCAACCCAGGCCGAAATGATGATGCAGGGCGAACGCGAGTGCATCTCGCTTGCGCTGCAAGATGGGCGCACACTGGTCTGTACACCTGATCATGAGATCCTCTGTGCTGATGGGCGCTGGGTGCGTGCCGATGAGCTTGTGCTGGGTCAGGACCGTGTCATCGTTGGCCTTGAGGTCCCATTGGACGAGGTTGGTGATGACGAAGCTGGTTACACATTGCATGTAGGTGAGCTAACATTCACAATGGATACGGAGCATGAGCGGCTACGCACTCTGGCATTCGCTCGTCTGCTTGGGCATCTACTCAGCGATGGCTCTATCAGCCTGTTGGGGCAAGGCCGTATGCACGTTGGGCAGGCGATGGATCGTGAGGCGCTTCTCAACGATGTTGAGTTGCTCACTGGCTGTCGTCCTGTTGCGACGCGCTACGACGAGAGAAAGTGGACCGTTGTGCTGCCCAAACTGTTCACCGAAGCCATCAGCACATTGTCTGGCGTGCGCGTTGGACGACGCATTCAGCAAGCGCCAACGCTCCCCACGTTCGTCCTGGAGCAGCATTGTCCCGTTTCGGTGGTGCGCGAATTCCTGGGCGGACTCTTCGGGGCGGACGGACACGCTCCTGTTCTGCATCGTTGGGGCAAGCACGAGGACGATGCAACGCTAGGCGCACCGGCCTATTCTCAGAGCACCATACCAGAGCATGTGGAGGCGCTCAAGCAGGTCATGAACGATGTGACCTATTTGCTGGCCCGCTGCGGGGTGAAAACCACCGGAGCCAACATCTATGAATATTCCACGCGTCGCTCTGCCACTACATATCCAGCCGCTCAGGATGGCATTGCCCGCGTGGAGGTTCGTCTGGTGCTACCAGATGGCCTCTCGTTCGTGGAGCGTGTAGGATACCGCTATTGCATGGATAAGGCCCTGCGAGCCAGCGCGGCGGCTGTTTACTGGCGTCTGGTAGACCAGATTCACCGCCAGCGCCTGTGGATGGCGGCCCGTCTTGAGGAGTTGCACCGGACCGATCACAAGCTATCATTCTCCCATGCTCGCAAGAGAGCCGCAACGGAACTGATGGAGCGCGAACCGGTCGTCTCCCCGCACTATGCGCTATTGGAGGGTCATGACCGCTTTTCACGACTCCCACAAGTGACCGCGCGCAAGTTCCAGCCGTTGCATAGAGACGCCTGCGACTTCCCCTCTCCCGTTGCGCTGTTCAACCAGATTGGCGTGCGTGACTGGTTTGCCCCACTGAATACGCGTGCAGATGCGCAGACGACCAAACGCTACTGTATCGAGAAAGAGGCGCTCACACTGCCGACAATGGCGCTTCAGGTAGTCGAACGGCGTCCAGTAGGAGTGCGAGCGGTATTTGATTTGGCAGTGAATGATCTTCATGCTTTTGTAGCAGGCACAGTGGCAGTTCACAATTGCATCGGTAATAGCGGCCCGCTTGCTGATCCGGTGGCGGAGGCGGTGCAGGAGAACGATCTAATCGTGGCGGCGGTGCTCAGCGGCAACCGCAACTTTGAGGGGCGCATTCATCCGCAGGTGCGTGCTAGCTTCCTGGCCTCGCCGCCGCTGGTCGTGGCCTACGCGCTGGCAGGCACCGTCGATATCGATCTGACCAAAGATCCCGTCGGCGTCGATGTCAACGGCGAGAACGTCTACCTGCGCGACATCTGGCCCACGCAGGAAGAGGTGCGCGACGTTGTACGCAAGGCGGTGACGCCGGAAGTCTTCTCGAAGAATTACGCCCATGTCTTTGAGGGCGACGAGCATTGGCGCTCGCTCTCGAACTCAAGCGGCGACCTCTTCGAGTGGGACCCCAGCTCGACCTATATCCAGGAGCCGCCGTTCTTTAACGATATGTCGCCCGAACCTGCTCCGGTCAAGGATATTCACGGCGCGCGCGTGCTGGCGATGCTGGACGATTCGATCACGACCGATCACATCTCGCCTGCCGGCAGCTTTGCTCCATCCAGTCCCGCCGGTCGCTACCTGATTGAGCACGGCGTCGAGCGGCGCGACTTCAATACCTACGGTGCACGGCGCGGCAATCACGAAGTCATGGTGCGCGGCACCTTCGGCAATATCCGCCTGCGTAACCGCCTGACGCCCGATAAGGAAGGTTACTACACCGTTCATCTGCCCGATGGCGAAGAGACGACGATCTACGAGGCGTCGCAACGCTACCTGCAAGAAGGCGTGCCTCTGCTGATCATCGCCGGCAAAGAGTATGGCTCCGGCAGCTCGCGCGACTGGGCGGCGAAGGGACCGCAATTGCTCGGCGTGCGTGCGGCCATCGCTGAGAGCTTCGAGCGCATCCACCGCAGCAATCTGGTGGGCATGGGAATCTTGCCCTTGCAGTTCCGCCAGGGCGAGAGCAAGGAATCGCTCGGCCTCACGGGACGCGAGGTCTATGATATCGTCGGCATTGAGCAGGGCCTCAAGCCGCGCCAGGAGGTCACGGTCAAGGTCACGCGTGAAGACGGCTCGACCTTCTCATTCCAGACGCTCGCTCGCCTGGACAGTCCCATCGACGTCACGTACTACGAAAACGGCGGCATCCTGCTGACCGTCCTGCGCCGCCTGATGAAGGCTTGAGTAGGGGCAGGGCTCGCCCCTGCCCAGCATGCTTGTTTGCATTGTGTATGCCTACAGCGCATTGTGTATGCTGTAGGGGCAGGGCCAGCCCTGCCCCTGTCATTTTGTATCATTGCTCCTCCTTTTTATCTTTGCTGTTCCTCCACGTCTATACTTATGCAAACAGTAATTGTATTTTGTACACTATGCACATTGACAGCTCATATTCGCGCCTGTTAATATGGTTCGTACGTACGTGCTAGAATTGCGCAGGGAAAAAGATGTTCAAGGGGTGGATTATGGAACTTGAAGACAAATACATCGGGAAACAGATTGGGAATTATCGCATTACCGCAGCCCTGAATAGCGGCGCTTTTGGACGCATCTATCAGGGCGTGCATCTCTACCTCACTAATCGTATTGTTGCCATTAAGCTGCTGCACCTCACCTATCTAGGGTCGCAGGAGGAGCGGGAGAGTTTTTTACAGGAGGCGCAGTTCCTTGAAATCTTGAAGCATCCACACATCCTTCCAATCTACGATGTGGGGATCGATGAGGGCTTTCCTTATCTGATTGCCGAGTTCGCGTCTAATGGTTCGCTGCGTGACCGCCTGCAACATAGCTCATCGGGGCTCTTGCCGCTGGATGAGTCGTTGCGCATCCTGGCGCAGGTGGGGCAGGGGCTGCAATTTGTCCATGAGCAGAACATCGTCCACCGCGATCTCAAGCCGGAGAACATCCTTTTCAATGCGAAGGGCGACGCGATGATCGCCGATTTCGGCATCGCCGTTTTCCTGGACAACACCAAAACCAAGTACGTTGACGTCATCGGCTCCCCGTTATATATGGCACCCGAGCAGTTTGAGGGCGTTGCCAGCCGCAGAAGCGACCAGTACGCGCTGGCCTGCATCGCCTACGAGTTGCTGACCGGAGAGCCGCCCTTCGTGGCCGCCCATGCCGTGACCATTGGCCTGAAGCACCAGAAGGAGCCGCCGCGTCCCCTCTCCGATCTCAATCCCGATATCCCTGAGCATATCGAGCAGGCCGTTCTCAAGGCACTGGCGAAAGATCGCGCCGACCGCTATGCCGACACCGCCTCCTTTATCACGGCCCTGCTCACCATTCCGACCGGCCCCGTCCACAAAACGAAAGAGCAGCTCTTGAAAGAGGGCAATCGCCTCTTTAACGGCAGTCGCTACTCGGAGGCGCTGGTGGCCTTTGAGCGTGCCATCCAGCTCTCTCCCTCGTTTGTTGACGCACATGAAGGTCGGGGCAGCGCGCTCTATGCGCTGGGCCGCACCGAGGACGCGTTAGAAGCTTACGAGCAGGCGCTGCAACTGGACCCGGGCTATATACCCGCGCACATGGGCAAGGGCAATATCCTGTACGATCTCAAGCAGTACGAGGATGCGTTCGCCTGCTACGAACAGGCTTCGCAGCTCAATCCGACTCTGGTTGATGCCTATGTTGGTCTGGGCAATACGCTCTACTACCTGGGCGAGTACGATCAGGCTATTGCCGCCTACAAGCAAGCTATCGATCTAGACCACGGCTGCGTTGCGGCATACGATGGCAGAGGCTGGGCGCTGCTGCACCTCAAGCATTATAAAGAGGCTACGGTCTCCTTTGAGCGCGCCACGCATCTTGACCATAACAATCCATCTCCCTATGTGGGCAAAGGCAAGGCGCTCTACGCCCTCGGCCATTTCGAGGAGGCGCTGTTCAGCTTTAATCAGGCCATTATTATTGATCCAGATCATATCCAGGCGCATGAGGGCAAGGCCGACGCGCTTTACCATCTGAAGCACTACGCCGAGGCGCTTGCCGCTTACGAGCAGGTGCTCGCGCTCGCTCCCGACTTTGCCTATGCGTACGACCGGATGGGCTGGACGCTCTGGCACCTGCATCGTTACCAGGAGGCGCTGGAGCCTTTCGAGCGCGCCATTGAGCTTGATCCGCAACTGGCCTCGCCCCATAACGGCAAGGGACGCGTCTACTACGACCTCAAACGCTACAACGAGGCGCTGGCCTCATACGAAGATGCTCTCATGCTCAATCCCAACCTTGCCACCGCGCACAACGGCAAGGGCAACGTCCTGGCCGACCTGCACCGTTACGAGGAAGCTCTGGACGCTTACAATCAGGCCATCCACCTGCAACCGCGTACTGCCGCCTTTCATCAGAACAAAGGCGACGTTCTCAAGCAGTTTGGACGCTTGCAAGAAGCGCAAAAAGAGTACGAGCTGGTACAGCATTTGAATTCGCACGATTAATAGAAGGGCGGCTCGTATAGTATACGCAGCCGCTCACTCGTCTATGTGTTCCGTTTCTGCTTTACGGACTATGGGCATGCCAGCTTTTATGGCAACTTCCCATATCTCTTCCCATGCCACCTTCTCGCGCTCGTTATCTGTCTCTTTCTGCTTAGAGGTTTGCTTCTCTGTTTTGCTGATGCCCTGCCGATCAAGCGTGAAGTCAGTAAATACTACAACTTTCTCAGGATCAATCATATTAACCGTTTGTGGAGCAAGTTGCCGTACCGACTCTTCAAGCAGAACACTGACCAACTCGTCAATTTCGGGGAAAACATTGCTCAGTTCAATCTCATCGCCGTTTTGGTGGCGTACCTTATAATTATAAATGATCTGTTTCTCGGCTAAGCCAGGTTTTTGTGAACGATACTCTACCTCTTTTACAATCCCTTTGATACTGTCAATCTGGTCCCAGCGAAAAACCTGATGGGCTTTGCCTTTTTCATAGATGAAGCCATTTTGCCAGAGATAGACATGGCGGTATAAAAATCCCTGATAGATAGTAAAAGCACCCAACAGTGAAAAAAGAACTCCAAAAATCAATAATGGAAACACAGCAATAAGCGAGCTTATATCAGATCTGTTAGTAAAAAACAGTAGTAACGATCCGCTTAGAAAAAGGGTGCCCATTGCAATTATTACTACTCCCCCTATTATACTGCTTTTATTAGAGGAATTATACACTTTGTGCGGCTCCCCAAGCTGCGCCTCTTTTGCCATTTGTAGAATTTCTGGGGGAATGGTAGTGGGTGAGGAAACCTGCTTCTGGATCATAGATTGTGCTACTCCTGATACTTTTAACAGTAGGAGAACGCAAGGATAAAAAGAAATTCATCATCTAAATAGATAGTAGCAGAGTTTTGCGGTGTTGAAAAGAGCAAGTCCGCCCGCATTCTAAGCACTTATGGCTATATAATAGACGCGTTATCCTAAAAAAGCGTATGCTGTATGAAGTGGAGTCGCGCGGCGAAGCCGCCACACCTCCCAAACAAGACGAGCGTCGCAGGCGCGAGCGCGCTCTCATGCTGAGAATCAGACACACTTAGGAAGCTTGCGCAAGTAAGCTGTGAGGTGCTCTTATGCGTCGGACCAATGTAGCATCGACCCTTATTTATCAGATAGCAGTCGTGGTATTATTTTTCTTTCTCCTGATGGGCTGCGTCCTGGTTGTCCGTCCTGGAACGGCTGTCCGTGCCCAGGCTCAGGGCGCTCCCAGCGTTGGCGGCTGCCCGCTCTATCCCGCCGACAATATCTGGAACCGCGATATTTCAACTCTGCCGGTGCATCCGAACTCCGCGAATTTTATTAACAGCATTGGGCTTACCGGCCACGTTCACGCCGATTTTGGCTCCGGCCTGTACAATGGCGAACCCATCGGTATCCCCTTCGCCGTCGTTTCCGGCAATCAGCCAGCCGTACCCGTGAGCTTTAGCTATAGCGACGAGAGCGACCCTGGTCCCTATCCCATTCCCGCCAACGTGCCCATCGAGGGGGGAGCGCAGAGTACCGGCGACCGCCATGTGATCGTGGTCGATAGCGCGACCTGCAAGCTTTACGAGATGTTTAACAGCTTTCCCCAGTCAAACGGGAGCTGGAAAGCTGACAGCGGCGCCGTCTGGAATTTGAACTCGAACGCGCTGCGCCCCAGAAAGTGGACATCCGCCGATGCTGCCGGTTTACCCATCCTGGCCGGTCTGGCGCGCTATGATGAAGTCGCGGCTGGCGCCATCAATCACGCTCTGCGCTTTACCGTGAGCAAGACTCAGCGCGCCTTCCTCTGGCCCGCTCGTCATTATGCTTCATCAAGCACCAATCCGAACCTGCCGCCGATGGGCCTGCGCCTGCGTCTCAAGGCCAGCGTGAACGTCGCCGCTTATCCGCCGCAGAGCCGCGTCATCCTGACCGCGCTGCAACACTACGGCATGATCGTGGCCGATAATGGCAGTAGCTGGTTTATCTCCGGTGCGCCCGATAGTCGCTGGAACAACGACGATCTGGCGCAGTTAAAGAACATCCACGGCTCCGACTTCGAGGTGGTCGATGAATCGAAGCTCCAGGTCAGCGCCAACTCCGCTCAATCCTTTCCGGCGAACTACAGCAGCATGACCATTCCTCCGCTGGCCGATCCCACCAGTGTCTCGGTCATCGCGCCTCTGCCAACGGCAACCCCGCTCGATACAAGAAAGGGGAGCGTGATTTTGTATAATAATACAAATGGTGGAGCAAGCACAAATGCTCTGTTCTTCTCTATCCTGACAACGGTCGCAGTCGTACTATTAAGCGGAGCTGCCCTGATACTATTTCTCGCGCCTCGCTACAAACTGCGTAAATAATATATATTAGCGAGATGTCGCAGTAATGGGGATTGTATGGGATGTCATAGGGGGGCCGACGTGGGGCGATTGTGGCGATTAAAAATGATAGAGGCGAGAGGAGAGGATGGCTATTTATTTTTCTACTCGGACAATTCAGCATTTTAAACGCGTGCAGAAGATGCTGGACCGGCTTCAGGGCGAGGCTGAACCGATGGCGCTTGTGCTGCCCGGGTCACCGTATCCGTGTGGGGATGTGATGGTGTTCGCGGGCTCGTTTAATCCGCCTACCGTCGCACACCTGGCGCTGCTCAAACAGGCATGGCGCTACGCCCGTCTGCATGCACCAATGCAGCTCTACGCCGCTTTTAGCAGACATACAGTCGATAAGGAGACGGTGGAACGGCCCCTGCTGCTTGACCGCATTGTGCTGCTGCAAAAGTTGCTGCAACGACGCATCCCACAGGCGGGGATTATGCTGTTCAATCGCGGGCTGTATCTGGAGCAGGCGGAGGCGATCCGGCGGTCATTTCCAAAGGTGCAGCGTATCTATTTTGTGCTCGGCTTCGATAAGATCGTGCAAATCTTCGATCCGCGCTATTATGATGATCGCGATGCCGCCCTCGCCGAACTATTCAGCCAGGCGAAACTGCTGGTCGCGCCACGCGGCAACCAGGATGAGGATGATCTCAACGCGCTCCTGCACCAGCCACAGAACGAACGTTTCGCCCGTTATGTCCATCCTCTGCCGTTCGAGCCCGCGTATCGCCAGATCTCCTCTACCCATGTGCGCCAGGGGATAGGCGACGTCGCGCATGCAGTGCCGCAGGAGGTGCGGCAATTTATGCGTGAGACGCGAGCGTACGCCCCTTCACTGCATAAAGGCGCTCACGAGCATTACTATGAGGAGCGGGTGAAGCTGTTGAGCGATCTGCTAGCCATGCCTCTGTCATGAGCGGGCGAGCGTAAAGGTGAACTTGTTGGACCCGATCTGCACGATATCCCCTTCGCGCAACAGACAGCGCGTAATTGCCTGCCCGTTGACGTAGGTGCCGGTCGCGGACCGATTGTCCACCAGCTCATAGGCTCCGCCTGGCAGCTCGCGAATGGTCGCGTGCAGCCGGCTCACCGCCAGATCCTCCAGGAAAATATTGCACGAGCGACTGCGTCCAATCGTCATCTCTGGCATCAGCTCAATGCTGCGAATGACATCATTGCTGCGCAGACTTGAGAGCTTCAGGCGCGCGATCACAGAGGACTGAGGATCGGTCGTCTTGCCAATATAAAGTTCGCGACCACGCGATGAGGGGAGCTGAAATGGGCGCGTGCCTTCATTGGCGAAGAACGTCATCTCCGTATTGCCAAAGTGCAGCTTATCGCCATTGTTCAGCAGTTGCTCGCTCACGGGACGCCCATTGACCAGGCTATCGCCGCTGCCATGATCGTCGCGCAGGATAAAGCCCGCACCAACGCGCAGAATGCTGGCCTGTTTGCGATGAACCGCAATATCTTCCAGGAAAATATCGCTATCACGGCTGCGCCCGATGGTAGTACAATCTTTCCACAATTCAACACGCTTGCCGGCCAGCGTCTGCGGCCCTTGCTGGATGACAAGATATGCGCCCGATACCTGCTCTTGTGCCATGTAGCCCTACTCTATTCAATGCCAGGATATTACTGCTGCGAGGTGAAATGGCATTCTGTCTCTGGAGTGAGTATAACGAATTGGAAGGAAACGTGTCAAGCCGAAACGGTGGAGCAAGACTGGTAAGGCGTACCTTGACGCGCATATCAACCATATTTTATACTACATATAAGTTTGTATGTAGTATAAAATATGGTGAGTTGATGCCGATCAACTATGCTTAATTGAGACCCGTTTTCCAGGCAATATGAGGAGATATTTTGATGAGCGCAGAGCACGCTGACGCAGCCGCAACGAGAGCGAATCCATTCATCTTTTTAAATCGTCAATTCTCGTCGGAGAATCCCTTCCCCATGCTCGCACAATTGCGTACAATGGGGGCGCTGATTCCTATTCCCCTGCCGACCGGCACGGACCAGATGGTATGGCTGGTGACGCACATGGAAGAGGCTGTTGAGGTGTTAAAAGACCACAAACGTTTCACCGTGGACAGCAGGGTATCTTCCATGCATGACCTCTTCCAGCAGCGCAGGGGCGTTGGCAATATTTTCATGGGTCGCTCCATGATCAACGTTGATGAGCCGGATCATCGGCGCTTACGCGGGCTCGTTTCGAAGGCTTTCACGCCCAAATATATTGCCAGCCTGCGCCCCAGCATTCAGCAGATTGCCGACGAACTGCTCGACCGCGTTCAGGATCAGGGCGAGATGGATGTGGTGCGTGATTACGGCTATCCGCTGCCAATCACCGTCATCTCTGACATGCTCGGCGTGCCTCATCAGTTGCGTGACAGCATTCGGCAATGGTCCGAAGGGCTGGTCAGTGGCGAGTTTAGCGAAGATCGCGTCCGCCGTGCCAATGCTTTCTCCGAATATATCAAAGAACTGGTAGCTGAAAAACGGCAGCATCCTGGAGATGACCTGACAAGCCAGTTAATTCAGTTGGAAAGCGAAGGCGATCATCTTGACGAAACCGAGCTTTTATCGATGATCGGGCTACTGATTTTCGCCGGACATGAAACAACATCGAATCTCATCAGTATCGGCACCCTGGTGCTGCTCGATCATCCAGAGCAGTGCGAGCGATTGAAAACTGAGCCGGCGCTGGTCCCCTCCGCCGTCGAAGAACTGCTGCGTATCAACGGTCCGGTATTTGCGCCGGCGCCGCGCTTTGTAGCGGAAGATACTGATTTTGCTGGACAACACCTCACAAAAGGCGATATGATTATGATAGTCCTCTCATCAGCCGACCGCGATGAGAGGCAGTTTACCGATCCCGATGACCTGGATATTGCCCGTGGCCTCAATCGCCATATCGCTTTCGGGCAAGGCATCCATATCTGCCTGGGCGCTCCGCTGGCACGCCTGGAAGGTGATATTGCTTTCACGACCCTGCTGCGACGCATGCCCAACCTCAAACTCGCGATCCCTCGCGAAGAGGTGCAGTGGCGTAGCAATGTCACTCTGCGTGGCCTGAAGAGCCTCCCCGTCGCATTTTAAGCCAGGTGGCGATAGAGGGTGAAGCGGACAAAAAACATTGCGAGGAACGTCGCGTGGATGAAATAGAACCGGGAGCTGGTCGAGTCTCCTTGCGGGAACGGAACCGGCAACGCCTGACAAAGCGCATCGTGGGAGCCGCAACGGAGCTCTTTCGCACCGTTGGCTACGAGCAGACCACGATGGATGCCATCGCCGAGAAGGCTGAGGTGAGTCGCGGCACATTGTTCAACTACTTTCCCGCGAAAGACGCATTGCTGGTCCCTTACGCCAAGGAGCTGTACCAGCAACATATTCAGCCTGCCATGCGCTCGTATTTAGAGACGCAACCGACGACGCTGCAAGCTTTGCAATTTTTCCTGGTGAACATCCACGAGCAGATTTTGATGGTGCCTGGTATGGATCGAGCATTTCAGCAAGAGCTTGTGCATTCTCATTCTCATTCTCACAAAAGGGTATCCAAAAACGGAACCGGTTTTCTGGAGAACATGTGTACGATTTTAGCCTATGGACAGCAGCGCGCAGAGGTGCGTACCGACATTCCCCTGGAAAAGCTTGCTCGCTACGTGGGAGCATTATGCGCCTCGCTACTGTTTAGCTTGATGGCCCCGACAATCTCCACAGAGTATAAGGCTGAAATTGCAATCCTACTGGCCTTCATGAAGACCGGATTGGCACCCGATTAAGTATCGTTTATGTTATTCAGGAGGTATCGATGCTACAGATCGATTTCGCGGCAGTACGAGCAGGAACAAAGACCCTGGCAGAGCAGACAAAGGGATTTACCCTCGCAGATTTGCAGGCAGCGACCAAAGAGTTATTTGATGGCCTGCAAGCGGCGGTCGCGGGCGCAACCAACCAGGCAATAGTGTTCGTGCCCCACGATGCGGAAGCCACCTCCGGCGATGAAAAAGGATGGACCGTTGCCCATGTCGTCGCCCATCTCACCGCGACGCTGGAAGAAATTTGCGCTATTGCCGCTCAACTGACGCGCAACGTCGAATTGGATGACCAGCTTAGGCTGCGCTACGAGACGCCCTGGGAGAGCATTCAAACGGTAGAGCAGGTCAAGGCGCGCCTGGCCGAAAGCCGCCGCATTTGCCTTGCCTTCCTCGACGCCTGGCCGGACGAGCCCAATTTGCAGGCAACGATCACGCGCATTCCCGCCTTTGGCCCGTTGAATGCGGTCGCCCTGTGCGCGCTCGGCATTTTCCACGGCTTGCTCCATCAGCAACAAATCGTGGAGGCGCTGAACCAATACAACAAACAGGCATAGTTTCCTGTAGGGGCAACCCTCGCGGTTGCCCAGGCCGCCGCCGGTTGCCCAGCCCCTACTAATTGTGTAGTCACTATCAAGGATGAAGAGGAGAGTTTGCCAATGGCAATGCAAATGGGCCAACAGATCACAATTGATTTTGATGTTCCCGCGAAGATGAGAGATGGCACAACTCTGCGTGCCAACGTCTATCGTCCGGTTGGCGAGGGCCGGTGGCCTGTGCTGCTCACGCGCTTGCCATACGGCAAAGATTTCCCCATCGGGGGCTCTGTGCTGGACCCCGCGCAGGTGGCACGACGCGGCTACGTCGTCATCGTGCAGGATACGCGGGGCCGTTTTGCCTCTGAGGGTGAATGGGACCCCATGCGCAACGAGGCGCTGGACGGCGTTGATACCATCGCGTGGGCGGCGCAACTGCCCTATAGCGACGGCAACGTCGGAATGTACGGGGCCTCTTATTTTGGCTTTACCCAGTGGTCCGCCGCCGTTCACCAGCCGCCCGCGCTCAAAGCGATGGTGCCGTTCATCACCTGGAACGATCCCTTCAACGGCATCTTGTTTCGTGGCGGCGCGTTCGAGCTGGGCACGTCAGGGAACTGGCAGCTCTCGATGGGGCTGAACGTGCTGATGCGCCGCTATGCGGGTGATCCCGATCCGCGCAACCTGGGGCGAGCCATCTATATGATGGTTAAAGACGTCGATGCCCTGGGCGCTCAAGGGTACTGGTCTTTGCCGCTCAAAGACTTCGCACCTTTGAAGCGCCACGACGTCGCGCCCGCCTTCTTCGAAACCTTCGAGCATCCGATGGACCGCGAACACGCAGCGCCCCTGACGATCCTCGGCAAGCACAAGAATGTGACGGTTCCCACCTTCAATGTGGGCGGCTGGTACGATATCTTCCTCAAGGACACTATCGAGAACTTTAAGATCATGCGCGAGCAGGGGACGACGCCAGAGGCGCGCCAGAGCAAGCTGCTGATCGGTCCCTGGATCCATGGTGGCAGCAATAACCCTGTGGGCGAAATGAACTTCGGCTTCGGGTCAACCGCCGCCTTCATCGACCTGAAAATCGACTTTGTAAGCTTACAATTGCGCTGGTTCGACCAGTTCTTGAAGGGCATCGATACCGGCATCCTGCAAGAGGCTCCGATCAAGCTCTTTGTGATGGGCGCAAACATCTGGCGCGACGAACAGGAATGGCCGCTGGCCCGCGCCGTCGATACGCGTTTCTATCTGCGCAGCAACGGGCACGCCAACACGCTCAACGGCGATGGCGTTCTCAGCACGACGCCACCCGAAGCGGAGACCGCTGACCGCTACGATTACGATCCCGCTCACCCCGTCATGACCCGTGGCGGCGCGCTGCTGATGACGCCGGAGTTCCCCGGCGGCCCCTTCGATCAGCGCGCGACGGAGAGTCGCGAGGATGTCCTGGTCTACACAACGCCACCTCTGGAGCAGGATACAGAGGTAACCGGTCCCATCATGGTCCACCTGTGGGCTACTTCGAGCGCGCCCGATACCGACTTTGTGGCGCGCCTGGTCGATGTCCACCCTGACGGCTATGCTCGCAACCTGACCGACGGCATCATTCGCGCGCGCTATCGCAACTTCTCGCAGGGAGAAGCGCCAACGCTGATCGAGCCAGGCAAGCCCTACGAGTATGCAATCGATCTGTGGGCCACCAGCAACGTCTTCCTGAAAGGGCATCGCATCTGCCTGGATATCACCAGCAGCAACTTCCCGCGCTGGGATCGCAATCCCAACACGGGCCACGACTTCGGTGCCGACGACGAGCTTGCCGTCGCCCACCAGACCATCCTGCACGATGCCGAGCACCCATCCCACGTCATCCTCCCCATCGTGCCGCCCGCATCCTGATCATCCATATTGAAGGGCCGATCCCACTTCTGAACAGAAGCAGGATTGGCCCCCATAAAAAAACGCTGCAAACCTGCAAATACTGTAGGGACCCGATTTATCGCGTCCGATTTATCGCCCGTACAACCTTTCGACCCGCAGCAGGACAACCGCAAGGGATTGCCCCTACAGTTGCCATTGATGTAATATTCCCATCCACCCCAAATCGTGCCATTCCGTTGCAGGGCAAGCGCGAGGCCCCATCCACCCCCAACCAGCCTCCCCTTGCCCCTACCACATCCGTCGAACGTGGCGGGTCCCGTTCGGATCTGGTTGTTGAGCACAAAACGGCGTTGGGGAGAACGCGGGTAGGGGCAAGGGGTGGTGGATGGGCCTGGGTGGGGGCTTCCTTTCCGCCCGCCTGAGCGAAGCTAGCGCGCAGCAGCGTTGGCGGGCGGAATTGCAAGACCTCGCGCTTGCCCTGCCACTCCTCCATTGACAAATGATGAGATAGTCACTAAAATGCTGCTTAGCCTATTAATAGAAGTAGATATCCACATTTAATTTGAAAAGGGGACAAAGATGGATGCTGCAACGCTGACCGCGCTCGCGATAGGGCTCCTGACAGGTATTGTGTCAAAAGCAGGCGAAGATGTCTATGGCAAAAGCAAAGAGCTGGCAACCCATGTTTACGAGGCTATTCGCAAGCGGTTCGCGCACGAGCAGGATGGCGGCAATGCCAGCCAGGCGCTGCAAACCTTTATGGGTGGCGATACCGACTTCTCCACTGTGATCGAGAAAAAGCTGCTGAACATTCTCAATGCTGATCCCACCTTCGCGCATGAGCTTACACAACTGGTCCAATCGGGCCCGCACCAGGCGCTGATAGCAGCAGCGGAGGCCAAAGCCTCCCATATCCGCATGAGCAATACCAGCGGCAGGGGGCACCAGGAGGTCAACCTGGGAGAGAGAGCCAGCGCCGACGACGTGCAGTTCACCATCGGCCCAGAGAAGCTGACACCATGATGCTCTTTGAACAAGTGAAACTGGCAATATTGCTGTGGCGACGGGATTGATGCCGTCCAGCTTACTGCCGACCTTTCAAGAGGGTGGACGGGGGCGCTAAAGCGGACGGCATCAATGTCGTTGCCACAGCAGGGGAGCCACAGATTGCCAGCATCATTTGTTCATCTGTATAATGACCTGACGCACGAAAGGAATCGCAGCATGTCTCTGGCTCTCCCGTTCCTGACGCCGTTTGTCGGACGCGAAGAGGAAAAGCGACTCTATCAGCAACTGCTCACGCAGTCAAATCCCTGGGTGTTGCTCATCACCGGGCAGGGAGGCATCGGCAAAAGCAGGCTTTTAGCTCGTCTTGCCGAAGAGACGCCGCAGAATGTGGTGACGCTCAAACTCAATTTTGCCATCCCATCGTTACGCATCGACCCTCTGACCGTGCTGGAAGAACTGCTCCCGCAGTCCGAATCGTTTGTTGATGCGCAGCAAATGCAGCACACACAACAGGTGCTGGCCGATGGACGCAGCAAACTCTCGCACCCTGCTGGCAACCTGACGCAAGAGATTCATCTTGCTGAAAGCGCGTCATTCCAGGGCCAGGGAATGCAGCTCAACATTAACACTGCCATAGTGGAGCTACGCCGCCAGATACGCGCGCAGGCGACGCAGGCGTTCTATGACCTGCTGCTCACGCTTGCCAGCTCGCGCCTGGTCCTGCTGCTCGACACCTGCGAATGGCTGGGGGAGGCGGAAGCATCAGAGGTCGGGCAATGGTTGCTCAACGACCTGCTGCCATCGCTGCACGAGCGGCTGCACAGGAAAGGCAAACGTTGTCATGTAGTCATGACCAGCCGCATGCCCCTGTCAATGATGACCATCAGGCGACAGGAAGTATACGCGCATAAACTCCCGTTTCTGGACCAGAGCGCGACGGATGACTATCTATTGCAAATAGGAGTGACGGATACCAGCGTGCGCCAGCGTCTCTATGACATCACGCACGGCCATGCGCTCTGCGTCGAGATTATCGGCCTGCTCTGGCAGCAGCAAGGCGACCGACCGTTAACCATCGCCGACCTGCCCCAGCTTCAGGACCAGTTCAACGAACAGGCGCTGCTCGAATATCTCCAACCCCTGCTCTATCAGCGCCTCCCCTCACCCTTTCGCGAACTGACCAAATACAGCGTTCTATTACGCAGCTTCGACCTCCCCATGCTAGAAGCGATGTTCGATGACCTCCTGCCGCCAAAAAGTAGAGCCGAGCTGTTCGAACAATTCATCCGTTACCCATACATCGAAGCTCGCGGTCATCAACGCTATGCCTGCCATGACCTGATACGCAACTTACAGGCCCCCAGAATTCGCGTCCAGGAACCTGCCCAATGGCAACAATATCACCAACGCGCGCTCACGCACCTTGCAGATATAGAGCCTTACCCGCTGGATTGGTATTATCATGCCATTGTGCTGAATGAAGAGCAGGGAATATCGCTCTGGGAAGAGGCCGTCCAGGGCGCATATATTCGCGATAACCGCGAATACTTCAGCGCGTTACTGGAGGTCGCCCACGACGAAACGCTTGACCTTACGCCCGGCTCTAGCGCTACACGCGCCAACTGGCAGGGGCGCTTTTACGCTTATGGATTCGAGATGCAGGCGGCGCTGGTCTCCTATGAGCAAGCGTTAGAGCTGTTCCGCGCGGTGGGTTCGAAGTTGGGAGAGGCCAATGTGCGCAAAGCGATAGGGGATGTGCAGCAGTTTCGCGATGAGCGAGAGGCGGCGCTGGTCTCCTATGAGCAAGCGTTAGAGCTGTTCCGCGCGGTGGGAGACCGGTTGGGAGAGGCCAATGTGCGCAAAGCGATAGGGGATGTGCAGCAGTTTCGCAAGGAGATGCAGGCGGC
>Ga0209581_1001076_pt1 | contig 36411 bp, 34 predicted proteins | sample Coa_R2_FD_187160 | JGI IMG/M metagenome (GOLD analysis project Ga0209581, IMG submission 187160) | Surface soil microbial communities from Centralia Pennsylvania, which are recovering from an underground coalmine fire - Coalmine... | ecosystem: Environmental > Terrestrial > Soil > Unclassified ...
AGGAGTGGAGCTTGGCCAAACCGGAGTGGGGCAGCAAGCGCATCTGCCCGAGTTGCGGCACCCGCTATTACGACCTGATGCGCGAGCAGGTGATCTGCCCCAAATGCAACACGCCGTTCGACCCTGAGGCGTTTCTGCGGGCGCGGCGGGCGCGTCCGGCCCTGCCGGTCGAGAAGGAGCTGGAGCCGGTCGGCGCAGAGGAGCTCGATGCCGATCTGGAGAGCGAGGAGATCGACGAGGCCGAGGAGGACGAGGAGGAGGCGGTGCCGCTCGAAGACGCCGAGGAGGAGGACGAGGAGCTGATCGAAGACGCCTCCGAACTCGGCGAGGACGAAGACGACATGGCCGAGGTCATCGACAACGTCGAGGAGGAGGAAAGCTAGCCGGAGCGGGCGATTTTTCGCTTGCTGGCGCGGCCCGGCATTCCTAAGTTCCGGGCCACCGGCAGGGGCGATATGGGGCCATAGCTCAGCTGGGAGAGCGCTACAATGGCATTGTAGAGGTCACCGGTTCGATCCCGGTTGGCTCCACCAATCAGCGAAGGGCCCGGCCGCCGGCGGCCGGGCCCTTGGTGTTTCCGTGGCGGCGGATGGCGCCGGTCACGGCGATGGGCGCGAGAGGGTGTCGATGAGCGGACAGCCGGCCGCCTTGCCGGCGTCGCAGCGCCGCACCGTTTCGGCCAGCACGCGCTCCATCGCCCGCAGGTCGGCGATCTTCGCGCGAACCTCGGCGAGGTGGGCGGCCGCCAGCTCCCGCCCCTCGGCGCAGGCCTGCGGGCCGTCCTCGCCGGACAGGGCCAGTAAGGCGCGGATTTCCTCGAGCGTGAAGCCGAGCTCGCGGGCGCGGCGGATGAAGGCGAGCGTGCGGGTTTGCGCCGGTCCATAGACCCGGCGGCCGTTGGCCGCCCGCGGCGGCGGCGGCAGCATCTTGATGCGCTCGTAATAGCGGATCGTCTCGATATGGACCCCGCTGCGGCGGGACAGTTCGCCGATCGCCAGGGTGAGGCCGTCTCTCGCAGGTGCGGCGGACATCGAATTCCCTGTTGCTCCTGTAGTCGCTACAGGATGTAGCATCCCCCGCATGGCCGACCAAGCCGAAAACCGAACCCCGCTCGCACGACCACAACGGGCCCGGCATCTTCCGGACCTGCAGAAATTTCTTGCGGCGGGCGGCATTCTGGCCGCTCTCGGTGCGGCCTCGTGCTGCGTGATCCCCTTTGCGCTGTTCCTGCTCGGCATCGGCGGGGCATGGATCGCCAACCTGACGGCGCTCGAACCCTACCGGCCGTATTTCGCCGGCGCGGCGATCGCCTGCATCGGGGTCGGGTTCTACCGCGTCTACCGCCCGCCCGCCGCGGTCTGCGCCGAGGACTCGTATTGCGCGCGGCCGGCCTCGCAGCGCCTTGCCAAGCTCGGGCTGTGGACCGCAACGGCGATTGTCCTGGCCGCGGTGGCGGCGCCGTACCTCATCGTCCGTTGGCTCTGATCGAGTGGAGACTACCATGAAGCATCGACTTCTTGCCCTGGCGCTGGCGCTGTTCGCCTGCGTTCCGCTTTCGGCCCGGGCGGCCGAAAAGACCGTCGTGCTCAAGGTCAGGAACGCGGACTGCGTGCTCTGTCCCCCGATCGTCAAGGAATCGCTGGCCCGCGTTCCCGGCGTCAAGGCGGTCGACATCAAGCAGGCCGACCGGATGGCGCCGTTCATGGCCACGGTTACCTTCGACGACGCCGTCGCCTCCGTTCCCACGCTGATCGCCGCGACGACCAAGGCCGGCTATCCGGCGAGCCTGGCAAATTGAGCCGCGCGTGAACGATCGCACCCTCATCGCCGCCGGCGCCGTCGGCACCATCCTCGCCGCGATCTGCTGCGCCACGCCGCTGCTTGCGGTGGTGCTCGGCGGCATCGGGCTCACCGCCTGGCTCGCGGATGCCGATTACATCGTCCTGTCCGTGCTGCTCCTCGGCGTCGCCCTGGCGGCCCTCGGGTTCCACCGCCGCAAGGTGGCGGCCGCGTGCCGCGGCACGGCCGGCAAAGAACCGGGCACTGGGCGATGACCGCTTGTCGCGCCGCCAATGCCGGCCAGGCGAACGGGCGCTACGACCTCGCCGTGATCGGCGCCGGCTCGGCCGGGTTCGCGGCTGCCATCGCCGCCGCAGACCAGGGGGCGCATGTCGCGCTGATCGGGCGCGGCACCATCGGCGGCACCTGCGTCAATACCGGGTGCGTGCCGTCGAAGACGCTGATCCGGGCGATGGAAGCGGTTCACTGCGCCGGTACGGCGCGGCGCTTCGCCGGCATTGCCGCGGCCGGGCGCGTCGCGGACTGGCGGGCCGTGGTCGCGCAGAAGGACGCGCTGGTCGCCGCCTTGCGGCAGGCGAAATACATCGATTTGCTGCCGGGCTACGACACCGTCGCCTACCTCGAAGGCCACGCCCGGCTGGCGGAGGGCGGGGTTGCGGTCGACGGCCGTCCGATCGCGGCCGGCAAGATCGTCCTCGCGACCGGGGCGGCGCCCGCGCTGCCGCCGATCCCGGGCATCGAAACGGTGCCCTGCCTGACCAGCACGACGGCGCTCGCGCTCGAGCGGCTGCCGCGGTCGCTGCTGATCATCGGCGGCGGCTATATCGGCTGCGAGCTGGGCCAGATGTTCGCCCGCGCCGGCGTCACGGTGACGATCGCGTGCCGCAGCCGGCTGCTGCCCGCGGCCGAGCCGGAAATCGGCGAGGCGCTCGCCGGCTGTTTCCGCGACGAGGGCATCGCCGTCTGCGCCGGCCTGTCCTACCGGCACATCCGCCGGGGACCGGCGGGCGTCTCGCTCTCGGTCGTGGCCGACGGCGTCCCCCGGGTGCTCGCTGCCGAGCAGGTTCTGGTCGCCGCGGGACGCCGGCCCAACACCGAAGGCATGGGGCTGGCGGAGGCCGGCGTCGAACTGCTGCCGAACGGCGCCGTCGCGGTCGATGACCGGATGCGCACGACCAAGCCCGGCGTCTATGCCGCCGGCGACGTCACCGGGCGCGACCCGTTCGTTTACATGGCCGCCTACGGCGCCCGTATCGCCGCGGAAAACGCGCTCAACGGCGACGGCAGGCGTTACGACGCGACCGCCATGCCGGCGGTCGTGTTCACCGATCCGCAGGTCGCCGGCGTGGGGCTGACGGAAGCGGCGGCGCGCCGCCGGGGCATCGCCACGGCCACCTCGGTCCTGCCGCTCGCCCAGCTTCCGCGGGCGCTGGCCGCGCGCGATACGCGCGGGCTGATCAAGCTCGTGGCCGAGGCCGGCGGCGGCAGGCTGCTCGGCGCCCACATCCTGGCGCCCGAAGGCGCCGACAGCATCCAGACGGCGGCGCTGGCGATCAAATGCGGCCTCACCGTCGGCCAGCTCGCGGAGACGATTTTCCCCTACCTGACCACGGTCGAGGGATTGAAGCTGGCGGCGCAGGGCTTCGCCAGGGACGTCGCCAAGCTGTCCTGCTGCGCTGGATAGCGGGCGGCATCGCCGCGGGTTTTGCTGCGGCGCCGGACGCTCCGGTCGCCGTCCGGGCGGTCTGCGGCGGCGGGATGTTCCGCGCCGCCGCCGGCGCGGTTTCCGGCGCAGGCCCGGGAGCAGCGGGCAGGGGTCTCGGACCCCCGGTGCGGCGGCGGGAACCGGTTTGCGCACGAATGACGATCGCCGTCGATGGCCTGTGCCGCGACCGCGGCGAGCGGCGGCGCTGGGCGATCGGCCTCGCCGTCGTGCTGCTGCCGCCCGCCGCGGCGCCGGGGGCGGCGGCCGATCCCGCCCTGGCCGCGGCACGCGCAACAGGCGAACCGGCACGGTCGCCGCACGCGTTAAGCCTTCTTAAAGGGCGTTGTGTCATCTCTTCCCGGCGGGACCGTCGAACCGGGCGGTCTCGGGAGGACACGTCAGACGCCGCCGATGGCCCGCCTCGCATCGCCCGCACATCGCTTCTCGCCCGGCCGGCAGCTCAGCCTCGCCGTCGCGGCGCTGACCGCGCTGACGATCGCCGCCGCCGCGCTGCTGGTCTGGGACCAGCGCCGGGTCGCCATCGCCGACGCCAGGCAGGACATCGCCAATCTCAGCTTCGTCCTGGCCGAGCAGACCGCGCGCTCGCTCCAGGCCGTCGATCTCGTGCTCAAGGACACCGCCGCGGCGGTACGCGCCGCCGGGGTCGCCAGCCCCGCCGATTTCAAGGCCCGCCTCGGCGGGGAGGCGACCCACGCGTTTCTCAAGAAGCAGGTGCGCCACCTGCCGCAGGCCGACTCGCTCGGGCTGTTCGACAGCGACGGCACCCTCGTCAACCTGTCGCGGGTGTGGCCGGGTCCCCCGCTCAATCTCGCCGACCGCGATTTTTTCCGCCAACTGCGCGACAGCCCGGATGCCGGCCCGGTGGTCACCGATCCCGTCAAGAACCGCGTCACCGGCACCTGGACGCTGTTCATCATGCGCCGCATCGACGGACCGGACGGACGCTTTCTCGGCCTCGTCAGCGGCACCGTCGAGCTCAGCTATCTCGAGGATTTCTATCGCCGCATCACCCAGCAGGGCGACCGCTCGGTGGCGCTGCTGCGGCGCGACGGCACGCTGATCGTCCGCTTCCCGCATCTCGAAGGGCGCATCGGCACGCGCTTGCCGCCGGCGGCGCCGTTCTATGCCGCGCTCGCCGGCGACGGCGGCGTCTACCGCACCGAAGGCGGGCTCGACGGCGCGGTGCGCTGGGTCGCGGCGCGGCCGCTGCGCGAGTACCCGTTCGTCATCGCCGTCACCCGCGGGGAAGAGGCGGTGCTCGCCGACTGGCGGCGGCAGTCGGCGGTGATCGGCTTCGGCGTGGTCGGCGCCATCGCCTGCTTCCTGATGCTGTACCGCGCGCTTGCCCTGCAGGTGCGGCGGCGCGAGCGGGTCGCCGCCTCGCTCGCCGAGCAGAACGCCGCGCTCGAAGCCAGCCGCGCCCGGCTCGAAGAACAGGCCGCCGAGCTGACCCGCGCCGCCGACGCGCTGCGCCGGGCCGAAGAGCGCTCGCGCGACTTCGCCGAGATCACCTCCGACTGGTTCTGGGAGCAGGACGCCAATCTGCGCTACACGTGGTTCTCCGACACCGGCAAGCACCCCGAACTGGTCTTCGACCTGATCGGCAAGACCCGCTGGGAGATGGTGACCGAAGGCGTCACTCCCGAAGCGTGGCGCGCCCACCGGGCGCTGCTCGACGAGCACCGCCCGTTCCGCGATTTCCGCTACCAGCGCACCGGTGCCGACGGCCTGGTCCACCACATCAGCGTCAGCGGCGTGCCGGTGTTCGACGATCTCGGCACGTTCTGCGGCTACCGCGGCGCCGGGCGCGAGATCACCGAGCAGGTCCACGCCGAGGAGGCGCTGCGCCAGGCCAAGGCCGAGGCCGAAGCGGCCCGCGCCGAAGCCGAGGAACAGCGCCGCATCGCCGAGGAGACCAACCGCCACCTGCTGGCGGCGCAGCGCATCGGCAAAATCGGCCATTGGATTTCCGACGAGACCCGCCGCACGGTGACCTGGTCGCCGCAGATTTTCGAGATCGCCGGCATCCCGCCGCTGCCGACCCTGTCGGTGGCGCAGGCGCGCGCGCCGATCCACCCCGACGACCTGCCCGCCTTCGTCGCCCTGCTGCGCCGCGCCGTCGCCACCGGCGAGACCCTCAATGTCGAGCATCGCTGGCGCCGCCCGAACGGCGAAATCCGCTGGGTACACATCGATGTCAGCGCCGAATACGACGCCGCCGGCGCCTGCCTGCGCCTGCTCGGCACCGCCCAGGACATCACCGAGCGCAAAGAGGCGGAAGAGGCGCTGCGCGCGGCGCAGCGCCAGCTCGTCGATGCGATCGAGGCGATCTCGGAAGGCTTCGTGCTGTTCGACCGCGAGGACCGCTACGTCCTGACCAACAGCAATTACCGCAAGCGCTTTCCGCAGATCGTCGACTACTTCGCTCCCGGCACGCCGTACGAGACGATGCTGCGCGCCGCGGTGGCCTGCGGCATGCACGATGTCGGCGACGATCCGGAGGGATGGATCCGCCGCAACATGGAATGGCACCGCGCCTGCGACCAGCCGATGGAGCGGCGCATGCAGGACGGCACCTGGGTGCGTCTGGTCGAGCGCCGCACCCATGACGGCGGCATCGTCGGCATCCGCACCGACATCACCGCGATCAAGCGGGCCGAGGCCGAGCTCGCCGCGGCGCGCGACGCCGCCGAGGCGGCGAGCCGCGCCAAGTCCGAGTTCCTCGCCAACATGTCGCACGAGATCCGCACGCCGATGAACGGCATCATCGGCATGAACGCGCTGTTGCTGAAGAGCGATCTCGATCCCGAGCAGCGGCAGTGCGCGCTCGCGGTGCGCGACAGCGCCGAGGCGCTGCTCACCCTGATCAACGACATCCTCGACGTCTCCAAGCTCGAGGCCGGCAAGGTCAAGCTCGAGGCGATCGACTTCGATCTCGGCGAGACGGTGCGCGCCGCGGTCGGGCTGCTGGCGCCGCGCGCCAAGGACAAGGGCATCGATTTGCGCCTCGACATCGCCGACGAGGCGGCCTGCGGCGTGCGCGGCGACCCGACGCGGCTGCGCCAGGTCCTCCTCAACCTCGTCGATAACGCGATCAAGTTCACCGAAAAGGGCCACGTCGCGGTCGCCATCCGGCCGCTCGCAGACGGGCGCCTGCGCTTTGCCGTCGCCGACACCGGCATCGGCATGAGCGAGGAGGCCCGCGCCACGCTGTTCGAAAAGTTCAACCAGGCCGACAACTCGATCACCCGGCGGTTCGGCGGCACCGGGCTCGGCCTCGCCATCTCCAAGCAGCTCGTCGAGCTGATGGGCGGGCGGATCGGCGTCGACAGCCAGGCCGGCAAGGGCAGCACCTTCTGGTTCGAGGTGCCGCTGGCCTCGGCCGCGGGGCCGGTCGCCTGCCGCACCGCGCAGGCCGTCGATCCCGCCGCGGCGGCGGGCGGCCGCCGGCTGCGCGTGCTCGTCGCCGAAGACAACAAAATCAACCAGCAGCTTGCCGCCACCCTGCTGCGCCGTGCCGGCCACCTGCCCGACATCGCCGAGAACGGCGAGGCGGCGGTCGCCGCGGTGGTCGCCGGCGATTACGACGTCGTGCTGATGGACGTGCAGATGCCTGTGCTCGACGGCATCCAGGCGACGCAGCGCATCCGCGCCCTGCCGCCGCCGAAGAACGCGGTGCCGATCATCGCGCTGACCGCCAACGCGATGGCCGGCGCGCGCGAGCAGTACCTGGCGCAGGGGATGGACGGCTACCTGTCGAAGCCGCTCGATGTCGAAACCCTGCTCGATACCATCCGCCGCGCCGCGGCGGCGCAACCGGCGCAACCCGCCGCCGCGGCCGAACCCGTCGCCCCGGCGCCGCCCGCCGCCGATCTCGACGCCGCCTTTGTCGCGACGCTGGAGCGCCACCTGACGCGCGCCAAGGTGGTCGAGCTGCTGACCATGTTCATCGCCCAGATGCCGGTCAATCTCGCGGCGATCCGCAGCGCGCTTGCCGCCGGCGATCTCGCGGCGGCGGGCCGCGAGGCGCATACCCTCGCCGGCTACGGCGGCAATGTCGGCGCCGCCCGGCTGCACGACGCCGCACGCGAGCTGCTCGCCGCCTGCAAGGAGGCCGACCGCGCCGCCGCCGATCGCCTCGCCGCCGCGCTCGAAGCCGCCGCCGGCGATGCGCGGCGCGCGGTCGCGGCGTGGCTCGCCCCGCCGCGCCGCCGCCCGGCGCGCAAGGGCCGGCCCCGGGTGGCGCGGCGCCCGGCCGCGCCGCACCCGCCGACCGCGCTCGCCGCCCGCGAGCCCTAGCGCCGCGCCCTGTCTTTGCCGCGCCGCGGGTTGCCGCTACAGTCGGACACCCCGCTTCAGGGACAGGGAGGATTCCCCCATGGCGTTCCGCGGCATCCAGACCGAAATGGTCTCCTATATCGGCCACAACCGCGACACGGGCGAGGCCTATTACGCCCGCCCCGCCGGCAGCGGTCCGTTCCCCGGCGTCTGCGTCATCCACCACATGCCCGGCTGGGACGAATGGACCTGCGAGGTGGCCCGCAAATTCGCCCATCACGGCTACGCCGCGGTGGCGCCGAGCCTGTATTTCCGCGTCGGCGACGGGGCCGACGAGGCGGTCGTCGCCAAGGTGCGCGGCGAGGGCGGCAACCCCGACGACCAGATCGTCGGCGACGTCGCCGGCGCGATCGCCTTTCTGCGCGAGCAGCCGCATGCCAGCGGCAAGGTCGGGGTCATCGGCTTCTGCTCGGGCGGGCGCGAGACCTATCTGGCGGCCTGCCGGCTCGGCAAGGCGATCGATGCCGCGATCGACTGCTGGGGCGGCAACGTCGTCGTCGCCAAGGAGAACCTGACGCCGAAAAAGCCGGTCGCGCCGATCGACCTCACCGAGGGCATCCAGTGCCCGATCATGGGCCTGTTCGGCAACGAGGACGCCAACCCGACGCCGGAGCACGTCAACCAGACCGAGGCGGCGCTGAAGAAATACGGCAAGACCTACGAGTTCCACCGCTACGACGGCGCCGGCCATGCCTTTTTTGCCCATTACCGGCCGAACTACCGGGTCGAGCAGGCGGTGGACGGCTGGAACAAGGTCTTTTCCTTCTATGCCAAGTACCTGAAATAGCGGAAACGGGCGCCGCCCGCCGGCGGCGCGGGCGCGGCCGCGGGCGGATTCGGCGCTTGCCAGCACCGGGGGATTCGGGCTTCTCTAGGGCGCGGGCCTGCTTTCCCCCGGGGGCACCCATCGCGACCGAAATCGAATTGAAGCTCGCCGCGCGCCGCCGCGACCTGCCGGCGCTGCGCCGCGCCCTGGTGGATCTGGCCGGCGGCGCCGAGCCGGTCCGCCGCAAGCTGGTCGCCACCTATTTCGACAGCGACGACCGGGTGCTGCGGCGCCACGGGCTGGTCCTGCGCGTGCGCAAGGAGCGCGGCCGCTTCGTCCAGACGGTCAAGTCGGCGGGACCCGGGGAGGGCGGCATTCTCGGCCGCGGCGAATGGGAGGATGTCGTCGCCGCCGACGAGCCCGATCCGCGGGCGCCGCACAGCGGCCGCTTTTTCGCCGAGCTTGCCGGCCGCCTGTTCCCGGTGTTCCGCACCGAGGTGACGCGGCTGTCCCTGCCGCTGGCGCCGGCGGCGCGGAGCCGGATCGAGGCGGCGATCGACCGCGGCAAGATCCGCTGCGCCGAGCATCCCCGCAGCGAGCCGATCTGCGAGATCGAGCTGGAACTGAAGGCCGGGCCGCCGACCGCGCTCTACGACGTCGCCCGCCACCTCTTGGCCGTCGCGCCGGTGCGGCTCGAACCGCGCAGCAAGGGCGAGCGCGGCTTTCGCCTCGCCGCCGGCTCGCCGCCGCCGCCGGCGGTGCATGCCGCGCCGCTGGCGCTCGACGCGGCGGAAAGCGGCGAGGAGACGCTGCGCCGCGTCGGCCACGCCTGCGTCGCCCAGGTGCTCGCCAACGAGGCCGCCGCGCTGGCCGGCGAGGCCGACGGCATCCACCAGATGCGCGTCGCGCTGCGCCGCTTCCGCGCCATCCTGTCGGCCTTCGGCAAATGGCTGCCGGCGCGGCGCCGCGCCGCGATCGACGAGGAACTGCGCTGGCTCGCCCAGGCGCTCGGCGCGGCGCGCAATTTCGACGTGTTCGCCGGCGACCTGCTGCGCCGGCCGCGCGCCGCGCCGGGCGACGCGGCCGGGCTGGAACGGCTGCGCAAGGCGGCCGACCGCCGGCGCCGCGCGGCCTATGCGGCGGCGCGGCGGGCGATCCTGTCGCCGCGCTACACCGCGCTGCTGCTGCATCTGTTGCGCTGGCTCGACGGCCGGCCCGGGCGCCGCCGTGACGGGGGCGACCGGCTCGCGCTGCCGATCGGCGAGATCGCGCCGATCCTGCTCGACCGCCGCCGCCGCACCGCCCGCCGGCGCAGCCGCGGCTTCGCCGAGCAGTCGCCGCAGCAGCGCCACAAACTGCGCATCGCGCTGAAAAAGCTGCGCTACACCACCGAGCTGCTGGCCGGGCTTTACGACGCCGACGAGAGCCAGCGCTTCACCCGCACGCTGAAACGCCTGCAGGACGAGCTCGGCGAGGCCAACGACGTGCGCATCGGGCGCGAGATCGTCGCCGATCTGGCGCCGCCGCAACGCCCCAGCCCGGAGGGCGAGGCGGGACGGCGGGTGCTGGCCTGGCACGAGCTGCGCCTCGCCGCGGCGGAGCCGAAGCTGCGCAGCCAGCTCCGCCGCCTGCACCGGGCCAAGCCGTTCTGGCGCAACGGCGAGGCGCCGGCCCGCCAGGCCTAGCCTACAACGCGGCGCAGCGCGGCATCACCTCGCGCGCGAACAGCCGCATCGACGCCGCGGCCAGGTCGCGCGGCATCAGGTTGAAATTGACCTGCAGCGAGGCGTGCTCGAAGCCGCCGAAATCGCCGGCCATGCGGGCAATCGTCGCGGCGATCTCGTCGGGCGTGCCGACCCAGGCCGCGCCCGAGCGCATCTGCTCCGCCGCGTTGGACGCCCTGAGTGCGGCGATCACTTTGTCGTAGCCGGGATAGTCCTGCGAGGTGCGGCCGTCGAGCCAGTCGGCGGCGGCGTCGGCGAGCGAGGCGAGATAGGCGTCGATCAGCGGCGCGGCGATCGCGCGGGCGCGGCCGCCATCGGCGTCGCAGAACATGTGAAAGGCGATCATCGCCTCGCCGCGCCCGGGATGGCCGGCCGCCTGCCAGGCTTCGCGATAGGCCGCCAACAGCGGCCGCATCTTGTCGGCGACAAAGGCGATCGCCATCACCGCATAGCCCATGCGCCCGGCATATTCGAACGATTCCGGCGTGTTCAGCGCGGCGACATAGAATTTCGGCCGCGGCTTCTGGGTCGGGCGCGGCAGGGAGGTGGTGTTCTCGATCGTGTGGAAGCGGCCGCGATGGCTGACATTCTCCTCGCGCAGCAACAGGTCGACCTGTTCGATCCCTTCGCGGAACCGCGCGACCGACTCGTCGGGCGAGCGGCCGAAGCGGCGGAATTCGTGCGGCAGGAAGGCGCGGGCAAAGCCGACGTCGAGCCGCCCGCCGGAGATCGCGTCGAGCATCGCGATCTCGCCGGCCAGCTTCAGCGGGTGGTTGAACGCCGGCAGCACCGCGCCGGTGACCAGCCGCGCCCGCCGCGTGCGCTGCGCCGCGGCGGCGAGGAAGACAATCGGGTTCGGGCTGTAGCCGCCGTAATAATGGAAATAGTGCTCGACGATGCGGATATGGCTGTAGCCGAGCCGGTCGGCTTCCTCGGCCAGGTCGAGCGCATCGGCGAAATAGGTCGCGGCGTCGCGTTCCTCCGGCCGCACGTCGGGAAAAAACTGGACGCCGAACTGCATCGGCGCGGGACGCTATTCGGCGGCGGGTTCGAGCCCGGCCGGGCAGGCGACGCCGGTGCCGCCGAGCCCGCAATAGCCGAACGGGTTTTTCGCCAGGTACTGCTGGTGATAGTCCTCGGCGAAATAGAACGGCGGGGCGTCGCGGATCTCGGTGGTGATGGGGCCGTAGCCGGCGGCGGCGAGCCGCGCCTGGTAGCGCTGCCTTGAAGCCTCGGCCGCGGCTTTCTGCTCCGCCGAATAGGTGTAGATCGCCGAACGGTACTGCGTGCCGATATCGTTGCCCTGGCGCATCCCCTGGGTCGGGTCGTGGCTTTCCCAGAACAGCTTGAGCAAGGCCTCGTAGCCGGTCGCCTTGGGATCGTAGACGACGAGCACGACCTCGGCATGCCCGGTCAGCCCGCTGCACACCTCCTCGTAGGTCGGGTTCGGCGTGGTGCCGCCGGCATAGCCGACCGCGGTGGTCCACACCCCCGGCGCCTCCCAGAACTTGCGCTCGGCGCCCCAGAAGCAGCCGAGCCCGAACACCGCCTGGGCCAGCCCCTCGGGATAGGGCGGTTCGAGGCGGTGGCCGTTGACGAAGTGCCGCTCCGGCACCGGCATGCGCAGCGCCCGCCCGGGCAGGCATTGCTCAGGCGCCGGGATCGTCAGTTTGTCGCGCCGCAAGGACCACATTTCGGCTCTCCTGTCGCACTGCCCCTAAGGTAGGCGATGACTGCGCCGCCGGCAATTCGCGGCAATTCCGCCGCTTCACCGAGTATTTACCATTTTTCGCGATGGTAGCGCCGCATGAGCGACGCCGACGACGCCGATACGGGTGCGAAGCCCGCCGCAGGCACTGCCTGGCGGCGCCTCTGCGCCCGCCTGGCGCGGCGCGCCCCGCACGGCTGGGTGTTCGCCTGCGCCGCCCTGGCGATGGCGACGGTGCTCGCCGCCAACTCGTACATCCTGTGGGAATTCCACCAGACCGCGCTGGCCGACGCCAAGGCCGGCATCGTCAAATTGGCGCAGGTTTATGCCGAAGCGGCGAGCCGGACATTGCAGGGCGCCGACCGGGTCGCCGCGGCGATGGCGGGCGATCTCGCCGCCGTCGCGCTCGAAGGCGAGGCGGCGTGGCGGCGCGGGGCGGCAAGCCCGGAGACGCATCGGCTGCTCGCCGCCAAGCGCGGCGGCATGGCCCAGCTCGAAGCGCTCGACCTGGTCGGGGCCGACGGCACGCTGCTCAACTCGTCGCGGGCGGAGCCGCTTCCGCCAGGCATCGTCGTCGACCGCAGCTACATCGACGTGCTGCGCCGGCATCCCCAGCTCGACCGCGTGCTCGCCGCCCCGCCGCGCTACCGCGGCAGCGGCACCTGGGCGATCTTCCTGGCGCGCCGGGTCAACGGCCCGGGCGGAGTTTTTCTTGGCGCCGTCGTCGCCACCGTCCCGCTCGACTATCTCGCGGAATTCTACCGCCGCACCGATCTCGGCCCGGGCAGCAGCGTGGCGCTGTGGCGCGACAACGGCACGCTGCTCGTCCGCTACCCCGCCGATGCCGGCGCCGCGGGCGAGGCCAAGCGCCAGTTCGCCCTCGACAGCCAGGCTCAGCTGGCCTGGGTCGCGCGTGAGCCGGACGTGGTGCCGAGCGTCGTCGCGCAGCGCCGGCTGCGCGACTATCCGCTGGTGATGACGGTCTCGCTGACCGAGGACGCGATCTTCGCCCAGTGGCGCATCCAGGCGCTGGTGATCGGCTCTGCCGCCCTCGTCGGCATCGTCGTCATCGGCTTTGTCGCGCTGTTGGTGCGGCGCCACCTGATCGCCCGCGAGCAGGTCGCCAAGGCGCGCGCCGAGATCGAGTTCGAAAGCCGCGCCCGCGAGGAATTGGAGCGCGAGATCGCCCGCGCCGACGCGGCGATCCTCGAGCTCGAACACGCCGCCGCGGCGCTGCGCGAGAGCGAGCAGCGCTTCCGCGATATCGCCGAGGTCGCCGCCGACGTCATCTGGGAGACCGGCCCCGACCATCGCTTCACCCTGTTCGCCGGCGACAGCGCCCACGAGATCGAGAACCGCATCGGCCTGCCGGTGTCCGAACTGCTCGGCAAGACCCGCTGGGAATTGGCCGGCGCCGATCCCGAGACCGACGAGTCGTGGCGCCGCCACAAGGCCGACCTCGACGCGCACCGCCCGTTCCGCGGCTTCCGCTACAAGGTGACCACCGCCGCCGGCCGCACCATCCATTACGCCGTCTACGGCAAGCCGGTGTTCGACAATGCCGGGCGCTTTGTCGGCTATCGCGGCGTCGGCACCAACGAGACCGAAATCGTCGAGGCGCGTTCGCGCGCCGAACGGGCCGAGGCGCTGCTGCGCGACGCCGTCGACAGCATCTCCGAGGGCTTTGTCATCTACGACGCCGACGACCGCCTGGTCCTGTGCAACGAGGCGTTCCGCAAGCTCTATCCCGAAAACGCCGACATGCTGGTGCCGGGCACCCGTTTCGAAGACATCGTGCGCAGCGGCCTCAAGCGCGGCCTCTACCAGGTTCCCGCCGGCCACGAAGAGGAATGGTTCGCCAAGCGCCTGGAAGAGCATCGCAACCCGGCCGGCCCGATCGAGGCGGCGCACAGCAACGGCCGCTGGCTGCTGATCTCGGAGCGGCGCATGCAGGACGGCGGCACCGCCGGGCTGCGCATCGACATCACCGCGCTGAAGGCGGTGCAGGCGGCGCTGCGCGAGAGCGAGGACCGGCTCAACCGGGCGCAGCGCCTGGCCAGGATGGGCAGCGATACCCGCGACCCGCACACCGATCACATGGAGTGGTCGGACGAGACCTACCGCATCTTCGGCGTCGACCGCGCCACCTTTGTCCCCAACACGCCGAACTTCCTCCAGCTCGTCCACCCCGACGACCGCGCGATAATCCTCAAGGGGCGCGACGAGGTGGCCCGCGGCATCTGCCCGAAACCCTACGAATATCGCGTCGTCCGTCCCGACAAGTCGATCCGCCACATCTACCGCGAGAGCGAATTGCTGTGCGACGATAACGGCCGGCCGGTGATGGTCTACGGCCTGATCCGCGACATCACCGAGCTGCGCGCCGCCGAGGCGCGGCAGAAGGAGCTGGAACGCCAGCTCCAGCACTCGCAGCGGCTGAAGGCGCTCGGCACGCTCGCCGGCGGCATCGCCCACGACCTCAACAATACGCTGGTGCCGATCCTGTCGCTGTCGCGCCTGATCGCCGAGCGCATGCCCGCCGACAGCGCCGACCGCGCCGACCTCGAAACCATCATTTTCGCCAGCGAGCGTGCCCGCGACCTGCTGCAGCAGATTCTCGCCTTCAGCCGCAAGCAGCCGGCGGTCAAGCGCGAGACCGATCTCGCCTCGATCACCCGCAAATCGCTGCAGATGATGCGGGCGACCGCGCCCGAGAGCGTGCGGATCGTCGAGGAGATCGACGAGGTGGCGCCGATCATGGCCGATGCCGGCCAGCTCCAGCAGGTCATCGTCAATCTGGTCACCAACGGCATCCAGGCGATCGGCAAGGCGGCGGGGACGATCACCGTACGCCTCGCGCGGCTCGCGGACGCAGGCGAGGGCGCGGCGCTGTGCCTGTCGGTCGCCGATACCGGCTGCGGCATGGACGCGGCCACGCTCGAACGCATCTTCGAGCCGTTCTATACCAACAAGCCGGTCGGCGAAGGCACCGGGCTCGGCCTCTCGGTGGTGCACGGCATCGTCGCCGCGCATGGCGGCCGCATCGAGGTCGACAGCAAGCCGAAAAAAGGCACCCGGTTCCGTGTCATCCTGCCGCTCGACAGCGGCGACGCGGCGGCGGGTGCGGGCGCGCGGGCGGCGGCGTGACGGCGCCCGGGGAGAGTGGCGAGATGCCGAAGATCCTGGTCATCGACGACGACGCGCTGGTGCGCCACACGATCTCGCGCATCCTCGAGCGCAGCGGCTACCAGGTGGTGCTCGCCGCCGACGGTGCCGAAGGCGTCGCCAGGTTCCGCGCCGAGCGGCCCGATCTCGTCATCACCGACCTGATCATGCCGGAAAAGGAAGGCATCGAGACGATCATCGAGATGCGCCGCGAAGACCCCGCCGCGCGCATCGTCGCGGTGTCGGGCGGCGGCCGGCTCGGGGCGATGGATTTCCTGGTCGTCGCCCACAAGCTCGGCGCCCGCGAAATCCTGCGCAAGCCGTTCGAGCCGGCCGAGCTGCTCGGCTGCGTCAGCCGCGCGCTGGCGGCGGCGTAGCGCCGAGCCAGGCGAGGTCGGCCTCGTCCTCCAGCCCCTGCAGCCGGTCGTAGAGCCGCGCCGCTTCGGTCTCGCCGAGCGCGCCGCGGCAAAGGCGCCGGAACTTGTCCGGCAGCCCGTCCGGTTCCAGCATCCCCCCGGTTTCGCGCCGTGCGAGGCGCCGCCCGTCGTTCAGCGTCACCGTCACCAGGCTGCCCGGCGCGTCGTCGCGGACAAGGCGCACCTTGCGCGCCAGCGCCCGGATCGCGGGGTCGGCAAGCGCCGTCTCGTCGAACGATTCCGGGTTGCGCGCCTCGCGATAAAGCGCCAGCGCGACGCAGAACGGGATCGAATACTGCGCCAGCATCAGATCGCCGGGCTCGGCGATGTTGTGGCGCTCGGCCATGCGCGCGGTGCCGGTGACCTCGATCGCGGCGACGTCGCCGCCAGCGAAGCCGTGTTCCTGCTGCAAGGCGCGCACCGCGGTGACCGGGGCATGCGCGGTCGCGTGCAGCGGGTAGCGCTTCAGCACCGTGCTTTCGACCACCCAGTCGCTGCCGAGCCCGCGAGTCAGGTGGCTCGCGTCCCATTCGCTGCAGAACACGCGGAGAAAGCCGAACTCGCCTTCGAGCACCGTGCGCGGCCCGGTGAAGCCGGCCGCGGCGAGGCTGGCGGCGAGCACCCCCGCCTCCGCGGCGCGGCCGAGATGCAGGCGCTTGACCATGCCGCCGTCGCCCCTGGCGAATTCGAGCAGCCCGCCGGCGAGCGAGCCGGCGATGCCGAGCGCACTGCTCATGCGCGCCGCGTCGAGGCCCAGCAGGTGGCCGCAGGCGACCGCCGCGCCGAACGGCCCGGTCGTGCCCGGTGCGTGAAAGCCGCGCGCCTCGTTGCTGTGGCCGGTGGCGCGGCCGATGCGGATCATCGCCTCGTTGCCGGCGACGAAGGCGGCGATCAGCGCCTTGCCGTCGATGCCCTTTGCGGCGCCCTCCTGCTGCGCCACCGCCAGGGCCGGCGGCAGGACCGTCGCGCCGGGATGCGCCCCGGCGCCGGGCCGGGTCAGGCTGTCGAGCTCGAAGCCGTGCGCCAGCGCGCCGTTGGCAAGCGCCGCCGCCGGCGCCTGCACCGCGCTGCCGCGACCGAAAATGCGGCTGGTCCCGCCCGGCCCGGTGCGCTCGGCATAGTCGATGACGATGCGGCTCCACGGCAGCCCGGCGCCGCAGATGCAGGCCGCCACCGTGTCGGCGATGACCGCCTTGGCGCAGGCAATCACCGGGGCCGGCAGGTCTTCGTATCTCAGCCCTGCGGCAAAGCGGGCGAGGGTTTCGGTTTCGTGCGCCATGGCGTCTGTCCTCCCGCCGGGAGATGGCCCCCCGGGGAGATTGCGTCGTCGCCGCGTTCCTCGCAACGAGATGCGCGCCCGGTTGTCAATGCGGGCGAAGCGAAGCAAGCTCGCGGCGGCGACAACGCGGGAGCGGAGAATGGCGCAGCTCGAAACGGACGTGATCGTCGTCGGCGCCGGCAATGCGGCGACCTGCGCGGCCTTGTCGGCGCGCGAGAACGGCGCCTCGGTGACGATGCTGGAGATCGCGCCCGAGCCGTACCGCGGCGGCAACTCGGCGTTCACCGGCGGCGCCTGGCGCATCGTCTATCACGGCATCGACGACCTCGCCCGCCTGATCCCCGATCTCAACGAGCACGAGCTCGCCAATGTCGATGTCGGCACCTATACCGAGGCGCAGTATTACGACGATATCGGCCGGCTGACCGAGTGGCGCAGCGACCCCGACCTGACCGAGATCCTGGTCACCCGCAGCTACGACGCCGGGCTGTGGATGCGTGACAAGGGGGTGCGCTTTCAACTGGGGCTCGGCCGCCAGGCGTTCCGCGTCGACGGCAAGTTCAAGTTCTGGGGCGGGCTCGCCTGCCACATCTGGGGCGGCGGCAAGGAATTGATGAAGGCGCTGCACGCCCGCGCCGCCAGGGAGCAGATCCCGATCCTGTACGATACCGCGGCGATGGCGCTGCTCCCCGGCGATGACGGCGTCGCCGGGGTCCGGGTGCGGCGCGGCGGCCGGCTCGTCGATCTCAAGGCCAGGGCGGTGGTGCTGGCCTGCGGCGGGTTCGAGGCCAATGCCGAGATGCGCGCCCGCTATCTCGGCCCCAACTGGGATTTGGCCAAGGTCCGCGGCAGCCGTTACAACACCGGGCTGGGGCTCAGGATGGCGCTCGATTTCGGCGCCGCCCCGGCCGGCCACTGGTCGGGGGCGCATGCGGTGCAGTGGGATTTGAACGCGCCGCCGTTCGGCGATCTCGATGTCGGCGACCGTTTTCAGAAGCACGGCTATCCGTTCGGCATCGTCGTCAATGCCCGCGGCGAGCGCTTTATCGACGAAGGCGCCGATTTTCACTCCTATACCTACGCCAAATACGGCCGCGAGGTGCTGAACCAGCCCAACCTGTTCGCCTGGCAGGTGTTCGACAGCAAGGTCCTGCACCTCTTGCGCGACGAATACCGGCTGCCGCGCACGACCAAGGAGAAGGCCGACAGCCTCGAAGCGCTGGCGGGCAAGCTCGAAGGCGTCGATCCCCGGGGCTTTCTCGACACGGTGCGCGCGTTCAACGCGGCGCCCCGCCCCGCGGTGCCGTTCAATCCCAATATCCACGACGGGCTCGCCACCCGGGGCCTGGCGATCGACAAGACCAACTGGGCGCAGCCGCTCGACACCCCGCCCTACGAGGCCTATGCCGTGACCGCCGGCGTCACCTTCACCTTCGGCGGGCTCAAGATCGCCAACGACGCCGCGGTCGAGGACACCGCCGGCCGGCCGATCCCCGGCCTGTTTGCGGCGGGCGAAATCGTCGGCGGGCTCTACTACCACAACTACGCCAGCGGCACCGGCCTGATGGCCGGCACCGTCTTCGGCCGCATCGCCGGCAAAAGCGCCGCGGAGTACGCGAAGCGGGCGCAGGGCTCCAGCAGATAGCGCCTATCGCAAGAACCTCGCCTCGTATTTCCGCAGAATCCGGGTCAGTGCTGCCGCGTAGTCGAATTGCGTCGCCTGCTCGTTCACCCACTCGAAGACAAATGGCTCTTCGTTTCGCGCACGAAAGCTGAGAACGAGAAATTCGTCGAACGCCGCGGCCGCCCGAGCCGTGAGGCGCGCCTCCGCCTCTGCGGCCTCCTGAACGGGATGCTTGTACTTCCCGCCGTCTGTTTGCCATGCCTTATCCCGCTCGTAAGACACATACCGGTCGGCATGGTTTATGCCCACGATACCGACGCAAATCGGTTCCCCTCCCGCTGTTCGAAAATGCTCGGCCTGCCGGGTCAGATCGCTGATCACGCGATCGATCTGCTTGATCATGGCTTTTGCCAGGATCTTAACCTCGATACCGATTTCGACAGTGGCTATCTCGGCTCTCTTCACGACAAAACCTGGTGCTAAGGTGACCGGCGAGTGCGGGACCACTTCCCCGAACGTTGCATCCCCGCGCCGCGATTTGACCCCTCGCAACGTGTTCTGTCGATTTATTGCGCGCGCTCCGGAATCGATCAGCGCCTTCAGCCTTGCCGAACGATTTAGCATGTAAAGGTCTTCAGGCAGGCGCCAGGCAACGGAATCGCCGAGATTCGATGCGCGGTGCCGGTACAGCACCCCGTCAAAAAGTGCTCGGAACCGGTCCAGTAGCAGATAGGACAACGCCATCCCCCCGGGGCGCTCGCGGCAATGCCGGCCGCGTGGCTTCGACGATGACGGCCGTGTGATTCCTCGCCGGTGTTTCTGCGATATGGCGGGCCACTCGACGCGCGGCCGCAGCCAGATATTCCTTTTCGATTTCGACCGAAATCGAGCTTCGCCCGGCGCGCACGGCGGCAATTGCGGTCGATCCCGAACCGGCGAACGGGTCGAGCACCGTGTCGCCGGCAAAGCTGAACATCCGGATCAGCCGCTCGGCCAGTTCCACCGGAAACGGCGCCGGGTGGCCATCCCGCAGGCTGGCGCCGCGGATATCGGACCAGACCGGCCGCATCCACGCATCCATTTCGTCGCGCTGTAGCATCGACAGCGCCTTTTGGATCATCGGGGTGGTGCGATACGCGCCCGGCTTTCGCAGCATCAGGATGTGCTCGTGGTCATTCTTGATGATCGCGCCGGGTTGGTACGGCTTGCCAAAATAGCCGCTCGATCCGCCGCCGGCTTCATTGGTGCGATTGCCGATTTTGAACCAGAGGATCGGAGTGAGGTTGTCCAACCCGATCGCTCGGCTGCGCACTTGAATGTCCGCGGGCAGCGGGAGGACGCGATGACGCCCGTCTGCCCGCCGGGGAATGAGGATGTCGCCGATGACGCAGCACACCCGCCCGCCGGGCACCAATACCCGCAGGCACTCGCGCCAGACCTTGTCGAGCTCTCCGAGGAACGCTTCGTAGTCGTCGATCCGGCCAAGCTGTCTGCCGCCGGCGGCCGATGCATACGGCTTCAAATTGAAGTAAGGCGGCGACGTGACGATCAAATGCACCGATTCGTCGGCGATCGCAGCGAGATCGCGAGCGTCGCCCAGAACCATTTCGTGACGAGTTCGATCATACGGGGCCGGCCACCGCACTTGCCGCAGAACGGCGTTGGCATTCAGCAGGGCCGCTACGGCCCCCGGCCCATTGTCGATCGCCGGCAGCGGCGGGAGAGCGCTTGGCAACGGAGGCGGGCTTGCGACCTTGTCCGCCCCGATCGCAATATTACCCTCTGCCGGCATTACAGTTGCGCCCCCCGCATCGTTTGAACACCATACTGTATATGGCATGTGTGCAACCACAAAATATATGTGCTCTTGCGACAGCTCTCACCGCGATGGTTGCACACAATGGGATGCAGCGCAATCAATTTGTTCGTGATATGTTCTATATGTAACAGCCACGTGCACGCAGCGAGCGGGTGACGGTAAGGCTTTATCCCACCGGGCCGGTGGCGGTCTGGCCGATGCCGCCGCGCAGCGCGCCGGCGGCGATGTCGCCCCACAGCACCTCGTGGCCCTCGGGCAGGGCGCGGCTGTTCGGCATCGCCAGCCACAGCCGCAACAGGAGGCGGTCGCGGCCGCTCGCCGGATCGTCCGTAAAGGCGGTGCGGGCGTGGTAGATCACGTGGTTGTTGACGAACTGGATGTCGCCCGGGGCAAAGCTCATCGCGAAGCTCACCTCGTCGGCCAGCTCGTGCAGCAGGTCGAGCGCTTCCGCCTGGGCCGGGGTCAGCCGCGGAATCTCCGGTCGGCGCTGCGCCACCTCGATGAAGGTGCGCGAATAATGGCTGGTGAAGCGGCTGTCGCGCTGCCCCCACACCGGCAGCGGATAGGCCAGCGTGTCGCCCTCGTCCTCCTCGCCGAAGCGGCTGCGCCAGACATCCTCGTACAGCGCGGCGGCAAGCTCGGGGCGGCGCTCCAGCATCAGGTTGTGCACCGCCGGCGAGCTGCACAGCCGGCTGAGCCCGCCGGTCAGCGCCTGGCGGATGCAGAACAGCGCGACCACGTCGCAGCGGTCGGTGTGGTAGCGCAGCGGCCCGTTCGACAGGGTGCGCGAATAGGACGACAGGAAGGCGCCGCCGTCGAGGGCGCCGAAGCGTCGCCCGACATCGGCGCCGATATCGCGGATCTCGCGCATGATCTCGCCGCTGCGGTTGGAATAGACCGGCGTGCCGATCTGTCGGCACAGCCCGGCGTACAGCAGCTTGGCCTGGGCGAGCGTGTAGCGGCTCGGGTCGAGGCCGCGCAGCAGCAACAGCCCGCTGCCGTCTTCCAGCTCGTCGCGGATGTCGGCAATCAGCGGCGCGAGGCCCGGCAGCGGGAAGTCGTCCGCCGTCATCGTCTCCCAGGCGAGGCCGCGCGCCTCGGCGCGGGCGAGCGCGGCGTCGAGCTCGGCGAGCTGCGCCGCGTCGAGCCGGCGTTGCCAGCGCGGCGACCCTGCCATGTCGCGGCCGTGCCAGACATTGGCGCCGGCGATCGGGCGGATCTCGCGCATCGCTGCCTCCCTCGGGCGGTGGTTTTGCTATATAAGCAGATTGCACCGGGGTCGGGCAGACACCCCGCCAGACGGGCCTTCGTCCAAGCTCTGCGCCACTCGCCAGCCGAGGAGCGCACGCATGAGCGAAGACCCCATCCCCACCGGCGCGGCAGACGCCCGGCGCATCCTGATCGCGCGCGGGCTGCGCGGCTTCGGCGACGGCTATGTCGCGCTGCTCCTGCCGATCCATCTGTTCGAGCTGGGTTTCACCGCCCTGGCGATCGGCGCGATCGTCACCGGCACGCTGCTCGGCACCGCGCTGCTGACCCTGTGGATCGGGTTTGCCGCCAACCGCTTGTCGCGGCGCCTCCTGCTGCGCGCCGGGGCGGTCTTGATGGCGGCGACCGGCGCCGGGTTCGCCCTCGCCACCGGGTTCTGGCCGCTGCTGCTGATCGCGGCGGTCGGCACGATGAACCCGACCGCCGGCGATGCCGGGGTGTTCCTGCCGGTCGAGCAGACCGTGCTGGCCCAGGCGGTCGCGCCGGCCCGGCGCACCGCATTGTTCGCCCGCTACAGCCTGATCGGCTCGCTCGCCGGCGCGGTCGGCACCTTGGCGGCGGCGCTGCCCGACCTGGCGGCGGCGTGGGCGGGATGCCCGCGCCGCGCCGCGATCCAGGCGATGTTCGCCGCCTATGGCGGGATCGGCGTCGCGGCGCTGGCGCTCTACCGGCCGCTGTCCGCCGCGGTCGAGGCGCCGGAGGCGGCGCCGCAGCAGCCGCTGCGCCAGTCGCGGCGGCTGGTGTTCGGCCTCGCCGCCCTGTTCGGCATGGATTCGTTCGGCACCGGGTTTCTCGTGCAGTCGCTGCTCGCGCTGTGGCTCTACCGGAGCTTCGCGATCCCGGTGAGCACGGCGGCGGCGATCCTGTTCTGGAGCGGGGTGTGCTCGGCCGCCTCCTATCTCGTCGCGGTGCCGATCGCGCGGCGCATCGGGCTGGTCAACACGATGGTGTTCACCCACCTGCCGTCGAACCTGCTGTTGATGCTGCTGCCGTTCGCCCCGAACCTGACGGTCGCGGTGGCGCTGCTGCTGGCGCGGGCGGCGCTGTCGCAGATGGATGTGCCGACCCGTGCCTCCTACGTGATGGCGGTGGTGGCGCCGGAGGAGCGGCCGGCCGCGGCGAGCCTCACCGCGGTGCCGAAAATCTTCGCCTGGGCCGGCGGATCGCTGGTCTCCGGCTATCTGTTGACTCTGTCGGGCTTCGGCTGGCCGCTGCTGATCGGCGGCGCGATCAAGGGCGTCTACGACCTGCTGCTGCTTGCCGCGTTCCGCAAGGTGCGGCCGCCGGAAGAAGCCAACCCGCTTGTCTCGGCGGGAGCGACGCGATAGACCCGAACCAGCGGAAAGGGGGAGCGGATGAGCGACGCGAAACCGGTGTCGATCCTCGGCATCTGCGGCAGCCTGCGCCGCGGCTCGTACAACATGGCGGCGCTGCGCACGGCGATCGAACTGCGCCCGCCGGGGGTGACGGTGACGGTCGCCGACATCGCCCAGATCCCGCTCTACAACGAGGATGTGCGCGCCCAGGGGTTTCCGCCCCCGGTCGAGACCTTGCGGGCGCAGATCAAGGCGGCCGACGCGCTGCTCTTCGCCTGCCCCGAATACAACTACTCGATGAGCGGGGTGCTGAAGAACGCGATCGACTGGGCCTCGCGCCCGCCGGACCAGCCCTTCGCCGGCAAGCCGGCGGCGATCATCGGCGCCGCCGCGGGGATGGCGGGCAGCGCCCGCGCCCAGGGCGATCTGCGGCGCAGCATGGTGTTTCTCGACATGCACCCGCTCAACAAGCCCGAGGTGCTGATCGGCCAGGCGCAGACCAAGTTCGACACCGAGGGCCGGCTGACCGACGAGGTCGCCCGCAACCTGATCCGCGACCTGATGGCCAATCTCGCCGATTGGGCGCGGCGCCTTTCGGCATAGGGAGGAGCGAATGGACTTCACCGGCAAGATCGCGCTCGTCACCGGCGCGGCCAACGGCATCGGCCGCGCCACCGCGCTCGCCTTCGCCAAGGGCGGCGCCCGCATGGCGCTGGTCGACCGCGACCGCGACGGCGGCGAGGCGACCGCCGGGATCATCCGCCAGCAGGGCGGCGAGGCGATCTTCGTCGCCGCCGACGTGACCCGCGCCGCCGAGGTCGCCGCCTATGTCAAGGCGACGCTCGACGCCTACGGCCGGATCGACTGCTTCTTCAACAATGCCGGGATCGAGGGGCCGGTCGCCCACACCGCCGACTACGACGAGGCGATGTTCGACCAGGTCATCGCGGTCAACGTCAAGGGCGTGTTTCTCGGCCTGCGCCACGTCCTGCCGGTGATGATCGCCCAGAAATCGGGCGCGGTCGTCAACACCGCCTCGGTCGCCGGGCTGGTCGCCACCCCGGGGATGCCGGCCTATGTCGCCTCCAAGCACGCCGTCATCGGGCTGACCAAGACCGCCGCCGGCGAGGTCGCGCGCCAGGGCGTGCGGGTCAATGCGGTCTGTCCCGGCCCGGTCGATACCCGGATGATCCATTCGCTCGAGCGGATGCTCGACCCGGCCCACCCCGAGGAGGTCAATCGCCGCTACCAAGCGGCGCAGCCGACCGGGCGCTATACCACCCCCGAGGAGATCGCCAGCACCGTGCTGTTCCTGTGCTCGGACTTCGCCAGCAACACCACCGGCGCGCACTACGTCGTCGACGGCGGCCGCACCGCCACCGGCGGCGCGGTCACCCAGGCGCTCGGGCGCTAAAGCTTCGCCACCGCGTCGAGCACCGTCGCCTCGGTCAACAGCGGCGGCAGGACGACGGTGCCGCCCTTGCCGTCGTAGAGCAGGTAGAGCGGCACGCCGCTGCGGCCGAAGCTCTGCAGCAATGCGGTGATCTCCGGGTTCTGGCGGGTCCAGTCGCCCTTCAGCGCGACGATGCCGCGGCGGGCGAACGCCTCGCGCACCGCCTCGCGGTCGAGCGCGGTGCGCTCGTTGACCAGGCAGGTCAGGCACCACGACGCGGTCAGGTTGACGAACACCGGCCGCTTCTCGGCTTCGAGCGCCGCCAGCCGGGCGCTGCTGAACGGCTGATAGGGAAGCCCCGCCTGCGCCGCCCGCGAGGCGCCGGCGCCGGGACCGGCATTCGCCGCCAGCAGGATCGCGGCGATGAGCCCCGCCGCGGCGAGCCCGCCGGCGAGGCGGCGGCCGAGCGGCGCGGCGGCGCGGCTGGCGCCGTAAAGCCACACCGCGAAGCCGACCAGGACGAGGCCGAACAGCACCGCCAGCGCGCTCGCCGGCTCGACCTCCTGGAGCAGCACCCAGACCAGCCAGGCGACCGTCGCGTAAAGCGGGAAGGCGAGGACCTGCTTCGCCGTCGCCATCCAGCGGCCGGGCCGCGGCAGGTGCCGCACGAGCGCCGGGACAAAGCTCGCCGCGGTCAGCGGCGCCGCCATCCCGGCGCCGAGGACGGCGAACACGGCGAGCGCCAGCGGCGCCGGCGCGACGACGGCAAAGCCCAGCGCGGCGCCCATGAACGGCGCGGTGCACGGTGTCGCCACCACCGCCGCCAGGACGCCGGCGGCAAAGGCGCCGGCCGTCCCGCCAAGCCCGGTGAACCGGCTGCCGGCGCCGGCCAGGCCGTAGCCGAACTCGGCGACGCCGGACAGGCTCAGCGCCATCGCCAGCATGAGGTAGGCGAGCAGCGCGACGACGAGCGGCGATTGCAGCTGGAACCCCCAGCCGACCGCGTCGCCGCCGGCGCGCAGCGCCAGCAGGATGAATCCCAGCGCGGCAAAGCTGACGACGACGCCGGCGCCGTAGGCGAGGCCGTCGCGATGTGCGTCGCGGCGCTGCGCCAGCCCGGCCAGGCTCAGCAGCTTCAGCGACAGGATTGGGAATACGCACGGCATCAGGTTGAGCACGACCCCGCCGGCAAAGGCCAGCGCCAGCGCCTGCCACCAGGCGAGCGGGAAAGCGGCCGCGGGGGCCGCGGGGGCCGCGCCCGGCACGGCGCTCAGCGCATAGGCGGCGTCGCCGATCTCGACGACGCCGTCGAGCCGGGCCGGCGCCTTGGTCGCGGCGGCGGATTTCGCCAGCACCAGGGTGACGCCGCCGGCGCTCGGCTCGATCCGCGGCTCGGCGGCGTGGTCGATGAGGTTGCCGTCGTAGGGAAAGAACTCGATCCTGCTGCCGCCGTCGACCCCGGGCAGGAACAGCCGGTAGTCCCTGCCGGCGGCAGAGAATTGCGCCGCGAACGGGGCCGGCTGCGGCAGGCGTCGGCGCGCCGCGGCGAATAGGGCCGCCGCATCCGGGTCCGGCGCGCCCGTCCCCGGCGGCAGATCGAGCGCCAGCTTGGCGCCGCCGGGGATGCAGATCTCGGCGCACACCAGCCAGCTCGCCTCGGCGCGCAGCGTCAGCGGTCCGCCCGGCAGCGTGGCCGGCACCGCGATCGGCACCAGCAGGTCGGCGGTGCCGGTATAGCCGTAATTGGCGAGGCCGCCGACGACGAAGCGCTGCGGCGCCGGCCAGTCGATCGCGCCGGCGGAAAAGCCTGGCGGCAGGTGCCAGGCGATCTCGGTCGGCAGGCCGGAATCGCCGGGGTTGCGCCAATAGACGTGCCAGCCCGGCTTGACCGTCAGGTGCAAGGCGACCCACAGCGTCTTCCCTGGGGCGAGCGAGGCGGACTCGGCGACCAGCCGCGCCTGCACCAGCTCGCCCGGCGCCGGGAGATCGACCGCCGCCGGCGCCGCCCCGGCGAACCCGGCCCAGGCCAGCACCGCCGCAAGAATTGCCCGAACCCGCATGCCCGCTCCTTTGCCGGGCTTTATATCGGCAAAATTAGCCGCTTGTTAAATCGTTGCGGCTTCACATCGTCGTATGCTCGCCCGCAACCTTGAGCGGCTCGGCCGCATCGCCGCTGATCCCGGGGCCGCCTGGACCCGCTTCTGCACCCGCCTCGAAGCGCGCCGCGATTACCGGCGCCAGCCGCCGGTGTATCGTCCCGATCCGGATTGGGAGGCGCGGCTGCACCGGCGTCTCGGCCTCGCCCGGCCGTGCGCGGCGGCGGCGGAATTCGCCGAGTTGTGGCCGCGCGTCGCGGCGCGCGTCGCCGAGCTCGGCTGCCGCTTCGGGCCGCAAAGCTATTACGGCTGGAACGACGGCGATCCCGAGCTGGTCCGCGCGGTGTGGTGCCTGGTGCGGCATCTCCGCCCCGCCCGGGTGGTCGAGACCGGGGTCGCGCATGGCGTCACCACCCGCTTCATCCTCGAGGCGATGGAGCGCAACGGCGCCGGCACGCTGTGGAGCATCGACCTGCCGCCGAACGGCCCGCGGGCGGCGGCGGAGATCGGCATCGCCGTCGACGGTTGCGCGCCAGGGCGCTGGCGCCTGCTCCAGGGGTCGAGCCGGCGGCTGCTGCCCAAGCTGCTCGAAGAGCTCGGCACGATCGACCTGTTCATCCACGACAGCCTGCACACCGAGCGGCATGTCCGCTTCGAGGTCGAAACCGCGCGGCGCCATCTGAAGCCGGGCGGGTTCATCGTCGTCGACGACATCGACACCAATTGGGGGCTGCACGCGCTGATGGCGGCGCCGCAGGCCGGACGCACGCTGATCTGCCAGTCGGAGCCGGTCGTCCCCGACCGCCGCCGCTTCGACGATCGCGGCCTGTTCGCGATAATCGAGCCGGCGCCGGGCTAGACGCGGGGCGGCGTTCCGCGCCGCCGGAAAATGCACTATCGTCCGCGGCGCCGCGCAGAGAGGGGAGGAGGCGATGGACGAACGGCGCACGCTCGCGATCGATATCGGCGGTTCCGGCATCAAGCTGGCGCTGCTCGACGCCAAGGGCGAGATCGTCGCCGGGCCGACACGGGTGCCGACCCCCAAGCCGACCGCCGCGCCCGAGCTCGTCACCGAGCTGATCCGCAACGCTGCCGAGGGGTTGCCCGGGTTCGATCGCGTCTCGGTCGGGTTTCCCGGCGCGGTGCGCGACGGGCGGGTCAAGACCGCGCCCAATCTCGGCACCGAACTGTGGGCCGGGTTCGACCTGCAATCGGCGCTGTCGGAGATCTGGGGCAAGCCGGTGCGGGTGATGAACGACGCCGATGTCCAGGGTTACGGCGCGATCCAGGGCAAGGGCGTCGAGATGGTGCTGACCCTCGGCACCGGCGCCGGCACGGCGATCTTTTCCGACGGGCGGATCGTCCCGCATCTCGAATTGGCGCACCATCCGGTCGCCGGCGGCAAGACCTACGACGAATATATCGGCCGCGCCGCCCTCGAAAAGAAGGGCAAGAAGACGTGGAACAAGCGCGTCGCCAAGGTCATCGGCATCCTGCGCACGGTGGTCAATTTCGACCATCTCTATATCGGCGGCGGCAACGCCAAGAAGCTGACGCTGGCCTTGCCCGACGATGTTAGCACGGTGCCGAATGTCGACGGGCTGCTCGGCGGCATCCGCCTGTGGGATGCCGAGGAGGTGCGGCGGCCGGCGCGGCGCGGTCGGCGGCCGCGGGTCGCTGCGGCACCTGCGCCCCCTCCCGCTCCCGCGCCCGTCGCGGCGCGGCGGCGCGGGCGCCCCCGGCAGGTGGCGGCGGCGGTCGAGGCGGCGGTGGCTTCGGCGGCGCCGCGCCGGCGCCGGGCGCGCAGCGAGCCGTCGCGGCCGCGCGGCCGTCCGCGGCGGCGGGCGCCGTCGCCGGATGCCCACGGCCGCACCCTGATCGCCGCACAGCCGCGCACCGCGGTCGATTTCGCGGTGCCGGCGGGGGCCTGCGACTGCCATGTCCATGTCTTCGGCACGGCCGCGGCGTTTCCCTTCGCCGAGCGGCGCGGCTATACCCCGCCGCCGGCCGGCGCCGACGAACTGCTCGCGCTGCAGAACGCGCTGCATCTCGACCGCGTCGTCATCGTCCAGCCGAGCGTCTACGGCACCGACAATTCGTGCACGCTCGACGGCATCCGCCGGCTCGGCGCGCGCGCCCGCGGCGTCGCGGTGATCGACGACGCCACCCCGGACGAAGCGCTCGACGCGATGCACCGGGCCGGCATCCGCGGCGTCCGCGTCAACCTCGCCACCGCCGGCGAAAACGACCCCGAGATCGCCCGCCGCAACCTGCGCCGCGCGGTCGAGCGGGTGGCGCGGCTCGGCTGGCATGTCCAGGTCTATACCGGGCTCGACGTCGTCGCCGCCTTGCATGACGAGGTGATGGGGCTGGCGGTGCCGATCGTTTTCGACCATTTCGGCGGCGCCCAGGCGGCGCTCGGCACCGGGCAGCCGGGGTTTGCCCAGCTGCTCGCCCAGGTCGAGGCGGGCAAGGCCTACGTCAAAGTCTCCGGCCATTACCGCAGCTCGCAGCAGGCGCCGGCCTACGCCGATGTCGCGCCGCTGGCGCGGGCCCTGATCGCGGCCAATCCCGACCGCATCGTGTGGGGCACCGACTGGCCGCACCCGGCGCACCCGGCTTCGCCCGAGCGGGCGCTCACCGAGGTGGCGCCGCTCTACGACATCGACGACGGCCTCGCCCTCAACCAGTTGCCGCTGTGGACGCCGGATACCGATACGCTGCGCAAGATCCTCGTCGACAACCCGGCGCGGCTCTACGGCTTCTGAGCGTCGCGCTGGTCGTGGCCGCGCTCGCCGCCGGCTGCGCCCCGGCGCGGCCGCCGGCGCGCGATGCGCATATCCCGCCCTTCGCGCGCCTGCCCTATCAGCGCTTCTCGCGCGAGGCGGCGGTGCAGATCGCGCTGCGCGAGTGGCGCGCCTTCGGCAGCCCGGTGCATGCCCGCGAGGCGGCGCCCGGGCCCGATCTCGAACGCGCCGAAGGGCTGTGGCAGCGGGTCGGCGAATACTGGTGGCTGGGGCTGCCGCTCGGCATGCCCGAGCAGGGCTGGACCGGCAAGCACGACGCGCACGGCCGGGTGTTTCCCGCCGGCGACGACGAGCATTACGCCTGGTCGGCGGCGTTCATCGACTACGTGATGCGGATGGCCGGCGCGACCGGGCATTTTCCTTATGCGCCGAGCCACAGCACCTACATCAACCTGGCGCGCGAGCACCGCCCCGGGGTGGCGCTCGACGCCGAGCCGCCGGAGCGCTACGCGCCGCGCCGCGGCGACCTGATCTGCGCCTGGCGCGACCGCCACCCGGTCCGCTTCGCCGATCTGCCGACCGGCGACTTCTTTCCCAGCCATTGCGACATCGTCGTCGGCCGCGAGCCCGGGGTCATCGACGCGATCGGCGGCAATGTCGACAACGCGGTGGCGCTGACCCGCGTACCGGTCGCCGCCGACGGCCGCCTCGTCGGCCCGGACGGGCGGCTGCTCGACCCCGACATCCCGTGGTTCGTCGTGCTTCGCGTGCTCTACGAGGAATAGGCTACGGCGCCACCTCGCGGCCGCGCCCGCCGGCGATCATCGCCGCGGCGAGGTCGGCGTCGCGCTCCGCCGCCGCGCGGTAATGCGCCCGCGCCGCCGCGACCAGCGCGCCGCCGCGCCCGAGCCGGGCGTCGCCGAGCTCGATCAGCCGCAGGTTGGGCCAGGCGCGCGGGCGCAGCCGCACCACCGCCGCCAGCAGCTCGGCGGCGGGCCGCTGCGGATCGGCCTGGGCCAGGATCAGCAGCGCACACGCGGTCGAGCGCGACACCCCGGCATGGCAATGGATCAGCAGATGCGGCGCCGGCGCTCCGTCGAGCTCGCGGCCGAAGGCGAGCAGGCGCTCGACGTCGCCGGAAGAGGGCGCGACCCAGGCCGGAGCCGGGTCGACGACGTCGTGAAAGCGCAGTTCGAGCCGGCGGTGCGGCGCGAATCGCGCAAAGGCGGCGGGTGCCGGCCACTCCGGGTCGAGGATCGACAGGACGTGCGTGACCCCGCCTTCGGCCAGCCCGGGGAGCTCGTCGAGGCCGCAGATGGTCAGCCGGAACGCCATGCCTGCATCCCGCCGCGCAGCACCGCGACATCGGCGATGCCGGCGGCGGCGCATTCCGCCGCGGCGCGGGCCGAGCGCTTGTCGCTGAGGCAGACGAAGACGATCGGGCGACCGGCCGCGGCCAGTTCGGCCCGGTACTGCGGCAATTCGCCGAGCGGGATGTTGCGCGCTCCCTCGATATGGCCGAGCGGCCCGTCGAATTCGTCCGCGCCGCGGACATCGACGACCAGCGGCGCCGCCTCGCCGGCAAGGCGGCGGCGCAAATCGCCGGGGTCGAGCCATTCGGGCTCGCCGCCGCGGCCCAGCAGGCGCGCCACCAGGCCCATCAGGCGGCCCGCACCGGCGGCACGCTGCCGGCCGCCGCCGGCGCCTCGGGCGGCCGCGGCACCTGGCTGCCGATCATGATCGCCTCGCTGATCTGCTGCGCCAGGTCGGCCACGCCGCCCGGCGAATGCGGCAGGAATACGGTCGAGGCGCGGCTCTGCGCGCCGATCGCCCGCAGCGTGTCGAAATACTGGGTCAGGATCAGGGTGCGCATCGCCTCGTTGGGCGACACCCCGGCGTCGTGCACCGACAGCAGGGTGGCGACCGAATCGCGGATGCCCTCGGCGATGGCGATGCGCTCGGCGGCGATGCCCTCGCCCTGCAGCTTCTTGCTCTCCTTCTCGGCCTCGGCGGCCTTGACGGTCTTGATCCGCACCGCCTCGCCCTGCTGTTCGGCCGCCTCGCGCAGCCGGCTGGCGGCGTTGATCTCGTTCATCGCCGCGCGCACCTTCTCGTCGGGCTGGATGTCGGTGACCGGCGAGCCGTCGATGTCGTAGCCGTAATTGTTGATCTTGGCCTTGAGCCCGGCGCTGACCGCGTCCTCGATGTCGCTTTTCTTCTCGAACACGTGGTCGAGCGTCATCGTCGGCACCTGCGCCCGCACCGCGTCGAAGACATGCGCGGTGATCTGCTGTTCGGGGTTGGTCAGCTTGTAGAACGCCTCGAACTCCTTGCCGTCGACGACGTGGTACTGCACCGAGACGACGATATCGACGAACACGTTGTCCCGGGTTTTGGTCTCGACCTTGACGTTGAGCTGCTGCACCCGCAGCGACAGCCGCCCGGCCTTGCGCTCGATCAGCGGCAGCTTGAGGTTGAGCCCGGCGCGGGCGATCCGGGTAAAGCGGCCGAAGCGCTCGATCAGCACGACCTGCGCCTGCTCGACCATAAAGAACATGCCGCCGGCGATCGCCAGCACGAGGATGGCCACCAGGGCCAGAACGATCAGCGGTGCAATGAACGGCTCCATCTTTCCCTCCCGGCGGACCGCCGCCGTCACCCGGTCAGCTGAGATCGATAGCGAACCGCTTCAACAGGTCGAGCGGCACGATCTCCAGCGTTGCCTCGTGCGTCGCCGCCAGGCGCACCCGCGGCGCCTTGCCGGCGTCGAACGCCTCCTTCCAGCGCGCCGCGCACAGGCACCAGCAATCGCCGGGCTTCAAGCCGGGGAAGCCGTATTCCGGCAGCGGCGTCGACAGATCGTTGCCGACCGATTTGGAGAAGGCAAGAAACTCGGCATCGACCCGGGTGCACACCGTGTGGACGCCGAAATCCTCGGGGCCGGTATTGCAGCTCCCGTCGCGGTAGAAGCCGGTCAGGGGGTTGCTGCAGCACTCTTCGAGCCGGTCGCCGAACACGTTGCGCGAGGGTTCGCGGCGGCGGCGCGGGTCGCCGCCAGAGGCGTCGGGCATGGTTCCCTCCTATGCGGGGCGGCGCTCGGCGCGCGCGGCATAGCGCGCCTCGATCGCGTCCCAGATGGTGACGGCAAGGTCGGTGCCGTCGAGCCGGGCAATCTCCTGGATGCCGGTCGGCGAGGTCACGTTGATCTCGGTCATGTAGTCGCCGATCACGTCGATGCCGACAAAGACCAGCCCCTGCTGGCGCAGTGCCGGGCCGATCGCGGCACAGATTTCGCGTTCGCGCGCGGTCAGCTCGGTCTTCACCGCGCGCCCGCCGACATGCAGGTTGGCGCGCGCCTCGCCCTCCGCCGGCACCCGCAGCACCGCTCCCTTGGGCTCGCCTTCGACGAGGATGATGCGCTTGTCGCCGCTGCGCACCTCGGGCAGGTAGCGCTGCACCATGACCGGCTCGCGATAGACCTGGGCGTACAGTTCGAGGATCGAGTTGAGGTTGTCGTCGCCCGGGCGGAGATGGACGATGCCGGCGCCGCCGTTGCCGAACAGCGGCTTCAGGATGATCTCGCCGTGCTCGGCCCAGAAGGCGCGGATTTCCGCCGGATCGAGCGACAACAGGGTGGGCGGCATCAGCTCGCGGAAACGCAGCACGAAGAGCTTTTCCGGGGCGTTGCGCACCGCCGCGGGATCGTTGACCACGAGCGGTCCTGCCGGCAGCAGCTCGAGCAGATGCGTCGCGGTGATGTAGGCCATGTCGAAGGGCGGATCCTGGCGCATCAGGATGATGTCGAACCCGGCGAGATCGAGCTCCTCGACGGCGCCGAAGCGGTGGTGGTTGCCGTGCCGGCGGAACACTTCGAGCGGCCGGCCGCGGGCGTAGAGCCGGCCCTCGCGCAGGGTCAGCGCGGTCGGCAGGTAGTGGTACAGCGCGTGGCCGCGGCGCTGCGCCTCGAGCGCCAGGGCAAAGGTCGAATCGGCGTCGATGTTGATCGTCTCGATCGGGTCCATCTGGATCGCGACGGCGAGCCCCATCCCTGTCTCCCGGCTTTCGTGTCAGGGCGCGATGGTGATCGCGCTGCCCGGCCCGAGCAAGCCCAGCAAGCGGGCCAGCACCGGCCGCGCCACCGCGATGCAGCCCTCGGTCGGCGCGAAATCCTCGCGCGCGACATGGAGAAAGATGGCGCTGCCGGCCCCCGGCACCACCGGGTCCATGTTGTAGCCGATGACGACGGCGATGTCGTACAGCCCGTCGCTGCGCCACAGCCGCTCGTGGCGCGCCGGATAGGGCAGGGCGACCAGCCGGTTGTATTGCGGGTCGGCGGGGTCGTCCACCCAGGCGAGCTCGGGGCTGAGCGCCATCAGCTCCAGCCCGCAGCGCGGCGCCGCCAGCCGGTCGGCGCGGTAGAAGGCGGAGACCAGCGGAAAACGGCCGGCCGGGCTGGCGCCGTCGCCTTCGCGCTTGCCGGCGCGCACCCCGGCCCTGCCGCAGGCGGCGCGGGCGGCGCCGCCCGGCCACGACAGGCTCCCCCCGGAATAGCGCAGGGTCAGGCTCACCGCCCCTGTTTAGCATAGCCGGGGCGCGTCCGTCCGCCTTGCCGAGGGCGGCGGATTTGCCCATTCTGCGGGCATGTCAGCCGCTTCCCTGGAGGCGGCGGCGTCGATCGAGACCAAGGCGTCCTGGGCGGTGGCGTTGACCGCGGTCGGGATCGCCGCGGTGTCGTTCGGCGCGCCGCTGGTCGCCGTCGTCGCCCTCAAACCGATCGCCGCCGAGCTCGCCGCCCCGCGCGAGGTGCCGGCGGCGGCCTATTCGCTGGCCTGGTTCGGCACCGCCGTCGGCGGCCTGTTGATGGGCCATATCGCCGAGCGCATCGGGGTGCGCTGGACGGTGATCTGCGGCGCCCTGATGATCGGCGCCGGCCTCGCTCTCGCCAGCACCGGCGGCCGCATTGCGCTGCTGCTCGGCCACGGGCTGTTCATGGGGGTGCTCGGCAACGGCGGCATCAACGCGCCGCTCTACATCTATGTCGCGCGCTGGTTCGACCGGCGCCGCGGCACCGCGCTGGCGCTGATCTCGAGCGGCCAGGCGGTCGCCGGCGCGATCTGGCCGCCGGGCTTCGCCTGGGGCATCGCGGCGATCGGCTGGCGCCACACGATGCTCGTCTTCGCCGCTATCGAGATCGCCCTGATCGTGCCGGCGGCGCTGTGGATGTTCGGCCCGCCGCCGGAAGCGCACGCCGCCGAAGGGCCGGTGGCCGGCCCGGCGGTCGGCGACCGGGTGCTCGGGCTCAAGGCCGGCACCGTGCTCGGCTTTCTGATGGCGGCGGCGTTCTGCTGCTGCGTGCCGATGGCGATGCCGCAGGGCCACCTCGTCGCCTTGTGCAGCGACTACGGCATTCCCGCCTCGCACGGCGCGGCGATGCTCTCGCTGCTGCTCGGCAGCGCCTTCATCAGCCGCCAGTTCTGGGGCCTCGTCGCCGACAAGGTCGGCGGTCTGAGGACCGTGCTGTACGGCTCGGCCTGCCAGTTCGCGGCGATGGTCGGGTTTCTGCTGACGCAAAGCGAGGCCGGGCTGATCGCGGTCGCAGCGGTGTTCGGCTTCGGCTTCAGCGGCATCATCCCGGCCTATGTGCTGGCGGTGCGCGAGCTGTTCCCGGCGGCCGAGGCGTCATGGCGGGTGCCGAGCGTGCTGCTGTGCAGCGGCTCGGGGATGGCGGCGGGGGGCTGGCTCGCCGGCATCATCTACGACCATTTCGGCTTCTACGGCGCCGCCTTCGCCACCGGGCTGGCGTTCAACCTGGTCAACCTCGTGCTGGTCGGGGCGCTGGTCGTGCGGCAGCATTGGCGCCACGCCGAGCCGCACCACCCGCTCGGCACGACCTGGAGCATGACCGATGCGCAATAGCCGCCTCGACATCCGCCCGGTTGCCGGCGCGCCCGGCGCCGAGCTGCCCGGCGGGCTCCGCGGCGACCGGCCGGTGTGAGCGGCGATCCCTACCCCGAGCTGGCGCGCCAGCTCGCCGCGCTGATCGCCGGCGAGCCCGACCGCATCGCCAACGCCGCCAACATGGCGGCGCTGCTCTACCACGGCCTGCCCGGCGTCAACTGGGCCGGGTTCTACTTCGCCCGGGGCGGCGAGCTGGTGCTCGGCCCGTTCCAGGGCAAGCCGGCCTGCGTGCGCATTCCCTGGGGGCAAGGCGTCTGCGGCACCGCGGCGGCGCGCGGCGAAACCGTGCTGGTGCCCGACGTGCACGAGTTCCCCGGCCACATCGCCTGCGATCCCGACTCGGCGGCGGAGCTGGTGGTGCCGCTCGTCGAGGGCGGCCGGGTCACCGGCGTGCTCGATCTCGACAGCCCGCACAAGGGCCGCTTCGGCCCCGCCGACCGCGCCGGCTGCGAGCGGCTCGTTGCGCTCTTTCTCGACGGCGGTGGTCGGCGCTAATCTCGCCCGGGCAATCCGAACGGGGAGAACGAAGATGGGTTCGATCGTCGAATTCGCCCGGCCCGACGGCGGCCGGACCAAGGGCTATCTGGCGACCGCCGGTCAGGGCCGGCCCGGCATCGTCGTCATCCAGGAATGGTGGGGGCTCAACGACCAGATTTGCGGCGTCGCCGACCGCTTCGCCCGGGCCGGCTACAACGCGCTCGCCCCCGACCTCTACAAGGGCCGGCTGACGACCGTGCCCGACGAGGCCAACCACCTGATGTCAACCCTCGATTTCGCCGACGCCACGCACCAGGACCTGCGCGGCGCGGCGGAGCACCTCAAGGGCCAGAGCGGCAAGGTCGCGGTGATGGGGTTCTGCATGGGCGGCGCTTTGACCATCGCCGCCGCGGTGCATGTGCCGGGCCTCGCCGCGGCGGTGTGCTTCTACGGTATCCCGCCGGCCGAGTTCGCCGACCCGGCAAAGATCGCGATCCCGTTCCAGGGCCATTTCGCCAACCAGGACGACTGGTGCACCCCGGCGGCGGTCGATGCGCTCGAAACCGCGATGAAGCGGGCCGGGCAGGCGCCGGAAATCTACCGCTACGACGCCGCGCACGCCTTCTTCAACGAGCGCAGCGCCGCCTACCACCTCGAATCGGCGAACCAGGCCTGGGAGCGGATGGCGGCCTTTCTCAAGGCGAAGCTGTGAAGAACCCGCGGAGCGCCCGGTAGACCTCGTCGGGCCGCTCCTCCGGGATGAAATGGCCGCTGTCGATGGCGTGGCCGG
>Ga0209581_1001077_pt1 | contig 36363 bp, 32 predicted proteins | sample Coa_R2_FD_187160 | JGI IMG/M metagenome (GOLD analysis project Ga0209581, IMG submission 187160) | Surface soil microbial communities from Centralia Pennsylvania, which are recovering from an underground coalmine fire - Coalmine... | ecosystem: Environmental > Terrestrial > Soil > Unclassified ...
CCGGTCGGCGGGACAAGCGCCTCGCGGTTGCGGATAAACAGGCGAAACTGCGTCGTCAGCGGCTGCGCGAAGGACGAAGCGGTGTACTGCATGCGCGGCGTCGGCCGCAGAAAGCCGCAGCCCCATACCGGTCCTCGCCGCAGCCCGGCTGTCGCGAGGCGTCTCCCGCGCCAGATCCATGCCAGCACGGTTAACAGGGCAAACGCCCCGAACACCCCCGTCGCCGCGGTCAGCGACGCCGTCGCCGGGGCAAGCGCCGAGAGGACCTCGTGCGGCGGGAGTCCGCTCGCTCCGGCGACAACGCGGGCGAGCGCCGGCATGACCCGCGGCGCGGCGGCGCCGATCAACACGCACAGCGCCGCGAGCGCCGCCATCGGGACGAGCATCGGGGCCCGCGCTTCGTGCGCGTGCCGCGCCTCGGGGCTGCGCGCCGAGCCGAGGAACACGATGCCGAAGGCCTTGGCAAAGCATGCCGCCGCAAGGCCGCCGATCAGCCCCATTGCGACGAGGACAATCAGACCGGCCGTCGCGACGCTCGCACCTGGCTGCAACAGGCCGAGATAGCCCGCGTAGAGCAACAGGAACTCGCTGACAAAGCCGTTGAACGGAGGCAGGCCAACGATCGCCGCCGCCCCGATCAAGAAACACGTCCCGGTCCACGGCATGCGCCTGAGCAGACCGCCCAGCTCCTCGAGCTCGACGCTGTGCGCGGCGTGCTGCACTGCGCCCGCGCCGAGAAACAGCAGCCCCTTGAAGATCGAATGGTTGACGACGTGCAGGAGACCGGCGGCAAAGCCGAGCAGCGCAAGCGCCGTCATACCCTGGGCCAACCCGAGCACGCCGATGCCGACGCCGATCAGGATAATCCCGATATTCTCGACGCTGTGATATGCCAGCAGCCGCTTCAAGTCGTGCTGCGCCAGCGCGTAAAGCACGCCGAGCACGCCGCTCGACGCGCCGGCCACGATCAGCGTCCACCCCCACCACGCCGGCGGCGGACCCGTCAACACCAGGATGCGGACGAGGCCGTATATCCCCATCTTGATCATTGCCCCTGACATCAGGGCAGAGGCATGGCCGGGGGCGGCGGGATGCGCCTCGGGCAGCCAGACGTGGGCGGGGACGATGCCGGCCTTTGCGCCAAACCCGATCAGCGCCAGCACAAAAACCGTCGAGCTCAGCGTGGGATGGCCGCGCAATACGGCGCCATACGCGGCAAAATCGGAAGCCCCGGAGATCGCCCCGAGCAGCACGAACATCACCAGCAGGAAGGCCGTCCCCAGGTGGGTGGCGGCAAGATAGATCCAGGCGGCATGCCGCACGGCCTCCCGGCGGTCGTCGAAGATGACGAGAAAGAACGGGCTCAGCGCCATGACCTCCCAGGCGAGCAGGAACAGGAGGCCGTCCCGCGCCACCACGACCAGCGCCATCGCGGCGGTCAGCAGGTTCATGGGGAACCAACTCGCCGCAGCGCCGTCGCGATCCGCCAGATAGCTGCGGCCGTACACGCCGGTCACCAGCGAAAGCCCGTAGACCGGGAGCAGGAACCATGCGGAAAGCACGTCGATTTCCAGGTGCAGGCCCCCGCCGGGCATGCCCCAGCCTGCCGTCAACGTATGCGTCCCGCCGTCGATCAACACGCCGACCGCGGCGGCGAGCCCCAGCGCCGAGCCGGCTATGGCGCCGGCCTGCCCGGCAAATTGCGCCAAACCGACGCGAGCGCGAAACCCGATCGCGATGCCGCCGCCAAGCAGCAGGATGGCCAAGGAGATCAGTAATCGGTCCACGCGAACCCACGAATCGTATCGAAATCCCTTGCGAGTTCGGCGGACGGGTTGCGGCCTTGGCGGACGAACCGCGCCATGCCGGTCCGCGGCCGGATCGCCTTTGTCGGGTTGCTGTTCCGGTAGCAGGCCACCCGCTGGATCGCCGTCAGAAACCAAGCTGCATCGATAAGGGTTACCCTATCGTCACGGTATAATCAATGTCCTGTCGGCATCGATACCTGTTTTCTGTTGACAATTGATGTACAACACATCGATACTAGATGCCAGCCGGTCATGTTCCATGGTTCGGCGCTGCCGGATGACCTGGCGGTCGGTCGCGCCGGGAGGATACTGAAATCGGGCGATGACCGACCTGTACGGGCACTACCACGGCCGCATTCTCCGCCTGGCACGAATATCGTCACCCGACGGTGCCTGGAAGGCAAAGCTGCGCGAAATCCTCGCGGAATTCGACGAGGACTGCCGCCGTCTTCCCGCTCTCGGCAGGTATGTGCTCTGCAACGAGTTGGCGACCCAGCTCGAGGCGGAAGTCCTGCGCCTGTCCGACCCGGACAGGCGGGCCGTGCTGGCGCTTGCTCTAAAGCACTTCGACGCCGGCACGTGAGCATGCCGGCAACTCCTCAAGCCGGCGGAGCGGCAACTCCGCCGCCCTCGAGCGCCGGTTGCGTGCGCGACCGATGATCTGCTTTGCAGAGTTCAAGAACCGGATCAACGCGACGAAGGTCGCGCCGGAGCTCCTGGGCGAGGTGATGGCGATGATCGCGTCCACGCCCGGCGCGGAGCGCGACGATCTCGATGCGCGCGCGCATCGCATCGTCGATCACCTGGCGAGGAAAGATCCCGGCGGAAATTCCGGGCTTCTGGCGATGGCGATCACGATCCGGCTAATGGCTCTCGATTCCGTTATGGACGATCGCCTCGTTAAGCGGTGGCTGATCCCCGCGTCGGAGCCGTCGATCACCTACGTGCATGCCGACCTGTTGCGCGTAGCGGTCGAGGAGCCGGTGATCGAAGGTCCCGAAGGGCAGCCGGCTTTCGTCATTGCCTCGTTTTGCCGGCGACTGACGGCTGTTGCCGCATCGAGAGGCCGCGCGTGAGGTCGTTTGGGACGCCTGATCAGAGGTTCGCTGCGTCAATGGCGGAAGGGGGACGGAAATGGCCGGCTTCAGACCAACCCGCGCACGGATGGGTGCGTTCGAGTGGATTCTGGTCGCAACCTTCGTGATCTTCGTCTGCTTGGGAATCGTCTATATCATCAACATCCAGGGGTCATAACGTCCCCGCGGGTTCCCTCGGCGGCGCGGAAGGAGAAAACGCTCTCGATCGCTTTGCTGAACCGGGTGTTCCCGCCGCGCGGGTGCTGAAACAGACCGCCCGTACGAAGGCCGGTTATCTGGGCCGGCGTCCGGTACCTCGTTCCGCTGCTTGGCGTCCCCAACCGGATTCGAACCGGTGTTGCCGCCGTGAAAGGGCGGTGTCCTGGGCCTCTAGACGATGGGGACGCGGGATCGCGCCGGGGCCGGGCCGCGACGGTCTAGCCGCAGACGCGCGCGAAATCAACTGCCGCCGCCCGGCCGGGCGAAACCGGTTGCCCGCCGCCGCCGCGGCGGGTACACGAGCGGCGGGGTCATCCGGCAACAATGGCAGCGGCGATGGGCCGGCGCATCTTCTACGACGGGCTCAACCTCGCCCTGCCGCGCGGCACCGGCATCGCCACCTATACCCGGGTTCTGGCCGGGATGGCACACGAGCTCGGCTACGAGATCGGGGTCTTTTTCAGCGGGAAGAGCCCTCCTTCGAAGGATCGATTGATCCGCGAACTCGACTTCGTCGATCCGCGCGGTGCGCCGCGCCTGTCGAAGGCGCAGCGCTATTGGAACGACGCGTTCGACCTGCTCCGTCTGTCGCGCGGGTTGCGGCCAACCCCAGTAAGCTTAAGCGGCACCGTCCTCGCCGAAGGATTTAACGCTGCGAATCCGCCCTATCGGCACCTATTTGTCGCCCGAGCGCTGTTTCAAGGAGCGGCCAGGTATTTCCGCTGGCGCGGCCGCTGCGCCGAACTCGACTTTTCGGTGGCTCCCGACATCTTACACTGTACCTATCCGCTGCCGATCCGCGCCAGGACCGCACGCAACGTGTATACGATCCACGATGTGATCCCGCTGCGCCTGCCGCGGACGAGTTTGGACGACAAGCAGGCGCTGCTGCGTCTCTTGCGCCATCTGGCCGAGACCGCGGACCATATCGTGACAGTGTCGGAGAATTCGCGCCGCGACATTATCGAACTGCTCGGAATCGATGCGGCCAGAATCACGAATACCTACGAATGCGTCTTCTTTCCTGACAAAATCCTTAACCGGCCCGAGGCGAACATCGCCGCCGAGCTGTCCGGGCTGTTCGGCCTTGAGCCGGACGGGTACCTGCTGTTTCACGGGGCGATCGAACCGAAAAAGAATGTCAAGGCCCTGCTCCACGCCCATCTGATTGCCCAGGTGCGAATTCCGTTGGTCCTCGCCGGCGGCGGCGGCTGGAGCAACGAGGAGGAGTTGGCGCTTCTGGACCGGGTCGAGGCGGAAGACAGAGATCTGCCTGTACGGCAGCGGCGCATTCTTCGGGTCGGATTTGTCGAGCGCGCGCTGCTGGCGTCGCTGATCAGGGGGGCGCGGGCGGTGGTGTTTCCCTCGCTCTACGAGGGGTTCGGGCTGCCGGTGCTGGAGGCGATGACGCTGGGCACGCCGGTGGTCACCTCGCGCGTCGCCTCGCTGCCCGAGGTCGCCGGCGACGCGGCGCTGTACGTCGATCCCTACGACACTGACGACATCGCCCGCGCGATCAAGACCATCGCCGCCGATGCCGGGCTGCGCGCCGAACTGGCCGAGCGCGGCCGGGGGCGCGCCGAACTGTTCTCGCCGGCGCGCTACCGCGAGCGCGTCGCCGCGCTGTACCGAAGCCTGTCGTGATCCGGGCGGCGCCGGCGTTCGATCCGGAATTCCGCGACCGGCTGCGCGACCTGCTGACCTGGCGGCGCGACGTGCGCCGGTTTCGCCGGGCGCCGCTGCCGGCCGGCGCGGTTGAGCGGCTGCTCGCGCTGGCGGCGCTGGCGCCGTCGGTCGGGCTGTCGCAGCCGTGGCGCTTCGTGCTGGTCGACGATCCGGCGCGGCGCGCCGCGGTGCGCGCCGAGTTCGCGCGGTGCAACGCGGCGGCGCTCGCCGCCGAGGCGCCCGAGCGTGCGCGGCTTTACGCCCGGCTGAAACTCGCCGGGCTCGACGAGGCGCCGTGCCAGCTCGCGGTGTTCGCCGACCGCGCGACGCGCCAGGGCGGCGGCCTCGGCCGCCGCACGATGCCCGAGACGATCGAATACTCGGCGGTGATGGCGGTGCACACGCTGTGGCTGGCGGCGCGCGCCGAAGGGATCGGGGTCGGCTGGGTGTCGATCCTCGATCCGGCGCGCATCGCCGCGATCGCCGAGGTGCCGGCGGGCTGGCGTCTGGTCGCCTATCTCTGCCTCGGTTATCCGCAAGAGCCGGACGACACGCCGGAACTGGAGCGCGCCGGCTGGGAGCGGCGCCGGCCGGCCGAGGAGATGCTGATCCGGCGCTAGAAGCGGATCGGTCCGTACAGCCACACCGCCCAGGTCGCGGCGGCGAGAAACGGGCCGAACGGCAGCGCCGAGCTGCGGCTGAGGCTGCGCCCGCAGAGGACCATCACCGCCGCCGCGGCAAGGGCCGAGACGGCGGCGCCGAGCAGCACGCTCGGCAAAGCGAAGGCGCCGACCCAGGCGCCGGCGGCGGCGAACAGTTTGGCGTCGCCGAGGCCCAGCCCCTCGCGCCCGCGCAGCCGCCGATAGGCCCAGGCGACCCCGGCGAGAAAGAGATAGCCGAGGGCCGCACCGGGAACCCGGTCGGCGACGTCGTCGGGCTGCAAGGTGCCGACTACGAGCAGCCCGACGGCGATCAGCGGCAGGGTCAGGCTGTCGGGCAGCACGCCGTGGTCGACATCGATCCAGCCCAGCGCCAGGAGCCAGCAGCCGAGGAGAAAATCGAGCCAGGCGGCGGCGCCGTGATCGACGCCGAGGGCGATCAGCGCCAGCGCCAGCGCCGCCAGCTCGACCGCCGGATAGAACCAGCCGAGCCGGGCGCCGCAATGGCGGCAGCGGCCGGCCGTCGCCAGCCAGCTGGCGAACGGCACCAGGTCGCGCACGGTCAGCACCGCGCCGCAATGCTCGCAGCGCGAGCGGCCGCGCACCAGCGAACCCTCTTCCGGGAGCCGGCGGATGACCACGCCGACAAAGCTGCCGATGAACGGCGCGGCGACGACCAGCGCCGTGTCGGCGAGCGCGACCGGGGTCAGCCGAGCGCCTTTTCCAAGAGGTCGAGCGCCGCCTGCGAGAACGCCCGCATATTGTCGAGCCGGTCGGCGCTGCCGGTCTCGACGGTGATTGCGCGTTCGCCGCCGGGGCCGATGACGGCGATGCAGGAATGCCCGGCATTGTGGCCGTAGCGGCTGCCGGTGGGACCGGCGGTGCCGGTCTCGCCGACCGCCCAGGTGGTCTCGAGCTTGCCCCTGATCTTGCGGGCGAAGAGCAGCGCGTAGGGTTCGGTGGACGGGGTGATGCCGGCAAGCTCCGCCTCGGTGACGCCGAGCAGCTCGGCGCGCGACTTGCGGGTGTAGACGACGCCGCCGCCCATGTAATAGGCCGAGGCCCCGGCGATCGCCAGCAGGGCCGCGGAGATCAGGCCGGCGGTCGAGCTTTCGGCGACGCTGATCGTCTCGCCGCGGGCCTTCAGTTTCGCCGCGATCCGCTCCGCTTGCGGCAGCAACTCGTCTATCATCGCCGTCCCTCCGGTCGTGCCCGAGGGTCAGCTTCACCGTTCGCACGACCGCTTGGCAAGAGGAGTCGCGCAGTGAGCTACGAAACCATTCTTTACGAAGAGGACGGCCCGATCGGCACCCTGACGCTGAACCGCCCCGACGACGGCAACATGTTCACCCCGCAGATGTGCCACGAGGTGCGCGACTGCCTCAACGCGGTGCGGCGCGAGACCCGCACCCGGGTCATCGTGCTGACCGGCGCGGGCGACCGCTTTTTCTGCATCGGCGGGCGCAAGGAAGGGATGGAAGACACCCACCTCTACGCCGGCGTGCTGCCGACGCTCGACATGTACGAGAGCATCGAGCGGCTGCAAAAGCCGGTGATCGCCTCGGTCAACGGCTATGCGGTCGGCGGCGGGCATGTGCTGCACGTCATGTGCGACCTGACGATCGCCAAGGAGAGCGCGATCTTCCGCCAGGTCGGGCCGATGATGGGCAGCTTCGACGCCGGCTACGGCACCTGGTATCTCGAAGACCTGGTCGGCAAGAAGAAGGCCAAGGAGATCTGGATGCGCAACCCGCGCATGACGGCGCGCGAGGCCTTGGCGATCGGGCTGGTCAACCAGGTCGTGCCGGACCACGAGCTGAAGGCGGCGACCCGGGCGATGGCTTTGGAGATCGCCGAACGCGGCTCGTTCGCGCTGGCCGCGATCAAGGGCGCCTTCGCGGCGCGGCACGGGGGCGTCTCCGGCCTGTCGCGGATCACCCACGACCTGCTGCTGCGGCCCTACCTCGACAGCGAGGAGTCGCACGAGCTCGGCGCCGCGTTCAGCGAGCGCCGCAAGCCCGACCCGAGCAAGTTCGGGCATTGAGGGCAGTCAGAAACGGTCTGGCCAGCGCTGCGCGCTGTGCAGGATGGTGATGATCTGAACCGCCTCGCCCGCGACCCGATAGGGAACGATATACGGGGTTCCGGAGATGACCAGTTCGCGGGTACCCTCGACCCGTCCCGGCCGGCCGATTGCCGGCGAACGGGCGAGCCGCTCGACCGCCGTTCTGATGTGCGCCATCAGACGCTCCGCCGCCGCCGGGTTGTCGGCATCGATCCGCTCGCGGATATCCTCGAGCCGGCGAAAATACCGCGGCGCATATTCAAGCCGCCGCGCCGTCACCGCGGCCGCGCCAGCCCTTCGTAGTGCCGCTCAGCTTGCTCCTGGGACAATCCGGCGCCGGCGTCGAGCTCCGCGATCCCCGCCCGGATCTCGCCGATCTGCCACTCGTTCAGTTCGACATAAGCGGCGATGGCTTCCGCCGCGAGATACGACTTCGACCGCTTGGTGCAGCGCGCCAGCGCATCGAGCCTGGCCTTCAGCGCGGCATCGATCCTCGTCGTCACGACTGTGGTATCGTTTGCGCTCATCGATGCGTCCCGGTGCCTGACAAGGAGCCGATGTATACAGCCGATTCACCGGCGGTCAAACAGCCGGCCATGACCAACACCATCCTCACCCTGCACGATCCGGCGGCGGCGCGGCGCTATTACGCCGCGGGGCTGTGGCGCGACGAGACGATGTATGCCCTGCTGGCGGCGCACGCCGCGGCGCGGCCCGACGCCTACGCGCTGCGCGACGGCACCCGGCGGCTGACCTGGCGCGAGCTGCTGGCGGCGGTCGATGCGGTCGCCGCCGACCTCGCCGCCGCGGGGCTCAAATTCGGCGAGCGCGTCGCGGTGTGGCTGCCGAGCCGGGTCGAGTCGGTGATCGTGCTTTTGGCCTGCTCGCGCCAGGGCTACATCTGCAACCCGTCGCTGCACCAGAACTACACCGTCGCCGAGATCGCCGGTCTGCTGGAGCGGACCAACGCCGCCGCGCTGTTCGCCCAGCCCGGCTACGGCGCCGACGCGCGCACCGCCGACATCTTTGGCGTCGCCGCCGGCATCCCGTCGCTGCGGCGGGTCTGCCCGATCGGCGAGTTCCCCGCCCCCGGCGGCGCCGCGCCGCCGCCGCCCGAGACCAACCCGGACAAGATCGTCTATCTCGCCTTCACCTCGGGCACGACCGGGACGCCGAAAGGCGTCATGCATTCCGACAACACGCTGCTCGCCAACGGCCGCGCAATGGTCGAGGACTGGGGCCACGACGCGCGCACGGTGCTGCTGTCGCTGAGCCCGACGAGCCACCACATCGCCACCGTCGCGGTCGAGCAGATGCTGGTCTGCGGCTGCGAGCTGGTCGTCAACCTGCCGCCGCCGGGAATGACGCCGCTCGACTGGATCCTCGAAACCGGTGCGACCTATGTGATGGGGGTGCCGACCCACGCGATGGACATTCTTGCCGAATTGCGGCGGCGCCGGCTCGACCGGCTCGGCAAGGTCGGCGTGTTCTACATGGCCGGCTCGCCGATCCCGCGCGAGGTGGCGCAGGAATTCCTCGACCGCGGCGTCACCCCGCAGAACGTCTACGGCATGAGCGAGAACGGCTCGCACCAGTACACCCTGCCGAACGACTCGCCGGAGACCATCGTCGCCACCTGCGGGCGCGCCTGCCGCGCCTACGAGATCAAGCTGTGGGACCAGGACAACCCCGACCTCGAGGCCGCCCCCGGTGCGATCGGCGAGATCGGCGGGCGCGGCGCCTGCCTGACGCTGGGCTATTTCGACAACCAGCGCGCCACCGAGGAGAGCTTCAACCGCTCCGGCTGGTTCATGTCGGGCGATCTCGGCCGGCTCGATGCCGCCGGTAATCTCGAAATCGTCGGGCGCAAGAAGGATCTGATCATCCGCGGCGGCCGCAACATCCATCCCGCCAGGATCGAGGACCTGACGATGCGCCACCGCGCCGTCGCGCGCTGCGCCGCCTTTGCCGTGCCCGACCAGCGGCTCGGCGAAAAGGTCTGCCTGTCGGTGATCTTTCACGACGACATGCGCGCCGAGCCCGACGAGCTTCTCGCCCATCTCCACGCGATGGGGCTGTCGCGCTACGACATGCCGGAATATTTCATCGCGATGGACGCCTATCCGCTGACCGCGAGCGGCAAGATCCTGAAGCGCGAGCTGGTCGAATGGGCGAAATCGGGGCGCATCGCGCCGGTCGCGGTGCGCTGGACCGGAGGCTGACGATGGCGGTGCGCCTTGCCCGCGACGAGGAATTCGCGGTCCTCACCCTCGACCGGCCGGAGGCGCTCAACGCCCTGTCATTCGCGACGCTGCGCGAGCTGGACCGGGCGCTGGACGAGGTCGCCGCCGGCGATGCCCGCGCCCTGTTCGTCACCGGCGCCGGCGACCGCGCCTTCTGCGCCGGCGCCGACATCAAGGAATTGCAGGGCCGCAGCCTTGCCGCGCAGCGCCGCGACGCCGCCTACGGCCAGGCGGTGATTACGCGTTTCGGCCGCCTGCCGATGCCGTCGCTGGCGCTGCTCAACGGCTATGCCTTCGGCGGCGGGCTCGAACTGGCGCTTGCCTGCAATTTCCGCCTGGCGCTGCGGACCGCGCGGCTCGGCCTGCCCGAGATCAAGCTCGGCCTGATCCCCGGCTACGGCGGCACCCAGCGCCTGCCGCGCCTCGTCGGCGAGGCGCGCGCGCTCGACATCATCATGAGCGGCCGCACCGTCGAGGCCGAGGAGGCCGAGCGCATCGGCCTGGTCCACCGCCTCGTCGACGGCGACCTGATCGCCGCCGGCAAGGCCTATGCCCGGACGCTGACCGGGTACTCGCTCCCCGCCCTCGCGCTGGCGCGCGACGCGGTCACCCGCGCCCTCGACCTGCCGCTCGACGACGGGCTCAAGGCCGAGGCCGAGCTCAACACCCTCGCCTTCCAGACCCGGGATGCGGCCGAAGGGATGGATGCCTTTATCGCCAAGCGCAAGCCGGTGTTCAGGGATGAGTGAGGCGCTGTTCGCGCGGCTCGACGCGGTGCCGCCGCTGTCGCCGGAGGAGCGGCAGCTGCTCGCCAGCGTCGCCGCGCTGGCGCGCGACGAGATCGCGCCGCGCGCCGCCGCCTACGACCGCACCGGCGAGTTCCCCTGGGACAACGTGCGGGCGATCAACGCGCTCGGGCTCAACGCCATGTTCGTGCCCGAGGCCTATGGCGGCGCCGGGCTCTCCTACGCCGCCTATCTCGCCTGCGTGCGCGAACTCTCCGCCGCCTGCGCCTCGACCGGGATCATCTGGGCGACCAATTTCCACGCGCTGAAGCCGCTCGTCGATTTCGGCAGCGAGGAGCAGAAGCGCCGCATCCTGCCGCGGGTCGCCGCCGGGGCGCTCGGCGCGCTGGCGATCACCGAGGCGCAGTCCGGCTCCGACGCGACGCGGATGACGACACGCTTCACCCCCGACGGCGACGCGATCGCCGTCACCGGCGGCAAGTTGTTCATCACCAACGGCGACGTCGCGGATTTCTACCTGCTGTTCGGCAAGTGGTCCGAGCTCGGCGACGGACGCGAGGCGATCTCCGCGCTGATCCTCGAAAAGGGCACGCCCGGCCTCGCCTTTCTGCGCAAGGAGGACAAGCTCGGGCACCGGGCCTCGGCGACCGTCGCGCTCGGCTTCGACAATTGCCGGGTGCCGCGCGCCAACCTGCTCGGCGAGCCGGGCCAGGGGCTGGCCCTGCTGCTCGCCGCCCTCAACAAGTCGCGGCCGAGCGTCGCCGCGCACGCGCTCGGCATCGCCCGCGCCGCGTTCGGCGACGCCGTCGCCTACATCAACGAGCGCCGGCAGTCCGGCCGCCGCATCGTCGAGTTCCAGGGCATCCAGTTCCTGCTCGCCGACCTCGCCACCGATCTGGCGATGTGCGAGGCGTGGCTGTGGCATGTCGCACGGCTGGTCGACGCCGGCGCCGACGACATCGCGGTCGAGGCCTCGATGCTGAAACTGCGCGCCTCGGACCTGGCGATGCGCTGCGCCGACGCGGCGGTGCAGCTTTACGGCGGCTACGGCTACATCAAGGACAACCGGGTCGAGCGCCTGCTGCGCGACGCCAAGATCACCCAGATCTGGGAGGGCACCAACCAGATCCACCGCCAGCTCATCGGCCGCTCGTTCGCGGCGCGGCGCTGAGCCTCTTGTCGCGGCGCGGGGGATCGGGCAGGTTGCGGCGATGACGCGCACATGGATCCTTGCCGCGGCCCTGCCGCTGTGCCTGGCGGGCTGCTATTCCGGCCACTGGGACGAGGCCGAGGTCATGGTGACGACGATGCCGCCCGGCGCCGCCTGTACCCTGACCCGCGCCGGCAAGCCGATCGCCGAGGTCAACCCGACGCCGGGGATCGCGCTGGTCAGCCGCACCGGCGACGACATCACCGTCGCGTGCCGCCGCAACGGCTATGCCGAGGCGACGGCGGTGTCGCACGCGCGCGGCCATGCCGTCGATTTCGATACGCTGTGGCAGGGCCGGCCGGGCTGGTCCTACGAGAGCCCGGTCGCCCTCACCCTGGCGCCGCAAGCCGCCGGGGCGACCGCGGCGGCGCGCTGAGCCTCAGGCGACGACGAGGTCGGGGACCAGCTCCTTGCCCTTGGTCTCGGGGCTGAGCAGCAGCGAGACGACGACGCTGGCGGCGCCGACCAGGGTGCCGATCAGCATCGGAATCGCGAAGCTGACCTGATAGGTGGCGGCGAACCAGGTCAGCACCGGCGCCACCAGCCCGCCGAAGATCGCGCCCTGGTGATAGCAGAAGGCGCTCGCCGTCGCCCGCACCTCGGTCGGGAAGCGCTCGCTCAAATAGCTCGGAAGCTGGCTGTAAAGCGCGCCGCCGAACGCCCCCTGGACGGTAAAGCCGATGACGATCCAGGTCGTGTTGTCGGTCAGCAGGTAGAGCGGCGTCAGCGGGATGGCGATCGCCGCGGGGATGATCATCGACCAGCGCCGGCCCCATTTGTCGGCGACCGCACCCCACAGCCCCATCGCGACAAAGCCGAGCAGGTTGGAGATCAGGATCGGGGTCGCCACCAGCCCGGGGCTGAGGTTGAGGTCCTTCTGCAGGTGCGTCGCAAACAGCGCGTAGATCGAGTAGTAGACGACGAAATTGCTCGCCATCCACCAGCACGCCATCAGCGTGTTGCCGATCAGCCCGCGCTTGAAGATCGAGATCAGCGGCGCCCTGACCTCGCGCTGCTGGGTGCGCTGCAGGCGGCGGTTCTCGACCCAGACTTCGGGCTCCTTGACGAAGAAGCGGACATAGACCACCGACAAAGCCGGCAGCACGCCGACCCACAGCATGCCGCGCCAGCCGATCTGGTCGTAGAACAGGCCGTAGATCAGCGAGGACAGGCCGAAGCCGATCCCCCACGAGCCCTGCAGGATGCCGCTCATCAGCCCGCGCGAGCGCAGCGGCCATTGCTCCATCGCCAAGGCCGCGCCGGCCGGCCACTCCGCGCCCATGAACACGCCGAGCAGCGCGCGGAAGAAGAACAGGAAGGCGAAACTCGGCGAGAACCCGGCGATGAAGTTGCACGCCGAATAGCCGATGATGGAGATCATCAGCGGCAGTTTGCGGCCGATGCGGTCGGCCAGCCAGCCCGATCCGGTGGCGCCGAGCAGGCGCATCCACAAGGTGATCGTGAACACCGCCGTGACCTCGGTCAGCGGCACGTTAAATTCCTTCGAGATCGGCACCATGATCAGCAGGAACACGGTGAAGTCGAAGGCGTCGAGCGTCCAGCCGAGCCAGGCCGCCCACCAGGCGTACCATTGCTCCTTGGTCGGTTCGCGCCACCAGGGAAGGTTCGTCTCGGTCGCTGCCGTGGCCATGGCCGCCTCGTCCGCTGCGGTGGGTGGGAGCGCGACTATATCACGCACCGCGCGACCGGCAAGGCAGGGCTGCGCCGGACGCAACCCTGCCGCGCCGACCGCCGCCGCTCAGGCGATGACCAGATCGGGCACCATCTCGACGTCCTTGGTCTCCGGACCGAGGAGCAGCGCGACGATGAAGTTCACCAGCCCGAACAGGGTGCCGATCAGCATCGGGATGGCGAAGCCGATGTTCCAGGTGACCGCGAAATAGGTCAGGATCGGCGGCACCAGCCCGCCGGCGATGGCGCCGACGTGATAGCTGAAGGCGCTGGCGGTGGCGCGCACCTCGGTCGGGTAGCGCTCGTTGAGGAAGGCGGGGATCTGCCCGTACATGCCGCCGCCGGCGAAGAAGCCCTGAAGCACGAAGCCGGCGACGATGATCACCGTGTTGTCGCTGAGCAGATAGATCGGCGTCAGGACGATCGACACCACCGCCGGGATGATCATCGCCCAGCGCCGGCCGAGCCGGTCGGACAGCAGATACCCCCAGCCCGCGCTGGCGATGAAGACGAAGATGTTGGCCAGCATCAGCGGGGTCGCGATCAGCGCCGTCGACAGGCCCAGATCCTTTTGCAGATGGGTGGCGAACAGCGCGTTGATCGAATAGTAGGTGACGAAGCCGGCGCACTGGAACCAGCACGCGTTCAGCACATTGCCGATGATGCCGCGGCGGAACAGCGCGAACAGCGGCGCCTTGACCACGCGCTTCTGCTCCTTCTGGAGGCGCTGGTTCTCGACCCAGATCTCCGGCTCCTTGACGAAGAAGCGGATGTAGACGATCGCCAGCGCCGGCAGGATGCCGATCCACAGCATGCCGCGCCAGCCGAAGCGGTCGTACAGCAGCCAGTAGCAGCCGCTCGACAACAGGAAGCCGAGCCCCCACGAACCCTGCAGCACCCCGCTCATGAAGCCGCGCGAGCGCTGCGGCCACTGCTCCATCGCCAGGGCCGCCCCGGCCGGCCATTCGGCGCCCATGCCGATGCCCAGGAGGGTGCGGAACAGCAGCAGGAACCAGAAGGTCGGCGAGAACCCGGCGATGAAATTGCACACCGAGAACCACGCGATCGAGATCATCAGCGGCTTCTTGCGGCCGAGCCGGTCGGCCATCCAGCCCGCCGCGGTCGCCCCGACCAGCCGCATCCACAGGGTCAGGGTGAAAACGATCGCGACATCGGTCAGCGGCACCTTAAACTCCGCCGCGATCGGCACCATGATCAGCAGGAACACGGTGAAGTCGAAGGCGTCGAGGGTCCAGCCCAGCCACGCCGCCATATAGGCGTACCATTGATCTTTGGTGGGTTCCTTCCACCACGGAAGGGTGGTGGTCGCGGTCTCTGCCGTCGCCATAGCGGTTCCTCCTGCTGTGGGGCCAGCCCGGCGGTTCGGTTTCTGGTCCGGCGGCCGCGACCGGGCTGCGCCCTTGCGCCGGTTAGGAACTGCTGGCCGCGAGGCTAGCACGGAGACGCACGCCCGATAAAGCCGGCTTGCGGCCGGCGCAGCCGGGCGGAGCGGCGGCGGCCGCCGCTGGCCGGGAACCGAATGGTTGAGGTAGCCTGACGCCGGGAGCAATCGGTCCCGGCGAGCGTTGGTCCGTTACTCGCCGGCAACGGCAACCAAGAGGAGAATAAATATGATGAAGAGACTGCGCGGCGCCGCGGCGGCGGTTGCCATCGGTGCGACCGCCTGGGCGCTGGCCGCGCCGGCGTCGGCGCAGAGCGGCGTCACCGCCGGGACGCTGACCTGCAACGTCGCCAGCGGCTGGGGCTTCGTCTTCGGCTCGTCGCGGCTGCTCAACTGCACCTACCACGACTCGACCGGGCGCAACGACCATTATGTCGGCAAGATCTCCAAGTTCGGCGCCGATATCGGCTACCAGGAAGGCGGCGTGCTGATCTGGGCCGTGGTCGCGCCGACCGCCCAGGTCGGCCCCGGTGCGCTGTCCGGCGGCTATGGCGGCGCCACCGCCAGCGCGACGGTCGGGGTCGGCGTCGGCGCCAACGCGCTGATCGGCGGCTCGAACCGCTCGATTTCGCTGCAGCCGCTCAGCATCGAGGGCAACAAGGGGCTCAACGTCGCCGCCGGCATCGCCGCGATAACCCTCGAATACCGCCGCGGCTGACCGTCCCCGCTCCGTCCGGCGGCGCCGCCGCTACGGCCGGTTCCGGCCGGCGAGGCGGTGCAGCGCCTCGTAGACGAGCCCGTCGATCTCGATCCCCTCGCGCGACAGGCGGGCGCGGCTGCGCGCCGAGTTCTCGCCGGGGATGCGGATTTCCGCGACCCCGGCGGCGCGCGGCGTCGCCTTGACCCGGGCGATCAGGGCGGAGACCTCGCGCTTGGCCTGTTCGAGCGGCACCAGGAGGTCGGGGCGGAAGGCGATGAACAGGTAGCCGTCCTCGGCCCCCGGCACCAGGCCGGCGCCGCCGAGCACGCCCAGCGCCTGGACGACGAGGCCGAGGCCGAACCCCTTGTAGCCGCCGAACGGAAGCAGCGCCCCGTCGCGCGCCTTGACCGGGTCGCGCGTCGGCCGGCCGTCGCGGTCGATGGCGACGCCTTCGGGAAGCTCCCGGCCGAGCCGCACGCGAAGCTGCAACTCGGTCGCCATGAAGGCGGAAGTGCCCATGTCGAGGATCAGCGGTCCGTCGGCGGTGGGGATCGCGAAGGCGATCGGGTTGGTGCCGAGCGCACCCTTCGTGCCGCCCGGCGGGGCGACGACGCCGCCGCTTGCCGCGGTATGGATCGCCACCAGGTCGGCGCGCGCGATCATCTCGACGAAATACGCGCTGCGCCCGCTCATCCAGCTATTGGTCATGCCGACGACGGCGACGCCGTGTTCCGCCGCCTTGGCGATCGTCGCCTTGGCGGCATGATACATTGCCAGCATGCCGACATTGTTGCCGCCGTCGTAGAGCGCCGAGACCGGGGTCTCGTGGATGAGGCGGATCGGCCCGCGCGGCAGGCCGAAGCGGCGGTGCTCGGGAATGTTGAGGAGCTTGGCGAGGCCGGAATACTCGTAGCCGCACAGCGCCGCGTCGATAACGTGGTCGGTGACGATGCGCGCCTCCTCGGGCGGGTAGCCGATGCCCTTCAGCGCGCTCTCGCCGAGAGCCCGCGCCTCCTCGACGCTGAGATGCACCCGCGCTGCGGCCATGATCGCTCCTATAGCTGGTCGGGGACGTTGCGTTCGAGCTCGTCGAGCCAGACCGCGGCATGCGCGTCGCTCGGCGCGCGCCAGTCGCCGCGCGGCGACAGCGAGCCGCCCGACGAGATTTTCGGGCCGTTCGGCAGCGCCGAGCGCTTGAACTGGCTGGTCTCGAAAAACCGGTAGAGAAAGACCTTGAGCCAGCGCTTGATCTCCGCCAAGTCGAAGGCGCGGCGCGCCGCGGCCGGGGTGTTGGCCGGCCACGACCCGGCCGCGGCGTCGTGCCACGCGTGCCAGGCGAGAAACGCGATCTTGGACGGGGCAAAGCCGTAGCGCGTCGCGTAATAGAGGCTGAAATCCTGCAGCGCATAGGGACCGACGACGCTCTCGGTCGACTGGATCTGGCCGTCGGCGGCGGCCGGCACCAGCTCGGGGGAAATCTCGGTGGCGAGGATGTCGTCGAGTACCGCCGCGGTCTCGGCGCCGACGTCGCCGCTCGACGCGACAAAGCGGATCAGATGCTGGATCAGCGTCTTCGCCACCGAGGCGTTGGGGTTGTAGTGCGACATGTGATCGCCGACCCCGTAGGTGCACCAACCCAGCGCCAGCTCGGACAAATCGCCGGTGCCGACGACCAGCGCCCGGTGCTGATTGGCGAGGCGGAACAGGTAGTCGGTGCGCAGTCCCGCCTGGACGTTCTCGTAGGTGACGTCGTAAAGCGCCCGCCCCGCGGCCGCGGCATGGCCGATATCGGCGAGCATGCGGCTGGCGGCCGGGCGGATGTCGATCTCGCCGGGGGTGACGCCGAGCGCGCGCATCAGCCGCCAGGCGTTCTCGCGCGTCGCCGCGCTGGTGGCGAAGCCCGGCAGGGTATAGGCGAGGACATTGCCGCGCGGCAGACCGAGCTGGTCCATCGCCCGCGCCGCGACGATCAGCGCCTGGCTCGAATCGAGCCCGCCCGAGACGCCGATCACCAGCCGCTCGAGCCCGGTCGCGCGCAGCCGCTGGGCGAGGCCCTGGACCTGGATGTTGTAGGCCTCGTAGCAATTGTCGCGCAGCATTGCCGGGTCGCTCGGCACAAAGGGAAAGCGCTCGACCCGGCGGCGCAGATCGTTCGCGCCGTCCGGCGCCGCGAAGGCGACGGCAACGGTGCGAAACGGCGGTCCGCCGGCGGCGATGACCCGGGCGTTGTCGCCGAAGCTGTTGCTGCGCATCCGTTCCTGGCGGATGCGCTCGACATCGACATCGGCGATCGCGATCTCCGGGCCGGCGCTGAACCGCGCGGTCTCGGCCAGGCCGTCGCCGAGCTCGAAGATGCCGGCCTGGCCGTCCCAGGCGAGATCGGTCGTCGATTCGCCGACGCCGGCGGCGGAATAGGCATAGGCGGCAAGGCAGCGCAGCGACTGCGCGGCGCACAGCAGGCGCCGGGTCTGCGCCTTGCCGATGGTGATGTTGCTGGCCGAGAGATTGAGCAGGATCTCGCCGCCGGCGGCGGCCGCCGGCCCGCTCGGCGGCTGCGGCACCCAGACGTCCTCGCAGATCTCGACGTGAAAGGTGAAGGCGCCGGCGTCGAACAGCAGATCGACGCCGAACGGCGCCTCCTGCCCGGCGAGGATCATCGCCGCGCCGCGCACCCCCTCGCCCGAGGCGAAATGGCGCCGTTCGTAGAACTCGCGGTAGTTCGGCAGATAGGTCTTGGGCACGACGCCAAGCACCCGCCCGCGATGAATGACAACGCCGCAATTGTAGAGCCGGCCGCGCCAGCGCAGCGGCGCGCCGACGGCAAAGACCGAGGCAAGGTCGCGGCTCGCGGTGACGAGCCGGGCGAGCTCGGCCTCGACGGCATCGAGCAGGGCCGACTGGAACAGCAGATCGTCGATCGCATAGGCCGACAGCGCCAGTTCGGGAAACACCAGCAGCGCCGCCCGCGCCGCTTGCGCCGATTGCAGCAGCGCTAGCACCTGGGCGGCGTTCTTCGCCGGCTCGGCGACCGCGACCGGCGGCACGCAGGCGCCGACGCGGACAAAGCCGTGCCGGCCGGGATCGAGAAATACCGATTTCGCTTTGGCGCGCGGCATCAACTACCTTATACTCATTTTGAGTATTTCAGTCAATCGGCGAACGGGTCGCGCACCAGTACCGTGTCCTCGCGTTCCGGGCTGGTCGACAGCAGCGCCACCGGCGCGCCGATCAGCTCTTCGAGGCGGCGGACGTACTTGACCGCCGCGGCCGGCAAATCCGCCCAGGAGCGCGCGCCGCGCGTGCTTTCGCGCCAGCCTTCGGCGGTCTCGTAGACCGGCTCGAGCCCGGCCTGCAGCGACACCCCGGCGGGCAGGTAATCGTATTTCCGGCCGCCGCGCCGGTAGCCGGTGCAGATCTTGATCTCGTCGAACCCGTCGAGCACGTCGAGCTTGGTCAGCGCGATGCCGTCGACGCCGCCGATCCGCACCGCCTGGCGCACCATCACCGCGTCGAACCAGCCGCAGCGCCGCGGCCGGCCGGTCACCGTGCCGAACTCGCGGCCGCGCTCGCCGAGCGTCCGCCCGACCGCGTCGTCGAGCTCGGTCGGAAACGGCCCGCTGCCCACCCGCGTCGTGTAGGCCTTGGTGATGCCGAGCACGTAGTCGATCGCGCCGAGGGCGATCCCCGAGCCCGCCGCCGCCTGCCCGGCCAGCGTGTTCGACGAGGTGACGTAGGGGTAGGTGCCGTGATCGACGTCGAGCATCGCCGCCTGCGCCCCCTCGAACAGGATGCGGCGGCCGGCGCGGCGCGCCTCGTCGAGAATGCGCCAGGTGGTGTCGGCATAGGGCAGCACCTTGGGTGCGATCGCCTTCAGCTCGGCGAGCAGCGCGTTGCGGTCGATCTCGGGCCGGTCGAGCCCGCGCAGCAGGGCGTTGTGGGTGAGCAGCAGGTCGTCGAGCCGCTCGGCGAGCGCCTTGGGGTCGGCGAGGTCGCAGATGCGCACCGCCCGCCGCCCGACCTTGTCCTCGTAGGCCGGGCCGATGCCGCGCCCGGTGGTGCCGAGCTTCCTCTCGCCGCGCCGCTCCTCGCGGGCGCGGTCGAGCAGCCCGTGCGAGGGCAGGATCAGGGCGGCGTTGTCGGCGACCTTCAGGGTCTTCGGCGAGATGTCGAGCCCCTTCTTGCGCATCGTCTCGATCTCGGCGACGAGGGCCCAGGGGTCGACGACGACGCCGTTGCCGATGATCGACAATTTGCCCGGCCGCACGACGCCGGACGGCAGCAGGCTCAGACGGTATTCGACATTGCCGACGACCAGGGTGTGGCCGGCGTTGTGGCCGCCCTGGAAGCGCACGACGATTTCGGCGCGTTCCGACAGCCAGTCGACGATCTTGCCCTTGCCTTCGTCGCCCCATTGGGTGCCGACCACGGCGACGTTACCCATCTCCGCCTCCCGCCGGGACCGGCCGGCCGTCCTCCAGGACGTGATCGCAGCCGAGCCGCCGCGCCTCCGCGTGCCAATCCGCCGCCGGCGCCAGCGCGGCGACGGTCACCCAGCCCTCCGCGCGCAGCGCCGCCGCACCCGCCCGGTCGGCGCCGAACGGCAGCAGCAGCCGGCGCGGGGCCGCCGCCTCGGGCAGGGTGCGCAGGATCGTGTCGGTGTAGAGGGTAAAGCCGGTCGCCGGCTCGGGCGCCGCCGGGTCGCCGGCCTGATAGCGGCCGCCGCGGCCGAGCTCGCCGAGCGTCGCGCCGCGGGCGAAGAAGCTGAAGCTGATGCCGCTGTGGTATTCGAAGCCGCGGTTCTCGACCGGATCGACGGTGACCTTGAGCGTCGGCAGCGCCGCCGCCAGCCCGTCGAGCACCGCGCCGAGCCGGTCGCGCTCCGCCCGCGCCGCCTCCGGCAGGGCAAGCCGGTCGAGCGCGCGCCGCGCCGCCGGCGCCGCCCCCGCCGCCGCGACCAGCCGCGACAGCAGCGTCCCGACCTCGCCCGGCAGCAGCGCGACCGCGGCCACGTCCTTGTGGTCGAGCGCAGCGCGCAGCCCGTCCGCCGCCGCCCCCTCGATGCCGTAGGCGGCGGCGATCGCCGGCACCAGCGTCGGCAGGGTCAAATCGACCGACAGATGCGGCACGCCGAGCGTCGCCAGCGCCTCGCCGGCCACGGCGATGACCTCGACATCGGCCTCCGGTCCGGCGGCGCCGATCAGCTCGGCGCCGACCTGGCCGAACTGCCGCTCGGGGCGCAACTCGGTGCCCCTGACCCGCAGCACCTGGCCGGCATAGCTGAGGCGCAGCGGCCGCGGCCGCCGGCCCAGCCGGGCGGCGGCGATGCGCGCGACCTGGGGGGTCATGTCGGCGCGCACTCCGATCATGCGGTGCGAGGCCGGGTCCATCGTGCGGAAGGTGTCGCTCGCCATCGCCGCGCCGGGGCCGGCGAGCAAGGTCTCCTCGAACTCGACCAGCGGCGGCTTGACCCGCTCGTAGCCGTGCCCGGCGAGCACCCCCATCAGCCGCGCCGTCGCCTCGGCCTCGATGCCGGCCTCGGGCGGCAGCAGGTCGTAAAAGCCGGTCGGCAGAAGCGCCGGATGCGGAGCGTCGTTCATGCCGCGATATTGCACACAGCGCGGCGAGAAAGCGATTGCCGAAACATCCCGGCCGCAGCGCCGCATCCGGCCGGATTTCGCGGCGCCGACGCGAAGATGGACAACATTAACGACGAAAACATGGTAAATGAATGCCGAAACTGTTGCGCGAATTCCCGCGGCCGCCAATATAGCGGCGGCATCGTCATTTCCCCCACCTCGGCGATGCGACAGCGGTTCCCCCCTATCGGCGAACCAGAAACCCCGGCCCGCCCCCCGGCCGGGGTTTCGTCTGTCTAGAACCGCAACGCCTTGACCTCGATGACGTTGGGCAGGGCGCGCACCGCCTCGAGCAGCGGCGCCGTCAGCTCCTGGTCGACGCCGGCGAGGAGGATCGCGTCCTCCCCCGGCGCGGTGCGGCCGAGATGGAGGGTAGCGATATTGACCTCGGCGGCGGCGAGGGTCTGGCCGAGCGCCCCGATGAAGCCGGGCTTGTCGTAGTTGCGCACATACAGCACGTGCCGGCCGAGCTCGGCTTCGAGCGGAATGCCGGCGACCGAGACCAGGCGCGGCTTGTCGCCGGCGAACAGGGTGCCCTCGACCGCCCGGCGCTTGCCCGCGAAGGTGACCGCAAGGCGGATCAGCGTCTGGTAGTCGCCCGGATCGGCGCGCAGCGTCTCGCTGACGCGGATGTCGCGCTCGCGGCAGATCAGCGGCGCGTTGACCATGTTGATCGTGGAAAGCTGCGGCGCCAGCAGCGCGGTCAAGGCGATCGCCGTCAGCGGCTTGACGTTGTGCCCGGCGACGGCGCCCTCGTAGTCGATGTCGACCGCGGCGATCTCGGTCTCGGTGAGCTGGCCGGCAAAGCTGCCGAGCTGCTCGGCGAGCTTCATGTACGGGCGCAGCCGCGCCGCCTCCTCCGCGGTCAGCGACGGCATGTTGACCGCATTCGAGATCGCGCCGGTCAGCAGATAGTCCGCCATCTGCTCGGCGATCTGCACCGCCACGTTCTCCTGCGCCTCGCTGGTGGCGGCGCCGAGATGCGGGGTGGCGACGACGTTGTCGCGCCCGAACAGGGGGTTGTCGCGGCCCGCCGGCTCGTCGACGAAGGCGTCGACCGCGGCGCCGGCGACCTGGCCCGAATCGAGCGCCGCCGCGAGGTCGGCCTCGACGACAAGGCCGCCGCGGGCGCAGTTGATCAGCCGCACGCCGCGCTTCATCTTGGCGAAGGCGGCGGCGTCGATCAGGTTCCGCGTCGCCTCGGTCAGCGGCGTGTGCAGGGTGATGAAGTCGGAGCGGGCCAGGAGCTCGTCGAACCCGACCCGCTCGACGCCGAGGTCGACCGCCCGTTCGGCCGACAGGAACGGGTCGTAGGCGATCACCTTCATGCGCAGACCCTGCGCCCGGTCGGCGACGATCGAGCCGATATTGCCGCAGCCGACGATGCCGAGCACCTTGCCGGCCAGCTCGACGCCGAGGAAACGCGATTTCTCCCAGCGGCCGGCCTGGGTCGAGCGGTCGGCGGCCGGGATTTCGCGGGCGAGCGCGAACAGCAGCGCGATCGTGTGCTCGGCGGTGGTGATCGCGTTGCCGTAAGGCGTGTTCATCACCACGATGCCGCGCTGGGTCGCCGCCGCGACGTCGATGTTGTCGACGCCGATGCCGGCCCGGCCGATCACCTTGAGCCGGCCGGCGGCGGCGACGGTCTGCGCCGTCACCTTGGTCGCCGAGCGCACCGCGAGCCCGTCGTACTGCGGCAGCGCGGCAGCCAGCTCGTCCGGCGCAAGGCCGGTCCTGACATCGGCTTCGACCCCGCGCTCGGCGAACACCGCCACCGCGCGCGGGCTCAACGCATCGGCGATCAGCACCTTCGGCATTCAGAAACTCCGCCGGGTCTCCTCTTCCCAGGCCCAGTCGAGCCACGGCATCAGCGCCGCGACGTCGCTCGCCTCGACGGTCGCGCCGGTCCAGATGCGGATGCCCGGGGGCGAGGCGCGGTGGGTGGCGAGGTCGTAGCCGACGCCCTCGGCGTCGAGCCGGGCGAGCATGCGCCGCGAGGTGGCGAAGCGCGCCTCCGGGTCGAGCGCGGTGAACCGGGGGTCGGTGATCTTCAGGCAGGGCGAGGTGGTCGAGCGGGTGCGCGGGTCCTCGGCGAGATACTCGACCCACGGCGTCCGTTCGACCCAGGCGGCGACGACCGCGGCGTTGGCCTCGGCGCGGGCGACGCAGCCGTCGAGCCCGCCGACCGACTCGGCCCAGCGCAGCGAATCCAGCGCATCCTCGACGCACAGCATCGACGGCGTGTTGATCGTCTCGCCGCGGAAGATGCCCTCGATCAGCCGGCCTTTCGCGGTCAGCCGGAACAGCTTGGGCAGCGGCCATGGCGGCGTGTAGCTTTCCAGCCGCGCGACGGCGCGCGGCGACAGCGCCAGCATGCCGTGCGCCGCCTCGCCGCCCAGCGCCTTCTGCCACGACCAGGTGACGACGTCGAGCTTCGGCCAGGGCAGCCGCATCGCGAACGCGGCCGAGGTGGCGTCGCAGATCGTCAGGCCCTCGCGGTCGTCGGCGATCCACTCGCCGTCGGGAACCGCGACCCCCGAGGTCGTGCCGTTCCACACGAACACCGCATCGCGCGCCGGATCGACCGCGGCGAGGTCGGGCAGCCTGCCGTAGGGCGCATGCAGCACGCGCAGGTCGGGCAGCCGCAGCTGCTCGGTCACGTCGGCGACCCAGCCCTCGCCGAAATTCTCCCACGCCAGCAGGTCGACGCCGCGGGCACCGAGGAGCGACCACAACGCCATCTCGACCGCGCCGGTATCCGAGGCGGGGACGATGCCGACTTTGTACTCGGCGGGAATGCCGAGGATCGCGCGCGAGCGCTCGATGACCTCGACAAGCTGCGCGAGGCCGGCCGGCGAGCGGTGCGACCGGCCGACCAGCGCCCGCGACAGGGCGGCCGGCGTCCAGCCCGGGCGCTTGGCGCACGGGCCGGAGGAGAAGCAGGGATTGGCCGGTCGCCGCAGCGGCTTCATCGGCCCGCGCCTTCGCTCATGACGGCGCGGACCCTAAAGAACGCGGAACGTCCGCGTCAATGGTGCGGCGCAACACGGGCAGGATGCCGCACCCGGGCGGTCTGCCCCGGTGCGGCATCGCCAGACTAAAAAAGGCGCCCGGAAGCGCCCCTGCTCAAAAAACCGCCAGCCCGACGACCGGCTGGCTCCATGCTTTGCGGACTTGCTCCTCGACGACCAATCCCGATTCGGTGACGGCCTCGAAGACCTTGCCGTCGCCGGGCGGGGTTTCGGGAGACAAAGTGCGGACCAGATGCTCGATCGTCGCCTCCTCGGCGACATGCCCGCGATAAGCGAGCTCGCGCGCGCTCTCTGCCGTCATGCCGTCTCTCCTTGGCGACGGAGTTGGGGTAATCCCGCCGCCACAGACCCGGATGCCGCCCTAACTAATTGATCGGCGGGTTGCTGGCAACAGTTTTGCTCAGCCGGCATTCAGAATAAGGGGGTTTTGGCTGTTTTGTGACCATTTACGATTGCGGCGGACGCCATTTGGCCTGCCAGCGGGCGGTGCTTGGCAATGCCGATCTATTGTTGCGATTGCAGAATGCCGGACGAAATCGCGCGGCGGAGCAGATACGAATGCCACGCGGTCGCGACGGGTGCGCCGGCCGCCGCCCTACGCTAAGATCGACCGATGAGCGGAGGTTCGCCATGCAATACGGCCTGTTCACGATGCCCTCGCACCCGCCCGAATGCGGGCTCTACGACGGCCACCGCTGGGATCTGCAGACCCTCCGCTGGGCCGACGAGCTGGGCTTTTTCGAGGCCTGGATCGGCGAGCACCACACCGCGCCGTGGGAGCCGCACCCCGCCCCCGACCTGCTGATCGCGCAGTCGCTGCTCGAGACCAGCCGCATCCGGCTGGCGCCGGGCGGCTTCCTGCTGCCCTACCACCATCCGGCGGAGCTCGCCAACCGGGTGGCGATGCTCGACCACCTGGCCCAGGGCCGGCTCAATTTCGGCGTCGCCGCGAGCGGGCTGCCGAGCGACTGGGCGATGTTCAACGTCGACGGCAATGCCGGGCAGCATCGCGAGATGACGCGCGAGGCGCTGGCCATCATCCTCAAACTGTGGTCGGCCGAGGAGCCGTTCGACTATCGCGGCAAATACTGGCAGGTGAGCTATACCGGCCCGATGCTCGACACGCTGCGGCCGCATCTGAAGCCGTACCAGAAGCCGCACCCGCCGATCGGCGTGGCCGGGGTCAGCAAGGGCTCGGACACGCTGAAGCTGGCCGGCGAATACGGGTTTCTGCCGATGAGCCTCAACCTCAACCCGGGCTACGTCGCCAGCCACTGGGAATCGGTCGAGGAAGGGGCGCGGCGCAGCGGCCGGACGCCGAGCCGCCGCGACTGGCGGCTGGTGCGCGAGATTTTCGTCGCCGACAGCGACGCGGAGGCGTGGCGGCTGTCGGTCGGGGCCCAGATGGGCCGGATGATGCGCGAGTACTTCCTGCCGTTGCTGACCAATGTCGGGGTGATCCAGTTTCTCAAGCACGACGAGAACGTCGCCGACAGCGACGTGACCCCGGAATACTGCGCCCGCCACAACTGGCTGATCGGCTCGCCGGCGACGGTGGTCGAGAAGATCGAACGCATGTACGAGGAGGTCGGCGGATTCGGCGCGCTGCTGCTGTTCTGCTTCGACTACCGCGAGAATCCCGGGGCCTGGCACCATTCGATGCGGCTGCTCGCCGAGGAGGTGATGCCGAAGCTCGCGCATCTCGGCGGCGGCGCGGCGGCTTGAACCGCCGCCGGGGGATGCACATTATCAACCCGTCAACGATTGCCAGGTATCGTCGCCGGAGCGCTGCCTGTGTCCTCCGCCTCAACCGGGCGGGGTATGACACGTTTGCGAGAGTATGATGACCACCGCCGCCAGTGCGAGTATAAGGCGCCGCCGATCCGGCCATGGTGGACGGCCGGTGCGGCGTTGAGTCGGGACCCGGCGCCGCCGGGGCGACAGGAGAAACCGCTTGCAACCCACCGATATCAGCGACCCCAACTACTTCCACAAGGTCGTCGACTGCCAATGGGCCTGCCCGGCGCACACGCCGGTACCCGAATACATCCGCCTGATCGCCGAACAGAAATACGGCGAAGCGTGGAACCTCAACTGGAAGTCGAACGTCTTCGTCGGCATCCTCGGCCGCACCTGCGACCGGCCGTGCGAGCCGGCGTGCCGGCGCGGCCGGGTCGAGAAGGAGCCGGTCGCGATCTGCCGGCTGAAGCGGGTCGCCGCCGACAACAAGGGCGACATCAGCAAATACCTGCCGGCGATCCCGAAGCAGAAGAACGGCAAGCGCATCGCCCTGATCGGCGCCGGCCCCGCCTCGCTGACGGTGGCGCGCGACCTGATGCCGCTCGGCTATCACTGCGTGCTGTTCGACGGCGACACCAAGGCCGGCGGCATGATGCGGACCCAGATCCCGCGCTTCCGCCTGCCCGAATCGGTGACCGACGAAGAAGTGAACATGATCCTCGACATGGGGGTCGAGACCCGGTTCGGCCACTTCGTGCATAGCCTGAAGGAGCTGCTCGCCGAGGGCTGGGACGCGGTGTTCGTCGGCTCCGGCGCGCCGCGCGGGCGCGAGCTCGACATCCCCGGGCGCAAGGAGGCGGCCGAGCACATCCATATCGGCATCGACTGGCTGGCCTCGGTCTCGTTCGGCCATATCGACCGGATCGGCAAGCGCGTCGTCGTGCTCGGCGGCGGCAACACCGCGATGGATTGCTGCCGCTCCTCGCGCCGGCTCGGCGGCGAGCAGGTCACCGTCGTCGTGCGCAGCGGCTTCGACGAGATGAAGGCGAGCCCGTGGGAGAAGGAGGACGCGATGCACGAAGGCATCCCGATCCTCAACTTCCTGGTGCCGGTCGAGTTTCTGCACGACAACGGCCGGCTGACCGGGGTGTCGTTCGAGAAGGTCAAGGCGGAATACGACGAGCGCGGCCGGCGCAACCTGGTGCCGACCGGCGAGCCCCGTACGGTGATCGAATGCGACGACGTGCTCGTCGCCATCGGCCAGGAAAACGCCTTTCCGTGGATCGAGCGCGATATCGGCATCGAATTCGACCGCTGGGACATGCCCAAGGTCGATCCGGTGACGATGCAGTCGACCCTGCCCAACGTGTTGTTCGGCGGCGACGCCGCGTTCGGGCCGAAGAACATCATCTGGGCGGTCGCGCACGGCCACGAGGCGGCGGTATCGATCGACAAGCTGTGCCACGGCGAGGATCCGAGGGACCGGCCGCCGCCCGGCGTCACCCTGGTCAGCCAGAAGATGGGCATCCACGAGTGGAGCTACGACAACGACATCTCCAACGATGTCCGCTACAAGGTGCCGCTCAGGGACACTGCGGTGGCGCTTGCCGACATCAAGGTCGAGGTCGAGCTCGGCTACGACCCCAAGCTCGGCTACCTCGAGGCCGAGCGCTGCCTCAACTGCGACGTGCAGACCGTCTTCACCGGCAAGCTGTGCATCGAGTGCGACGCCTGCGTCGACATCTGCCCGGAAGACTGCATCACCTTTACCGATAACGGCACCGAAGAGGAATTGCGCGGGCGGCTCAGCGCCCCTTCGACGAACCTGACCCAGGACCTGTACATCGGCAATTCGCTGAAGACCGGGCGGATCATGGTCAAGGACGAGGACGTCTGCCTGCATTGCGGGCTGTGCGCCGAGCGCTGCCCGACCGGGGCGTGGGACATGCAAAAATTCCTGATCGACATCACACAGGCGGGACCGGCATGCCGAAGCCGCTAGAAGCGCTGAACGACTTCGTCGTCAAATTCGCCAACGTCAACGGCTCGGGGTCGGCGAGCGCCAACGCGCTGTTCGCCAAGGCGATCCTGCGCATGGGCATCCCGGCGAGCTCGCGCAACATCTTTCCGTCGAACATCCAGGGTCTGCCCACCTGGTTCGAGGTCCGCATCAGCGAGGCCGGCCATCTCGGGCGGCGCGGCGGCGTCGATATGATGGTGGCGATGAACCCGCAGACCTGGAACCAGGACATCGCCGAGATCGAGCCGGGCGGCTATCTGCTCTACGACTCGACCAAGCCGATGCCGCCGTCGAAATTCCGCGACGACATCACCGTGATCGGCGCGCCGCTGACCGAGATCTGCAACCGCACCTACGACGACATGCGGCAGCGGCAGCTGTTCAAGAACATCATCTATCTGGGCGTGCTGTCGGCGCTGCTCGACATGGACGCGGCGGCGATCGAGACGCTGATCGGCGAGCAGTTCCGCGGCAAGGACGCGCTGATCAGGCCGAACGTGCACGCCTTGCATCTCGGCCGCGACTGGGCGCTGTCGTCGCTGAAATGCCCGATCGGCCTGCGCCTCGAAAAGCGCGACAAGGTGGGCAACCGCATCTTCGTCACCGGCAACGACACCGCCGCGCTCGGCGCCGTCTACGGCGGCGCGACGGTCTGCGCGTGGTATCCGATCACCCCGTCCTCCTCGCTCGCCGAGGCGTTCTCGTCGCACTGCCACCGGCTGCGCCGCGACCCCGAGACCAAGCGGAACAAGTTCGCGATCATCCAGGCCGAGGACGAACTCGCCTCGATCGGCATCGTCATCGGCGCCGCGTGGAACGGGGCGCGCGCCTTCACCGCCACCTCGGGCCCCGGCATCTCGCTGATGCAGGAGTTCATCGGGCTGGCCTATTTCGCCGAGATACCGGCGGTGATCTTCGACATCCAGCGCGGCAGCCCGTCCACCGGCATGCCGACCCGCACCCAGCAGGCCGACCTGATCTCGGCCGCCTATGCCTCGCACGGCGACACCAAGCACGTTCTGCTGTTCCCGCAGGACCCGCACGAGGCCTTTACCTTTGCCGCCGACGCGCTCGACCTCGCCGACCGGCTGCAGACCCCGATCTTCGTCATGCTCGACCTCGACATCGGCATGAACGACTGGCTGGTGCCGCCGCTCGAATGGGACCCGGCGCGCAAATACGACCGCGGCAAGGTGATGACCTACGAGCAGCTCGAGGCGGGGGTCGAATTCGGCCGCTACCTCGACGTCGACGGCGACGGCATCCCCTACCGCACCCTGCCCGGCACCCACCCCAAGCGCGGCGCCTTCTTCACCCGCGGCACGACCAAGGACCGCTACGCGCGCTATTCCGAGGACGGGCACGACTACGTCGACAACATGCAGCGCCTGCTCGCCAAGTTCGAAACCGCCAAGCGGCTGGTGCCGCGGCCGGTAAAGCGCGCCGCCAAGGAGCCGACGCGGTTCGGCGCGATCTATTTCGGCTCGACCGCGCCGGCGCTGGAAGAGGCGCTGGAAGCGCTGGAGGCGCGCGGCATCCATCTCGACACGCTGCGCATCCGCGCCTTCCCGTTCCACGACGACGTGCTCGACTTCATCAAGGACCACGAGCGGGTCTTCGTCATCGAGCAGAACCGCGACGCGCAGATGCGCACCCTGCTGACCACCGAAGGCGAGATCGACCCGGCGCGCATGGTGCCGATCCTGCACTACGACGGCACGCCGATCACCGCGCGCTTTATCGTCAAGGCGATCGCCGACATGCTCGCGGTGGTCACCCTCGCGCCATTGCGCAAGGCGCTATGATCCAGGTTTCACCATAAGGCACCGGTCTCCGCGGTGGACGAAAACAAGGGATCCGCATGACCTATATCGTCAAGCCCCGTCTGCACCATCCGCAACTGCCGACCAACGCGCTCGGCTACACCCATCGCGACTACGAGGGTTCGATCTCGACCTTGTGCGCCGGCTGCGGCCACGATTCGATCAGCGCCGCCATCATCCAGGCGTGCTTCGAGCTGTCGCTGCCGCCGCACCGCATCGCCAAGCTCAGCGGCATCGGCTGCTCGTCGAAGACGCCGACCTATTTCCTCGGCCAGTCGCACGGCTTCAACAGCGTGCACGGGCGCATGCCGTCGGTGCTGACCGGGGCGAACCTGGCCAATCGCGACCTCATCTATCTCGGCGTCTCGGGCGACGGCGACTCCGCCTCGATCGGCCTCGGCCAGTTCGCGCATTGCATCCGCCGCGGCGTCGACATGGTCTATATCGTCGAGAACAACGGCGTGTACGGGCTGACCAAGGGCCAGTTCTCGGCCACCGCCGACAAGGGCTCCAAGGCGCGGCGCGGCGCGGTCAACACCGACCAGCCGATCGACCTGGTGGGCCTCGCACTGCAGATCGGCGCCAGCTACGTCGCCCGCAGCTTCTCGGGCGACAAGGCGCAGCTCGTGCCGCTGATCAAGGGCGCGATCCAGCACAAGGGCGCCGCCTTCATCGACGTGATCTCGCCGTGCGTGGCCTTCAACAACAACCCCGAATCGACGAAAAGCTTCGAATACGTCCGCGCCCATAACGAGGCGGTCAACCAGCTCGACTTCATGGTCGAGCGCGAGCCGATCACCGCGGACTACGCCCCCGGCACGGTCGAGACCGTGGTGCAGCACGACGGCTCGGTCTTGCGGCTGCGCAAACTGCATCCCGAATACGATCCGCACGACCGCATCGCGGCGCTGACCTATCTGCAGCAGCGCCATTCGCTCGGCGAAGTGGTGACGGGGCTGTTGTTCGTCGAGCACGAGCACGGCGACCTGCACGGGTTTCTCAACACCGTCGAGGCGCCGCTCAACAGCCTCGGCGAGGCCGAGCTGTGCCCCGGGCCGGAGGCGCTCGCGCGCTACAACGCGGCGCACCGCTAGAATTCGTCTCAGTCGAGCTGAAACCCGCCGCGCAACGGGTCGCGGGCGGTGACGAAAATCGTGTTGAGCCCGTGCAGCCGGGCCCAGCCGGCAACGCTCGGCACGATCGCGGCGTGGCCCCGGATTTCGGCGGCCGCCTCGACCCGCCCGTCGAACAGGGTGCCGATGATGCTTTCGTGGACGAATTCGGCGCCGATCGCGAGCCGGCCCTTGGCGGCGAGCTGCGCCATCCGGGCGGAGGTGCCGGTGCCGCAGGGCGAGCGGTCGATCGCGCGGTCGCCGTAGAACACGGCGTTGCGGCCGTGCGCCCGCCGGTCGCGCGGCGCCCCGGTCCACTGCACATGGCTGACGCCAGCGATCGTCGCATCTTCGGGATGGACGACCGCGACGGCCCGGTTGACGCCGCGGCGCACGACCGGGCTCCAGCGCAGCAGCCAGTCGAGCGACACCTCGTCGAGCCCGGGATAAGCGGGCTGCGGCTCGACGATGGCGTAGAAATTGCCGCCATAGGCGATGTCGACGACCAGCTCGCCGAGCCCCTCCACCGCCACCCTCACCCCCTCGAGAGCGAGATAGGACGGCACGTTGACGAGCCGCACGCTGTCGACCTGCCCGCCCGTGCCGGCGTAGCGGGCGACGACCTTGCCGGCCGGCGCGTCGATCGCGACCGTGCCGGCCTCGCGCGGGGTGACGAGCCCGTGCTCCAGCGCCATCGTCACCGCGCCGATCGTGCCGTGGCCGCACATCGGCAGGCAGCCGGTGACCTCGATATAGAGGATCGCGATGTCGCAATCCGGGCGCAGCGGCGGATAGAGGATGCCGCCCGACATCACGTCGTGGCCGCGCGGCTCGAACATCAAGGCGCGGCGGACCCAATCGAAGCGGGCGATAAAGTCCTGGCGGCGCTCGCTCATCGTCGCGCCCTTGAGGATCGGCGCGCCGCCGATCACCAGCCGCACCGGGTTGCCGCAGGTATGGCCGTCGAGGCAGGGAAAGGTGAAATTGCCGTCGGGAACGCCGGAAAAGACGGTCATCGCGGATGCAGCGGCGTCTCGATCGGGGCGCAATTGCGCCGGCCTTGCATCAGGCAGTCTTCGAGCTGGCTCTGCGCTCGCAGTTCGCGCACCAGAACGATGCCGGCAATGGCCAGCGCCAGGATCAGGGCAACCCCGGCGAGCGCCGCCGTCCGCCGCGCCTCCTCCCGCTCGCTGTCCACGGCGCGCCGCGCCATCGCCGCTCTCCCGTCCTCCCTATTCAGTCTAGCCGCTTTGCCGCCGCTGCGCTATTAGGCCGGGCGGAGCTTCGAGAGGATCGGATTCATGCCTCAGCCCGGACCGCTTTCCGGCATCACCATCGTCGATCTGTCGCGCATTCTCGCCGGGCCGTACTGCACCTTCCTGCTCGCCGAGATGGGCGCGCGGGTGATCAAGGTCGAGGCCCCGGGGAGCGGCGACGATGCGCGCCAGTACGGCCCGTTCAAGAACGGCAAATCGACCTATTTCGCCTCGGTCAACCGCGGCAAGGAGTCGATCGTTCTCGACCTGAAGGCCCCCCGCGACCGCGAGATTTTCGAGCGCCTGCTCGACAAGGCCGACGCCCTGGTCGAGAATTTCCGCCCCGGCACGATGGAAAAGCTCGGCTACGGCTGGGACACGCTGCATCCGCGCTATCCCCGCCTCGTCTACGCCGCGGCCTCCGGGTTCGGCCATACCGGGCCGTTCTCGCACTACCCGTCTTACGACATGGTGGTGCAGGGGATCGGCGGGATCATGAGCATCACCGGCCATCCCGGCAGCCCGCCGACGCGGATCGGCGCCTCGGTCGGCGATCTGGCCGGCGGGCTCTACACGACGATCGGCCTCAACGCCGCCCTGCTCCACCGCGAACGCACCGGCGAGGCGACCAAGGTCGACGTGGCGCTGTTCGACTGCCAGCTCGCGCTGCTCGAAAACGCGATCATGCGCTACACGACGAGCGGAGAAATTCCCGGCCCGATGGGCGCGCGGCATCCCTCGATCACCCCGTTCGAAGCGTTCACCACCGCCGACGGGTACCTGATCATCGCCGCCGGCAACGACGGGCTGTGGCTGAAATTGACCGAGGCGCTCGGCCGCCCCGACCTCGCCGCCAACCCCGATTACCGGACCAACCCGCTGCGCAACCAGCACCAGCCGCAATTGAAGGCGGAGATCGACGCGACCCTGAGCACCGCAACGACCGAGCATTGGATCGCGGTGCTGGAGCAGGCCGGCATCCCGTGCGGCCCGATCAACAACGTCGCCCAGGCGATCTCGCATCCTCAGGTGGCCGCCCGCAACATGCTGATCTCGGTCGACGACCCGGTCGCCGGCCGGCTGCAGCTGGCGGGGAACCCGATCAAGCTCTCCGCCTTTGCCGATCCCCCGACCCGCGACCCCGCCCCCGAGCTCGACGGCGACCGCGCCAAGATCCTGCGCGAACTGGGAATGTGACGCGGCGCCTCCTCGCCGGCCTCGCCGCGCTTGTGGCCGTGCTCGGCGGCGGCGCCGTGCTCTACCTCTATTCGTCGCTGCCGCAGACCGAGGGCACCGTCATCGTCGCCGGGCTCGGCGGCCCGGTGACGATCGCGCGCGACGCCGACGGCGTGCCGCTGATCGCCGCCGCGAACGATGCCGACGCCGCCTTCGGGCTCGGCTTTGTCCATGCCCAGGACCGGCTGTTCCAGATGGAGGTGCAGCGCCGCTACGGCGCCGGCCGGCTCGCCGAGATTTTCGGCCCGGCGGCGGTGCCGATCGACCGCCAGATGCGCGTGCTCGGCCTCTACCGCGCCGCCGAGGCCGAGCTGCCCGGGCTGGCGCCGGAGGTCAGGCGCGGGCTGGAGGCCTATGCCGCCGGGGTCAACGCCTTTCTCGCAACGCGGCGCGGCGCGCTGCCGCCGGAATTCCTGATCCTGCGGTTCCGGCCGGAACCGTGGCGCCCGGCCGACAGCCTGGTCTGGGGCAAGCTGATGGGGCTGCAGCTCGGCGGCAACTACCGCGGCGAGCTGGTGCGCGCACGCCTCGCCCGCACCGTCTCGGCCGCGGACATGGCGGTGCTCTACCCGGACTACCCGCCCGACGCGCCGACCATCCTGTCGGGGCTGGCGCCGATCTACCGGCACCTGCCGCTCGGCCGGCTGCATGCGGCGCTGCCGCCGATCGTCGGGCCGATCCATGCCTCCAACAACTGGGTCGTCGACGGCGCGCACAGCGCCAGCGGCAAGCCGCTGCTCGCCAACGATCCGCATCTCGGCTTCTCCGCTCCCGGCTTCTGGTACCTGGCCCGGCTGAAGACGCCGGCGCGCGAGATTGCCGGCGGCACCGTCGCCGGCGCCCCGTTCGTCGTCATCGGCCACAACGACCGGGTCGCCTGGGGCTTCACGACGGTCGGCGCCGATATCGAAGACCTGTTCATCGAGAAGCTGGACCCCGGCGACCCCGGACGCTACCTGACCCCCGAGGGCAGCGCCCCGTTCGCGACGCGCGACGAGACCATCCGGGTACGCGGGGCGGCGGCGGTGACGCAGAGGGTGCGCGAGACCCGGCACGGCCCGGTGCTGTCCGACGTGCTGCCCGACAGCGCCCCAAGCGGCTATGTGCTGGCCCTGTCGGCGACCTTTCTGCAAGACGGCGACCGCAGCGCCGAGGCGCTGTGGCGGCTCGACCGCGCCGGCGACGCGGCCGCGGTCGTCGCGGCGTTGCGCGATTTCGTCGGGCCGCCGCAAAACGTCGTCTACGGCGATGCCGGCGGGACGATCGGCTATGTGATGGCCGGGCGCATCCCGATCCGCAAGAGCGGCGACGGCTGGCTGCCGGCGCCGGGATGGAGCGGCGAGTACGATTGGACCGGCACGGTGCGGTTCGACGACCTGCCGCAGGCGCAAAATCCGGCATCCGGCCGCTTCGTCACCGCCAACAACAAGGTTGCGCCCGATTCCTACCCCCATTTCATCGGCCGCGACTGGGACCTGCCGAACCGCGCCCGGCGCATCGGCGAGCTGCTTGCCGGCGCGCCGCTGCAATCGCCTGAGACGAGCGCGGCGATCGCCGCCGACACGCTGTCGCCGATGGCGCAGAAGCTGGTGCCGCTGATGACCCGCATCGTGCCCGCCGACGACGCCGCGCGCGAGGCGATCGAGCTGCTGAAGCAATGGGATTTCCACATGGATGCCGACAAGGTCGAGCCGCTGCTGTTCACCGCCTGGCTGCGCCAGTTCGCGCACGCGATCTTCTTCGCCCGGCTCGGCGAAGCGGCGGAGGCGTACTGGGACCTGAAGCCGGCGGTGATCGAGACCATCCTCTCCGCGCGGCCCGACTGGTGCGGCGGCGACTGCGGCGCCCGGCTCGCCGCGGCGCTCGACGCGGCGCTCGCGGAGCTGCGCCGCGACTACGGGCCCGAGATGGCCGACTGGCAATGGGGGCGCGCCCATGTCGCGCAATTCCCCAACACGGTGATCGACCGCATCCCGCTGCTCGGCGAGCGGCTGCACGTGGCGATCCCGACGCCGGGCGGGTACGACACGGTCAATCGCGGGCCGAGCACGATCCGCGACCAAGCCCATCCCTTTTTCCAGCGGTTCGGCGCCGGGCTGCGCATCGTCACCGATCTCGCCGCGCCGCAGGCGGCGCGGATGATTGCGGCGCCCGGCCAGTCGGGCAACCCGCTGTCGCCGCACTATGCCGATTTGCTGCGGCGCTGGCGCGGTTTCGCCTGGCTCCATCCCGGCACGGCGCCGCCGGTGGCGACGCTGACCCTGGAGCCGGCGCGGTGAGCGCGCTGCCGGTGAGCCTGGCCGATGTGCGCCGCGCCGCGGCGGCGCTGTCGGGGGCGATCGCCGCGGCGCCGACGGTGGCGGCGCCGGTGCTGTCGGAGATCGCCGGCGCCGAGGTCTGGCTCAAGCTCGAGACCCAGCACCCGACCGGCTCGTTCAAGGAGCGCGGCGCGCTGAACCGGCTCCTCGCGCTCGACGCACGGCAGCGCAAGGGCGGCGTCGTCGCGATGTCGGCCGGCAACCACGCCCAGGGCGTCGCCTTTCACGCCGGGCGGCTGCAGGTTCCGGCGACGATCGTCATGCCGCGCGGCACCCCCTTTACCAAGATCGACCGCACCGAGGCGCTCGGCGCCACGGTGGTGCTGGCCGGCGACGGCCTGGCCGCGGCGCGGCGCGCGGCGAATGCGCTGGCGAAGAGTCGCGGCCTGACCCTGATCCATCCCTACGACGATCCCGCGGTCATCGCCGGCCAGGGGACGATCGCGCTGGAGCTGCTGGCCGATGTGCCGGCGCTCGACACGCTCATCGTGCCGATCGGCGGCGGCGGGCTGATCTCGGGGATCGCGGTGGCGGCGAAGGCGCTGAACCCAGCGCTGAGCGTGATCGGGGTTCAGGCCGCGCTCTACCCGGCGATGTACCGGCTGCTGCGCGGGGAACCCGCCGCTACCGCGGACGGCGGCACCACCCTGGCCGAAGGCATCGCGGTCAAGCAGCCGGGGCGCATCACCCGCCGGATCGTCGCCA
>Ga0209581_1001079_pt1 | contig 36291 bp, 37 predicted proteins | sample Coa_R2_FD_187160 | JGI IMG/M metagenome (GOLD analysis project Ga0209581, IMG submission 187160) | Surface soil microbial communities from Centralia Pennsylvania, which are recovering from an underground coalmine fire - Coalmine... | ecosystem: Environmental > Terrestrial > Soil > Unclassified ...
TATGATCCGACGGGGTAGCCCGTTGGGCTCTCCTTCTGCACCTGCGGCCGGCGCTCCCGTTGACCTCGAACCCGCCGAAACCTCCGACCCCGGACCGCGCCGGCGACAAGCACCCGGCGCTGAGCGCGCTGTTCAGCCGGCTCGCCGCCGCCGCGCCGCCGCGCCCGCCCGACCCGCCGCCGCGCCCGCCCGACCCGGCGCCGCCGCCCGCTGCCCCGGAGCCGCCGTCTGCCTCGCCGGCGCCGTGGCCCGCTTCCCCGCCGTCGCCGCCGGCTGCTTCTGCGCCGCCGCCAGCTCCGCCGCCGGCTGCCGCCGCGCCGCCGCGCCCGCCCGACCCGGCGCCGCCGCCCGCTTCCCCCGCGCCGCCGCCGCCGTCCTGGCTGCTTCGTCCGGTGGTGGCGCTCGGCATCCCCGACACCCCGCTCGGCCGCGGCAACGGCGCCGTGCCGGCCTTCGAGCCGCAGATGATCGGCTTTTCCGAGCCCGACCCGCCGGCGCCGGAGGCGCCCGACGCGGTGCTGCCGGTGGAGATCGACCTGTCGGAGCTCGACCCGCCCGCCGCCTCGCGCGGCAACGGGGCCTTGCCGCTGCGGCGCAGCGAGCGGCCGGCGGCGCCGCGACCCCGGCCGGCGCCGCTACGGCCGCTGCCGCTACCGCCGCGCCGTCCCGCGGCGCGGCCGGAGATGCCGGCGGCGTCGGACGGAATCGGCGCCGATTCGCCGCTCGCCGGGCTGGCGGCGCGGCTCGGCCGCGGCACCGGCAAGACGGCGCGGCGCTCGCTGCCGCCGGAGCCGCGCCGGCCGCCGCCGGCGTCGCGTCGTCCGCCTCCCGCCGGTCCGCCGCCGGGGCCGCGACAGGCGCGCCCGGAGAGCGCGCTCGTCGCCTTGCGCCGGCCGCCGCCGGCAAGTCCGGTCGCGGTGCCCGAGACCCGCCCGCTGGCCCAGAACCGGCGGCTCTACCGCCGCGTCATGCTGACCGCCGAGCTCGAGGTCGACGGCGTGCCGTGCCGCCTGATCGACCTGTCGATCGGCGGCTTCGCCGCCGCCGGCGCCGGGCCCTTGACCCCGAATACGGTGGTGACGGTGGCGCTCCGCATGACCATCGACGGCATCGACATCGGCACCCAGTTCGGCGCCCGCATCGTCTATGCCAGCGAGGCCCGCTCGGCCGGCCGCTTTGTCGATCTGACCGCGGCCCAGACCGCGTTTCTGCGCTACGTCGTCACCTGGCGCGGGGAGTCGGTCGGCGCTTCCGGGACGACCGCCCTGCTCGACGCGGTGACCCGCTCGCCGGAGCGCGCCTTCCCGCCGCATCCCTCGACGGAGCCGGCGCCGCCGGAACGGCAGAGCTGGTGGCAGCGCTGGTTCGGCCGCATCCCGCTGCTGGGGCGGCGGCGCGATCAGTAGACGACGACGCTGCGGATCGACTCCCCGGCGTGCATCAGCTCGAACCCCTTGTTGATGTCGTCGAGCGCCAGGGTGTGGGTGATCATCTCGTCGATCGCGATCTTGCCCTCCATGTACCAGTCAACGATCTTCGGCACGTCGCGCAGGCCCTTGGCGCCGCCGAACGCGGTGCCCTTCCACACCCGCCCGGTGACGAGCTGGAACGGCCGGGTCGAAATCTCGGCGCCGGCGGGGGCGACGCCGATGATCGTCGAGACGCCCCAGCCGCGATGGCAGCATTCCAGCGCCTGGCGCATCGTCGCGACGTTGCCGATGCATTCGAAGCTGTAATCGGCGCCGCCGCCGGTCAGATCGACGAGATAGGGGACGAGGTCGCCCGCCACCTCCTGCGGGTTGACGAAATGGGTCATGCCGAACTTTTCGGCGAGGGCGCGGCGGCGCGGGTTGATATCGACGCCGACGATCATGCCGGCGCCGACCAGGCGGCAGCCTTGGACCACGTTGAGCCCGATGCCGCCGAGCCCGAAGACGACGACCCGGGCGCCGGCCTCGACCTTGGCGGTGTTGATCACCGCGCCGATCCCGGTCGTCACCCCGCAGCCGATGTAGCAGACCTTGTCGAACGGCGCGTCCTCGCGGATTTTCGCCACCGCGATCTCGGGCAGCACGGTGAAGTTGGCGAAGGTCGAGGTGCCCATGTAGTGAAAGATCCGCTCGCCGCCGGCGGAAAAGCGGCTGGTGCCGTCGGGCATCACGCCCTGGCCCTGGGTCGCGCGGATCGCGGTGCACAGGTTGGTCTTGCCCGACAGGCAGCTCTCGCATTGCCGGCACTCGGGCGTGTAGAGCGGGATGACGTGGTCACCCTTCTTGAGGCCGGTCACGCCGGGCCCGACATCGACGACGATGCCCGCCCCCTCGTGGCCGAGGATCGCCGGAAACAGCCCCTCGGGGTCGGCGCCCGACAGGGTGTAGGCGTCGGTGTGGCAGATGCCGGTGGCCTTGATCTCGACCAGCACCTCGCCCGCCTTCGGCCCGTCGAGGCTAACCGTTTCGATCGACAGGGGCTTGCCGGCCTCGCGGGCAACGGCGGCGCGGGTTTGCATCGGCGGTCTCCGTCGGACTGAGTTGACAGCGCGGCGGCCAGGCCTATGTTCGGCCATATGGCGAAGACCAAGCCGATCCGCGAAAGGTACGTTAAATTATTCCGCAACGGGTGCAACCAGGCCGTCCGCATCCCGCGCGAGTTCGAGCTGCCGGGCAGCGAAGCGGTCATGCGCAAGGAAGGCGACCGGCTGGTGATCGAGCCGGCGCCGCGCACGTCGTTACTGGCGTTGCTGGCGTCGCTTCGTCCGATCGAAGAGGAATTCCCGGCGATCGACGACCCGCCGCCCGAGCCGGTCGATATCTGACCGGCCGCTTTATATGACCGGCCGCTTTCTGCTTGACACCAGCATAGTGTCGGATCTGGTGCGCAACCCGGGCGGCACGGTAGCCCGCCGCATCGCCGAGTTCGGCGAGAGGAACGTTTGCACGAGTGTCATCGTCGCCGCCGAACTGCGCTTTGGGGCGGCCAAGCGGGGCTCCATCCGCCTGGCCACCCAGCTCGAGACGGTGCTCGGCGCGATCGAGGTGCTAACCCTCGAACCTCCCGCCGACCGTAGATACGCCGAGCTGCGGGTCCGGCTCGAAGAGAGCGGGCAGCCAATCGGCGCGAACGACATGCTGATCGCCGCCCACGCGCTGGCGCTCGGTTGCACGCTGGTAACCGACAACGAGCGCGAGTTCTCGCGCATCCAGGCATTGCCGCTGGCAAACTGGCTCCGTTGACAACCGTCGCCGCCGCCCGCGGCGTGAGCCTATCGGAAAGAAACCGTCCGCCCGCCGGCCTATGATGCGGGCAGAGCCCCGGCAACAGGGGCCGTGCCGGACAGGGAGGACAGGATGAAACGAGGACTGGCGATCTGGCTCGGGGCCGCGGCGCTCGCCGTGGCGGCGCTACCGGCGGGTGCGGCGGACACGCCGAAATACGGCGGCACGCTGACCTACATGATCCCCGCGGATTCGCCGCCGAGTTTCGACGCGCAGCGCGAGCAGACCTATGCGACGATCCATTCGGCGGCGCCGTTCTACAGCACGCTGGTGCGGGTCAACCCGTACGACCCGTCATCGACCACCGATATCGTCTGCGACGTCTGCACGGAGATCCCGAAGCCGACCGACGGCGGCAAGACCTGGACCTTCAAGATCCGCGACGACGTCAAATTCCATAACGGCGACAAGCTGACCGCCGACGACGTCGCCGCCAGCTTCAACAAGATCGCCTTTCCGCCAGAGGGCGTCTTAAGCCCGCGGTCGAGCAATTTCATGATGGTCGACAAGATCGAGGCGACCGATCCGCACACCGTCGTCTTTCACCTCAAGTTCGCGACCACGGCCTTCCTGCCGGCGCTCGCCGACCCCTACAACTGGATCTACCAGAAGAAGATGCTCGACAAGGACCCGCACTGGTACGAGCACAACATTCTCGGCTCCGGCCCGTTCAAGTTCGCCGGCTTCGAGAGCGGCCAGTGGATCAAGGGGGTGCGCAACCCCGACTACTACCACAAGGGGCTGCCCTATCTCGACGGCTTTGTCGGGATCTATGCGCCCAAGCAGGCGACCCAGCTCGATGCGATCCGCAGCGACCGCGCCGCCACCGAGTTCCGCGGCTACCCGCCTTCGGCGATCGCCCAGCTCAAGGACGAGCTCGGCGACAAGGTGACGACCCAGGAAAGCGATTGGAATTGCGGCGCGCTGGTCTGGTTCAACCATAAGAAAAAGCCGTTCGACGACGTGCGCGTGCGCCGCGCCCTGACCCTGGCGCTGGACCGCTGGGGCAGCGCGCCCGGCCTGTCGAAGATCGCCGTCGTCCATACCGTCGGCAGCATCATCTTCCCCGGCTCGCCGCTCGCCCCGAGCAAGGCCGAGCTGGAGACGATCCCCGGGTTCTGGCCGGATATCGAGAAGTCGCGGGCGGAGGCGCGGCGGCTGTTGAAGGAGGCCGGGGCGGAGAATCTGAGCTTCGAGCTGCTCAACCGCAATGTCGACCAGCCGTACAAGTACAACGGCATCTGGCTGGTCGACCAGTGGTCGAAGATCGGCGTCCACGCGACGCAGAAGGTGGTCCCGACCGGGCCGTGGTTCGCCACCTTGCGCAGCGGCGATTTCAGCGTCGGGCTCGCCGGCAATTGCCACGGCATCGTCAACCCGCTGATCGACGTGCAGACCTACCTGCCGAAATCGGTCAACAAGGCGAATTACGGTTATTACGAGGACGCCAAAGAGCTCGACCTCTACAACGCGATGCTGCACGACACCGACCCCAAGAAGCAGCACGAGGACGCCTTCCGCTACGCCCGGCATGTGATGGGCGACGAAGCGCACATCGCCTTCATCCTGTGGTGGTACCGGATCGTGCCGTACCGCTCATACATGCATGGCTGGAAGATCGGGCCGAGCCATTACCTGAACCAGGACCTGTCGACGATCTGGCTGTCGCCGCCGCAATGCGGCGAATGCAGCGACAGCCCGACCGTGGCGGCGGCCGCCGACAAGAAATAGCGCGCGGCGGCAAATCGGCTAGGATCGTCCCCGGCCGCCCGGACGCGGCCGGGGAGGGCGGGTGATGGCGCGCATCGCGGTCGGCGGGTTCCAGCACGAGACCAACACCTTTGCGCCGCAGCGCGCGACCTGGGACGACTTCCTGCGCGCCGACGCCTGGCCCGGCTTTGTCCGCGGGCCCGAGCTGATCGCCGCGGTCGAGGGCTTCAACATCCCGATCGCCGGCGCGGTCAAGGCCCTGCAGGGCTTGGGGCACGATCCCGTGCCGCTGTGCTGGTGCTCGGCGCCGCCTTCTTCCTATGTCGAGCGCGATGCCTACGAGAAGGTCGCCGGCTGGATCGTCGAGGATCTGCGGTCCCAGGGCCCGTTCGATGCGGTTTATCTCGACCTTCACGGGGCGATGGTCGCCGAGCATGTCGAGGACGGCGAAGGCGAACTCCTGCGCCGCGTGCGCGCGGTCGTCGGCGAGGCGGTTCCGGTGGTCGCCAGCCTCGATTTCCACACCAACATGACGCCGGCGATGGTCCGGCACGCCAGCGCGATGGTCGGCTACCGCACCTATCCGCATATCGACATGGCGGCGACCGGCGCCCGGGCGGCCGAACTGCTCGACCGGCTGCTCAAGGACCGGCGGCCGCTCTACAAGGCATATCGCCAGATCGACTTCCTCATCCCGCTGGTCTGGCAATGCACGCTGAACGAGCCGACCAGAAGCGTCTTCGACCTAATCGGCGAGATCGAGGCGGGCGGCGCCTCGCACAACCAGGGCATCGTCAGCATCACCCACACGCCGGGCTTTCCGCCCGCCGACATCGCCCAGTGCGGCCCGGCGCTGGTGGTCTACGGCCACGACCGCGAGGCGGCCGAGCTTGCCGCCGACCGCATCGCCGCGGCGATCCGCGCCCGCGAGCCCGAGTTCGCCGGCCGGCTCTACACCCCCGACGAGGCGGTGGCCGAGGCGTTGCGCATCGCCGCCGGCGCGACCCGGCCGGTGGTCCTGGCCGACATCCAGGACAATCCCGGCGCCGGCGGCACCTCCGACACGGTCGGTCTGCTGCGCGCGCTGATCGCGCACAAGGCGGCGGGAGCGGCGATCGGCATGATCGTCGATCCCGGCGCGGCCGAGGCGGCGGCTGCGGCCGGGGCGGGAGCGATGCTCGGCCGCGCCATCGGCGCGGCAATCGGCTATGCCGGCGAGACCCCGGTCGCGGCCGACTGGCGCATCGTCAGGGTCGAGAGCGGCGACTTCGTCGGCAGCGGGCCGATGTATGGCGGCGCCAGGTTCCATATCGGCCCGATGGCGCTGCTGCGCGACGAGGCGAGCGGGGTGCTCGCGGTGCTCGCCTCGAAGCGGATCCAGGCGGTCGACCAGGAAATGTTCCGCCATGTCGGGGTCGAGCCGGCCGAGACGCCGATCCTGGCATTGAAATCGACGGTGCATTTCCGCGCCCATTTCCAGCCGATCGCCGAGGCGGTGCTGGTCGTCCAGTCGCCCGGCGCGCATGTCACCGACCCGGCCGAACTGCCCTACCGCCATCTCCGCCGCGGCGTCCGCCTGCGGCCGATGGGGCCGGTCCACCGTTAGTGAGAGGAGACGCCCATGCCCGGCTTCGCCCATCCCGAATACCTGGTCGAGACCGACTGGCTCGCCGCGCATCTCGGCGATCCCGGCCTCGTCGTGCTCGACTGCACGACCCACCTGATCCCCGACCCGAAAATCACCTACACGGTGAAGCCGGGGCGCGAAGACTTCGAGAAAGGCCACATCCCCGGCGCCCAGTTCCTCGACCTGCAGGCGGACCTGTCCGACAACGAGGCGCTGCCGCTGCGCTTCATGCTGCCGAAGCCGGCGGCCTTCGCCGCGGCGATGCGGCGCTTCGGCATCGCCGAGAACGGCAAGGTCGTCACCTACAGCACCGCCAGCCCGCAATGGGCGACGCGGGTGTGGTGGGTGTTGCGCTGCTACGGCTTCGACAACGCGGCGGTGCTCGACGGCGGCTTCGCGAAATGGACCAGGGAGGGCCGCGCGGTCGAGACCGGACCGGCGCGGCCGCGCCCGCCCGCGGCCTTCGCCGAGCGCCCGGCGCGGCCGCTGATGGTCGGCAAGGAGGAGGTGCTCCAGGCGATCGGCGACGGCGGCGCCTGCACGATCAACGCGCTCCAGGCGGTGCAGCATGCCGGCACCGGCGGCAACACCTACGGCCGGCCGGGGCGCATCGCCGGCAGCGTCAACGTGCCGACCGCCGGGCTGATCGACCCCGCCACCAACACCTACCTGCCGGCCGAGCAACTGCGCGCCCAGTTCGACGCGGTCGGCGCCTTCGGCCGGCGCGTCATCACCTATTGCGGCGGCGGCATCGCCGCCAGCGCCACCGCGCATGCGCTGGTCATGCTCGGCCACCCGGACGTGCGGCTGTACGACGCCTCGATGTCGGAATGGGCGAAGGACGACAGCCTGCCGATGGAGACGGGCTAACCGACGTCGCGGTCGAGCAGCTCGATCAGGACGTTCTGCGGGCCGCGGACAAAGGCGATGCGCACGCCGGGGCGGATCGTCCTGGGTTCGACGGTGAACTCGGCGCCCTTCGCCTTCAATTCGGCGCAGACCTTGTCGATGTCGTTGACCCGCAGGCCGATATGGTCGAGCCCGACAAAGCTACCCTCGGGCTTTTCGGCGAGCGCGGCGTCTTCGGGCACCTTGGCGATGAACACGGCGACGCCGCCGAGCCGCATATCGGTGCGCTCGATGCCGTTCGACATGACCGAACGGATAACTTCTGCCCCGAACATTTTCTGATAGAAGGCGGCGGTCGCGTCCGGGTCGGGGCTGCGCAGATGGATGTGGTCGTAGCGGAATTCGGTCATCGCTCGCTTCCGGATTCGGGGAAGATCGCGGCGACTGTAGCGCCCGGGGGCTGAGCCGGAAAGGAGCCTGCCATGCGTTTCGGGCTGATGCTGCCGAGCTATTCCTTCGCCGATCTGGATTACGAGCGGGCCGGGCGGCTGCGCGATTTCGCCGTCACCGCCGAGGCGATGGGGTTCGAGTGCCTGTGGGTGGCCGAGCACCTGCTGACGGCGCGCGGCTTGTACGGCACCGCCTGGCTGTCGCCGCTCGAAACCCTTGCCTTCGCCGCCGGCTGCACCCGCCGCATCAAGCTCGCCACCGGCATCCTGATCCCGCCGATCCGCAACCCGGTGTTCATGGCCAAGGAGATCGCCAGCCTGCAGATGCTGTCGGGCGGGCGCTTCGAGCTGGGCGTCGGGGTCGGCTGGGACGCGCACGAATTCGCCGTGGCCGGGGTCAGGCTCGCCGAGCGCGGCGGCCGCACCGACGAGATCCTCGAGATTTTCAGGAAATTGTGGACCGGCGAGGAAACCACTCACGCCGGCCGCTACTACCGGTTCGAGCGGGTGACGATCGACCCGCCGCTGCGCCGGCCCCCGCCGCTTTGGGTCGCCGGCGGCTCCAAGCTGAAGACCGCGCTGTCGCCCGATCCCGAGACCATCGCGCCGACCGTGCTCGAGCGCATCTGCCGCCGCGCCGACGGCTGGCTCGCGCGCGCCGCCGGCTCGAACGCCAGCGTCATCGCCGACTGGCGGCAGATCACCCGGCGGCTCGACGAGGTCGGCCGCGACCCCTCGAGCCTCGTCTTCGGCCACCTGAATTTTGCGCATGTCGTGCCCACCGACGACGAGGCCCGCGCGCTATCCGTGCAGCGGCCGCTCTACGAGCGGATCATGGGAACGCATCGTTCCTTCGAGCATTTGCAGACCTGCTATTTGACGGGTACCGCGGCGCGCATGCGCGAGCGCCTGGCGGAACTGGCCGAGGCCGGGCTGCAATACCTGGTGCTGTCGCCCCTGGATTATGACCTCGATCAACTTCATCTATGGGAGGAGGAGATCCTTCGGCACTACCGCACCGCCTAGGGGCACTGGCAGGCAGGGAAACACCCGGGATGGCGAGGCACGTCGAGCGTCGGCTGACGACGATCCTCTGCGCCGACATCGCCGAGTACAGCCGGCTGATGCGCGCCGACGAGGACGGCACGATGCGCGGGCTGACCGCGATGCGCGCGATCGTCGACGCGCTCATCGCCGAGCATCGCGGCCGCATCGCCAATACCGCCGGCGATTCGGTGCTGGCCGAATTTCCCAGCGTGGTCAACGGCCTGGTCTGCGCCATCGCGATCCAGCGGGCGGTCGCCAAGCAGTACGAGGAGTTCCCCGCGCACCGCCGCCTGCGCTACCGCATCGGCGTGCATGTCGGCGACGTGATGACCCGCGCCGGCGACCTGTTCGGCGACGCGGTCAATGTCGCCGCGCGGCTTCAGGCGCTCGCCGAACCCGGCGGCATCTGCGTCTCCGCCTCGGTGCGCGACCACGTCGCCTCGCGGGTCTCGGCGACCTTCGTCGATGCCGGGCCGCAGCAGGTCAAGAGCCTCGCCGAGCCGGTTCACGTGTTCCGCGTCGGCTGCCGCGAGGCGGCGTCGCCGGCGCGCGCGCCGGCCCCGGCGCTACCCGACAAGCCGTCGGTGGCGGTGCTGCCTTTCGCCAACATGAGCGCCGATCCCGAGCAGGAATATTTCGCCGACGGCATTGCCGAGGACATCATCACCGCGCTGTCGCGCTATCCCTCGCTGTTCGTCATCGCGCGCAACTCGTGCTTCACCTACAAGGGCCGCGCCATCGACGTGAAGCAGGTCGGGCAGGAGCTCGGCGTGCGCTATGTGCTCGAAGGCAGCCTGCGCCGCGCCGGGAACCGCATCCGGGTCAGCGCGCAGCTGACCGAGGGCGAAACCGGCAAGCATGTCTGGGCCGAGCGCTACGACCGCGACCTCGCCGACATCTTTGCCGTGCAGGACGAGATCACCGAGGCGGTGACGACCGCCATCGCCCCGGCGATCGGCCATGCCGAGCAGCAGCGGGCGATGCGCAAGCCGCCCGACAGTCTCGACGCCTGGGGCGCGTTTCAGCGCGGCGTGTGGCACATGATGGCGTTCACCGCCGCCGATGTGGAACGCGCTCGCGAGTTCTTTCAGAAGGCGATCGATCTCGATCCCAATTTCGTCGGCGGCTATTACGGGCTGGCCGGGGCGCTGATCCAATCGGCCAACATCTTCATGAACGCCGAGCCCGCCGAGGCGCTGGCGACGGCCGAGGCGCTGGCCCGTCAGGCGATCGCGCTCGACGGCACCGATGCCGAGGCGCATGCCTGCCTCGGCCGCATCCTGCTGACCCGGGGCAACCCGGAAGGGGCGCGCGCCGAGATCGACCGCGCCCTGGCGCTCAGTCCCAACCTCGCAGCGGCGCATGCGACGATGGGCTCGATCCTGGTGTTTACCGGCCAGCCGAAGGAAGGTCTGGCGATGCTGGAGCGCTGCATGCGGCTCGATCCGCGCGAGTCGCGCTCGGGCGTCGGGGTCAACCAGCTCGTCATCGCCCATTATTTCTGCCGCGAGTACGAGGCGGCGGTGGAAGCGGCGCAGCGCGTCATCAACGTGCATCCCGACCACCCGCTGGTCTATCGCTGGCTCGCCGCGGCGCTCGGCCAGCTCGGCCGCAGCGAGGAGGCCCGGGCCGCGCTCGACCAGGCGATGACGCGTTCGCCCGCGGCATTCGACGCCTATGTCCGCCGCCGCGTCGCCTGGCACCGCCCGGAAGATTTCGAGCACACGCTCGACGGTCTGAGAAAGGCCGGCTGGGACGGCTGAAGCGGCGGCCGGCGGCGCTGGGCCTCAGCGCGCGGCGAATTGCGGCGGCGGCGCCTGGACGACCGGGGCGGCGGCGGCGAGGATTTCGGCCGGATCGCGCGAGCGCGGCGGATAGATCCGCTCGCAGTTGATCATCTGCTTGGTGCGCTTGGCCGCCGCGCCGCTGACCGCGACCTGACGGTCCCACCCCTGGCAATACACCGCGCCCCAGGCGCCGAGGTCGAGGATCGTCACGTAATAGCCGATGTCGATCGCGATCTTCTCGCCGCCGAAGAGGTCGCAGACGACGTTGTGCCCGGCGATGCGGCCCATCGGCCGGGCATGCTGGCACGACATCACCGAGGGGTGGACGCCGTCGATCAGCGCCGCGGCGACGTCGCCGGCGGCGAAGATGTCGGGCGCCGCTTCGAGCTGGAGAAAACGGTCGACGGAGACCCGGCCGAAGCGGTCGTGCGGACCGGGCAGCGCCGCAGCCAAGGGATGCGCCCGCATGCCGCCGCACCACAGCACGGTCTGCGCCGCAATCCGCTCGCCGGACGACAGCAGCGCGCCGTCGGCGTCGAGCGCTTCCAGCGTCACCCCGGCGCGGCTTTCGATCCCCAGCGCCTGCATCGCCTCGTCGATCACCGCGCAGGCGCCCTCGCCCATCATCGCGCCGACCCGCTCCGCGCGGTCGGCGAGGACGACGCGCACCGTCTCGCCGCCAGCGATGTTGCGCAACCGGCCGGCCAGCTCGGTTGCCGCCTCGATCCCGGTCAGCCCGGCGCCGACCACCAGCGCGGTGAAGCGGCCGGGATGCGGCGGTCGCGACGGCAGCGAGGCGAGATGAGCGGCGAGCCTCTCGGCCGCGGCATAGGTGTCGACATCGAAGCCGTATCGCGCAAGCCCCGGCACGTCCGGGCGCACCAGCTCGCTGCCGAGGGCGAAGACCAGCCGGTCATAGGCGAGCCGTTCCGGCCGCCCGCGGCGGACGCACGCGACGGCATGGCCGGCCGGGTCGAGCCCGGTCACCTCGGCGACGACCAGCTCGACGCCGATCGGCTCCAGCACATCGGCCAATCCGACCCTGACGTCGGCGAGCGCCGCCTCGTAGTTGCGCACGCGGATCGCGTGATATTCGTCGCGATTGACCAGCACGACTCGCACTTCGTCTCGGTCAATACTCAATTCGGCCAATTTTCGCGCCGCCCCGACTGCGGCGATCAGCCCGGCAAACCCCCCGCCCAGCACGACAATCCGTTTCATCCCTTTGCTCCTGCCGGTCGCGCCGCCGCTAACCCCTCTGGCATTAACCATTCGGTTGCCGTGCTGCGGCGCCCGCGATACGCTACCTGAAATCATTAAAATGAATCGTGTTTCTTCGTCGGAATTGCGGCGGCGCCGTCCGCCTCGGCCGCGGCGTGCCGAGATAGGAGATTGCCATGATGCGCCATACCGTTTGTACGATTTTCGCGGCCGGCCTCTTCTTCACCGCCGCGGCCGCCGGAGGGGAAGCGAGCGCGGCCACCGGCGACCGCAGCGTCGATTTCAAGATTTCCTGCAGTCCGGCGGCGCAGAAGGTGTTCGGCGAAGCGGTGTGGACGCTGCATTCGTTCTGGTATCCCGAGGCGCTCAAGGAGTTCACCGCCGTCGTCGAAGGCGAGCCCGATTGCGCGATGGGCTACTGGGGCATCGCGATGAGCCACTGGTACCCGTTGTGGTATCCCCCCTCGCCGGCGGCGCTGAAGGCCGGATCCGACGCGGTCGAGAAGGCGATCGCGGCCAAACCCAAGACCGATCGCGAGCGCGACTACATCGCCGCGATCGCCGCCTTCTACCGCGACAGCGACAAGCTCGATCACCGCACCCGTGCGCTCGCCTACGAAAAGGCGATGGAGAAGGTTTATCAGCGCTATCCCGAGGACCGCGAGGCCGCGGTGTTCTACGCCCTCGCGCTCAACGCCACCGCCTCGCCGACCGACAAGACCTTCGCCAACAAGCAGAAGGCGGCGGCGATCCTCAACAAGGTGTGGGCGGAAGAGCCGAACCATCCCGGCGTCGTGCACTACCTGATCCACAGCGACGACTCGGCGCAGTTCGCCTCGGCCGGGCTGGAGGCGGCGATCTGCTACGCCAAGATCGCGCCGAACGTGCCGCACGCCCTGCACATGCCGTCGCACATCTTCACCCGGCTGGGGCTGTGGCAGCAGTCGATCGAATCGAATCGCGCGGCGCACGATGCCGCCATCGCCTATGCGCGCAAGGAGTTCGGGGCCAACGGTTTCGACAGCGAGACCGTGCACACGATGGATTATCTCGAATACGCCTACCTGCAGACCGCGCAGGACGGGGCGGCCAAGAAGGTCGTCGACGAGCTCGCCAGTTTCCGCGAAGGGCCGGAGCCGAACCTGCCGCTTGCCTATGCCGTCGCGGCGATCCCGGTGCGCTATGCGCTGGAGCGGCGCGACTGGGAGATGGCGGCCAACCTCGTCGCCGGGCCGATCTTCCCGCGCGACCGCTTTCCGTGGGCGGAGGCGATGTTCTCGTTCGCCCGCGCGCTCGGCACCGCGCGCACCGGCGACACCGCCACGGCGGAGGCCGAGATCGTCCGGCTCAAGGCGCTCGAGGACAAATTGGCGCAGGCCAAGGACCATTACTGGGCGAACCAGGTGCAGGTGCAGCGCTTCGCCGCCGCCGCGGTCGTCGCCCATGTCCAGGGCAACGACAAGAAGGCGATCGAGCTGGCCCGCGCCGCCGCCGATCTCGACGGTACGATGGACAAGCATCCGGCGACCCCGGCGGAGGTCTACCCGGCGCGCGAGCTGCTCGCCGACCTGTTGCTCGAGACCCGCGACCCGACCCACGCGATGACCGAGTACCAGGAGTCGCTGCGGATGGAGCCCAACCGCTTCCGCAGCACCCTCGGCAAGGCGCGGGCGGCCAAGCAGCTCGGCGACGACGCCGAGGCGAAGGCGGCCTACCAGAAGCTGGTGCTGCTCGGCGCGGGCGGCGGCGACCGGCCGGAAATGGCGGAAGCCCGGGCCTTTCTGGCCAACTGACGGGGCCGTTGCCGGGGCGGCGGGGTCGTGCCTAATCTCGCCGGTCAAACCAGCGGGATTGGGCGCGAGATGAAGATCAAGTCGGTCGAGGCCGCGTGGGTGCACATCCCGATCGCGCCGGAGCGCCAGCATGTCAGCGATTTCGGCCGCACCCTGTCGTTCGACGGCACTATCGTGCGGGTCGAGACCGAATGCGGCCTGATCGGCTGGGGCGAGGCCAAGGCGCAGGTCGGCGGCATGGCGCAGAACCAGGCGCTGACCGCCCTCGTCAACGACGAGTTCGCGCCGCTGCTCAAGGGCGAGGACCCGCGCGACATCACCCGCCTGTGGGAGCTGCTCTACAGCGGCACGCGCGGCCATTACGCGATCCGCGAGGGCAGGGTGTTTCCGGTGCTCGGCCGCCGCGGCATCACCGTCTCGGCGATCAGCGGCGTCGATTGTGCGCTGTGGGACATCCTCGGCAAGTCGCTGGGCCAGCCGGTCTGGCGGCTGCTCGGCGGGCGGCGGAGCGCGACGATGCCGGCCTATGCCTCGGGCGGCTGGGCCGGCGCCGACAAGATCGGCGAGGAGCTCACCGGCTATGTTGCGCGCGGCGGCTTCGGCGCGGTCAAGATGCGGGTCGGCATCATCGACGGCGACCCGCGCCACTCGGCCCGCCGCGTCCGCGCCGCGCGCGCGGCGCTGGGGCCGGATATCGGGCTGATGTGCGACGCCCACGGCACCCTGTCGGTGGCCGAGGCCAAGCGCTTCTGCCGGCTCGTCGAGGACTGCGATCTCGCCTGGTTCGAGGAGCCGGTTACCGCCGACGACAAGGCCGGCTGCGCCGAGGTGCGCCGCGCCACCGACATCCCGATCGCCGCCGGCGAAAGCGAGTTCACCCGGCACGATTTTCGCGACCTGGCGCTCTTGGGCGCGGTCGACATCATGCAGCCGGACCTGGCGATCTGCGGCGGCATCACCGAGGCGATGCGGATTTCGGCCCTGGCCAGCGCGCACAACCTGAAGCTGGCGCCGCATCTGTGGGCCGGTGCGCCGGCCTTCGCCGCCGGGCTCGCCGTCGCTGCGGCGTCGCCCGCCGGCTTCATCGTCGAGTATTCGCTCGGCGCCAACCCGCTCCTGCACGACCTCGTCGAAGAGGATTTTCCGGTGCGCGACGGGCTCATCGAGGTGCCCGAGCGGCCCGGGCTCGGCATCACCGTGCGCGAGGATTTCCTCGCCAGGCACGCGGTGAAGCGGTGAAGGCGCTGTTTCTCGGCGGGGTGGCCGCCGGCACCTATGAGGGGATTCGGGAGGAGCTGCCGGCCGGGCTTGGCGCCGTCGTCATCGACGATCCGATCGACCGCGCCCGGCTGCCGGCGGCGGCGGCCGAGGCCGACATCATCGTCTCCAACCACTGGCGCCGCGACTACCCGCCGGCGCCGCGGGTGCGGCTGGTGCAGTCGGTGGCGACGGGGGTGGACTTGTTCGACCTCGCCGCTTTGCCGGGCGGCTGCGCGGTGTGCAACGCGTTCGGCCACGAGACCGCGATTGCCGAATACGTGGTGATGACCGCGCTTGCCCTGCATCACCGCCTGTTCGAGATTGCCGGTGAGTTCCGCGAGCGCGGCTCGTGGCGCACAAGCTGGGTCGAGGGGGGCGCGCCGCACGGCGAACTGCGCGGCTCGACCTTCGGCATCGTCGGCTACGGCCGGGTCGGGCGCGAGGTGGCGCGCCGCGCCGCCGCCTTCGGCTGCCGCATCCTCGCCGCCAACCGCAGCGAGCGTCCGCCCGATCCCGGGATCGAGCGCGTCTATCCGCTCGACCGGCTCGACGAGATGCTGCCGCTGTGCGACACGCTGGCGCTGTGCACCGCGCTCGGCCCGGAGACCACGGGGCTCATCGACGCGCGCCGGCTCGCGCTGATGAAGCCGAGCGCGTATCTCGTCAACATTTCGCGCGGCCCGGTGGTGGACGAGGACGCGCTCTACGCAGCGCTGCGCGACGGCGCCATCGCCGGCGCCGCGCTCGACGTGTGGTGGCAGTACCCGACCCCGGAGGAGCCCAACCGGCGCGGCTCGCGCCACGATTTCCACCGGCTCGCCAACGTCATCGTCACCCCGCACAATTCCGGCTGGACCGCCGGCATGGTGCGGCGGCGCTGGGACGAGATTGCCGACAATATCGGCCGCTTCGTGCGCGGCGAGAGCCTGATCAACGTGGTTGCGAGAACCTGAGAGACCGGCGATGAAGACAGTGTTTCTGGGCAGTTTCGGCGCGCGGCCCGGGGTGTGGGAGGCGATCCTCGCCAAGACCACCGAGAAGCTCGACGTGTCGGTGCTGTTCGATCTCGACGACGCACAGCGGCTGATCCCGCTGCTGGCCGACGCCGAAATCGTCGTCAGCCACATCTGGAAAAAGGATTTTCCCGCAGCGCCGCGGGTCAAACTGCTGCAGTCGGTGGCGGCGGGGCTCGATTTGATCGACGTGCCGTCGTTGCCCGCCGGGGTCACCGTGTGCAACGTCTCCGGCCACGAGCAGGCGATCGCCGAATACGTGCTGATGACGATGCTGGCGTGGCAGCACCGGCTCATCGACATCGTTGCGGCGTTTCGCGGCGGCGTGTGGTCGACCGGCGGCGGCGCGGGCGGCGGCCCGACGCATGGGGAAATCATGGGCAAGACGGTCGGCATCGTCGGTTACGGCAAGATCGGCCGCGAGGTGGCGAAGCGTGCGGTCGGGTTCGGCTGTACGGTGATTGCCGCCAACCGCAGCCCGGTCGCGGACAGGGGCGAGGCGTCGGAAATTTATCCGCTGGCCGAGATCGACCGCATGCTGCCGCGCTGCGACGCGGTGGTGATCGCCGCCGGTCTCGGGCCGGAGACGCGGGAGCTGATCGATGCGCGCCGGCTCGCTCTGATGAAGCCGAGCGCTTTCCTGGTCAATATCGGCCGCGCCGGCATCACCGACGAGGAGGCGCTCTTCGCCGCCCTCAGGGACGGCAGGATCGGCGGCGCGGCGATCGACGTGTGGTGGCAGTACCCGACGGCAGCCGAGCCCAATCGACGCGGCTCGCGGCTGCCGTTCCACGAGCTGCCGAGCGTCATCATGACGCCGCATTGCTCCAGCGCGACCGACGGCGCGCGCGACCGACGTTTCAGCACCGTTGCCGGCAACCTCGACCGGTACGTACGGGGACAGCCGCTGACCAACGTGGTGCTCACGACCTGACGGAGAGGCCGGCATGGGCGACGACATCGCATTCGCTTCCGCGACCGAGTTGCTGCGGCGCTATCGCGACAAGAGCCTGTCGCCGGTGGCGGTGGCGGAGGAGACGCTGCGCCGGCTCGAAACCTTCGAAGGCGCGGTCAACGCCTTTGTCCTCTACGACCCCGATTCGGCGCTGGCGATGGCGCGCGAATCCGAGGCGCGCTGGGCGAAGGGCGCGCCGCTGGGCATCCTCGACGGGGTGCCGGTGGCGATCAAGGATACCCAGCTCACCCGCGGCTGGCCGCGCCGCGTCGGCTCGCTGACGATCGAGGCCGACCAGGACTGGCCGGAAGACGCGCCGTCGACCGCCCGGCTGCGCGCCGCCGGCGCGGTGTTTTTCGGCAAGACGACGACCCCGGAATTCGGCTGGAAGCCGGTCACCGATTCGCCGCTCACCGGCATCACCCGCAACCCGTGGGACCTGGCGCGCACCCCGGGCGGATCGAGCGGCGGCAGCGCCGTCGCGGTGTTGTGCGGCATCTGCCCGCTCGCGGTCGGCACCGACGCCGGCGGGTCGATCCGCATTCCCGCCGCGTTCTCCGGCGTGTTCGGGCTGAAGCCGACCTTCGGCAAGGTGGCGATGTACCCGCCTTCGGCCTTCGGCGACGTTTCGCACGGCGGACCGATGACCCGCACCGTCGCCGACGCGGCGCTGATGCTCGATGCGATGAAGGGGCCGGACCCGCGCGACTGGTTCAGCCTGCCCGACGACGGCATCGCCTATCGCGAGCGGGTGCGCGAGGGCTCGCTGAGGGGCAAGCGCGTGGCGCTGTCGCCGACCCTCGGCTACCACGAGCCGGCGCCGGCGGTGCGTGCGGCGGTCGAGGGCGCCGCCAGGGTGTTTGCCGAACTGGGCGCGATCGTCGAGCCGGCCGATCCGTTCGCCGAATCGCCGTGGCCGATCTTCCAGGTCCTCGCCGGCGTCGGCATGTGGTCGCTGCTGCGCGCCATGCCGCCCGAGAAGGTGCCGCTGATGGATCCGGGGCTCGTCGCTCTGTGCCGCAGCGGCGAGGCGATCACCCAGGTGCAGTTCGCCGATGCGATCTCCCGGCGGATTGCCCTCGGCGTGGCGCTGAACCGCTTCTTCGAGCGCTACGACCTGATCCTGTCGCCGACCATGCCGATCACCGCCGCCTTTGCCGAACCCCGCGGCGACGGCAGCCCGGACGCGACCAACTGGGCCGACTGGCTGACCTATACCTGGGCCTTCAACCTGACCAAGAACCCATCGGCCTCGATTCCCTGTGGCGAAAGCGCGGGACTGCCGATCGGGCTGATGGTGACCGGCCGGCTGCACGACGACCTCGGCGTGCTGCAAGCCTGCCATGCCTATGAGGAGGCGGCGGGCGCGGCCTGGCCGAGCCCGGCCCTGGCGGCGCACCTCGCCGCGATTGCCGGTCGGCCCGACGCGGCCGTCCGGGCCAAGATCACACCGCCGCAACGCTAGCCAAGGAGGAAACCGATGGAGCTCTACACTGCCGGCACCGGCAACGGGCAGCGCGCCGCCATCGCGGTCAACGAATGCGGCATCGCCTGCAAGATCCATGTGCTCAACCTCGGCCAGGGCGACCAGAAGGCGGCCGATTACCTGAAGATCAATCCGACCGGCCGCATCCCGACCCTGATCGACCCGGACGGGCCGGGCGGCAAGCCGCTGACGGTGATCCAGTCCTGGGCGATCCTGATGTATCTGTGCGAAAAAACCGGCAAGTTCCTGCCGAGCGACCCGGTCGCGCGGGTGCGCATGTTCCAGTGGCTGGCGGAAGGGGCGGCCGATTACGCGCCCACCAACCAGACGATCTTCTTCCTCGGCGCGCGCATGCCGGAAAAGGTGCCGGACTCGGCGATCAAGTTCTACGAGGACCGCTTCGTCAATCTGTGGCGCTTTGCCGACGCCCAGCTGGCGCAGACGCCGTATCTCGCCGGCGACGAGGTGACCGCCGCCGATCTCGCGGTCTACCCGATCTATGCCGGGCGGCGGGCCCTGCCGGACAATGCCGGGCTCAGCCACCTGAAGGCCTGGGGCGAGCGCATCGGCGCGCGGCCCGGGGTGCAAAAGGGCATGAAGCTCGAAATCTGACGCGCGTGCCGCGCGGACTTGACCCGCCGCGGCCAAGCGGCTAGTGCCCGGGACCGCGGCCGGATCGGACCGAGCCGGATTGACAGCCGTACGTGACGCCGGGGAGGGCGCCGATGACGATCAGGAGCGGAGCCGCCGCAATCGGCGGCTGGCGGTCGATTACCCGTTATCAATGGCTGGTCTTCGCCGTGGTCTGGGCGGGGTGGACGCTCGACGCGGCCGATTTCGGGCTCTATTCGCTGGTGTTGCGGCCGGCCCTGACCGAGTTGCTCGGCTTCACCGGCGGCGGCACCCTCGACCAGGCCCAGCTTGCCCAGCTCGGCAAGGTGGGCGGCCTCCTCAGCATGGCCGGCCTGCTCGGCTGGGCCTTTGGCGGCTTCCTGTTCGGTGTCATCGCGGATTATATCGGCCGGGTGCGGGCGCTGATGTTCAGCATCGCCATCTACAGCGTGTTCACCGCGCTGCAGGGGCTGTCGGTCGGCATCTGGGATTTCGGACTCTACCGCTTCATCGCCGGGCTCGGCACCGGGGCCGAATTGATGGTCGGCATCCCGCTGCTCGCCGAGACCCTGGGCGAGACCTATCGCGCGAAGATTTCCGGGGTGATGATGACCGGCGGGGCGGTCGGCACCTTCCTCGGCGCCTGGGCCTACGGGCTGGTCGGCGGCTATGGCTGGCGGGCCGTGTTCTTCGTCGGCGTCGTGCCGGCGATCCTGCTGATGATCATCCGCCGCCGCGTCATCGAGCCGGACCGCTTCAGCGCGGTGCAGCAGCGCCGCGAGGCGGTTGCCGCCGGACGCCAGGTTGCCGCCGACGACCGCGAGTTCATGCGCTTCGTGCCGCTGCAGCTGTTCAACCGCGAGAACCGCTACAACACCTTTGTCGGCCTGCTGTTCGGCCTCGGCTCGCTGCTGGCGATCTGGACCACGGTGATCTGGCTGCCGACGATCCTGTCGCTGATGGTGCAGAAGGGCGGCACTAGCAGCGCCGAGGCAGTGCCGTTCGTCAGCCGCGGCATGATGCTGTGGAGCGTCGGCGGCATTTTCGGCTACTCGGCTTTCGGCTTCATTGCCGACTGGATCGGGCGGCGGCTGACGATCAGCTTCTACAGCCTCGGCAGCGTCGCCGCCGGCCTCGTGCTCTACCTCGCACTGCCCACCTACGAGCCGTGGTATCCGGTGGTGCTGCCGATCTTCGGGTTTTTCGTGTTCGGGGTGTTCTCGGGGCATGCGGTCTATTTTCCCGAACTGTTCCCGACCCAGATCCGCTCGACCGGCGTGGCGTTCTGCAACGGCGCGGCGCGCATCATCACCAGCTTCGGCCCGCTCGTCGCCGGGCTGCTGGTCGGCGCGTTCGGCGGCAGCTTCAACAAGGTGACCGCGGTGATGAGCTGTTTTGCGCTGCTTTCGGTGGTGGCGATGATCATCGGGCGCGAAACCCGCGACGAGGCGCTGCCGCGCTGAAACGCGCCGGGGTTGCGGGCGTCCCGGCGGCGACCGCTCGCCTTGCGCCTTGCCTCGCGCCGCAAAAAGGCACACTCTTTGCGGCGTGGGGTTGACCAACCGAGTCAGATATTTGGGCCGACTCGGCGCGCTTGCAGGTTGGGCGGTGGCGGCGTTGCTGTGCGCCGATCCGGGGCAGGCGGGCGCCGACATCGTCCACCATTACGTCTACCGGGTCGTGCACGCCACCTACGGCGATATCGGCACCTATACCAACACGGTCGACACCGCCGGCGACGTCACCACGGTCAAAACCACCTCCCATTTCGTCGTCAAGATGCTCGGCATCACCATCCACACCGAGGATGCGCAACGGACCGAGCGCTGGAAGGACAACCGCCTGGTGTTCTTCCACGGCGTCACCGACAAGAACGGCAAGCCGACCGAGATCAAGGGCGAGGCGCGCGGCGATTCGTTCGTCATCTCGACGCCGGCCGGGGTGTTCGTCGCGCCGGCCACGGTCCACCCGGCCAACCCGCTGGGCTCCGCCTCGCTGAAGACCAACGCGATGATGCATGTCGATACCGGCAAGGTCGAGCCGGTCAAGGTCAGCGGCGGCGGCCAGACCACGATCGAGCTCGACGGCAAGACGATCACCGCGCGCGAATATCAGGTCGGCACCCGCTATCGCGTGTGGATCGACGAGCACGACGTGCCGGTCAAGTTCATCGTCAACGACGACAGCGGCCAGGTGACGTTTCTGCTGCAGCGCTAGAGGCCGGTTCGACGCGCCGCGCCATGGCGACGATTTGGCAGCGCGGTTAACAATGTTAGACTAAGCCCGTGTCCGGGCAGGGAAGCGACGAGGGCCGGTTCCGTGGGTGCGATCGCCCCGACTTCATCGACCGAACAGCGCTGGACGCTGGACAGCCTCGATTGGGGCCGGGTGCACCGTGACCAAGGCGAGGAGGGCGAGCGGCTGTTCTACCTGGTCGCGGCGGCCTCGTTCATGGAGATCACCACCGACCGCTATACCCGCAACCTGATCGACAAGTTCGCGGGCGACGACGAAATCACCGGCTGGCTGGCGGCGCACTGGCTGCCCGAGGAATTGCAGCACGGCGAGGCGTTGCGCAAATACGTCGAGACCGCCTGGCCCGAGTTCGACTGGCGCGGCGCCTATGCCGACTTCATCGCCGAGTTCGCCCCGTATTGCGCCGGCGAGCGGCTGGAGCCGAGCCGCAGCCGCGAGATGGCCTCGCGCTGCGTCGTCGAGATGGGCACGGCGAGCTTTTACACCACGCTGAGCCGCATGGCGCGCGACCCGGTGCTGGCCCGCCTCGCCCAGCTGATCGCGCAGGACGAGATCCGCCATTACAAGCACTTCTACCGCTATTTCCGGCGCTACCAGGCGGCGGAGCGCACCGGGCGCGGCGGCATCGCCAAAGCGCTGTGGCACCGGCTGCGGATGATCGCCGGCGAGGACAACGAGATTGCGGTCAAGCACGTCTTCGCCAGGCGCCAGCCCGGCCGGGCGTTCGACCGGCGTGCCTACCGCAGCATCCGGCGCGGCTCCAGCGCCCTCATTCGCCGGCATTTTCCGCATCGCATGTGCGTGCAGATGCTGCTGCGGCCGCTCGGCCTCGGCCGCCGCGTCAGCCATGTCGCGGTCCCCGTCGTCGAGGCGGTGGCACGGCGCCTGGTGCCGTAACGACCCTCACGCCGCAAAAGGAAACCATCGTGGCCGTCATCAGCGAAGCGACGATCCAGCACGTCGCCGGCATTGCCGCGGAAGCGGAGCGCATCGAGACCCCCTGCGGCGACGGCGCCCTGGTGTGGCGGCGCTGGGGCTCCGGCCCCTATCTCGTCCTGCTGCACGGCGGCTACGGCTCGTGGACGCACTGGGTGCGCAACGTCATCCCGCTGTCGCGCCGTTTCACGGTGCTGGCCTGCGACATGCCGGGGCTTGGCGAATCGGCGACGCCGCCCGAGCCGTGGACCGCCGGCGGGCTGGCCGCGATCGTCGTCGAAGGGATCGAGCGCATCGTGCCCCGCGACCGCAAGATCAACCTCGCCGGCTTTTCCTTCGGCGGGGTCATCGGCGGCAGCGTCGCCGCCCAGCTCGGCGACCGGCTCCGGGGCTTCACCGTGGTCGGCTCGAACGGGCTGGGGCTGGAGCGCTCGCCGACCCCGCTCGCGCGCGTCGCCGCCGGCGCCAGCGAGGAAGACGAGTTCGCGACCCACCGCTACAACCTCAACCAGCTGATGATCCACGATCCCGCCAAGATCGACAACCTGGCGCTCTACCTGCAGAAGACCAACCACGCGCGGGCGCGCATGCGCAGCCGCCGCTTCTCGCGCTCGGCCGCGCTGATCGAGGCGCTGCCGCAGATCAAGGGGCGTATCGACGGCATCTGGGGCGAGCGCGACGCCACCGCCTATCCCCATGTCGAAGAGCGCGCCCGCATCCTGCGCTCGGTCCAGCCCGGCGCGCGCTTTGCCGTCATACCCGGCGCCGGCCACTGGGTGCAGTTCGAGGCGGCGGCCGAGTTCAACCCGATCCTCGCCGACTTCGCCGGTTAGTGTCCGAGCGGCACCAGCAGGAAATAGCCGTTCACCGTGAACAAGACGCCGATGACGGCGAGGGCGGCGCTGAGCCCGATCAGCCAGCCCGAGGCGGCGACGATGGCGACCGAGCCGAGCACGATGGCGATCTGGAACAGCGCCTCGCCGTATTCGAAATTGGGGATTTGCGCGTCGGCATGGTTGCGCCGCGCCTCCCAGGCGCGCGCCTTGGCCAGCAATTCGCGCTTGCCCTCGCCCTTTTCCGGGTCGCTCTCATAACGCTTTGCCGTGTCGCGGTAGCGCTTGACGAGGGCGCCCGCCTTGTCTGCCGCGGCCCCCGGCAGCGTCCCGGCGGCGAGCTGGAGGTCGAGCTGGTCGGCCGCGGTCTCGTAGATCACCTGGCGCGCGTTCTTCGCCTGATAAAAGGCATAGGTGTCGGCGGCCTGAATGTTGGCCGACAGCATCTCCTTCGTCGCCTCGTTGCCGCCCAGCGCGGCGATCGCCAGCAGCATCGCGACGATCCCGAGGTAGACCGCGGCAAAGCGGCGGAACCGGTCGGGGTGGTGTTCGTGGTGGCCGTGGTGGATGTGCTCCGCGATTTCGCTGGTTTCCACGTTTCCCCCGCTCAAATCCGCTCGACCGGCCCGGCCGAACACTCTAGCATGCCGCCGCGGCAAGACCGCATACCAACGAAGCGGAACAGGGAGTTGGCGCCGCCCGCGCAAGACCATGGATATCGACCACGTCATTGCGCAGCACGGCGCATGGTTCTACCTCCTGGCGTTTGTCTGGACCTATTTCGAAGGTGAGACGATCGTCCTGGCGGCCGGGTTTGCCGCGGCGCAGGGGTTGCTCGATCCGATCCTGCTGCTGGTCGCCTCGTGGCTCGGCAGCTTCTGCGGCGACCAGTGCTATTTCTGGCTCGGCCGGCAGTTCGGCACGCGCCTGCTCGACCGCTTTCCGCGCTGGCGCCACGGCGTCGACCGCGCGCTGTACTGGCTCGATCGCTACAATGCCGGCTTTATCCTGAGCTTCCGCTTCATCTACGGCGTGCGCAATTTCTCGTCCTTCGCCCTGGGGCTCAGCGCGGTCAAATGGGACCGCTTCCTGCGCCTCAATTTCCTTGCCGCCGGGTTGTGGGCCGCCTGCTTTGTCGGAGTCGGCTACTTCCTCGGCCACGCCTTTCGCGCGGCGCTGCCCGAGATCGCGCGCACCGTCAGCCTGGCGCTGCTCGCCGCGCTGGTGCTCGCCAGCCTCGGGGTCGGCATCGTTCACCGGCTGCAGCGGCGGCGCCGGCAGCCGCGCGTGCCGCCGGGCGCCAAGGTCGCCGCCGACTAGACTCTAGCCCGCGCGCACCGGGCTGCCGATCGCCAGGCCGAGGACCCGGTCGGCGCGGCCGCGATTGACCGCGATCTCCACCAGCCCGTTGGAGTTGACGTACCAGAACGCCTCACCCTCGCCGACCGCGCCGAAGGTCGCCGCTGGCGGCACCGTGCGCCCGCCGGCCGCGAGCCGCGCCGAGGCGGGGAGCGCGCCGCCGCGCAGCCCGGTGACCGCGTTGCCGTAATGGTCGATATAGACGATCTCGGCAAGGTCGTCGGGCCAGTCGGGAAAGGCGAGCGGCGCAACCGCCGGGCCGAAGGCGGCGGCAGGCTCGCCCCTGGCCAGGCGCGCCGCCACCGGGGCGAACAGGTCGCGGCCGTGAAAGCTCGCCGAAAGCTGCGCCGGCCGCCAGGCGATCTCGCGGCACTGCGCCGCGCCGGCGCGGCGCCGAACCAGCTCGAACAGCCCGTTATCGGGGCCGACGTAAAGCCGGCCCGCGGCCTCGACGACGAGCCCGCGCCGCGCCGTGCCGACGCCGGGATCGACGACCGCAAGGAACACCGTCCCCGGCTTGAACCATTCGGCATAGGCGGCGAGCAGATAGGCGGCCGGCCTGGGCTGCGCCGCCGGGGCATCGGCGAACAGGCTGACCGCCGGAACCGCCGGCGCCAGCTCGTGGAGCACCGCGCGCATCTGGCCGGTATACGGCCCGGCCAGCCCGAAATCGGTGAACAGCGCGATCATCGCCGCCAGTATAGCGCAGCGGTCGCGGGTTGGCGCCGGCCTATGCCACCCTGGCGGTAAAGCGCATCGCCGGGACGCCGCGGCGATTGCAATGAAGCCCGGTTTGGCTATGGTTCGGCTGCGGGATTTGGTTTGGGGGAGTGGAATGAAGCGGCTTTTGGTGGCGGCGGCGCTGGCGTGCCTGGCGGCGGGGGCGGGGCCGGCGGTTTCCGCGGAGAGTTGTTATTCGCAGGCGGCGATGGAGGCGGATCAGGCGATCCGCTTCCTCACCGAGCTGATGGTCGCGAGCTCGACCTGCGAGGACCGGGTCTATCCCGAATTCCGCCTGCGCAACAAGGACGCGATCATCAGCTATCAGAAGGCGCTGATCGCGCACTACCACAGCACCGCCCGGTTTGACGCGTGGAATACCGCGCTCGCCAACGAAGTGTCGCTGCGGCAGAACGCGCTGCCGACCAGCCAGGTGTGCCAGCAGGCGGCGGCGCTGTTCGCCAAGGCGAAGACTCTCGACGACGGCAAGTTCCGCGCCTTCGCCGCGGCGCAAGCCGCCTCGGCCAGCGCGCAATACCGCAAGTGCGGCAAGTAACGCACTGCTAGAGCCGCCGCAGCCCGGCGACCCCGGCGAGGCCCACCGCCGAGAGCAGGGCCATGAACAGGTAGGCGCGGCCGCCGAACGCGGCGTAAAGGCTGCCGGCGCCGAGCATGACAAGACCGCTGCCGAGCCCGGCCGAGGCCGCGGCATAGAGCGCCTGTGCGCTCGATGCCGCGCCGGGCGGCACGCTGCGCGACAGGAAATGCATCGCGCCGAGATGACCGGCGCCGAAGGTGAAAGCGTGGAGGAGCTGCAGCAGCGCGGCGGCGCCGAGCCCCGGCAGGGCGGCGGCAAGGCTCCAGCGCACGATCCCCGCCGCCCCCGATGCCGCCATCAGCCCGAGCGGCCCGATTCGCGTGACCAGCGGGCGGGCGAGCCAGAACAGTACGATCTCGGCGACGACGCCCTCCGCCCACAGCCCGCCGATCACCCGGTCGGAAAAGCCGAGGCTCCGCCAGAACAGCGTGCCGAAGCCGTAATAGAGCTGGTGGCTCGCCTGCAGCGCCGACGCCGCGGCGACGAACAGCCAGAACCGGCGGCTGGCGGCAAAGGCGCCGAGCAGCCTGAGCCGCGGCGGCCCGGCCGCATGCGGCGCCGAGGCCGGCATCATCAGGCATGCGGCGACCAGCAGCGCCGTGGCGGTCAGCACCAGGAACAGAATGCGGTTGCCGCCCGGCGGCGCAGCGGACAGCCAAAGCCCGCTGCCGACGGCGGCGGCGACAAAACTCAGCGATCCCCACACCCGGATGCGGCCGTAATCGAGCCCGTCGTCGCGCACCGCGGCGAGGGTGATACTGTCGCCGAGCGGCATCAGCGCCGATTGCGCTACCGCGGCGGCCAGATTGAGGGCGAGGATCGCCGCGAAGCCGGCGGCGTCCCACAGCCCGAGATAGGCGGCGAAGGCGAGCGCGGCGAGCGCCGCCATCACCGCGCGGCGGCGGCCGAGCCGGTCGGCGAGCGCGCCGAACAGCGGCGTCGCCGCCACCTTGGCCCATAGCGCGGCGGCGAAAACCGCGGCGATCTGCCGCGAATCGAGGCCGCGCCCGGCGAGCCAGACCGGCCAGAACGGAAGCTGGATGCCGACGACAAGAAAGCTTGCCGCGTAGAACAGGGCGAGGCGAACCGTCGCCGCCGGCTCGACGCGGGCCGCCGGCATCACCATCTCGCCGGCATGTTCGCGGAAATTATCGGCCAGACCGGCGCCCTGGCTGCGGTGCTGATCATCGACATCGTGCTGGCCGGCGACAATGCCATCGTGGTCGGGCTGGCGGCCGGCGGGCTGGCGCCGGAGCAGCGCCGCATCGCCATCGTCGTCGGCGTTGCCGCGGCGACGGTGCTGCGCATCGTCTTCGCGCTGGTGACGATGGATCTGCTCGAAATCATCGGCCTCACTCTCGCGGGCGGGCTGCTGCTGCTGTGGGTCGCGTGGAAGATGTACCGCGAACTGCGCCGCAAGCGCGCGCCTGCCGTGGCCGGCGAGCCGGCGCCGGAAGCGGTGCCGCGCAAGACGCTGACCCAGGCGGTCACTCAGATCGTCGTTGCCGACCTGTCGATGTCGCTCGACAACGTCATCGCCGTCGCCGGGGTTGCCCAGACCCAGGCGGCGCCCTGGGTGCTCGTCGTCGGGCTGGTCTTCTCGGTGGCGCTGATGGGCGCGGCCGCGACGGCGATCGCCCGGCTGCTCGACCGCTATGCATGGATCGCCTGGGTCGGCCTCGCGATCATCACGGTCGTCGCGTTGCGCATGATCTGGGAGGGCTCGGAACAGATTCTGGCGCAGTAGTCACGGCGCCAGCTCCCCGGTTTCGCCGACACGGTCGTGGCCGAAGGCCCGCTCGGCACGGCGGTCTCGATCATCCGCTGCGATGATCAACTTGATAATCGACACGGTCAACTTCCAGCCGGGAGCACCAATTGCGTCTGCGTCACCAGCGCGACCAGGCGCCCCTCGGCGGTCGCGATCCGGGTCTGCCAGACCATCGTGCGGCGGCCGCGATGCACGGGCGTCGCCTCGCCGGCGATGCGGCTGCCGAGCGGCGCGGCGGCGATGAAATTGGTCTTGCTCTCGATTGTCGTCGTGCCGGCGCCGTCGGGCAGGTTGAGGATGGTGCCGGTGGCGCCGAGGGTGTCGGCAAACGCCATGATCGCGCCGCCGTGCAATACCGCGGGGCGGGTGCAGAGATCGGCGCGCACGGTCATCTCGGCCGCCACCCGGTCCGGGGCGGCGGCGGTGAATTCGATCCCGAGCAGTTCGGCGAAGGGCAGCATGTCTGCCTTGATGCGGGCCAGCGCGTCCATCGTCGCCCCCTTGAGCGAAGCCTCGTCTGCGTGCAGTGTTAGCGCATGCTGGACCGAGCGATCGAGGGAAACAGCGCCTGGCGGCGGCGCGATGTCCGCCCCGAGGACTATCGCATCTCGCTGTCGCCGGCCTGCCATGACGAATTGCGCCGCGTCGCCGACGAGATGCGGCGTTTTCCGCTGCCGACGATCGTGCGCCATCCCGACGAATTCGACCTGCCGCAGTGCCGGGCAACGATGGCGGCGGTGCGCGATGTGCTCGACCGCGGGGTGCGCTTTGCCGTGCTCGACCGGCTGCCGCTCGACGAGCTCGGCGCGGAAGCCGTTGCGGTCTACTGGCTGCTGTCGTCGATGCTCGCTCGCCCGGTCGCGCAGAAGCTCGACGGCACGCTGATCTACGACGTGCTCGACACCGGCCGCGCCGCGCTCCCGGGCTCGGGCGTGCGGCCCGACCAGACCAATATCGAGCTCAAGTTCCACAACGACAATTCCTACAACGCCACCCCGCCCGATTATGTCGGGCTCTTATGCCTGCGCGCGGCGCCGGTCGGCGGGCTCAGCCGGGTGCTGAGCTTCCATACCGCGCACAACCTGCTGCGCGCGGCGCGCCCGCAGGCGCTGGCGCGGCTCTATCGGCCGTTCTGGTTCGACCGCCAGCGCGAGTTCCACCCGGGCGAGGCGCCGGTCTTCGCCGCCCCGGTGTTCGAGGCCGGCGACGAGGTCCGCGCCCGCTTCAGCGCGCACCAGATTCGCGGCGGCTACGCGGTGAAAGGCGAGCCGCTTGACGACGACGGCGCCGCAGCGCTTGCCGCGCTGCTCGACCTGTTCGACGATCCCGATCTGTCGGTCGAGTTCGCCCTCCAACCCGGCGAGGTGCAGTTCGTCCACAACCGCGCGATCGGCCATGCCCGCAGCGAGTTCGAGGACTTTCCCGAGCCCGAGCGGCGCCGCCACCTGGTGCGGCTGTGGCTGCGCGACGGCGGCCGGCGCGCCTATTCCGGCTGATTCGCCGGCCCCAAACCGGAGCCCTTATGCCCGACGCCCATCCCGCCAATATCGACATCGCCGCTGCCTTGCGCGAGGCCGAGGAGCTGTACCGCGCGCGCAATCCGCAGAGCCTCGCCCGGCACGAGGCGGCCTGCGCCGCAATGCCCGGCGGCAGCACCCGCTCGTCGATCTATGTCGAGCCGTTTCCGCTGACGATGGCGCGCGGCGAGGGCGCCCGGCTCTGGGATGTCGACGGCCACGAATACGTCGATTTCCTCAGCGAGTTCACCGCCGGGCTCTACGGCCATTCGCATCCGGCGATCCGCAAGGCGATCGACGCGGCGCTCGACGGCGGCATCAATTTCGGCGCCCACGGCGAGGCCGAGGCGCGCTTTGCCCGGGCGATCTGCGAGCGGTTTCCGGCGATCGAGCTGGTGCGCTTCACCAATTCGGGGACCGAGGCCAACCTGATGGCGGTCAGCGGCGCGCGGGCGCTGACCGGGCGCGGCAAGGTGCTGGTCTTTCGCGGCGGCTATCACGGCGGCGTCTTCTATTTTCGCGGCGAGAGCGCGGTCAACGCGCCGTTCGAGTTCCTGCTCGGCACCTACAACGACATCGCCGGCACCCGCGCGCTGGTCGCGCCGCACCGCGCCGACCTCGCCGCCATCCTGGTCGAGCCGATGCTCGGCGGCAGCGGCTGCATCCCGGCGACGCGCGAATTCCTTGCCGACCTGCGCGAACTGGCGGACGAGACCGGAGCGGTGCTGATCTTCGACGAGGTGATGACCTCGCGCCTGGCCCCGGGCGGGCTGCAGGAGGTGCACGGCATCGCCCCCGACATGACCACGCTCGGCAAGTATGTCGGCGGCGGCATGAGCTTCGGCGCCTTCGGCGGCAGCCGCAGGGTGATGGACCGGTTCGACCCGCGCCGTCCCGACGGCTTCCAGCATGCCGGCACGTTCAACAATAACGTGCTGACGATGAATGCCGGCTATGCCGGCCTGACCGAGGTCTATACCCCGGCGCGGGCGCGCGAGCTGAACGCCTTCGGCGACCGGCTGCGCGACCGGCTCAACGCGGTGGTGCGGCAGCGCGGGTTGGCGATGCAGTTCACCGGGCTCGGCTCAATGATCGGCATTCACATGACCGCACAGCCGATCGCCAATGCCAGCGACGCCGCCAAGGGGCATGCCGGGCTGCGCGACCTGTTCTATTTCGACGTGCTGGCGCGCGGCATCTGGCTTGCCAAGCGCGGCATGATCGCGCTGTCGCTCGCGCTCGACGAGGCCGATGCCGACCGCCTCGTCGCCGCGGTCGAGGATTTCGCCGACACCCGCGCGCCGCTGTTCAGGGGGCTGCAATGAGCGACAACCGCGCCAATCACCGCGTCGCCTATTTCAACGGGCGGATCGTGCCCGAGCGCGAGGTCGTGCTGCCGTTCCGCGACCGCGGCTTCAAATACGGCGACGCCGCCTTCGACATGACCCGCACCTTCGGCGGCCGCGCCTTCAAGCTGAAGGAGCACGTCGCCCGGCTCTACCGCTCGCTGCGCTATCTGCGCATCGACCCGGGGATCGGCGAGGCCGAGATGGTCGCCGCCAGCGAGGCGGTGCTCGAGCGCAACCGCCACTTTCTGACCCCGGACACCGATTACTGGGTCGGCCAGCGCGTCTCCCGCGGGGTCGATGCGGTCGGCGACGAGGGCTGGGACCATACCGGCCCCAACGTCATCGTCGAATGCATCCCGCTGCCGCTGAAGGCGCGGGCGCGGCTGTTCCGCGACGGCATCGACATCGTCGTTCCGCCGACCCGCCGAGTGGCGCCGGACATGCTGAGCCCCCGCGCCAAGACGCATAACTATCTCAATCTGATCACTGCCGATCTTGAAGCGAAGGCTCAGGATCCGGAGGCGTGGTCGGTGCTGCTCGACGCCGAGGGGCATCTGGCCGAAGGGATCGGCAGCAACCTGTTCCTGGTGCGCGACGGCGAGGTCCTGACGCCGCGGGAACGCTGGGTCCTGCCAGGGATCAGCCGCGAGACCGTCATCGAACTGTGTGGCGCGCTCGGCATTGCCTGTCGGGAGGCCGATCTCGACCTCTACGACGCGGCGACCGCCGACGAGATGTTCATGACATCGACCAGCCTATGCCTGTGCCCGGTGCGCAGCATCGGCGGCCGCCGCCTGCCGGCGCCGGTTCCCGGTCCGCTGACGCGCCGCCTCAGCGACGCCTACGCCGCCGCGGTCGGCTGCGACTTTGTCGCGCAATACCTGAAGCACCTCGGCTGACCGCAACAAGGGGGCCGCAGCCCCCTTGTTGCGCCCGGCACCGGACGCTACTTGCCGCTCGGCTTCGGGCCGGGCAGCCGGTCGGTATCGGTGGCCGGCGGCGGCGCCGGCGGCGGGGTCATCGGCGCGGGCGCCGGAGCCGGCATCGGGGCGGCGCTGGCCGGGGCGCTGGCCGGGGTCGGCGCCGGCTTGACCCGGTGATGCACGACCCGGTGGTGGTGAACCGGCTTCTTATGCGCGACCTTATGGTGAACCGCCGCCTTGTGATGGACGACGTGGCGGCGGTGGACCGTCCGGTGCGTCGCCATGGCATGGTGCGTCGGCGGCGGCGCGCTCGGCACGACGTAAGGCTGTTCGGCCGCGGCCGGCGGCGGCGACGGGGTCATCATCGACGTCGGCGCCGGCTGCGGTGGAGGCGAGTTGTTGCAGGCTGCCAGGCCCGCCATCGCGCCGGCGATCAGAATCGGCCGAATCATCTTCACCACAGGAGCTCTCCCAAACCGCGTGCTGGAAACGCCGAAGCCATAGCATTTCCCGGATGCCGACAGAAGCGAGGAAGTCGCATAGCGCGACCGCGGCTGATCGGCCAGACACTTGCAGAAATTGTCCCCAGGGCGGCCCGGGGGTGGGGCGCGCGGCGGCTTCGAATCGCTCAGCGCGGCGCCGCCGCGTGGCGCAGCCGGTAGTGCGCGGCGACCGTCGCCGCGCCGTCGCAGGCGACGATGTCGCGACCGATCAAGTCGATCAGATGGGCCAAAACCGAACGCCCGGCGGCGCGCCGCAAAGCGGGGTTGAGCCCGACATAGAGCCGCTCGACCATCGCGTCGACGGTGTCGGTTCCCGCCTTCAGGCAGGCGACGATGCCGGCCTCGCGCTCGCGGCGATGCGCGATGAAGGCGCGGACATGGCGCTGCGGCTCGGTGATCGCCGGGCCGTGGGTAGGCCAGTAGACCCGGTCGCCGCGCGCCAGCAGCTTGTCGAGCGAGGCCATATAGGCGGCCATGTCGCCGTCCGGCGGAGCGATGACGCTGGTCGACCAGCCCATGACATGGTCGCCGCTGAACAGGATGCCGCGCTCGGGCCAGGCAAAGCAGAGATGGTTCGAGGTATGACCCGGCGTGTGCACCGCCTCCACCTGCCAGCCGGCGCCGTCGACGCGGTCGCCGTCGCGGAGCGCGATGTCGGGCCGGAAGTCCCAGTCGCCGCCCTCTTCGACCTGGGCCTCGCCGCGCCGGCCCCCGGCATGCGGTCCGAAGCCATAGGTCGGCGCGCCGGTTGCCGCCTTGACCGCCTTGGCCGCGGGCGAATGGTCGCGATGGGTATGGGTGACGAGAATGTGGCTGACCGTCTCGCCGGCAAGGCCCGCGAGCAACGCTTCGACATGTTCGGCGAGATCGGGGCCGGGGTCGATGACCGCCACCTTGCCTTCGCCGATCACATAGGTACCGGTGCCCTTGAAGGTGAACGGGCCGGGGTTGCGGGCGACGATGCGGCGCAGCCCGGGCGCCAGGGTTTCGAGCCGGCCGTACTCGAATTCGATGTCGCGGCGAAACGGAATCTCGACGGGCATGGGCGCGGCTCCGCTGGCGATGCGTTATCATCCTAGTGTGCTGGGAGGCGGCGATGAAGATCAGCTTTGACGTCGATTGCACGCCGGCGGAGCTGCGTGCGTTTTTCGGCCTGCCCGACATCGCGCCGATGCAGGCGGAATTGCTGAAGGAGGTCGAGGCGCGGCTGCGCGCCGGGCTTGCCGCGCTCGACCCGGAAACCCTGGTGAAGACCTGGCTGCCGGCCGGGATCGAGGGGTTCGAGCGGCTGCAGGAGATGTTTTTCGCCGGGCTCGGCCGCAAGCCGAAATGAGCCGCCGGCCGGCGCCGCCACGTGCGCCACCGGCTACAGCGCCCGCGGGGTCAGCCTGAGGCGCGGCGACACCAGCTCGTGCCGCGCCTCGACCAATACCAGCTCGTAGCGGCCGCGCGCCGCCGTCGCCTCGATCAGCGCATACAGCGAGGCGGCGGTCGCGGCGAGCGCCTCGGGCAGGCTTTCGCCGCGCAGCCGGCGGCCGAGAAACAGCGCCGCCGTGACGTCGCCGCAGCCGTTGAGCATGACCGGCAGGCGCGGGGTCTCGACCAGCCAGGTCCCGTCCGCGCCGGAGGCGGCCATCGCGATGCGGTCGGCGTCACACTCGACACTGGTGACCAGAACCGTCTCCGGGCCGCGCTCGCGCAGCGCCGCGGCGGCGGCGACGATGTCGGCAGGGCCGGCGATCTCCCGGCCGGTCAGATATTGCAGCTCGAAGCAGTTGGGGGTGGCGATGTCGGCCAGGGCGAGGGCGCGGTCGCGAAAGAACTCGGCGACACCCGGCCGCACATAGGAACCGGTATCGACATCGCCGATCACCGGGTCGCAGCACCACAGTGCCTGCGGGTTTGCCGCCTTGATGCGGGCGACGATGTCAAGCAGCACCGGGCCGGTCTCCGGAGCGCCGAGATACCCCGACAGGACCGCATCGACGCCGCCGAGCACGCCCAGCTCGGCAATGCCTTCGAACAGCGCCGCGAGCGTCTCGGGGGCGACCGCCGAGCCGCGCCAGCGCCCGTGTCCGGTATGGTTCGAAAAGGCGACGGTATCGAGCGCCCAGGCCTCGCAGCCGAGCAATTGCAAGGCGAAGATCGCCGCGGCGTTGCCGACATAGCCGTAGGAGACCCGCGACTGGATCGACAGCACCGTCGGCATCAGCGGCGCCGGTCGAGCGTGTCGAAGACGTGCTTCAGGCTGAAGAAGACGATCAGCCCGCTGGCGACGAAAAAGGCGATGCCGGCGTCGTGCAGGCTGCCCTCTTCCCAGGCGGCGGCGGTAAACAGCCCGGCGAGGCCGAGGATCGCGAACAGCGGAATGACGACCGCCAGCGCGCCGGGGCGATCGACCAGCAGGAACGCCGCGCAGCCGTCGGCGCCGCCGTCGAACCGGTATTTGAGGCGCAGAAACAACAGCGCCACTGCGGCGAGGCACAGCACCATGCCGCTTTCGTAATCGCCGGGTTGGCCGCCATTCGCGGCGAACAGCGCGCCGAGGATCGCCAACAGCCCGAGCACGAAAAGCTGCACCCAGAACCCCAGCCACTCGCGGATCGGTTGGTCCGTTTCCCCCGCCATGCCGCTCGCCTTTCCCGTCAGCCGGAATTTATAACGTCGCGGCGCCGCCGATCAGGGGATTTCCGATGGAACAGCCGACCCGCCCGCGCCGCAGCGTCCTGTATATGCCCGGAGCCAATCGCCGTGCGCTGGAAAAAGCGCGCACCCTGCCGGCCGACGGGCTGATCTTCGATCTCGAAGACGCCGTCGCGCCCGAGGCGAAACCGGCGGCGCGCGCGGCGGTCGCGGCCGCCCTTGCCGCGGGCGGCTACGGCCGGCGCGAGCTGGTGTTGCGGGTCAACCCGCCCGCCTCGCCGTGGGGCGCCGACGATCTCGCGGCCGCCGCAGCGATGCCGCTCGACGCGGTATTGCTGCCCAAGGTCGAAAGCGCGGCCGAAGCCGCAGCGGCGGCGGCGCGGCTGCCCGGCCGGCCGATCTGGTGCATGATCGAGACGCCGCGCGGGGTGCTGGCCGCGGCGGAGATCGCCGCCGCGCCGCAGGTCGCCGCGCTGGTCATGGGCACCTCGGATCTCGGCAAGGAATTGCGGGCACGGGAGACCGCGGACCGGCTGGCGCTGCTGCCGGCGCTGGGGCTGGTGCTGCTGGCGGCGCGGGCGCAGGGCATCGCCGCGCTCGACGGGGTCCACCTCGACCTCGCCGACGCCGACGGTTTCACCGCCGCCTGCCGCCAGGGGCGCGCCCTCGGCTTCGACGGCAAGACGCTGATCCATCCGAACCAGATCGCCGCCGCCAACGCCGCCTTCGGGCCGGACGCGGCCGAGGTGACGCAGGCGCGGCGGCTGATCGCGGCCTATGAGGCGGCGCGCGCGGCGGGGCAGGGCATCGTCGTCGTCGACGGCCGGCTGGTCGAGAACCTGCACGTCGCCGAGGCGCGCCGCATCCTCGCCCTCGCCGCGGCGATCGACGCCTAGCCGGCGGCGATGCAATAGCAGTCGCGCACGCCCTCGGGCAGCCGGCTCTCGCTCCAGCTCTTGCCGCCGTCCTGGGTGCCGAACACCTGGCCGCAGCGCGACACGCCGTAGACCTGGTTCGGGTCTCTCGGATGGACGATGACGCCCATCATCGTCGCGTCGGCCTTGACCCCGTGGTCGAAGCGCTTCCAGGTCTTGCCGACATCCTCGCTGCGGTAGATCGAGCCGTCGGTCGAGCGCGCCGCCGGGGACAGCGCCGCGTACATGATCCGCGGGTCGTGCGGCGAGGTGCGGATGTCGCGGCCGTAGGTCAGCGGCGAAAAGCGGCCGATCTCCATGTCTTCCCAGGTGGTGCCGCGATCGGCGCTCTTGAACAGGCCCATGCGGTTGGCGAGGAACACGGTGCCCGGCGCCGCCGCGCTGCAGGCCAGCGCATGGCCGTCGAGCATGCCTTCGATCTCGGTCTGGCTGCCGATGCGGCTGCGGTATTTCGGCTCTTCGCAGAAGCGGATCAGATCGGCGGTGCAATCCTCCCAGCTTTCGCCGGCGTCGCGGCTGCGCATCGCGCCGTTGGCCTCCATCGTGGCGTAGACGTCGTCCGGCGCGTTCGGGTCGACGTCGAGCCGCATCACCCGGCAGGCAAAGGCCATGATCACCCGGTCGGGCAGCCCGGGATCGGGCAGCTTCTTCCAGTGGTCGCCGCCGTCGTCGCTGCGGTAGACGCCGACCGGCGAGGCCCCGGCATAGAGGCGCTGGGGGTTTTTCGGATGCACCAGGATCGACCAGATGTCGGGATCGCCGCCGGGCACCGCAAGGCGCTCGAAGCGGTCGCCGCGGTTGGTGCTGCGGTAGATGCCCTTGGTGCTGCCGACGTAAACCGTGTCGGGATCGCTCGGGTGCAGG
>Ga0209581_1001081_pt1:0-17500 | contig 36265 bp, 30 predicted proteins | sample Coa_R2_FD_187160 | JGI IMG/M metagenome (GOLD analysis project Ga0209581, IMG submission 187160) | Surface soil microbial communities from Centralia Pennsylvania, which are recovering from an underground coalmine fire - Coalmine... | ecosystem: Environmental > Terrestrial > Soil >...
GACAAGCGGCGCGACCCGTACTCTGCGGTCGAAGAGCTTTTAGAAATCAAATCGGCTTGAGTCTGTTGAATATGAGAGTCGAACACATCGGAATCGCGACGCGGAGCATCGAAGAGTCTCTGAAGTTCTGGCGCGACGCGCTGGGGCTTGAAGTCAAGCACACGGAGACGGTCGAGGAGCAGGGCGTGCGGGTGGCGATGCTACCTGTGGGCGAGCCGCGCGTCGAGCTGCTTGAGCCGACGGGGGAAGACTCGCCGGTGGCGAAGTTTATCGAGAAGCGCGGCCCCGGAATTCATCACGTCGCCGTGCGCGTCGGGGACATCCGTGCCGCGCTCGCGCAACTAAAGTCGGCGGGCGCGCGTCTGATTGACGAAGAGCCGAGGGTCGGCGCGGGCGGTTGCCTCGTCGCCTTCGTGCATCCTTCGTCGTCGGGCGGCGTGCTGCTCGAACTCATCGAGCACGCGGTCGTTGCCCAAACGTCGAACGGTGAAGCCGAAACAACAGACGGTTAAGAAAGGTATTCGGATTTGCTTTCAAGGAAATTTCTGCTCGCCTCGCTCCTGATCCTCTCGACACAGGCACACACATTCGCGCAGAGGCCGAGGGCCGCGACGCCCGCGCCCGCAGCCGGGGTCAACATCACGGCTGAGGACATGACGCTCATCATTGACGGCCTCGACCTGCCGCCCGAAGTCGTCTCGAAGCTTTCGAGCGACGCGACCGAGCGAAAGAACTTCGCGCGCGACATACGCGAGATGCTCGCCGCCGCCGAAGAGGCGAAGGCCGAAGGCTACGCGGCGCGGCCAGAGCTGAAATTGCAGACCGAGCTTGCGCGCTCGTTCGCCATCGCGCAGAGCTACTTCAAGCAGAGGCAGGCGGCGGGCGCGACCACGCCCGAACAGGTCATCTCGCAGGCGGAGATTGACGCCTACCTCAAAGAGCCGGGCGTCGGGCCGCAGTTCGAGGCGTTCCTCGCCGACTACGTGAAGAACGGCCCGACCCACGGAGCGCCGGTCGGCGACGACCAGAAGAAGGCTCTGGCGACGCACTACGGTCGCGTGATGGTCGCGATGCGGAAGGGAATCGAGGCGGGGCTTCTGCGCGACCGCGCGACGCAGCTCTCGGTCATGCTCCAACAGGCACGCCTGCTCGCGAACGAATACGCCAAAGACGCCGCGCCGCGCTTCAAGCCGACCGACGCGGAGACCGACGCATACGTCGCCGCGCACCCGGAGTACGACACGAAGGAGGCGCGCGCGAAGATCGAAGGCTTGCTCAAACGCGCGCAGGCGGGCGAAGACTTCGGCGCGCTCGCGAAGGAGTATTCGCAGGATCGCGGGAGCAAGGCGGAAGGCGGCGAACTCGGCTGGTTCGGTCGCGGCGTGATGATCAAGCCCTTCGAGGACGCGGCCTTCGCGCTCAAGCCGGGCGAGTTGAGCGGAGTCGTCGAGACGGTCTTCGGCTACCACATCATTCAGGTCGAGGAGCGCCACACCACGGGGACGAGCGCCGACGGGAAGCCCATCGAAGAGGTTCGCGCGCGCCACATTCTCATCCGCTACAACGACACGCCGCCCGACCCGAACGCGCCGCCCACGACCCCGCGCGAGCAGGCGCGGGCCGCCGTCGAACAGCAGAAGCGCGAGCGCGCGCTCGACGAGATCGCCGCGCGCCGCAACGTCCGCGTCGCGGAGAATTACATCGTCGAGTTCAGCGTCATCGCGCCCGTGCAGAGCGCGCCGGGCGCTTCGGCAGGCGCGAACGCCGCAACGCAGAACACGACTCAAACGCAGAACGCCAAGCCCGCATCGCAGACTCCGGCGCAGAACAATGGAGCGGCGAAGCAGGCGGCCCCCGCGAAGCGCACGACGACGCGGCGGAATCATTGACGCCGCGCGCACCGTCGCGGCACGCGCCGCGCGGGTGCGTGCGGGGATTTTTTCGTGTATCTTGAACGACTGGTTTGCGCCCGGTTTTGAAAATAATCTGTTCAAAGCTGTGACGGCCCGTTTGAATGTGAGGATGATCGAATGATTACTTGTGAAAAATGCGGAACACAGATGGTTGATGGCTCGAAGACCTGCCCCGGCTGCGGAGCCGAAGTGACTCCGGCGCAGCCCGAACAGGCCGAGGCGAGTGCGGAAGCGCAGCCCACCTCAGCCGGCGCGGAGGCGACTCCCGCCGCAGCGACTCCGGCGACACCAGCCGTCCCCACGTCGTCGGCGAGGGCTGTGTCGGCCACTTCACACGGCATGAGTTCGGTGACGAAGGCGATCATCGCGGCGGCGTTCGCGGTCGTCGCGGCCATCCTGCTCATCTTCTGGCAGGCGAGGCACGCGAGCGCGTACACGTCCCTGACTTCGCTGACGCCCGAAGACATCACGCTCATCGCCGAGTCGAGCCAGCCGATGGAGCAGTTGCAGCTTTCGCAGAGCGCCGACGCGCGCAAGAAGTTCGCCGAGGGACTCAAGGAACTCCTCGCCGTCGCCGCCGAAGCGCGCGAGAAGGGCTACGCCGACCGCCCGGAGGTGAAGCGGCAGTTCGACCTCCTGCGCGACTTCGTCGTCGCACAGGCTTACGTCAAGAAGCAGCGCGACGCCAACCCGACCGGCGACGACTGGCGACCGAAGCCCGAAGAGATCGAAGCCTTCAGCAAAGACCCGAACAACGCGAAGCAGTCCGAGCAGTATCTTCAGGACTTGCAGAAGCTCGGCGCTATCCCGAAGGAGCAGCCGCTTGACGACGCCACGAAGCAGAGGTTCCTTCAGCAGTGGGCACCCGTCGCGATCCTCTCGAAGAAGGGAATAGCCGCGGGACTCGACAAGGATCGCGCGACGCAGCTCCAGATTGACTTGCAGCAGGCGAAGGCCCTCGCCGAGATTTACGTCAAGGACGCTTCCGACAAGTTCAAGCCGACCGACCAGGAGATCGAGCAGTATTACACTCAGCACCCGGAACTCGACCCGAAGGTCGCGCGCCAGAGGGCCGAGGACATCCTGAAGCGCGTGCGCGCGGGCGAAGACTTCGCCGCGCTCGCCAAGCAGTATTCGGACGACCCCGGCAGCAAGGAAAAGGGCGGCGACCTCGGCTGGTTCGGGCGCGGGCAGATGGTCAAGGAGTTCGAGGACGCGGCCTTCGCGCTGAAGGACAACCAGATCAGCGACATCGTCGAGACGCCCTACGGCTTCCACATCATTCAGGTGACGGGCCACCGGATGAGCAGCGGCAACGACGCCGACAAGAAGAGTCAGCCGAAGTCCGTCGGCGACCAGTCGCCGAATGACAAGGCGTCTGCCGGACAGCCGCAGGAGCAGATTCAGGCTCGCCACATTCTGATTCAGACGAGCGCGCCGAGTCAGAATCCCTTCGAGCCGCCGCAGTCGGGGCGCGAGGCAGCGAGCGACGCGATAGTTCAGGAGAAGACCAAGAACTTCGTTGACGAGATCGTGAAGCGCTCGAACATCAAGGTGCCCGAAGACTTCACCGTCAAAGCGCCCGAAGTCCCGCAGGGCCTCTCGCCGCACGGCGGCATGGGCGGCGGCCCCGCGCCCGACGAGGACGAGATGGAGCAGGCCCCGCCGCCGCCTCCCGCCGAGAGCGGTGCTAAGCCGAACGCGAACTCGGCCAAGCCGCCCGCGTCCGCGAAGCCGAAGCCCGCGCCCACGGGCAAGAGCAAGTAACACGCCTGAGCAATCGAAGCGGCCCGCGCCGGGAGGCCCGCGCTTCTTCGATTGCTCATTCCTTTTTTACGGAGCCTGATGCAGTTCGGCGACTACCGCGTTGAGGTCGTGCCCGGCGGCGAGTTCCGCCTCGACGGCGGCGCGATGTTCGGCGTCGTCCCGCGCGCTCTCTGGCAGCGCGTCGCGCCGCCCGACGAAGAGAACCGCGTCCGACTCAACGCGAACTGCCTCTACATCGAAGCCGCGGGCGAGCGAATCCTGATTGAAACGGGCATGGGCGACAAGTGGTCGCCGCGCCGCGCCGCGATGTACTGCGTCCGTTCCGAGCAATCGCTCGTCGAGTCGCTGCGCGAGGCGGCGGGCCGCGCGCCGGAAGAGATCACGGTCGTCGTCAACACGCACCTGCACTTCGACCACGCGGGCGGCAACACGAAGTTTGATGGCGAAGGCCGAGCCGTGCCGACTTTTCCGAACGCGCGCTACTTCGTCTCGCGCGAAGAGTACGAGCACGCCGAACGACCGCACGAGCGCGACCGCGCGAGCTACCTGCCGGAGAACTGGCGACCGCTCGCCGAGTCGGGGCAGTTGGAGTTGAAGCCGGGCGAGTTCGAAGTCGTGCCCGGCCTGACGCTGGAAACCGTCGCGGGCCACTCGCGCACGATGCAGTGCTGGCGACTCGCGCGCGGCGGTCGCACGCTCTACGGCTTCGCCGACCTCGTGCCGACGCGCGCGCACGTCCCCGCGGCGTGGGTCATGGGCTACGACCTTTATCCCGTCGAAACTCTCGAAGCCAAGCGCAGGCTTCTGCCGCAGGCGGCGCGCGACGGCTGGCTCTGCCTCTTCTACCACGACCCCGAAGCGCCGCTCGCGCGCGTCGTCGAGGAAGACGGCAAGCTGCGCGTGGTCGCTTTTGAAGAACGTGAGGAGGGTGAATCTTAAATGACGACAGCGAAGATCGGCATCATCGGCGGCAGCGGACTCTATCAGATGCCGGAGTTGACGGATGTCGAAGAGGTGAGCGTTGACACGCCTTTCGGCAAGCCCTCGGACTCGTTCATCGTCGGCACGCTCGAAGGCGAGCGCGTCGCGTTTTTGCCGCGCCACGCGCGCGGCCACAAGCTTCTGCCGACGGAGTTGCCGTTCCGCGCGAACATCTACGCGATGAAGCTACTCGGCGTCGAGCGCATCCTTTCGGCCTCGGCGGTCGGCTCTCTTCAGGAGCAGTACGCGCCGCTCGACATGGTCATCCCCGACCAGTTCTTCGACCGCACCCGCGCACGCGCGCACGAGTCAACCTTCTTCGGCGAAGGCATCGTCGCGCACGTCACTTTCGCGCACCCGGTCTGCCCTGCCCTGGGCGACGTGCTCGAAGAGTCGTGCGGGGCGGCTGAGGTTAACGTCCACCGCGGCGGGACGTACATCTGCATGGAAGGCCCCGCGTTCTCGACCGTCGCCGAGTCGAACGTCTATCGCCGTTGGGGCATGGACATCATCGGCATGACGAACTTGCAGGAGGCGAAGCTCGCGCGCGAGGCCGAGATTTGCTACGCCACGCTCGCGCTCGTCACCGACTACGATTGCTGGCACGAGGGGCACGACGCCGTCTCGGTCGAGACGGTGGTCGAGTATCTGAACAAGAACGTCCGCAACGCGCAGGTCATCATGCGCGAGGCCGTCCGCCGCCTCGCCACGTCTGAGCGCGCGTGCGGCTGCGGCTCGGCGCTCAAGAACGCCATCTTCACGCCGCCCGAACTCTGGCCCGCGGCGACAACGTCGAAGCTCGAAGCGATCATCAAAAAGTATCGAAAGCAGTGACGAGTGATGAGTGATAAGAGAAAGCTCTTATCTCATCACTCATCACTTGTCACTCATCACTCGATTTGAGGTGTTGAAATGAGGAAATCCATTCTCGCAATGTTCGCGCTCGCGTTTGTCTTCTCGTCTTCGGCGGCGCGCGCGCAGAGCGGGTCGGTCGCGGGCGAGCGGAGCGCGCCCGCCGTCAAGGACGCGGACTCGGAGAAGAGCGCGAGGCACGAGCTTGAGGTCGCGCGCCACTACTTCCACAACAAGAAGGCGTACCTCGCCGCGTACATGAGGATGGACGAGCTGATCGCGGGTTACCCCGAATTCTCGCACCTCGACGAGGCACTCTACATCGCGGGCATGAGCGGCCTCTACCTCTCCGAAGGCAAGGGCAAGCAGCAAGCGCCGAAGTCGCCCGCCGAGAAGGCCGCGGAGTTCACGCCCGAAGCCTTGCGCGACAAGGCGCGCGAATACCTCTCGCGCATCGTCAACGACTACCCGAACAGCGACTTCCGCAAAGAGGCTCAGGCGGCGCTCGCGCAACTCGACGGCGAAAAGCCGAAGGACGACAAGAAACAATAACACTCGGTCATGGCACGAATGCTCAGGTTTATTTCCCTCTCGACAGTCCTCTCAATCCTCTTCGGGGTGACGCCTCTGCTCGCGCAGAGAAGGCGCGCGCCGGAGGATCAACTAAAACTCAACGACCTTTATTTCGCGCAGGAAAAGAAGTGCCGCGGCCTTTTACACGAGGAGCGTTGGAAGGAGGCGGAGGCGGCCTGCGCGGAGACAGTCCGCCTCGCCGACAGGTTCGCAGACCAGCGAGAGCTTGAGAAGCTGTCCGCCTACGCGGAACTCGGCCACGCCCTCGACGGACAGAAGCGCTTCCGCGAGGCCATCAAGAACTACATGCGCGCCGTCGAAGTCGCGCGTCCGAGGCTCGACGAGACGAACGTCGAAATCGCCGACGTGTACCGCGACATCGCGATGTCGTATCACGCGCTCGGCGACTTGAAGGAGGCGCGCGACTGGTACACGAAGACCGAGGCGAGTTATCTGGCCTCTTACAAAAGGATCGCAGGGGGCGACGTATCTCCCGAAGGCGAGGAGATGCTTCGCGGGTACATGAAGGCGCTGAAGCGTGTTTACGAACTCCACTCGATTGTGGCGGAGCAGGCGGGCGCGCTCGACGAGGCGGAAGAGCTAAAGAAGAAGTCGGAGAGCATTCAGTAAACACCCCGGCCCGGCCAACTTTCTTTTCTAACTTTATTCAAACTTCAGGAGAACATTGAATGTCTTTGCTCGTTGTCGGTTCCGTGGCGTTCGACGCGGTCGAGACGCCTTTCGGCAAGCGCGACAGGATGCTGGGCGGCTCGGCCTCGCACTTCTCTTTGTCGGCGAGTTTCTTCACGGACGTGCGCGTCGTCGCGGTCGTCGGCGGCGACTTCGGCGAAGAGGAGATGGAAGTCTTCCGCGGGCGCAGCATCAACACCGACGACATCGAGCGCGTGCCCGGCGGCAAGACCTTCTTCTGGCGCGGGCGCTACGACTTCGACCTCAACACCGCGCACACGCTCGACACGCAGCTCAACGTCTTCGCCGACTTCATGCCGAAGCTCTCGGACGAGTCGAAACGCTCGCGCCTCGTCTTCCTCGGAAACATCCAGCCCCAGCTTCAGCTCGGCGTGCGCGAGCAGGTGCGCGGCGCGCAGCTCGTCGCCGTTGACACGATGGACTACTGGATCAAGTCAGTCCCCGAACAGGTGAAGGCGACGGTCAGCGCGGTTGACGTGGCGATCATCAACGACGCCGAGGCGCGGCAACTCGCGGGCGAGCCGAACATCATCCGCGCCGCGCGCAAGATTCTCTCGTGGGGGCCGCGCGCGCTCGTCGTCAAGCGCGGCGAGTACGGCGCGGCGATGTTCACGAAAGACTCCTTCTTCGCGATTCCCGCTTACCCGCTCGAATCGGTCTTCGACCCGACGGGCGCGGGCGACACGTTCGCGGGCGGCTTCATGGGCTACCTCGCGAGCCACGAGAGTATTGACGAAGAGACGATGCGCCGCGCCGTCATCTTCGGCTCGGTCATGGCCTCGTTCAACGTCGAGGAGTTCGGCACCGACCGCGTCCGCCGCCTCACGCACGAAGAGATCAACGCGCGCTTCCGCGAGTTCAAACGGATGACGCACTTCGAGGAAGTCCTCTTCGACCGCGCCGCCAGCGCCGAATAAGAAAGTCTGGAGTCTGAAGTCAAAGGCAAGGGCTTGTTCTTGACTCCAGACTCCAGACAGTTTTTGCTGTATAATCCCCGCGTCCGAAGCTTTTCCAAATCAATCCAAATTAGAGGGCTTCACAGATGTTCTGTCCCGTGTGCGAGGCCGAGTACGAGCCGGGGATCACGCGCTGCAAGGACGACGGCGCGGAGTTGGTCGAGCGGCTGACGCCGGAAAACACAGTCCGCGACCACAGCGAGGCGCGCTTCGTGCCGCTGCACAACATCGGCTCGCCCGCCGAGGCCGAGATGGTCACGGACATTCTGACGCAGAACGGCATCCGCGCCGTCGTCCAGTCGGGCGGCGCGGACGCCTTCTCGCCGCTGCTGTCGGCGGCCTCGCCCGGCGCGCTCGTCCTCGTTGACGAACGCGACCTCGACCGCGCGACCGAGATTTACCAGTCCTTCTTCGGCGACGACATCACGCCCCTCACCGGCGCGACCGACGAGGAAGAGGCTGCGGGGGATGACGAATGACGAACGCGGGATGATGAGTTGAAAGACAAAGCTCACGCGGCTTAACGCTCATCGCTCATCGCCCCGCGTTCTTCGTTAACTTCGGAGGTTCGTCGTGGCCGAGACAAGTTCCGCGGCAATCGTGGTGCTGATGACGGCGGGCAGTCAGGAGGAGGCTTCGCGGCTCGCGGAGATGCTCGTCGGCGCGCACCTGGCCGCGTGCGTGCAGATACTCCCGCAGATGGAGTCGGTCTATCGCTGGAAGGGCGAGGTTCACCGCGCGCCGGAGTTCCTCCTGCTCGCGAAGACGACCGCCGCCTGCTTCGACGAGTTGGAGCGCGAGGTGCGCGCGCTCCACACCTACGACACGCCGGAGATCATCGCCATGCCCGTCACACACGTCTCCGCGCCCTACTTCGACTGGCTCACTTCAAACGCCTTCCCGCCGCTCGTCCCGCGCCAAGCCGCGGAAGAAAGTGAGCGGTGAGCAGTAGGCAGAAAAGCAATCCAAAAACGGAAAGCAGTCAAGAAGTGTTGAAGCTTCTTGACTGCTCACCGCTCACCGCTCACTTTCTTCTCATCCGCCTTCAAAGTCGTAAGAGTCGGAGTGAATTTTGCTGAGCGCGTCCTGGCTTCGGACGACGATGTCAACAGTTTCGGCGGGCGAGTCGGTGATGTGGAGGAGCCGGAAGTCTTCGTCGGCGATGTTCTTCGACTTGAGTATCGAGTCCTGAAGCCACGACATCATCCCGCCCCAGTACTCCTTGCCGAAGAGGACGACGGGGAAGTTTTTGATCTTGCGCGTCTGGATGAGCGTGAGCGCCTCGAACATCTCGTCGAGCGTGCCGTAGCCGCCGGGGAAGATGAGGAATGCGTTGCTGTACTTGACGAACATCGTCTTGCGCACGAAGAAGTATTTGAACTTCATCGAGCGCGTCTGGTACGGGTTCGGCTCCTGCTCGAACGGAAGCTCGATGTTGCAGCCGACCGAGACGCCGCCCGCCTCGAACGCGCCGCGGTTGGCGGCCTCCATGATGCCGGGGCCGCCGCCCGTGATGACCGAGAAGCCCGCGCGCACCAGAAGCCCGGCGGTCTCCTGCGCCGCCGCGTAGTATTGATCGTCTGCTTTCGTCCGCGCCGAGCCGAAGATGGCGACCCCGCGCGTCAGCGTCGCCAACTCGTCGAAGCCCTCGACGAACTCGCCCATGATTCGGAACACGCGCCAAGTGTCCGTGTGCGTGAACTCGTCCGGCCTCGGAGTTTCGAGCAGTTGCTCGTCCTGCGTCACCTGCCGCGCCTGCGGCTCTTGCTCGTTCGTGTTTTTCGTTTCAGCCATAAGGTCAGAGGTCAGAGGTCAGAGGTCGGAGGTCAGTGAAGGCAGGTTTTTAACTGGCCTCTGGCCTCCGACCTCTGACCTCTGTTTCAGAAGGCCATGATGTTGTAGCCGCAGTCAACGTGTAGGACTTCGCCCGTGATGCCGGAGGCGAGCGGGCTGAGGAGGAAGGCGGCGGCGTTGCCGACCTCGCGCGCCTCGACGTTGCGGCGCAGTGGCGCGCGCTCGGCGTGGTGCTTGAGCATCGTGCTCAGGTTGCCGACGCCGCGCGCGGCGAGCGTGTTGATGGGGCCGGCGCTGATCGTGTTGACCCGGATGTTATGCTTACCGAGGTCTGAGGCGAGGTAGCGCGTGCTGGCTTCGAGCGCGGCCTTCGCCACGCCCATCACGTTGTAGTTCTGCACGACCTTCTCCGCGCCGTAGTAGGTCATCGAGACGATGCTCCCGCCCTCGGTCATCAAGGGCGCGGCGGCGCGCGCCAGCTCCGCGAGCGAGTAGGCCGAAACGTCGAGCGCCGTCAGGAAAGCCTCGCGCGTCGTGGCGGCGTACTCGCCTTCGAGCGCCTCGCGCGGCGCAAACGCGAGCGAGTGGACGAGGAAGTCGAGCCGCCCGAATTTTTCCCCGACGGTCGCGAACGCCGACGCGACCTCCGCCGGGTTCGACACGTCGCACTGCACGAGCGGCGCGCCCGTGCCCGCCGTCAGGCCCTCGACGTTCTCGCGCAGACGCTCGTTCTGGTACGAGAACGCGAGCCGCGCGCCCTCGTCCATGCAGGCGCGCGCCGTCGCCCACGCAATCGAGCGCTTGTTCGCCACGCCGAAGATGATTCCGAACTTGTTCTCAAGAAGCATTCGCGCGACCCTCCGAAACTTCGTGCCGTTTGTGGAATTCGACTACTGATTCTGTTCCTTGATCTGCTCGCGCAACTCGGCGGTGCGCGCCTTCGTCATCCGTTCGAGGCAGAACGAATAAACCATCGGACGCATCGAGCCGCCTTCATAGACGCCCGCCTCGTAGCCGCAATTGTCGTCGCGGTACTTCAGCCACGACACTTCCGCCGTCTTCAACTTCGCGCGCAAGTCGCCTTCGAGTTTCGCCGCGAGCTGGTCATAGACGCGGTTGAGTTCGGCGTCGGCGGCCTTGAACTGCTTGTCGGCGCAGATGTTCATGTCGAGCTGCGTGCGCGCGTCGTCGCAAGGGTTTTTGGCGGCGCGCCTCTGCGCGGAGACGTTTACAAGGAGCGCGGCGCAGGAGAGCAAAAGCACGAGGACGATTTTCTTCATGGGTTCGTTCGGTCGCTCTTCGTCGGGACGAAATAACGTGTTCGCTACTTGCGGAGTTCGTACTGGTCTTTAAGCTCCGCCGCGTGCGCCTTCGTCACGCGGGCCAGGCAGAAGTTCTCGATCATCGGGCGCATCGTCCCGCCCTTGTACTGCGACGACTCGAAAGAGCAGTACGAGTCGCGGTACTTGATCCACGCAATCTCCGACTCCTTCAACTGCGCCTTGTCCTCGGCGTCGAGGGCGGCGGCGAGCCTGCCGTAGATTTGATTGAGTTCGGCGTCGGCGGACTTGTACTCGCGGTAAGAACAGTCGGTCGCCTCCGCCTGCGAGCCGCGGCTTTCGCACGGCTGAATCTGCCGCTCCTTCTGCGTCTTCGCGAACGAGACGGACAAAAGGAGGAGGACACAAAAGACGACGGGGGCTGCTTTCTTCATCATCACCTCGGAGCAAAAAATTAAATCAGGCGGCGGCACTCGCGGCCTCGCCGCCCACGAGGCGACCGTAGTCGCCGCTCTCGACCCACTTCATGATCTCGGAGACGCGCCAGACGGGGAACGGGTGGGTGAGTCCGGCGTTGATGATGTCGGCCCAGAAGCGGTCGAGCGCCTTGGCGTCGTAATTCTTCTGGAAGTCGCGCGCCTGTTCGAGGAACTGTTCGTAGTCAACCTTCGACGCGTAAGTCCCGCCGCACAGCTTCATCATCGTGCGCCCGATCACGTCCGCGTCCTGCGTGACGAGCAGCGCCGCGCGGTCGCACGAAAGCTCTGCGCGACGCGCCCACGCGAGCAGCGCCGCGCGCATCGTGCCTGAGAGAATCTGCGTGACGAGTCCGGCGATGGGCGCGGCGGTCAGCGCGACGTTGGCGAGCGCTTCGAGCAGGTGCGCGGCGGTGATGTAGAGCACGTGCTCGGCGTGTATGTGGCCGACCTCGTGCGCGATGACGGCGAGGACTTCCTCGTCGTTCAGGCGCTCGATGAGCTGCGAGTGCAGGACGATGACCGGGTTCTTCACCCCGCCGGTGAAGGCGTTGACAATCGGGTTCTGCTGGACGAAAAGCTCCGGCATGTCAACGCCGAGCGTCGTGCAGGCGACCTGCAACTTGGCGTAGAGGTCTGGGCACTGCTTCGGCGTGACCTTGACGGCGCTGGCGGTGAAGATGACACGGATGGCCGACTCGCCGGTGACTTCGAGGAGCTTCTTGAGCGCGGTGTCAATGCCCGGAATCGTCTTCAGGGCGGCGAGCGCGCGGCTGTCGAGCGGGTGGACGTATGAGTGCTTGTCGAGTTCTGCGAATTTCTTGTGTGGCGCGTCCGACAGCGGCAGACGGCAGCGCCCGCACACGGCTCGCCCGCCGTCGGCCTTGACCTGATTCAACTGCCCGCAGTAGCGGCAGCGCACGGTCTCGCCGCCATTCTCGCCCGAAACGATTTCCAGATCGGCCATCTTTCTTTCCCTTCTGATTCGTAAATGACAGGCGGCGCGGTATGACTTCAAGCGCGGGAGCGGCCTGCCTCGTCGCCGCAAGTATTAACGATTGCGCCGCGCGAGGGCAAGCACGGAGAGAGGTCAGAGGTCAGTGAAAACAGTTTGCTTTCACTGACCTCTGACCTCCGACCTCTGACCTCTCATTAGTGCCTGAAATGCCTGATTCCGGTGAATACCATCGCAAGATTGTGCTCGTCGGCGGCGGCGATCACTTCGGCGTCGCGGACTGAGCCGCCGGGTTGGATGACGGCGGTGATGCCGTGCCTGGCCGCCTCGTCAATCCCGTCGCGGAAGGGGAAGAAGGCGTCGGAGGCGAGCACGGAGCCTTCGACGGGGAGTTGCGCGCGCATCGCTCCGATGCGGACGGAGTCAACGCGCGACATCTGTCCCGCGCCGACGCCGACGGTCTGGCCGGCGCGCGCGTAAACTATCGCGTTCGACTTGGTGTGCTTGCAGACAGTCCACGCGAACATGAGGGCCGCAACCTCTTCTTCGGTCGGCGCGCGGCGCGTGACGACCTTCAGGTCTTCGCGCTTGAGCCGGTGAGTGTCGCGCGTCTGGACGAGCATCCCGCCGGTGATGCGTTTGAAGTCGAGACCCGTCGGCTGTCGGGCCTCGCCCGCGCGGAGGATGCGTAGGTTCTTCTTCGACTTCAGAGCCTCGACCGCCGATTCGTCGAAGCCCGGCGCGATGACGACCTCTGTGAAAATCTCGGTGACGGCGCGCGCCGCTGGTTCGTCAACCTTGCGGTTGAAGGCGACGATGCCGCCGAAGGCCGAGACCGGGTCGGTCGCGAGCGCGCGGCGGTAAGCCTCTTCGAGCGACGGGGACGTGCCGACGCCCGCCGGGTTCATGTGCTTGATGATCGCGCACGCCGACTCGTCGAAGTCGCAGACGAGTTGCCAAGCGGCGTCGGCGTCAACGTAGTTGTTGAAAGACATCTCCTTGCCGCCGAGGAATTTGGCCTGCGCCACGCCGCCGCTCGCGCCTGTGCTGTAGAGGGCCGCCTGTTGGTGTGGGTTCTCTCCGTAGCGCAAAGCAGCAGTCTTATTTATCGTCCACAAAAGTGAGTCGGGCAGAGTTTCAATATCGTCAAGCGATTGTGGCCTCTTCTTCCTGGGAGGAATCGAACCGCTCTTGCTGCCGCCGATAAGAAGAGACTCAAAGTGTACTGACCCGCCGCCCCCGCCGAGGCGAGATTTACTGCTCTCCAACTCGACGTGTTCTTGTCCGTCCTGCTTCGTCAGGTAAGCGACAATCGCCATGTCGTAGCCGGACGTTCGCATGAAGGCGCGGCGGGCAAGGTGTGAGCGCGACTCAAGGGTTGTTGCGCCGTCGTACTTGTTCAACTCCTCTACGATTTGGTCGTAGTCTTCGAGCGAAACAACGACGGCCACGTCTTTGTAGTTCTTCGCCGCCGAGCGAATCATCGCGGGGCCGCCGATGTCTATCTGCTCGACGGCCTCTTCGAGCGTGACTCCTGCGCCCGCGACCGTTTGCTCGAAGGGGTAGAGGTTGATGACGACCATGTCAATCAGCTCGATGTTGTGCTCTGTGAGCGCGCGTGCGTGTTCGGGGTTGTCGCGGACGGCGAGGATGCCGCCGTGGATGCGCGGGTGGAGGGTCTTGACGCGACCGTCCATCATTTCGGGGAAGCCGGTCACGTCCGACACGTCGCGCACTTCGAGTCCAGCGTCGCGCAGAGCCTTCGCGGTGCCGCCGGTGCTGAGCAATTCGACGCCGAAGCCTCGGAGCGCGCGCGCGAACTCGACGAGGCCGGTCTTGTCCGAGACGCTAAGGAGCGCGCGGCGAATCTGTTTGAGTCCTTCAGGTTTGTTTTCTGTCATAAGCCCACGGATGAAAGATTCTGGAAGAACGGGAAAGTGATTTTAACTCGTCACCACTCGCCCGTCACTTGTCGCCCGTTACCTGTCAACGCCCTTGCTCTCGTAGCCTTCGCGCAACTGTCGGACGCGGAGTCTGCGCTTGTCCGAACTTGTGAGCCGCACCTCGACGCGGTGAAGGCCGGGTTGGCGTGTGGCGGCGCTCGCCGAGTAGCCGATGACGTACTGGCCTTGAAGGTCGTCGGCGATGGATTGAAAGACGGGGCGGAGGTCGTACTCGGCGTGCGGGTCGAGCGACTTGCTCGCATCGCCGACGACGAAGAAGTGACCGCCGGTCTTCTCGGCGAGTTCGCGAAAGCCTTTCGACGGCGGGCGCGCGGCGAGACGGCCTTCGCGCGGCTCGAAGAGAGGGATGTGAATCACGTAGAAGGAGACGCCCGCGGCGCGAGCCTCTTCGATTGCCTCCGCCGCGCGCGTCTCGCTCGCGTTGTCCAGGCCGTCGCTGAAGAGGACGACGATGCGGCGCTCTTCGGGGTGTTGGCCTTCGTTGCTGAAAGCGCGGACGGCGGCGAGCGCGGCGTCGAAGATCGCCGTGCGGCGGTCGGCGAGCGCGGCGATCTGAAATCCCCGGCGCGCGGCGCGAAGGTCTCGCGTGAAGGGAACTGTCAGTTCGGGTCGCTCGCGAAACTGCATCACGGCGACGCGCGAACGCGGGCCGAAGTGCGAAAGAACGGCGAGCGCCGTCTCGCGCTGCTGCGTGATGATGTCGCGCGTGCTGCCCGACGCGTCGAGCAGGAAGAGGAGCGCGACGCGCTCCGCGCCCGCGGCGAAGTAGCTCGGCTCGACGCGACTGTTGTTGTCGAACAATTCAAAGTCTGCGAGTTTCATGCCGCCGACGCGTCGCCCGCGCGAGTCGGCGACGACGAAAGGGACTACGACCAAGTCTGTGCGAACGCGCACGACATCTTCGTCGCTGTCGGATTGTTCGTCTTGTTGAGCCGAGGCCGTGTGGGCGAAGAGTAGAAGCTGAAGAGAGAGTGCGGCGAAAAAGAATGCGAAGGCGCGGAGAAGACGATGCTGTGCGGGCCTGCGTCTGTTGGCCGCGGGCGTGAAATCCATGCGGCCAGTCTAAAACAGGAAGCGTCCCAGAAACAGTATGCTCAGGATGACGGCAAGCGCGATGATGATGATCTTGATGAGAGTCACAGCCGGGTTCCTCAAAGTTGACCGCTTGCGCCTTGTGCGAACGGGCATTCTATCGGCGCGCGGAGCGGTGTGTCAACGTCCGGTTCTTAAAGTTAAGCGCGGCGAGTACGTCTCGTTTCAAAAGGTCTGTACGCCGAAAAGTTTTCGCCGGTTCCGCGCGAAGACCGGGCGAATTTGCGGCCTCCGATTCGTGCCGTTTCGCATGGATTCGTGGATAATCCGACGCGGATTCCGGCGGAATCCAGAGGGATAGTTGAAGTACAAATTTTTGAACCCGAACTAATGACGATGGCCGGACTAAAACCCGCGGATAAAATAAAGCGATGGAGAGAAGCGCGTGCGTTCGTGCGCTTCCTTCTTTCTTCGAGCCGTTTGCTCGCGCCGTTGCTGCTCGCGACTGTCGCGGCTTCGGCGCAAGCGCTGGACGTGAAGGTCAGAGTCGTCACGACAAGCCCCGCGCTCGTCCACGTCGAAGGGCGAAGGCAGGGCGGCGCGAGCAGTTGGTCGTTCAGAAATTTCTACGCGGGCGCGAGCGGACTCGCCGGGCGCGTCGAGAACTTCGCGCTCGCGGACGAGGGCGGCGCTCCGGTCGTCGTCAAAAAGCTCGCGCCCGGCGAGTTCTCGGCGGAAAGGCCCGCGACGCGATTCTCGTATGACATCAAGCTCGACCCGCCGACTTTCGTCTCCGACGCGTCGCACGTCTCCTGGCTCACGAACGAGCGCGGCCTGCTCATGCCGGGCGACATTCTGCCCCTGCCGCTCGCGGGCGCGAAGGTTGAGTTGACGCTGCCGCAGGGTTGGAGCGCCGCGACAACTGAAGCGAAGAACACGGACGGGACGTTCGACGTGGCGAAGGCGGAAAGCTCTGTGTTCGTCGTCGGTCGCGACTTGAGGGAGAAGCGCGTGCGCGCGGGCGGCATGACGGCGACGCTCGCGACCGCAGGCGACTGGGCTTTCTCGGACGATGACGCCGCGGGGTCTGCCGAAGAGATTCTGAAAATTTATGGAGACGTTGTCGGCGGCGTGCCGCGGCAGCGCCCCTTGATTGTTCTGCTGCCGCTGCCGCAGGCGGCTGCCGGCAACCTCTGGAGCGCGGAGACGCGCGGCTCGACGGTCGTCGTGTTGTCGGGCCGCCTGCCGTCGAAGTTCGCGGCGCAGGCGCAACTCGACGGCGCGCTGACGCACGAGCTTTTTCACCTCTGGGTTCCGAACGGACTCGCGCTCGAAGGCGAGTACGATTGGTTCTACGAAGGCTTCACGAACTACATGGCGCTTCGCGCGGCGATGCGGCGCGGGCAGTTGACCTTTCCCGATTACCTGAACACTTTGGGCCGCGAGTACGACGCTTACAGATCGGCCCGCGGCGCGAAGGAAATCTCCCTGCCGGAAGCGTCGGAGCGCCGCTGGTCTGGAAGCACCGCGCTCGTCTATCACAAGGGGATGCTCGTCGCGTTTCTTTACGACCTCGCGCTCATGCGGCAGACGAACGGGCGTCAGTGGCTCGGCGACGTTTACCGCGAGTTGTTCCGACGCTACGGAGAGGGCGGGGAGCGCGCCGACGGAAACCGCGCCGTGGTCGAGGCGCTCGCGGGCGCGGCGGGCATGAGGGACTTCGTCTCGCGTTACGTCGAGGGCGCTTCGGAAATCGCGCTCGACCCTTTGATCGAGCCTTTCGGACTGCGAGTCGAGCCGGGCGGGGCGCGGACGCACGTCGGAGTCGGGGACGCGCCCGAACGCTCGCAGCGAGAGTTGCTGCGCAAATTAGGTTACAATGAGAAGCAGGACGCGGGCGCGCGTGAGTTGCACGGGGGCATGAAGAAACGTCTGCCTCGTTGAACTTCAAAACGTCGAAACCTCGTCAGAGATTTTGCATCAGACCCGCGGCGGCAGAAGCTCTTTCATCGGGACTCCAAAACAGAGATGCGTTTCACCAACATTGCCTTAATCGTTTCGCTCCTTTCCATCATGTTCACCGCCAGCGCCTGCACGACGCTCGCGGGCAAGGAAGAGATCGGCGCGGTCATCGCGCGCCGCGCGCAGGTGCGTAGCTCGTCGGCCATCGTCGCGGCGGACTTGAAGGAGGTCGTGCGCGGCGACGAACTGGACATACTCGACTCGGCGGTCGTGCCCGACACGAA
>Ga0209581_1001081_pt1:22500-36265 | contig 36265 bp, 30 predicted proteins | sample Coa_R2_FD_187160 | JGI IMG/M metagenome (GOLD analysis project Ga0209581, IMG submission 187160) | Surface soil microbial communities from Centralia Pennsylvania, which are recovering from an underground coalmine fire - Coalmine... | ecosystem: Environmental > Terrestrial > Soil >...
GAGCGATATCCGGGAGTCAGACTACGGGTGCTAAGATTCGTGGTCGAGAGGGAAACAGCCCAGACCGACAGCTAAGGTCCCCAAGTCGTGGTTTAGTGGAAAAGGAAGTGAGGAAGCACTGACAGCCAGGAGGTTGGCTTAGAAGCAGCCATCCTTTAAAGAAAGCGTAATAGCTCACTGGTCAAGCAGCCTTGCGCCGACAATACAACGGGGCTCAAACCACGCACCGAAGCTTCGGATGATGAATAATCATGGTAGGCGAGCATTCTGTAGCTGCGAAGCGGAACCGAAAGGGCCGTTGGAGCGATCAGAAAAGACCCTGTCAGCATAAGTAGCGATAACGCGGGTGAGAACCCCGCGCGCCGTAAACCTAAGGTTTCCTGAGTAAAGTTAATCTGCTCAGGGTAAGTCGGCACCTAAGGCGAGGCCGAGAGGCGTAGTCGATGGAAATCCGGTTAAAATTCCGGAACCAGTAGCAGTGCCGTGGGGGGACGCATCCGGGTAGGAGAGACCGGCGATGGATGTCCGGTTGAACAACTATATCCCGTGGCTTAGGCAAATCCGGGCCACATAAGGGTAAAGGTTGGGACGAAAGTACGCCCTTCGGGGCGGAAAAAAGTCTCTGACCCCAGATGCCAAGAAAATCCTCGGGCGGCTCCAACTGCTCCACTGACCGTACCGCAAACCGACACAGGTAGGTGGGGTGAGAATCCTAAGGCGCTTGTGAGAACACTCGTTCAGGAACTCGGCAAAATGACCCCGTAACTTCGGGAGAAGGGGTGCCGTCCTCCGGGACGGTCGCAGTGAAATGTCCCAGGCGACTGTTTACTAAAAACACAGGTCTCCGCAAAGTCGTGAAGACGACGTATGGGGGCTGACGCCTGCCCAATGCTGGAAGGTTAAGAGGAGGGGTTAGCCGCAAGGCGAAGCTCCGAATCGAAGCCCCAGTGAATGGCGGCCGTAACTATAACGGTAGTTTCTTGGCTACAAGAAAGGGCCGTTGTAAAACCTGTCCAAATGCTGGAACATCTCGTGTATCTCATACTACCGAGCAGGTGACAACGTATGAGTGGAGACAATCAGCAGGAAAGGTTGCTAACGCCTGATTACCTTGCAGGCTTTATCGATGGCGAGGGTTGTTTCTCAGTTTCGATTCATCCGAACCCGAACGCTAAGTTCGGCTGGCTGATCGATCCTGATTTTACAATCAATCAACATCGGCAAAGCCGTGAGCTTTTGGAGAGCATCCGAAAGTTCTTAGGATGCGGCAAGATTTACGAGAAGAGTCCGGGCAAGAGTAACGTCCTGACTCTGACCGTTTACGGGAGAAGGACGATCTACGAAAAGATCATTCCTTTCCTCGACGCGCATCCTGTCCTTTCCAACAAACGTCACGACTACGCCAAGTTTCGTGACATCGTATTTCGCATGACGAACAAAGAGCACCACACGCTCGAAGGCTTTCAAAACATAGTGCGACTAGCTTTCAGCATGAACGCTCAAGGGCGGCAGCGGAAGTACAGGTTGGAGGAAGTGTTAGCATCATCCTCAGAGACTGCACGACAGGCGCTTCGTGTGCAAGACGAAGTAAAGATACAGTCCGACCTCAGCAGCGATGTTGAGAGTCGCGCAGAAATGACGCGACCGACGATACGCATCTCAACGTGCGTGGAGTGAGTAACAAAGATAGCCTAAGGTAGCGAAATTCCTTGTCGGGTAAGTAACATTGCCCGGAGCGGAAGCGATTCCGCTCATTCAACCGGCTCAAATCGGTGAAGCCCTACCGACGCACATGCAGGGCGTCGCGGGTAATACCGAGGGTAAGATTCGTGGGCTTCCACGAATCCCCGTAACGACTCAAGGGTTGAGACCCCTTGGATGGAATCCGCAAGATTCCATAACACGCCGGCCCTGAACTTTGCCGATGGACTTGGATTCTTATATCTCCGGGTTCGTAGATGGGGAAGGCTGCTTCTGCGTTTCGTTCCAGCCGAGCAAGCGACACCGCTTCGGTTGGGAGGTTCGACCAAGTTTTTCGGTCAGCCAGAACGCAGACAGAGCCGAACTGCTCTACGTGATTCAAGAGAGGTGGGGATGCGGGTTCATACGACCGGACAGGTCAGACAAGACATTCAAGTTTGAAGTTCGGAACGTGAGAGATTTGGTGGCGAAGGTGCTGCCACATTTCAGAGCGTATCCGCTGATGTCGTCGAAGCGTACCGACTTTGCAAGATTCGAGAGAGTCTGCGAGTTGGTGAGTCGAGATAGACATCAAGAGCTTGAGGGCTTTGAAGAGATAGTCCGGCTGGCGATGGAGATGAATCCATCCGGCAAACGAAAATACTTTGGAAGCGAAATTCTCAGTTCGCTTCGTTCAGGTGAACGTATAGTCTGTGCCGCAGGAAACTGCGGAAGTACATGAAGTTCCGACCTGCACGAATGGCGTAACGATCTGGGAGCTGTCTTAACGAGTGGCACAGCGAACTTGTAGTACCGGTGAAGATGCCGGTTTCCCGCATCTAGACGGAAAGACCCCGTGCACCTTTACTACAACTTGATAGTGAATGCGGGCATGCGCTGCGCAGGATAGGTGGGAGGCTTTGAACCCGTGGTTTCGGCTGCGGGGGAGCCAACGGTGAGATACCACCCTGTGCATGTCTGCGTTCTAACCTAGCCCCGTCATCCGGGGCAGGGACACTATCAGGCGGGTAGTTTGACTGGGGCGGTCGCCTCCCAAAGCGTAACGGAGGCGCTCGAAGGTTGGCTCAGGCTGTTTGGAAATCAGCCGCAGAGTGTAAACGCATAAGCCAGCCTGACTGTGAGACAAACACGTCGAGCAGGGACGAAAGTCGGAGTTAGTGATCCGGCGGTTCTGTATGGAAGGGCCGTCGCTCAACGGATAAAAGGTACGCCGGGGATAACAGGCTGATCCTGCCCAAGCGTCCACAGCGACGGCAGGGTTTGGCACCTCGATGTCGGCTCATCGCATCCTGGGGGTGCAGAAGCTCCCAAGGGTTCGGCTGTTCGCCGATTAAAGCGGTACGTGAGCTGGGTTTAGAACGTCGCGAGACAGTTCGGTCCCTATCTGGTGTGGGCGCAGCAGGTCTGAGGGAATCTGTCCTTAGTACGAGAGGACCGGGATGGATCCACCTCTAGTGTACGAGTTATCCCGCCAGGGGTAGCGCTCGGTAGCTACGTGGAGCATGGATAAACGCTGAATGCATCTAAGCGTGAAGCCAGACCCAAGATGAGACCTGCCCGTGAGACTCGTGGAAGACCACCACGTTGATAGGCTGGGTGTGAAAGCGCGTATATCTGAAGGCGTTTAGCTGACCAGTACTAATAAGTCCCATGGCTTGACCGTAAAATTTACTGACGAGCAACTGCGAGCTTGCACAAGCTCCTTTGCCCGAACTTCACTATTCGATTCTCAAAGCCTTCAGGCTTTCGGTCTTTTAAGTTTTCCGGTGGTTTTGTCGAGAGGGTCACACCCGTTCCCATCCCGAACACGGAAGTTAAGCCTCTCAGAGCCGATGGTACTGCGCGGGAAGCTGCGTGGGAGAGTAGGTCGCCGCCGGATTAATTTTGACGAAGAAGCCCGCTCGGTCTTTCAAAGACTTCGAGCGGGCTTTCGTTTTTCCGCCTCCTGCACGACAATACACGTTCGAGCAATCCTGTGAACATTCACCCGGCGAGGTGCGACCAATTCAAGATGCGAAAACTGATCGGACTCTTTCTGCTCGCGCTCACGCTCGGCGGCGCGGGCTGCAACGGCGGGCCTTCAAACAACGGGAATTCCGGCGCGAACAAATCTGCCAACGCTAACGCCGCGGGACAGGCTCCGGTTTACGGCTACGAAGTCGTCAACACTTACCCGCACGACAAGGACGCGTTCACGCAAGGTTTAGTCTTCGACAACGGCGCTCTGCTTGAGAGCACCGGCCTTGAGAAACACTCGACGCTCCGCCGCGTCGAGTTGCAGACGGGCAAGGTGCTGCAAAAAATTGACGTGCCGCCTTTCTATTTCGCCGAAGGCATGACTCTCTTCAACGGAAAGATTTATCAGCTCACCTGGAAGGCCGAGAAGGGATTCGTCTATGACCCGCAGACGTTTCAGAAGACGGGCGAGTTCCCTTACACGGGCGAGGGCTGGGGCCTGACGCACGACGCCGAATCGCTCATCCTCAGCGACGGCTCGGACAAGATTCGCTTCATAGACCCGAACAGCTACCAGGTCAGGCGCACCGTCTCGGTCACGGACGCCGGTCGGCCTGTCATCTCGATCAACGAACTCGAATACGTCAAGGGCGAGATTCTCGCGAACATCTGGCCGCTCGAACACGGTGCCGAGAAGTACACGGACAAAATCGCGCGCATTGACCCGCAGACCGGACAGGTCAAAGGCTGGATAGACATGACGGGCCTGCTCAAGCCGGGAGAGATCACAAACGAAGACAGCCAGGACGCCGTGCTCAACGGCATCGCCTACGACGAGCTGGGCGACCGCCTCTTCGTCACGGGCAAGCTCTGGCCCAAACTTTTCGAGGTCAGGATAAAGCAGAAGTAGCGCCGCCGCGCATCGAAGTTAGGGCTGATAAACTTTTAACCGCGGTCTGGCCTTCATTCATCATTAACCCGTGAAGTGGAAGCGGTCGCGGCGACGTTTGAGTTGATTCTTACGTTGATCTATCCGGTTGGAACCGGCAGTTTGTTCGGATGAGCTTCGAGAGTTATTTCAGGGCCTGCTCTTACGCGACGATTGCGTGCGGCGTTCTCGCGCTCGCCGTGTCGGGCGGCGTCGGGATGTGGCTCGCGGCGACGTTCGCCGCCGTGCTCGCCGTCTCGTGGAAGCTCGCGGGCACGCGCTGGCAGATGTCGGAGCGCGCCGGACTCGTCGTCGTCCTGCTCGCGCTGCCCGCGTTCTACCTCGACTGGAGTTTTCAGAAGCGCGGCGCGGACGCGGCGAGCCAGGTCTATGCGGGCGTCAGCTCGCTCGTCCACTTCACGCTGCTGCTCTCCTCGATCAAGCTCCTTCAGGTCAAGTCCGACCGCGACTGGCTGTTCCTCTACCTCATCTCGTTCTTCGAGGTTCTGCTCGCCGCCGGCCTGAGCGTTAGCCCGACGTTTCTCGTCTCGCTCGCGCTCTACGTCTTCTGCGCGCTCCTCGCCGTCGTCTCGTTCGAGCTGAGAAGGTCGAGCCGCGTCGTCCCCTTGGCGGAGAGCCGCCTGCTCGTCGCCAACGACGCGAAATTTTTTCGACGCGGCGGCGTTCGCAACCGCGGGACTACGCCACGCGCGCTCCGCCGTCTGCCCGTGGCCGCGGCCTGCCTGTTCGCGCTCATCTTCGGCCTCGCGCTCCCGATCTTCTTCATCACGCCGCGCGCTGGCGCGGGAGTGCTCTCGATGCCGGGCGGCGCGGCCTCGACCGGCTTCACGGGCTTCTCCGACCACGTCACGCTCGGCGACATCGGGCGCCTGAACGAGAGCAACCAGCTCGTGATGCGCGTCCGCGTCGAGGGGCCTACACCTGCGCGGGGCTTGCGCTGGCGCGGCATCGCGCTCGACCGCTTCGACGGGCGCGAGTGGTCGCAGACTTCCGACGCGAGCGCGGCTTATCAAACTTACGACGGCAACATCTTCCGGCTCGGCACGACCGAAGACATCACGCGCCTGACGACGCAGACCTTCTTCGTCGAGCCGATTGACACGCCCGTCATCTTCGCCGCACCGCGCGCCGTCGCTCTTCAAGGCGCGTTCCCGTTCGTCCGCCGCGACCGCGACGACGGACTCGCCACGCGGCAGCACCCGCTCGAGCGCATCACCTACACGGTCTATTCCGACACCTACGAGCCGCCGCCCGAACGACTCCGCGCAGACCGCATGAGAATTTCGCCGGCGGCGACCGCGAACCTGCGCCGGGGCGTCGAAGCCTACCTGCAACTTCCCTCGAACCTCGACCCGCGCGTTGCCAACCTCGCGTGGTCGGTCGTCCGGCAGTCGGGCGCGCGAAACGCTTACGACGCGGCGCGCGCGGTCGAAGCGCACCTGAGTCAGAACGCATACGGCGGGCGCTACAGCTACTCGCTCGACTTGCGCGAATCCGGGTCAGACCCTCTCGCGGACTTCCTCTTCAACGTGCGCGCGGGCCACTGCGAATACTTCGCGACGGCGATGACCGTCATGCTCCGCACGCTTCGGATTCCGGCGCGCGTGGTCAACGGCTTTCAGGCGGGCGAGTACAACAGCGCCGCAGACGCATACGTCGTCCGGCAGGCAGACGCGCACTCGTGGGTCGAGGTCTATTTCCCCGAATCGGACTCGTGGGTGACGTTCGACCCGACGCCCGCCGACGGTCGCGCCGCGGGCACGAGCGGCAAAGGCGTTTCGGGGAGCCTGCGCCGCTACGCCGACGCGCTCGAACTCTTCTGGATTCAGTACGTCGTCTCCTACGACCGGCAGGGCCAGCGCACGCTCGCCCGCGCCATCCACGACCAGATCAACTCTTTCACCTACGCCGCGTCGCAGTCAGCCGACGGCCTCGGCTCTCGACTCTCAGCGCTGTGGTCGCGCGCGGGTGGAGGCGCGTCGCCGTTCGCTTCAATCATGCCGCTCGCAGTCGTCGGCGCAGTTATCGTTCTGCTTGCAACGGCGCTGCTGATTCTCCGGCGCAAAGGGCTTCTCAAATTCTCATGGCCTCGGAAGCGGGCGCGAGACGCCGACGCGGTTATCGTGAAGTTCTACGAGCGCATGACCGCGGCCCTCGAAGCTCGCGGCCTGCGAAGACGCGCCGACCAAACGCCGCTCGAATTCGCTGCGGCGTCCGGCACGCCCGAAGTCTTTGCGATCACGCAAGCCTACAACCGCGTCCGCTTCGGCGCGCAGCATTTGTCAGACTCTGAAGCCGCAGACATCGAGCGATTCCTGCGAAACATGGAAGGGCAGAGGGCGTGAATCGGTGGAAGCCGCGTTGGCGGCTTGTCTAACTAGTCACTCACCAATCATTATTCATCAAAGCATTTATGAAAAAAGTCGGATTCATCAGTCTTGGATGCCCGAAGAACCTCGTTGACAGCGAGGTGATGATGGGGCAGTTAAAGTCGAAGGGTTACGAGATCACGGGCGACGCGGCGGAGGCCGAGACGCTTGTCGTCAACACGTGCGGCTTCATTGACGCGGCGAAGAAGGAGTCGGTTGATGCGATTCTGGAAGCCGCGCGCTTGAAGTCCGAGGGCAAGTGCAAGCGGCTCGTCGTCGCGGGCTGCCTGGTCGAGCGCTACCGAGACGAGCTGCGCGCGGAGATTCCCGAAGTTGACGCCTTCATCGGCACGAGCCAGATCGGCGACATCGTCACCGTCGCCGACGAGCGGACGAACACGCGCTCGCTTCCCGTCTTGCCGCTCGGCAACCAGACGGCGACATACCTGTACGACGAATCAACGCCGCGCGTGCTCGCCACGCCCGGCCACTTCGCCTACGTCAAGATCGCCGAGGGCTGCGACCGCCCGTGCGCCTTCTGCTTCATCCCGCAGATGCGCGGCCACTTCCGCAGCCGCCGCTTCGGCTCAGTCATCGCGGAAGCGAAGCGACTCGCCGAGCAGGGCGTCAAAGAAATCATCCTCGTCGCGCAGGACTCTTCGCGCTACGGCGAAGACCTCGGAGAGCGGGACGCGCTCGCGGCACTCATGCGCGAGCTTTGCCGTCTCGAAGGCGTCGAGTGGGTGCGCGTGATGTACACATACCCGACGCACATCAGCGACGCATTCCTCGACGTGTTGGCCGAAGAGCCGAAGGCGGTCAAGTATCTCGACATGCCTTTGCAGCACGCGTCGCGGAACGTCCTGAAGTTGATGAAGCGCGGGGGAAGTCGCGAGAGCCTCGAACGCCTCATCGCACGCGTGCGCGAGCGCGTGCCAGGGCTGGCAGTCCGCACGACGTTCATCACGGGCTTCCCCGGCGAGACCGAGGAAGACTTCGACGAACTGCTCGCCTTCGTCCGCAACGTCGAGTTCGACCGCGTCGGCATCTTCACCTACTCGGACGAAGAGGGCACGCCCGCCTTCGACCTTCCCGACAAGGTTGACGCGAAAGTAGCGAAGCGTCGCCGCGCACGTCTGATGAAAGAGCAGTCGCGCATCTCTCTTAAGAAAAATTGCGCGCGCGTAGGCCAAACCGTGCGCGTGCTTTTCGAGGGCGCGTCCGACGAGTCGGACTTGCTCTGGCAGGGAAGGGTGGAGACGCAAGCGCCCGACATTGACGGCTGCGTCCTCATCAACGACGCGCCCGAAAGCTGCCGGCCTGAGCCGGGCGACTTCGTTAACGTCGAGATAACCGAGGCGCAGGAGTACGACCTGGTCGGAAGGATTGTTTGAGGAAGCTGTCAGCTTAAATCCCTTTGTGCCCTCTGTGAAATCCTTTGTGGCCTCTGTGTTTAAGAAAGGCTTACTCAACCACAGAGGTCACAAAGGTATTCACGAAGGGCACAGAGGTTTAAGCTGAAGACCTTTTCATGTCGAGGACGAAAGAGACCAGCGATGCGTTGAGCGCGAACGTCGCCGACGTTGAAATGTCGCGCGGGCGGCGGACGGCGGGGGATCATGTCGCGCTCGCGCTCGCCACGTGCGGCGTCGGGTTGATTCCGCTCGCGCCGGGTACTTGGGGTTCGGCGGTCGGGGTGTTGCTGTATCTCGCCGTCGGTCGCGCCGCGCAGGTTTCTTTCGACTACGCGGTGAGGTATTGGCTCGACCTGTCGCCGCAGACGTTCCCCGTGTTTCTGACGACCGCCCTGCTGCTCGTCATCTTTGTCGTTTCCATTGTCGGCACGTGGGCGGCGACGCGCGCGGAAAAGTTGTTCGGGAAGAAAGACCCCGGCGCGGTCGTCGTTGACGAGGTCGCGGGGCAGTTGGTCGCATACCTGTTCGCGCCGTGGGGCACGGGCTGGTGGGCAATCGTCGCGGGCTTCGTCGCGTTCCGCGTGTTTGACATCTGGAAGCCTTATCCCGTGAGGCGTCTCGAAGGTCTCGGCAGCGGACTCGGCATCATGGCCGACGACCTGCTCGCGGGCTTTTACGCGGCGTCGGTCTTGTCGTTGTTGATTGCGATTCACACAATCTACTGAAGGGGGCGAGATGGAAGAGACCACAAAACAGAACGTGCCGTCGGGCGAGTCTTCGTCCGGCGAAAACACCGCGACGCCTGAGCGCGACGCCGAGGCGACGAGCAGCGAGACCCTGAGCGACATCGAAGCGAGCGAGAAGGTGAGCGATGCGGACGTGGGCGACTCCGAAAGCAGCCCGCTCGAAACCTCTTCGCCCAATCCAGACGGCGGCGACAGCGGCGGCCCGATGTGAGTTCCGACGCGCTGATGTCTGTAGGGGCAGGGCTTGTCCCTGCCCGCTGTCTCAATTAAAGGAACCTTAAACTGTAATCTAACGAAGAGCGGGCAGGGACAAGCCCTGCCCCTACAGTTTTCTTCTTTCCCCATGAGTGATATCAAAATTTTTGTCGCGGACGACGTGAACGAGGGCGGCTTGCAGCCGCTGCGCGAGGCCGGGTTCGAGGTCGAGAAGCGGACGGGGTTGAAGGGTGACGAACTGGTCGAAGCCTTGCGCGACGCGGACGGGCTTATCGTTCGCAGCGAGACGAAGGTGACGGCGCAGTTGCTCGAAGCCTGCGCGCGGCTGCGCGTGATCGGGCGCGCGGGCGTGGGCGTTGACAACATTGACGTGGGCGCGGCGACCGAGGCGGGCGTCGTCGTGATGAACGCGCCGGACGGGAACACGATGACGACCGCCGAGCACACGCTGGCGCTGCTGCTCGCGCTCGCGCGGCGCGTGCCGCAGGGCAACGCGAGTCTGAAGGCCGGGCGGTGGGATCGGAAGAAGTACGTCGGGACGGAACTGCGCGGGAAGACTTTGGGCATCGTTGGCCTCGGTCGAATCGGTCGCGTCGTCGCGAGCCGCGCGCTCGGGTTCGAGATGAAGGTCGTGGCCTTCGACCCGTTCGTCGCGCCCGAACAGTTGCGCGACACCGAGATCGAACTCGCGCCGCTCGAAGAGGTCTTCGCCCGCGCCGACTTCGTCACCGTCCACACGCCGCTCACGCCGGAGACGCGCGGAATCGTCGGCGCGCGCGAGTTCGCGTTGATGAAGAAGGGCGTCTATGTCATCAACTGCGCGCGCGGCGGACTGATTGACGAGTGCGCTCTGCGCGACGCGATTAAAGAAGGGAAGGTCGCGGGCGCGGCGCTCGACGTGTTCGAGGAGGAGCCGCCCGCCGCCGATCACGCGCTCGTCGCGCTGGACGAGGTCGTCTCAACGCCGCACCTCGGCGCTTCGACGAAGGAGGCGCAGGAGGGCGTCGCGGTCACGGTCGCCGAGCAGATGCGCGACTTCTTTCTGACGGGCGCGGTGCGCGGAGCGGTCAACGTCCCGGCGGTCGGCGCGCAGGAGCTGAAGGCGCTCGAACCGTACCTTTTGCTCGCCGAGCGGCTCGGACGTTTTCAGGCTCAACTCGTTGACGAACCCGTGCGCGGCGTCGAGATCGAGTTGTCGGGCGAGGCCGCGAGCTTCGAGTCGTCGCCCGTCACGCGTTCATTCCTCGCGGGACTTCTGCGCGGCATGAGCGCGCGCGTCAACGTCGTCAACGCGATGCTGATCGCTGAGGAGCGCGGCATCGCCGTCACGGTCTCGAAGCGTCACGGCGCGGGAAGCGAGGCGCGGGAGCCTGTGCGGACGCGCGTGCGGACGACCGCGGGCGAACACACGGTCGCGGGCGCGCTCTTCGGTCAGCAGGCGGACGGGCGCGTGACGGAGATTGACGGGTTCAGGATCGAGGCCGTGCCTTCGGGCAACATGTTGCTGACGCGCAGCAGCGACGTGCCCGGCGTCGTCGGTCGCATCGGCACAATCCTCGGCGACCACGGCGTCAACATCAGCCGCTTCCACCTCGGCAGGCGCGAGCGCGGCGGCGAGGCGATGTCGGTCATCGAGACGGACGCGCCGCTCGACGACGCGACGCTCGAAGAGCTTCGCTCGTTCGCCCCCGTAATCTCGGCCCGGCGGATCGTGCTTTAAAACTTGCCCGAAGGTTTGAGAGAGACAGCCGCCGCGCTTCAGCCGAATGTCGGAGGGGCGGGCGGCTGTTCGTACGTGAGCGGCGGGACGGAGCGCGCGACGAGAACCGAGATGCCCGCGCCGACGGCAGCGCCGACGAGCGCGAAGACGTAAATCACAAGTGTGCCGCTGTGGCTCACGGCGGCGACGATGCCGCCGATGAAAGCGCCGACGATCTCGCAGCCGAGCCAAAGCAGCACGGTCATCAGCTTGTACCAGCCGCCGCGGCGTCCCTTCGCCTGAACTATCTCGCCGACGTGTCGGGTCAGAAAAACCAACAGGATGATCTCAAGCATGCTCTTCTCCTTCTGGGGTTAAGGAGGCGCGCATTGCGACGCGCTTCCGCCTACTCGATGACGAAGTTCGTGCGTTGCGAGGCGCTGGTCTTGGCCGTGCGGTCAATCGCCGTCAGTTGCAGGACGTAGCGTCCGGCGGGGAACGTGGCGAGCGAAAGCTCGGCGAGGTACGGAATGCGCGAGGTGTCGGGCAAGCCCTCGGTCTTGACCTTGCTGAGCGGCGCGGTGAAGACGGGCTGGTTGTCGCGGAAGATTTGAACCTGAAGCGCGAGGTCGGGCGGAATCGCCGCGCTGCCCGCCGCGTTGTAGATGTAGGTCATGAATCGCAGCGACGAGTCGCGCGCGAACCTTCGGTCAACGTTGAGCGAGGCGGGCGAAGGCTCGTTCTGCTGCGCCGCGTCGCCTTCCGCGCCCGTCTTCTGCGAGCCGAGGAAGATGCTGCTCAGCAGAAGCTTGCTTGGATCGAACGCGGGGATTTCGACCCACTGCATCGAGCTTCCCGTCCGCCCGCTCGTCGTGTCGCGCGTGGCGGCGCGAACCTGGTAGAGGCCGGGCGCGAGCTTCGTCTGGAAGCTCATGACGACGTTCTGCTGCGGCGCGTGCGACGCGGGGTTTGTGGTGACGGCGAGGCGCTTGCCGAAACTCGAAAGCGTCTTGCCGCTTCCGTCAACGACCGCGCAGAGCAGGTCGAAGACGGCGCGCGGCTTCTCGGACTGGTCGAACGTGAGCGCCGAGCGGTCAACCTCGACGAGCGTCGTCAGGAGCGCGTCGCCGTCCTGCGGATGCAGGACGTAGCCGAGCGCGAGCGAGGTCGGAAGTCCGGCGCGCGGCAGCGGCGCGCGGAGCGCGGCACCGATCTCTTTTTCGGCTTCCGAGTTCTGCTGCTGCTCCGCCGCCGCGCCGTCCGGCTTCGCCGCCTCGTCCTGCTTCCTGCTCTTCGAGCCTTTGCCCTTCTGCGCCTCCTTCGCCGAAGCCTCGGCTGCCGGGTCGGCCCCGAAGAACCCGTTGCGGACGATGACGTGCAGGTCAGGCCGGTTGCGGACGCTGACCTCGATGCGCTTGTACTTGGAATCGCCGCCGCCGTCGGTCGGCCTCCACGCGAGAAGGTAGTAGAGCGAAGTCTCTTTGAGCGCCGTCGAGACGCTGTGCGTGAGCGCGTTCGTGTTGACGAGCGCGCGACCGCCCGTGTCGTTGGCGAGCGTGAAGAGCGGCGACTGCATCTCGGAAGCCTCGCCCAGGTTCGCGCGCGACAGTTGCCCGCCGGGGTCGAACGCGCCGCCCTCGGTCGCGTCGGTCACTCCCGTTCGCAGCCCCTTCGCGTCGAGCGCGTAGATGACGACGCCGGCGCGCGCCGCCGCGTCCGTGATCCGTCGCATGCGGTCGCGCAGAGTGCCCTGCATCTCGTCAACGACGAAGCCCTCCGAGATGAAGAAGAGAATCTTTCTTCCCGGCACGGGCGAAGACGAGCGCACGACCGCCTGCAAGGCCGAGAGCGTGGCGACCGACACGCCCTCCGACTGCGAGAGGATGTCGTGCGCGCGCGACTCGACCATCTGTGTCGCCTGCGCGCGCGTCAGGAGCGGGTTGTCGCGGATCAGCGCCTCGACGAAGAAGTCGAGCACCGAGTTGTCGTTCCGGTTGATGGCGAGCGCGTGCGCCTCGGTCATCGGCGGCGACTGGCCGTCGCGCGTCACGTATGGTCGCGTGTTGATGCGCGAGACGGCTGCGCGCAGCACAGCCTTGTTGTCGGTGAACTGTTGAAGGAATCCGATCTGGCCGCTCGGCGAGGCGACCGCCGCGGTGTCGTTCTGCCCGATCTCGTCGTCAATGTAGCGCTGGAGCGCGGCCCGGACATTCACGACGCTGCCCGCGGAGAGGTGCAGGTCGTCAACGAAGAAGATGACCGTGCGCCCGCGGTCGAGCGGGAGCGCCGCTTCGCCCGTCGCGCGACTGCCCGCGCCGCGCGCGGCGGCGAGTTGCGCGTCCTCGTTGACCGAGCCGGCCTGCACGCGGTCGAAGAAGCTTATCTGCTGCGGTCTGCCGTCAACTTTCAGCTCGAACTGTTCCGGCTTGAGTCCGTCAACGAACTTGCCGTCTTTGTCGAAGACCATCACGTCGGTCTGGACGAGTTCGGCGCTGATGCGGACTACTTCGTCTTCGTCCTGCTTCGGCGCGGGCTGACCCTGCGTTGACTGGCTCTGTGCGCGCGCGAGGGGCGCGAGCGCGCAGAGAGCGGCGAGGAGCGAGGCCGCGAGACGCGACTTGTTGAACGTGAAAGGATGCATGGCGGAGTGTCCCTGAAAGTCGTCGGGGAGACAACGCGGGCAATCTTAGCACGCGCGGCGCGCGGCGTGAATG